>Ga0070664_100004182_pt1 | contig 11599 bp, 8 predicted proteins | sample KBSC73metaG_FD_65863 | JGI IMG/M metagenome (GOLD analysis project Ga0070664, IMG submission 65863) | Corn rhizosphere microbial communities from Kellogg Biological Station, Michigan, USA - KBS C7-3 metaG | ecosystem: Host-associated > Plants > Roots > Rhizosphere > Soil ... | reverse complement strand
GCGCGTCGCCGTGACCGAGGCCGGTGGAGTAGAGGCCGTCGCCGTCGTCGATCGTCGTGGCACCGAAGACGATCTCGTCGCGCCCGTCGCCGTCGACGTCGGCGACGGAGAGCTGGTGATTGCCCTGACCGCGATAGGCGCGGTTGCCGTCGGGACCGGAGTCGCTGTCGAACGTCCAGCGGCGTGAGAGCCTGCCGCCGCGCCAGTCCCACGCGGTGAGCACGGCGCGCGTGTAGTAGCCGCGCGTCATGATGAGCGACGGATGCACGCCGTCGAGATAGGCGACGCCGGCGAGGAATCGGTCGACGCGGTTGCCGTAGCCGTCGCCCCAGATCGCCTCGAGCTGTTCCGTGGTCGGTGCGAGCGACGTCGGGTGGCGCGGCGGTATGAAGTCGGTCGTCGCGAACGCCGCGCCGGTGCGGCCATCGAAGATCGTGAGATACTCCGGGCCGGCGAGGACGTAGCCGTCGGCGTTGCGGTAGTCCCTGCTCGCGTCGCCGATGACCTTGCCGATGCCATCGATGGTTCCATCGGCAGTCTTGCACGCGACCTCGGCGCGTCCGTCGCCGTCGAGATCGTAGACGATGAGCTGCGTGTAGTGCGCACCCTCGCGGATGTTCCTGCCGAGATCGATGCGCCAGAGGAAGGTGCCGTCGAGCCGATAGGCTTCCAGGATCGGAGTCGTCGTGATGCCCTTCTGCGAGTTGTCGCGCCCGCGGCCGACCTGATGGACGACGAGCTCGTACTCGCCATCGCCGTCGAGATCACCGACGGAGCCGTCGTTCGGCGTGTAGCCGTCAGGGGTGTGAAGGCGCAGCGAGAGATACGGTGTTTCGCGGTGCAGCACGTACCGTTCGCTCGGCGCGAGCTCGGCGCCGTTCACGACCGGGCGCACGACGTACGCGACCGGTGCGCTGACGTAGATCGCGTCGGTGGTGCTCGTGGGCCCGGTGAGCGGCGCAGTGTTCACACGCACGGGTGCCGCGCTGCCGACGATGCGATACAGGTTGAACGCGACGTCTTCCGGATCGGTGCCGAGCAGCCGCCAGCTCACGAAGACGCGATTGGCGCCGGCGGGCACGGCGACCAGTCCGCGGTTCAGGCGCTCCATCTGTCGGCCGATGTCCGGGCCCGATCTCGACGTGCCGTGCGGGGGAGCGGCGCAGGCGATCAGCGACAGCGCGAGGACGACGATGGGCGAGCGAGGCATGTCGTCGATACGAGTCGCTCTGAAGTTCCGTTGCGAACTGCAACGACGGAACGCGGATCGAACCGGATGTTACGGAACCTGCCAGATTTGCTCCGCGTGCGCGAAGGGAGCTTGCCCGCCGGGCCGTCAGAGGCGGAGGCCTACGTCCACCACCGCGGCCGACGTGGCGACAACCGAGCCATGATCCCGAATCCCACCCCGACCGCGACGCCCTTCAACAGCACGATCGCGATGACGACGTAGAGGATGAAGTCGACGACGCGAGGGGTGAGCTGCTGGTTGATCGAGTGCATCCACACCCACCCGCGCAGCGCCTGGCCGGCGAACCAGAGACCAGCGGCGATGGCGATCGACAGAGCGACCCACGCGACACCGAACAGGCGGAGCATCATCGCCCCGATGCCGTGCGAGGTGCCGACGACCCACTCGCCGCACGATCGGCATTTCTTCGCCTCGCGCGGGATGTCGTCGCAGCACCAGGGGCAGCTCTTCACGGCGGGGGTGCGAACCTTCGCCGTCTCGCGGGAGATCGATCTGGTCGCCAGCATGGGCATCGCTCGACAGGGGTGATGTCCCCTACGGGCGCGCGCCGCTCAGGGTGTCGCGGCGGCTCCGGCGGCGGTGGCGACCTCGCGCCCGAAGGAGGCGAGCGCCGACCAGTACCGCGCGCCCGCGACGAGTGGGACGTCGTTGTGGTGCGCGCCCTCGACCCAGAGCGCCTGCTTCGGCCGGCCGGCGGCGTCGTACAACCGGCGGCCGTGCGACACCGGAATCACCTCGTCCTCCGTACCATGGATGACGAGGATGGGTGCGCGCACCTGGCGGATGTGGCGCAGGTTGTCGAACCGGTCGAAGGGGAGGAGAGTCACCTTCGTGAGGACGCGAAAGGCACTGACGAACGCGCTCTCCAGCACGAGCCCGCCGACCGGGACCCGCGCCGCGAGGTCCGTCGCCGGTCCGCTTCCCACCGACCGGCCGTACAGGACCAGCCGCGACGACGGGATCCGTAGTGTCTCGACAGCATGTCGATACACGGCTTCCATGTCGCTCGTCGCGCCCGCCGCCGTGGGCGGACCACCGGTGCTCATGCCGTAGCCGCGATAATCGAAGGCGAGCACCGCGAAGCCGGCGCGGCGCATCTCGTCGAGAAAGGGCACGAGCTGGCCAAGGTCCTCGGCGTTGCCGTGTGCGTAGAGCACGGTGACCGCAGCGCCCGGGTGGGGCAGGTAGAGTGTCGCGACCGTTCCACCATCTGCCGGCACCATGACGATGGGCAACTTCCCAGCGCGGTACGACGGCAGCGGCGGCTGGAAGATCATCCGGTCCGACATCAGCCATGCGAACGCCGCGAAGGCGACGTAGACGATGAGAACGGTGAGAAGCATCTTCATCGACCGCTATTCCCATTCACCGAGGAGCGAGCCATGCCGAGGGAGATCACCCCATATCTGATGTTCGACGGCGCCTGCAAGACGGCGATGACGTTCTACCAACATGTCCTCGGCGGGAAGCTCGACGTCATGACGTACGGTCAGGCGGACCCGAAGGCGTCGGACTCGGACAAGGACAAAGTCATTCACGCCCGCCTGGAGAGCGGCGCGACGGTGATCATGGCGTCGGACTCGGGGCACGGGATACCAGTGAAGGATGGCGACGACGTCTGGCTCAATCTCCAGTGCGGACCGGCTTCCGAAGTGGACGCGCTCTACGCGAAGCTCTCCGCGGGCGGGCAGACTCCGCAGCCGCCGCAGGACGCGTTCTGGGGAGCGCGGTTCGGCATGCTCGTCGACAAGTTCGGCGTGCAGTGGATGCTGAACTCGGACGCGCCGGGCAACGCTGGGCAGTCGTGAGTGGGGAGTGGTGCGTGGCGGGCGACTGCGTCACGCCCTAACCCAGAACTCACCACCCAGAACTCACGACCGCTACTCCGGTACGCCGTCGAAGAAGTCGACGTGCCCCGTCTCGAGCGAGTACTCGGCGCCGACGACGAGAAGCCCGTCGCGCATGATGAGCTGCTCCAGCACGTCGGAGCCATGGCGTAGGTGATCCACGGACGTGCGAATGTTCGCGCGCACCGCGTGGCTCACCAGCGCGTCGCGGTCGTCGCGCAGCTCGGTGTCGAGGAGCGCCGCGACCGACGGCCGTACGCGGTCGACGATCGAGCGGAGGTTGCGCGACTGATTCTCGGCGGGGCGCTGAAGCTCGTCGAGCGTGGCGAGGATGGCGCCGCATTGTGAGTGTCCGAGCACGACGACGAGCCGCGTCCCGAACTGTTCGACGCCATACTCCACGCTGCCGACCTGCGACGGCGCAACGATGTTGCCGGCGACGCGGATGACGAACAGATCGCCGAGCCCCTGATCGAAGATGATCTCCGCCGGCACGCGCGAGTCGGAGCAGCCGAGAATGATCGCGTGCGGCGCCTGCTGCTTCGCGAGCTCGGCGCGACGCTCCTGGGTGAGAAAGGACTCGAGCCCGCGGACGTTCGAAGCGAAGCGGGCGTTGCCGGCCTGAAGGCGACGGAGGGAATCGAGGGCAGTCAGCACGGTGGTCCGGTGGTCGGGGGTCCGGAAGTCCGCACTGCTGGCGCGTGCGGCGGATCGACGCTCGCCGTGCATGATAACCACCGTGCAAATCCGCATGGCGGCGCGGCCGCCCTCGTGCCGCCCGCCTACCAGCCTCCGCTCAGGATCCGCGTGCACGACACCAGACGCGGGTTCTGCAGGACGACACCGGCGACGCTCGCCGAGCTCAGGGCGAGTGTCTGGAGTGGATTGGACGAGAGTTCCCGTGCGGGATACGACGGGCGGGTCAGGAGCTCCACCAGTGCCACCTCCGACGGGTATCGCGCCAGACTGTGGCGCGCCCGCTCTGCGATCCGCATCGCCTCCGCGCTCGGACCGAACAGCAGCCCGCGCACGCTCGTGCACGAGGTCGCGCTGAGCATCTGCAGACTTTCGTAGCGGACGCCGAGCGGTACGGCCGGATTCTCGATGTCGGCCAACAGACGCCGCCGGAGGTCGTCGTCGGTTTTCGGAGCGCCGCGATCGAACGAGGACCCGACCTCCCGCGCCGGCGGCGCCAGTGCCGGCAAGATCGCGCGTGGGTCGCGTTGGATCACGTAGAACCGCTGCAGCGCATCGCGCCCGATGCCGACGATCACGGTGCCGACGAGCTCTTCGATGCCCGACGTGCCGTTGTCGACGAAGGTGAATCCGAACGAGACGATCGAGCGCAGCACCGCCTCGGCGGAATCGCGCTGGCCGAGCGCCATGTGATACGCCGCGCGCGAGACCGCGGCGTACGCGAGCTCCTTGCTCACCTTGAACGAGGGAAGTGGACGCTGCTCTGGGCGCGCAGCCGGTGCAAAGGGAACCTTGAACCGACCACCGATGGCATCTACCGCGGGGGCGCGCGCGACGAGATCGAACTCCTTCCACACGGGCGCCGTGGCGAGCGCGCGGAGATACTCCATCTCTCGCGCGCTGAACCCTTTCGCCGACGCCTCGACCATGCGGCTCGATGGTCCCACGTAGAGATCGGGTCGCGCGGTCGGGAACAGGTCGGGCGCGAGGACGGCCGTTCGCCACGTGGCAGCTGGCCGAACGGGCGGCGAGATCGTCTCGAAGCCGCGCACCCCGGTGCTCACTGGCTGCAGTATGTTGAGCGCGATCCCAGCTTGCATCGGCGTGATCGAAGGATCGGCAGGCAGGCGCAGCGATCGCACGGGTTCGACCATTGCCGCTCGGCTCGCGATGCTCGCGGGGTAGATCACCCGCGCGAGCCGATCGCCATTCCACGCGACGAGCCCCACCGGCACGAGCGTCATCATCGCGACCGCGATGGCAGCGTTGCGCACCAGGCGCAGGCCGCGAACCCACCACGAGCGAGATGTCCCCGTGTCCGGCGCGGACGCACGCCCGGGCGCGGGCGCCAGCGACGCGGCCCCGTGCAGAGCGTCGTCGAGAATGCCCGATAGGTTGGGAACCACCGGCTCGCGCACGCTGATCCGCGGGTGGCGCATTCGCTACACCGGCGTGGGTTCGAGCGGTCGCGGAAAGCGCAGCGCGGCGTCGACATCCTGGCGCGCGGCAACCAGGCGCTCGATCTCGGCCGAAACCTCCTCGGCGATCCCGATGTGCGTGGTCAGTCCTTCGACGACGGCGGATCCGGCGTGCAACCGCAGCAGGTTCAGGCGAATGGTCTCGAGTGCGCCGACCGCAGCGGTGAGCTTGTCGTGCACGAGCGTGCGCTCCTCACGTAGCGCGTCGAGGTCGTCCGATGCGCCATCCACGCCCTGCGACTCGACCGCCTGGCGCAGATCGTCGTACCTGCGGCGCAGCCGCTGCGCGGCGCGCTGCAGACGTTCGAGCAGGGCGGGCAGATCGCCAAGCTCCTGCCGCGTTTCCTTCGGCAGACTCTCGAAGAGCTGTTCGGCCGCCATTCCGAGCGACAGCTCCGTGGCGCGATGAGTCATCGCCGGGCCAACCGGCTGCGCACCGCGGAGCTTGCGCGCCACGCCGAACGCGAGCGTCCCCACGCGGCCCGTCCACAGCCTGGACCAGAACTCGGTGTCGACGTCGCGGCGCGATTGCAGAAGCGCCAGGTAGGCCATGCCCGACGCGATCGCGACCACCACGGCGGCCATCGTAACCGGAATCGCCGACGTCGCGGTCGCGGCGCGGTCGGGAAGCACGAGCCCGACGGCGATCGCGGGTACGGCGACGACGCTGAACGACGCCGAGACGCGAGCTACCCACGACACGATCGACTCGAAGACGCGATTGCGCCCACGCTCCACGGCGCGCTCCTCCCGCCCGCTCTCCAGCTCCGCCCTGAAGGCGGGACCGAGGTCGGGATGCGCGAATCCGAGCCGCAGCAGCCGCCGCGCGGCGAGCACCGCGAATCCGATCGGCGCCACCGCGAGACCAAGCGTGAACGTCGCGAAGGCCGCGCGCATCCCCACCAGCGTGGACATGCCGAGCGATGTGGCGAGCAGGGTCGTCGCGTAGAGCAGGGTGCCACCGCCGTCCATGCGACCGCTGCGGCGCACGAACGCGCGAAGCGCGGCCGGCAAGCTGCGCTGCTGGTCGATCGTCCGACCGATCTGCTCGGCGAACGACTCGGCGCTGGATGGCCGTTGCGCCGGCTCCTTCGCGAGGCACTGGTCGACGAGCGTCGCGAGCTTTCGCGGCACGGCGATTCCCATCGACGCGAGCGGCGGAGGCAGTTCCGTCACCTGCCTCGCCAGGATCTCCTCGGCGCTTCGACCCTCGAAGGGTGGACGTCCGGCGAAGGCGTAGAACGCCGTGGCGCCAAGTCCATAGAGATCGGCGCGCGAGTCGATGGTGGCACCAAGCGCCTGCTCGGGACTCATGTACTCGGGGGTGCCACTGACGCCGTCCGCCCCGCCGTCGCCGATCACTGCCGCGATGCCGAAGTCGGTGACGAGGGCGCGGCCAGTCGACGCCTCGACGAGGATGTTGTCGGGCTTCACGTCGCGATGCACCACGCCCTGCGCGTGCGCGTACGCGAGCGCCCAGGCAACCTCGCGCAGCATGCGGACGCCGTCGCTCGCGCTCACCGGCCCGCGGACCCGGATGCGCTCGGCGAGAGTCTCCCCGTCCACATACGACATGACGAAGAACACGAAGTCGTCGGCCTGGTCGACGGCGTGGATCGGAATGATGTGCGGATGGGAGAGCTTCGCCGCGATGCGCGCCTCGCGAACGAAGCGCTCGCGCAGCTCCGGGCGCTGCGCCCGCTCGGGCGGAAGAAGCTTGATGGCCACCAGGCGATCCAGGTGTACCTCGCGAGCGAGGTACACGATGCCCATGCCTCCACGGCCGGCCTCGCGGAGGATGGAATATCGTCCGGCGAGCGCCTGCTGGAAGGCGAGAAAGAGCGGATCCGCGGCGTCTGTCGTCCCCATCCCCCGTCCTGGTGCGGACAGAGGAAGGACGTGTCGGCCAGTTGCGCGCAACGGATCGGGCACGGCGGAGAGTGACCGAAGCACGCCGCCGTTCAGCGCTTCAAATTCCTGTCCGCGAACGCCAGAAACTGCTCCCAATCGTAGGTCGTCACGTCGTGCGTGCCTGGCCGCAGGTGGAATCCGATTGAGCCGTCGAGCGTCGGCTGGTTCGCGGCCGGCATCTCGGCCGGCAGCTTCGACGGTACGCCGAGCAGAGCGTACACCGGCTCGGCGGCCTTGGCGGCGAGGAAGGAGCCACGGGGATCGCCCCAGAGATCCTCGGCCGCGACGCCGATGTAGACCGGGCGCGGTGCCACGAGCGCGATGAGCTCGTGCTGGTCGACCGGGAGGTCGCGCTCGCGACCGTCGTACTTCCGGAAGTTGCGGGCGAACCAGTACGGGAAGCCGCGATTGATCTCGGCCACCGTCTCGCCGAAGTCGCGGCGCGACAGCTTCGCGCCGCCGGTGCCGGACTCGTTCGGGATGACCATGGCGACGCGCTGGTCGAGCGCGGCGGCCCAGAGCGCGGACTTGCCGGTGCGCGAGTGGCCCATCAGCGCGACACGACGCGCATCGACGTCCGCGTCGTGCTCGAGGTAGTCGATCGCGCGGCTCAGTCCCCATGCCCACGAGGCGAGGGCGCCCCACTCCTCAGGGGCGGGCTCGGTCTGGCCGGGCTTCAGATAGTAGGCGCGAATGCCGCGCGCGAGCTGGTCCTTCGCGTCGGGATCGAGATCGCCGAGGTACACTCCGGCGAGGGCGTAGCCGCGATCGATGATCGTACCGATCGGCCAGCGCTCCGCCCACGCACCGCGCAGCACGGGTGCGCGCGCGCTGTCGGGGCGGGGATGGTCGCGAAGCCAGTGCGGCGTGATCGTCACGCCGGAGTCGGTGGTGATCGTGTGATTGCCGTAGGTGAGCGCGAGAAACACGGGCGCGGGTGCGCGGCGCGCGTTAGGGACGTAGAGGAGGACGTCGATGTACGGTTCCTCCCGGTCTCGCTCGAGATGAACGCGCACTTCCTTCCGCGTCGCGCGCCCGCCGAGCGCAGTGCTGTCCGTCAGACGCACCTCGTGCCACATCCCGCGCGGCGCCGGCGGCGCCTTGCCATACACCTCGCGCTCGAACAGACCGACCAGCTCGGTGCGGCGCGAACGCCATTCGTCGGCGGAACGCACCGGCCTTCCATCCGCGAACACGAGTGGATCGGGCAGCGTGTACGGCGCGACGCGACTCTCGTCGTAGTTGATCCCCGGACGCGCCGGCGACTGGCTGGAGAGCATCGAGGGAGACAGGGAGATGCCGACGAGCACCACGCGCAGCGCGCCGAGCGCAGAGCGCATCGCGCTCGTCACCGCTGACGGCGCAGCGTCGACAGGTACTCGACGAGGTTCACGAGATCGGCCTCGCTCATCGTGCGCTCGAGACCGTGCGGCATGAGCGACGCGTCCATCCGCTTGCGGTCGACGATCGTGTTCTTCGGCACGCGTCGCTGGATCCCGCCGACGAGCTTCATCAGCACCTCGTCGTCCGTCTCGCTCGAGATCAGTCCGACGAGCTGCTGGCCGTCGCGCGTCTTGACGGTCCAACCCTCGTAGCCGAAGCCAATGCCGGCACTCGGATCGAGGATCGCGACGAGGAGCCCGCTCTTCGGCAGCTTGTCGCCGATCTCCGTGAGTGCGGGACCGAAATCAGTGCCGGTGCTCCCGACGACGTGACACGCCGTGCACGTGCGCTCGAACACCGCGTGCCCCGCCGGCGCGTCGCCCGTGCGCCCCGCGAGCGTCAACAGCGGAGGCAATGTCTTGCCATCGAGCGTCGTCGCCGGGGGCGGGGTGAGAAACAGCGCCGCGGAGTCACGGATGCTCTGTCCGGCCGAGAAGAGTACGGAACTCGCCGTCGGCTCGAGCGTCTTCGGCAACCGCCTATCGCGCACGAGCGCGAGAAGCCGCCGCTGTCCCGCTGGCCCACCGCCCATCGACTGCTCGATCCAGCGACGTAGGTCGAGCGCGCGGGCCGAGTCGAGCAGCATGCCGGTGAGCAGCGTGTCGACGGCGGGTGTGAAGTTGTGCCCGAGCACGGCGACCGCGCGGCGAGCCGCGGCGTCGTCGGTGCCGCGCACCAGCGCGGCGAAGCGCGGCGTCGCGTCCCAGCCGAGCGCGAGTCGCGCCGCTTCGGCGCCGACGGTCTCGTCGGGCTTCGCGAGCGCGAGTCGCACCAGCTCGTCGAGCTCGGTGCGCACGCCGTAGCGGTCGACCATCTCGACGTACTGCGAGGTGCCGCGTGTGGCGGCGAGCGTGCGTTGCAGCGCGGCTTGCACGGTGCTGTCGCCGCCCACCGCCTTCGCGTCGAGCTGGCCGAGGATCACGGGGGTGAGCTCGGCGCTCGCGCCCGCGGGAGTCGCGAGCAGGGCGAGGAGCGACCTCTGGCGCGCGTCGGCCGCATGGAAGTCGAGCGCGCGGAAGTAGCGCAGCCGATCGGCGACCGGTGTCTGCTCATCGCTCGCGAGCTTCTCGAGCAGCGGCAGCGCACGGGCCGAGCGTGCGCGCCACACGATGTCGCGGCCAGCCGGCGTGTTCCATCCGTCGCCGGTCTTGTCCAGCCACGCGCCGAAGAACGTGTCCCAGTGCCGGTCGGCGGCGACGCCGAGCGCCTCGAGGTACCAGCGGTCGCGCCCGTCGTACTGCTGCGCGAGATCGGCCCAGAGCGCGGGAGCTCTCGGGCTCTCGTTGTGGCGCAGCGCGATCGCGACCTCGCGCCGCACCGCGGGCGACGAATCGCGCACGAGACGCTCGGCCATCGCGATCACGTCGCCGTCGATGCGACGTGTCGCGCGCAGCGCGGTGATGCGGATGTTCGGGTCGGCGTCGCGCGACGCATCGGCGAGATAGCGCGTGCCGCGGCCTGGAATGCGCGCGAGCAGCCAGAGCGCGCGCGCACGGTCGTGCGGCACGCTGCTCCGCCACATCGAGGCGAGCGCACTCTCGGCGCGGCGACCGTAGCCGGCGAGCTTCTCGTAGGCGAGCTGGCGCGTCGCGAGGTTCGGACTGCGCAGCGCGTGTGCCGCGCCGGCCGGCGACGAGAGGTCGAGCTTCGGCACCGTGTAGCGCGTGCCCGGCGGCGCGATGCGGATGATCCGGCCCTGCGACTGATCGGACATGTTGTGGCCGCCGACGCCGGCGTCGTACCAGTCGGCGACGAAGAGCGATCCATCGGGCGCGACGGCGACGTCGACCGGCCGGAACATCTTGTCCGTCTGCGTCGTGATGAGCGGAATTCGCTCGGCCGTGTATCCCGCGCCGTCGGTGGCGACGGCGAAGGCGCGGACCTCGTTCGGTCCGGGGTCGGCGTGGATGAGCGCGCCCTGGAACTGCTTTGGCAAGAGCGTCCCCTCATACACGGTGATTCCCGACGGAGAGCCCGCGCCGTTGATGCGGACGTTCGGCACCGAACCCGGATCGGCCGAGTGCCAGTGCCGGCGCGGGATCTCGGCTTCCATGTTCGTGCGGCGCGCGCTCCACCCCGCGCCGGTCATCTCGTCGCGGTAGCCGTAGTTGCCTCCCTCCATCACGTAGTTGAGGCGTGTGGAGCGGTTGCCGTCGTCGTCGTTGTCGGTCTGCCAGACGGTGCCGTACGAATCGAGCGCGAGCTCGTACGGATTGCGGAAGTTGTAGCCGAGGACCTCGAACTTCGTGGCGTCGGGCTCGAGCCGGAACGACATCCCTTCCTGATAGGGATCGCGCTTCGCTTCGACGCGATATCCCGCGCGGTCGACGATGACGTTCCCCGCCGAGTCCATGATCGAGCGCGTCTCGTTGCCGCCGTTGAAGTACAAGCGGCCGTCGGGGCCGAACACGAAGGCGTGCGTCGAGTGATCGTGATCCGACGGTCCGCCGCCGGTGAACAGGATCTCCTTCTTGTCCGGCTTGTCGTCGCCGTTCGTGTCGGTGAAGACGAAGATCTTCGTGTACGCCGAGACGATCACGCGGTTGCCGAGCACGGCGATGCCCATCGCCGCGTCGATGTCGGTGCCCTGATAGAACACCGTGGACCTGTCGGCCACGCCGTCGCCCGTGGTGTCCTCGAGGATGACGACGCGATCGCCCGCAGCGCGCAGGGGCTTCGGCTTGAACTTCCGGTAGTTGAAGCCCTCGAGCAGCCACACCCGTCCGCGCGAATCGACGTCGATGTTCGTCGGGTTCGTGATCGTCGGTGCTTCGGCGACGAGCGTCGCGGCGAGACCGGGTGCGATCTCGAGCGCGTCGAGGCTGTCGCGCGGCGCGGCGGGGACGTGCACCGGCACGGCGCCAGCCATGCCGAAGTAGACGGCGACGAGGCCCGCGACGGTCGCGAGGAGGCGGGCGAAATGATCGAGCATGCGCGGAAGACCTCGAAGCCGTTATGGACGGACGTGCTCA
>Ga0070664_100004179_pt1 | contig 11604 bp, 7 predicted proteins | sample KBSC73metaG_FD_65863 | JGI IMG/M metagenome (GOLD analysis project Ga0070664, IMG submission 65863) | Corn rhizosphere microbial communities from Kellogg Biological Station, Michigan, USA - KBS C7-3 metaG | ecosystem: Host-associated > Plants > Roots > Rhizosphere > Soil ... | reverse complement strand
ATCTGGACGATCGTGGACCTCTGCTACGAGCAGCTGATCTACGAGACCGTGCCCCACAACCTGCCGAAGGCGCTGTTCGACCGGAACCGCGCCAAGACCGTGCTGTGCGGGTCGGCATCGAAGAGCTATGCGATGACCGGGTGGCGCGCCGGCTGGACGATTGCGCCCAAGGAACTGACCTCGGTGTTCAACATCATCCAGGGGCAGTCCACGTCGAACATCACCTCGATCACGCAGAAGGCGGCGCTGGCCGCCGTCAGCGGGTCGCAGGCCGCGGTGACGGCGATGCTCGACGAATACCGCGAGCGCCGCGACAACATCCACGCGTGGCTCACCGCGCACCCGGGCATCAAGTGTGTCAAGCCGAAGGGCGCGTTCTACCTGTTCCCCAACATCAACGGGCTGCTGGCGCCGGGCACGACGTCCACCGATTTCGCGCAGGCGCTGCTCGAGAAGGAGCACGTCGTCGTGACGCCGGGCGAAGCGTTCGACGCGCCAGGCTACCTGCGCATCTCGTACGCGACCTCGATGGAGCAGCTGCGCGAGGGGGCGACGCGCATTCTCCGCTTCGCCGAGTCGCTGCAGCAGACGGCCGCCCGGTAGGGCCATGCGGCTGCCGTTCGCGTTCGTCGAGGCGCTGCGAGCGGCGCTCGGCGAGCGCGGCGTGCTCGACGATCCCGCGACACTGGACGCCCACGCGGCCGATGCTCTCGGCCGCGGCCATCTCCCTGACCTCGTCGTGCGTCCGGCCGACACCGCGCAGGTGGCTGCCGTCGCGCGTCTGTGTCACCAGCATCGCGTGCCGCTGGTCGTCCGCGGCGCCGGCACCGGCTACACCGGCGGGGCCGTGCCGGTGCGCGGCGGTGTCGTGCTCTCCGTCGAGCGGCTCAATCGCATCGTCGAGATCGATCCCGTGAACCTGACGGTGGTCGTCGAGCCCGCCGTCATCACCGGCGAGCTGCAACGCGCCGTCGAGTCGCAGGGACTTTATTACCCGCCGGATCCGGCCAGCCTCGAGTCGTCCTCGATCGGCGGGAACGTCGCCGAATGCGCCGGCGGGCCGCGCGCGTTCAAGTACGGCACCACCAAGCGCTACGTGCTCGCACTCGAAGCGGTGCTGCCGACGGGTGAGATCATCCACACCGGTTCGAAGGCGGTGAAGAACGTGGTTGGCTACGACCTGACGCAGCTGCTGGTCGGCTCGGAAGGTACCCTGGCGATCGTCACCCGCATCACATTGCGGCTGCTCCCGTATCCGCCAGCCCGGGCGACGGTCATGGCCACCTTTGGCGATATTCGCAGCGCCGTCGACGGCGTGACGGCGCTCGTGCATCTCGGAGTGATTCCCGCGGCAGTCGAGCTGATCGACGGCGATTCGCTGCGAGCGGTGGAAGCGCACGTCGGGCACCCGGTTGCCCCGGGCGCGTCGGCGCTCCTCATCGTCGAGGCCGACGGCGTGCCGGCCGCCGTGCAGGACGAGATCGATCGCGCCTCGTCGGCGCTGACGGCGTCGGGGGCGATCGCGATTACCCGCGCTGGCAGCGACGAGGAGCGCGACGCGCTGTGGGCGGTGCGCCGCCAGCTGTCGCTGGCCCTGCGCGCCACCGGCCTCGTCAAGATCAACCACGACGTGGTGGTGCCGCGCGGACGCGTGCCGGAGCTGTTCGCGGAGGTCGAGCGGCTGAAGTCCGTGCATCAGCTGCGCATCGCCTGCTTCGGGCATGCCGGCGACGGCAACATCCACGTGAACCTGATGCTGCAGCCGGGCGACGCGGCGGAGATGGCGCGTGCGAAGGTCGCGGAGCGCGAGCTCTTCACCCGCGTCGTGGCGCTCGAAGGCTCGATCAGCGGCGAGCACGGCATCGGCTTCGCGAAGGCGCCCTACCTGAGCATCGAGCTCTCGCCCGAGGTCATCGCCCTGATGCAGCGGGTCAAGCAGGCCTTCGACCCCGAGGGAATCCTGAATCCGGGCAAGATCTTTCCGGAGCAGAAGTAGAGCCACTCAATACGTCGGGGGCGGCGGCACGTAGGCCGACACCGTACTCTCGTGGCCACCAGCGCCGATGGCGGCGACGCCATAGACGAAGTCGTCGATGTTCGCCTTTGGCAGCGTCCACTCGGTGACATTGCCGACGATCACCTCGTGCTGCCAGTCGGGTGCCCACGCCTCACGCCACACGATGCGGTAGCCGGTCGCGCCCGGCGCCGCGCCCCACCGCAGGTGCGCGTCGTAGCCGGACGGACGGCGGTCGATGGTCGGCTGTCCACGCGGGTTCGTGATGACCGGCGGCGGCGGCGCGAGGGCGAGCACGGCCATCGCCGCCGCGTTCACCCGCGCGTTCTGCCCCAGGTAGGCGAACGAGACCCCGTCGATCGTGTCGCCGGCGCCGTGCTGCCGCGCGTAGTTCTCGCGCGATTCGCGGAAGCCGACCGCGGCAAACCCTTCGAGGTTCCAGGCGGTATGGTCGCCGCCGCGCGAGAAGCGATCGCGGCGCGCCATCAGGCGCACCCGGTGCGAGGGGACGTAGCGCGCCGCCGTGCGGGCGGTGAACATCGCCAGCGCCCGCGACGGCGAGTCTTCAGGCCCCTCGGAATAGAGGCGGATCGACGCCCCGTCGGTGCTGCCGTCGCCGCCGGCGGCGCCGCCCACGATGTCGTTGTTGAACACCGCCTGCACCGGAATCCGGGTGGCGCGCGCCTCGCGGGCGTGGGCGCGAGCGCCGATGAGCCCCTGCTCCTCGCCGGCGACGGCGATGAAGACGAGCGTCGCATCGAACTGGAGGCCGCTCTCGGCGAACACCCGCGCCAGCTCCATCACCAGCACGGTGCCGCTGCCGTCGTCGTTGGCGCCGGGGGCCTCGACGTTGGGGTCGGCGCGCCGGGCGGTGGTGGCGCCGCTGTTGAGGCCGATCTGCCCCTGCTCGCCGAGGTTCAAGCTGTCGTAATGCCCGCTCACGTAGATTCGGCGCGGCGATCGCCCCGGCAGAATCGCCACCACGTTGCGCAGCTCCACGTTCCTGGTGATGCGGCCGTTCCCGGCGCCCTTCCTGATCTTGTGAGTGTCGAACGTGACCTGCAGACGAGGGCTCGTGCGCCGCAGTTCGTCGAAGATCCATTGGCGCGCGGCGCCGATGCCGCGCGTCGGCGACGACGCCTCCGACAGCGTATTCCGGGTGCCGAAGCCGACGAGCGTGCGGAGCCGCTGCTCGAGGCGGCTCTCGGAAATGGAGGCGACCAGCGCGGCGATTCGTGGGTCGGGAGGATCGGCCGCCGCCGCGGGTGATTGCGCCGCGACGGCGGTTGCCCACAGGGGCCAGAGGGCCGCGGCCAGCGCGGCCTGTCGCCGGACCATCAGAACTCGAATCTCGCGCCCAGCTGCAGCGTCGCCGGCACGGCGCCCGCCCGCAGGGCCGTGAGGTTGAAAAAGTCGGTGGAGCGGCGGTCGCCGATCGGGTTGTCGAAGTTGGCGCGGTTGCTCACGTTGAAGACGTCGGCGAACAGATCGAGCGAGCGGCCGGCACCGGGCCGCAGCCGGTATCCGAGGCGCAGATCGAGCTGGAAGAAGCCGGGGCCGGTGGCGCCGTTGCGCTCGCTGTCCACGTCGGCGGTATAGGGATTGCGTCCGGTGCCGGCGTAGCTGCCCGCCGGCAGCGGCTCGGCGAAGGTCCCGTTGCGGTCCGGGTCGGTGGTGGAGTCGGTGACGCTGAAGCGGGTGCCCGAGAGCGCGCGCGCGACCCAGGCGACGGTCATCCCGGTCGTCTTCGGCACGACCGCCTGCCCGCTGATCACCAGGTTGTGCCGGCGGTCGAAGTTGCTCGGTCCCTGGTTCAGCGCCAGGTTGAGGTCGTCGAGCACCTGGAACGGGCTGGTGGGAATGCCGAGGCCAGACGTGTTGCCGCGCGACGAGCCCAGCGTGTAGGAAATCCGGAACGAGTAATTCGATGCGAAGCGCCTGACGAGTGCGGCTTCGAGCGCGTCGTAGTCGATCTGCCCCTCGTTGACCGGCGTGAAGACGCTGGCGGCAAACGCCGGGCTGTTGATGCGTGTCAGCGTCGACGTCCGGGCGGTGGTCGCCCGCAGGCCGGGGTTCAGATCCCGCAGCATCAGCTGCTCGCGCGCGCGGGCGTGCACGTAGTCTGCGCTCACCGACAGGGCGGCGCCCAGCTGCCGCTCATAGCCGGCGGTGAACTGATCCGAATACGGAATCGTGCGGTCCGGGTTGTCGAGGGTGACGTTCCCCGTGTTCTTCACCCGCGAGCCGGGCGGATAGCGCTGCGCCAGCAAGGCGCGATTGACGGTCGGTCCGCCGGCCAGCATCGCTTCGGCCGGCAGCACTCCCGTGGACGGGCCCGGGTCGGCGTTGTTGGTCGGGAAGAACACCAGGAAGGAATCCGAGAACACGCCCGCGGTGAGGATGTTGGAGATCAGCTCGAAGTGCGTCTTGTCGTAGAAGCGTCCGTAGCCGCCGCGGGCGACGGCCCTGCCGCTGCCGCTCAGGTCGTAGGTGAGCCCGAGTCGCGGCGCAATGTTGTTGGTGTCGACCGGGTAGGCCTTGGGATCGGAGAACGCCGGGTTGTCGCGCTCGTCGAACGGCTGCACCTCGAGGTCGTAGCGGAGGCCGACGCTCAGCGTGGTGCGCGGGGTGAGGCGCCATTTGTCCTGCGCGAACACCGAGCCGAAGTGCGCCTTCTGGTACGAGTTCAGGCCGCCCGGGACACGAACCTGCAGCCGCTCCGGGTAGGTGGCGGGATCCGCGGCGTTGAACGGCGCGTCGCTGCGGAAGAAGAAGGTGCCGTTCAGATTGTCCTGGGCGGTCGATCGCGCGCCCACGTACTCGTACTGCACGCCGAATTTCACGTCGTGCTCGCCGCCACGGCCGGCAATGAACCACGACAGCGTGTCGTCGATCTGATAGGCGTTGTCGACCCGCGCCTGCGCCACGTTGCTCTGTTGATCGACGAAGGTCAGGAAGACGAGCTGCGGCTCCAGCGCCGCCTGGTCCTGGCCGTTGCTGTTGAATCCGGGGTTGGCAAACGCGACGTTCTCGCGCGTGAAATTGAACCGCACGGTGTTGAGCCGGGTGTTCGAGAGCACCGTGTTCGCCGACACCACCACGGTCTGATCGATGTCGGACTCCTCGCGCGACGCGCGCGCCGATGACGTCAACGTCTGCGCGCCGGCAAAGGGCGGCAGGTAGGGCACGATCTGGTTCAGCTGCGGCGACGATTCCCGCAGCCACCGCACGGTCCAGGTGTTGTTGCGTGACAGCTGGTGATCGCCGCGCAGGAGGGTATTCCATACGCGATCCTTGGTCACCGGCGAGTCGTTCAGCTCGGGATGCGACGGAATGCTGATGCTGTTGGCGCGATTCACCATCACCCGCTCGACGTTGAAGAAGGCGTGCGCCTTGTCGCGCACGATCGGCCCGCCGATGTTGGCGCGATAAGTCTGGAGCTGCGTGTCGGGCTTGGTGAGGCCGTTCTGCGTGACGAAGAAGTCGCGGCGCGTCATCGACGCGTCCTGCCACAGCCCGGCCGCCACGCCGTGCAGGTCGTTGCTGCCCGACTTGGTGATGGCATTGATGATGGCCCCGGTGGTGCGGCCGAACTCGGCGTCGTACTGGTTGGTGACGACCTGGAACTCGGCAATCGCCTCGATCGGCGTCCGCGCCTGTGCGCCGGCGCGCTGACCGATGACGTCGTCGTTGTTGTTGGCGCCGTCGAGCAGGAAGTTGTTGTTGCGCGAGTCCATGCCGTTGGCGCTGACGGCGTCCGAGCCGAACGACTCGGTGCTGATGTTGGCGACGATACCCGGCAGCAGCGCCACCATGCCGACGAAGTTACCGTTCACCGATGGCAGACTGGTGACCTCGCGATTGGTGACGTTGCCGCCGATCTGCTTCGACGTCACGTCGACGAGCGGCGTGGCCGCGGTGACCGTCACCGTATCCGTGAGGCCGCCGACTTCGAGTGGCAGGTCGAGCGTCGTCGTGCGACCGAGATCCAGCCGGATGCCCGCGCGGCTGTACTTCTTGAAGCCGGGCGACTCGGCGACCAGCGTATAGACACCGGGCGGGAGCGCCGTCACGAAGTACGCGCCGTCGTCGGTGGTGACGGTCTGTCGGTACACGCCGGTGGCCTGGTTGGTGATCGTGAGCGTCGCGCCGGAGATGGCGGCGCCCTGAGGATCGAGCGCGCGGCCGCGTAGCTCCGCGTTGCTCTCTTGAGCGAACACGGCGGCGCTGAGTGCCGCGAGATACAACGTAAGGCCAAGGCACCATCGCAATGTCGGTCTCATCGGTACCTCCACGATCGAAAGTGAGCCCCGCGGTCGCGACATCCTACACGCGGGGACGCGATCCCGCCTCAGCGGTTGGTAGCGAGGACCACCGTCTCCAGCTCCTTGTCCGGATCCGGATTGAGCACGCTGCGCAGGCGGAGGTTGGCGGTGTTGAGATGGCGTACGCGTGCCAGTACACGAGGTGGCGTCGAAAGACTCGATGACACCGCCGCGAGGTCGCGCTCGGGCAGTACGACGAGAACGCGGCCATCCTGCGAGAGAAACCGCGCCGCGCCCGCGACGTCCACGAGATCGAGCTGCTTGAGTCCGGTGTAGAAAATCAGATTGCGCGTGAACGCGTGCAGCGATCCCAGCGGTTCACCGCCAGTGCGGTGCGCGGCGACGAGGGCGGCCATGCGTTCGACGGCGTCGGGCCTGCCCGGCGCGAGCGCGCTGAACTGCAGGCCGAGCAGCAGCGTCACGGCCGCGGCGGCGGCGGCGAGCGGCAGCGCGCTCCACGCGCCCCGAAGGGCGACGATCGCCAGCGCCGCACCGCCGGCCGCGATACCGATGACCGACGTCGCGAGAATCGCGGGCGGGGTGGCGTCGAGCAGCGGCTGCAGCCGGTAGAGCAGCGCCGCGCACAGGACCAGTGTGACAGCGGTGGCCCACGTGGCGCCGGCAAGGAGCGGTGTCCGCCGGCCGGTGCGCGCCGCCTCGATGCGCTCCCCGATGGCGCGCGCGGTGAGGATGGCCAGCGGCGGCAGGACCGGCAGCACGTAGCGCGGCTGCTGGCCGACCGAGGCCATGAAGAAGAGCGTGGGCACGACCGCCCACGACAGCAGGCGGAAGTCGTCGCGCGAGGGGCGCCATTGCCGCCGCGCCAGGCTGGCGAGCCCGGCCGCCGCGGCGCCGACGCCGAACGCCGACCACGGCATCAGCCCGCCGGCGATCACCGGGAGGTAGAACCAGATCGGCCGCGTGTCGTTGAATCGGGTGGTGGTGAACCGTTCGAGGTTGTCGCCAACGAGGAAGCTCTCCACGTAGGCGGGGCCGTGGCGCACGATCATCGCGAGATACCACGGCAGCGCCACGAGCGCGGCCAGCGCCGCGGCGGCCGCCAGGTGCGACCAGCGGACCGCGAGCGTCCGGCGCTCGAGCCACCACGGAAGAACGACGGCGAGCGCTGGCACCACGAGGCCGACCGGACCCTTCATCAGGCACCCGAGGCCGGTCGCCAACCCGGCCAGCAGCCACCAGCCAAGCGCGTCGCGCCCGCGCGCGTCGAAGGCCGCGAAGACGGCGCTCACCGCGAGCGTGATGCAGAAGGCGAGTGGCAAATCGGGCAGCGCCGATCGCGCCATCGCGAAGTAGCCGTAGCACGTCGCGGTGATGGCGCCGGCGAGCCACGCGTGCGCCCGCGTCGAGGCGGCGCGACGCGCCGTGGCCCAGACCAGCAGCACCAGTCCTGCGCCCGACAGCGCGGACCAGCAGCGCGCGGCGCCCTCACTGGCGCCGGTCATCCGGTAGACCACCGCCGTGAGCCAGTAGTACAGCACCGGCTTCTGCCAGCGATTCTCGTAGTTGAAGTGCGGCGTCAGCCAGTCGCCCGAGGCGGCCATCTCGCGCGAGGCTTCGGCGTAATAGGCTTCGTCGGCCTCGGTGATCGCCTGACGGCCGAGTCCGATCCCGAACACGAGGAAGGAGAACAACAGAAGCGTGAGAACCGGCCGCCGCACCGCGAGCCATTGTAGCGAGGCTCCGCTCTGATGCCCATGACGGAGCCTCGCTGCCGGCGTTTGATCGCCCGCCCTCCGGGCGGGCGATAATGCACGCATGCCCCAGGTGGTGGCCGTCGTCGGCGCGTCTCGCGATCGGCACAAGTTCGGGAACAAGGCCGTGCGCGCCTTCCGCGACGCGGGGCACACGGTGATTCCGATCAATCCGCACGAGACCGAAGTCGAAGGACTGCGTGCCTACGCCTCGGTCCTGGACGTCCCCGGTCCCATCGACATGGCGACGGTGTACGTCCAGCCGGACACCGTCGCCGGCCTCCTCGACGAGTTCGAGCGCAAAAAGATCCCGGAGATCTGGTTGAACCCCGGCGCCGACGACGACGACGTCCTGGCCGAGGCGAAGCGTCGTGGCCTGAATGTGATTGCCGCCTGCAGCATCATGGGCGCCGGGCGGCGGCCGAGCGAGTATTGACCCGCGGGACGAGCCTTCTTGACACGGTCCGGGCCGGTTCCTATACTCGGTCTCGTACATCCACGCTCCGCAGCGAACGCCGTTCGCACTGATGCGTCACCAGCGCACACGACAACCCATTTAGAGAAATTGATGCCCAGCAGCCCCCGACGTCATGGGGCGGGTCGACCTTCCGACCGCCGTCCCAGGGAATCCGCCGAATCCGACCGCCCATCGCGCAATCACGGCGATACCGGTCCTCGCGCGCAGGCGAGCCCGCCACGCCGGCCGCCGCCGCAAGCCGACGTCGAAGCCACCGCTCCCCCCGTCGAGGGCGCGCCACCGGCTGAGAACGGCGCGGCACCGACCACGGCGCCCGGCGCTACCGCCGTGGCCCCGACGCCGCAGCGGGCCAGCCTGAACATCGCCGTCCTCAAGGACATGGGCATCCAGGCGCTGACGCAGATCGGCAAGGACCTCAACGTCGAGGGCGCCACCGGCATGCGCAAGCAGGATCTGATTTTCCAGATCCTCAAGGCCCAGACCGAGCAGAGCGGCTTCATCTTCTCGGAAGGCGTGCTCGAGCTGCTGCCCGACGGCTTCGGGTTCCTGCGCGCGCCCGACTACAACTACCTGCACGGCCCCGACGACATCTATGTCTCCCCGTCGCAAATCCGGCGCTTCGATCTGCATACCGGCGACACCATCTCCGGTCAGATCCGGCCGCCGCGCGAAGGCGAGCGCTACTTCTCGCTGGTCAAGGTCGAGGCGGTCAACTTCGAGGCGCCCGACCGCGCCCGCGAGAAGGTGTTCTTCGAGAACCTGACGCCGCTCTACCCGCAGGAGATGATCCGGCAGGAGATGGGCGCCGACAATCTGTCGGCGCGCGTCATGGATCTCATGACGCCGATCGGCAAGGGCCAGCGTGGCCTCATCGTGGCACCGCCGCGCACCGGCAAGACCATGCTGCTCCAGAGCATCGCCAAGTCGGTGGCCGAGAACCACCCCGAAGTCTTCCTCATCGTGCTGCTCATCGACGAGCGGCCGGAAGAGGTGACCGACATGCAGCGCTCGGTGAAGGGCGAGGTGATTTCCTCCACCTTCGACGAGCCGGCGCAGCGCCACGTCCAGGTGGCAGAGATGGTCATCGAAAAGGCCAAGCGCCTGGTGGAACACAAGAAGGACGTGCTCATCCTGCTCGACTCGATCACGCGCCTGGCGCGCGCCTACAACACCGTGGCGCCGTCGTCGGGCAAGGTGCTCTCGGGCGGTCTCGACTCGAACGCGCTGCAGAAGCCGAAGCGGTTCTTCGGCGCAGCGCGGAACATCGAGGACGGCGGCTCGCTGACCATCGTCGCCACCGCGCTCATCGACACCGGGTCACGCATGGACGACGTGATCTTCGAAGAGTTCAAGGGCACCGGCAACAGCGAAATCCACCTCGATCGCAAGCTCGCCGACAAGCGCGTGTTCCCGGCCATCGACATCACCAGGAGCGGCACCCGTAAGGAGGAGCTGCTCATCCCCCGCGAGGATCTGAACCGGATCTGGGTGTTGCGGAAGGTGCTCAACCCGCTGTCGGGTGTCGAGGCGATGGAGCTGCTGATCGACAAGCTCGGGAAGACCAAGTCGAACGCCGACTTCCTCGGCGCGATGCAGAAGATAGGCTAGCTGGGTCAAATGTAGAGGGCGGTCTGTAGAGCGCCCTCCACCCGGTCGGTCTGAAGACCGACCGCTACATTCGCGACCGCGAGCCCTCTAATCTTCGAGCGTCATCGTCAGCGGGGCCGCCAGCACCGCCGTGAGCGCGGTGCCCGACGCCAGCTCCACTTCCTTGCCGCGGGTGGCGAGCACGGCGCCGCCGCCGGCCCCGCCGCCGATCGCCGCACCCGTCGCGGCGCCCTTGCCGCCGCCGAGGATGCCGCCAATCACCGCGCCGATGCCGGCGCCGGCCCCCACCTTCGTCGCGTCTGCCTTCTTCGTGGACTCGGCATCGAACGACAGCGGCTGCGTGTTGAGCCGGTGGCGCTCGCCGGAGAACGTCGCGTCGGTGAAACGCACCGCCAGGTGCGCGCGCCCCTGCACGCGGCCCGATCGTTCCACTTCGGTCACCGATCCGATCAGCGTCGCGCCGTTCGGAATCACGGTCTCGCCGTTGACGGTGACCGCCTGTTTCAACCGCGCCCGCACCTCATCTTCGACGGCGGCTGTTTCGGAGCTGATCGAGGTCAGGAGCTCGAGCGGCAACTCCGTTCCCGACGCGACCCTCACCTCGTGCGACGTCGGCTTCGGCGGCGCCGCCGGCTCGCGCACGACCGGAGTCGCGGCGGTGTTCTGAAGCGGCTTTGATTCGCCGATCGGTTTCGTCGCCGGCCGCGCGGGCCGCGCCGGCGGCACGGGGCGCGGCGCCGGGGCCGGCGTGACAGCAACTGGTGGGGCCGCGGCCGGTTCAGCCGGGGTGGCCTGAGGCGCCGGGGCAGCCGGATCGCCAGCCGGAGGCTGGGCCTCGGATGTCGGTTTCGAACACGCACCGACGGTTAGGGCGGCGGCCAGCACGGGAATCGTCCACAGTCTTGTCATTTGAGCTCCCTCGGTTCGCTTGAGCTTCAAGGATCGGACCAGGTGCGCGCCGGCCCGCTTCTGGCCGAGTTTGCGCGATTTCGCACCGGGCCGAAGTGTCGCCTACAGATGAATCCGCCACCCGGACTGTAAGAATGACCCTGGCGGGCACCGAGATTACCAGTGCTTATGGTGTATGAAGGACTATCAATTTGACTGATGCCGATCCCGCGGGGCACACTGCAGGTCTATGCCGAGCCCACGTACCGGTGCGCAGATCATCTGGGAGTGCCTCGTTCACGAAGGCGTGAACACCGTCTTCGGCTACCCGGGGGGCGCCATCCTCCCCGCGTACGACGCGATGCTGGACTACCCGGTTCGTCACGTCCTCGTGCGGCACGAGCAGGGCGCGACGCACATGGCCGACGGCTACGCGCGCGCCGGCGGCGGCGTCGGAGTCGCCATCGCCACCTCGGGCCCCGGCGCCACCAACATGGTGACCGGCATCGCCACCGCCATGATGGACTCGGTGCCGATGGTCTGCATCACCGGCCAGGTGCCGAGCAAGCTGATTGGCTA
>Ga0070664_100004177_pt1 | contig 11607 bp, 9 predicted proteins | sample KBSC73metaG_FD_65863 | JGI IMG/M metagenome (GOLD analysis project Ga0070664, IMG submission 65863) | Corn rhizosphere microbial communities from Kellogg Biological Station, Michigan, USA - KBS C7-3 metaG | ecosystem: Host-associated > Plants > Roots > Rhizosphere > Soil ... | reverse complement strand
CGGAATCGACTGGCCGATTTGATTTCGGCATGGCGGGCAGCGTAGGGCGAAAAGTGACACCGAGTTGCCGAGCCACTGTCATAAACCTGTAACCTTGAAGCGGCATCCGCACGGACGGCCTCCGTCTTACCTCTATCTGTGACCAACTCATCTTTTGTGACAAACCGACTCGCCCAACTGGCACGGCATGTTAGCGTGCCACAACTTTAACACGGCCAATATTCCATTTTATCTTGGTGCATTGGTACGGGAGTCATGGACGGGATGGTGATTTCGTTTCCTGGTTGCCGGGCCGAAGGATCCGGCAGTCCTATGCGCCAACTCAGGGCCGCGGCACACCCGCTGGATGACTACGGGAAATCGCCGCAGTGCTGCGTTTGCCGGAAGCAGTGCGACCGGACCATTTGGCCAAGCCCGTAGCCGCCAACCTGGGACGACCCAGCGACCGCCATGGCATCTACCCGCCCTTGCGCTGGCTCGCACGCAAATCGATCGTTTTGGACGAACTGTCGGGTCGTGGCATCGGACGGCCACACCTGCAGCGGGAGTAAGCGTACGCAATGAGTAACGACGTCTCGCGCAAGGGAATTGGATCGCAGGAAGAGTGGTGGGTACTATCTGCCGACCGCCGAAGCATGCTCCTGCAGTTGCCGCCGCTGGCAATCGACGGCTTGGCCGAGCCGCTCAGCCTCGCGCTGGAGTTCGATGCCGGCGCGATAGACCAGGTGCTCAAACGGCTGTCGGAATTGCGAGCCCAGATGCTTTCGCCGGAGAGAAGCTCAACTGGGGCGGTAGAAACGTCGACAGAATCACCTCGACTCAAGAGGTAAAGGCCGTGATTCCCGCACGTGCAGGAAGACGGCGCTGCACCAGTCGTGATCGGCACAAAGCTCTGGTCAGTCCGCCGGCACCGTCCGCGGAGCATCTCCCACGCATCCATCGATCTAGTGCAGGAACCTGCTTCCGAGTGCGCCATCGGAGGGCGGCTTGGCGGAGCGGTACGTGTTGAAGAAGCTCATCATGCGGTCGCGGCTGTCCGAGGCGGCATTTGCGTCCATGCCAATCATGAAGCCCGCGAACCGCTGGGGTATGATATCGAGGTCGAACGAATGGCCGGCCGCAGGATAGACCTTGACGTTGAATTCGGCGCCCAGGGTCTGAATGCGAGAGCACTCGCTCGCCGACACCCACTCGTCGCGGCCGCCGATGAAGACTTGGACAGCTGTCGCCAACCTGCTCCCCGAACTCAAGAGTCCGCACCACGGGTACAACGCGACTGAGGCCCGGAACGGCGGCTCCTGTTCTGATTGCCGATGCGACAGATAGGTCTCGTCCATTGCGGCCGCGATGGCGACACTGGCGCCGTTGCTCTGTCCCATCAGAAAGACGTTATTGCCATCCACGTAGGGCAGCCGACGCAGATATCGAGCTGCGTCGAATGCATCCGATGTACGATAGGAAATGGCCTGGCGAAGCCTGCCGTTGTGTCCACACATCTCGGCGCCTGAATAGTAACGCGATCCAAAGCTGTCGAGATTGAGCACGACATAACCGGCATCACGCATCCCATAGGCATACTGATGCAATGCAAAGATAGTGCTCGGCTCCCAGCCGTTGCAGCCGTGCAATAGGACGATGGCAGGAAACTGTCCGCGACCTGCCGGCCGATAGAGCTCCGCGCGCAGGGTAACCGGCCTCGTTTCATTCGGCTGGGTTGCTTGGAACTTGACGATTTCCTGAGCCTGCCCCGACAGAGTGGCCAACCAAAGTGTTGCCAAGACGCAGATCGCCCCGGCGCACAGGCGCCTTACTCTCTCCCCCGTTTGCATTCGGGGAACTTGCGCTCGACGGCCGTGACCGTCCACGAAAAAACCTGCCCGGGAAGCCGGGCAGGTTCATTGACGTTACGTGTGCTGTTGCTGGTCAGTATCCCACGTTCTCGTCGTAGAACTGGCCTTCCAGACCCTTGTACGCGCCTTCGAGCGGCCGCTTCCGACCCGAGTCCTTCGAGTCGCGCGCCAGGGTCCAGTAGAACTGGATCGGCGACGTAATGCCCTTCAGGTTGTCCCGGAAGGCGACCGGCTCATAGAACTGGCCGAGCGTCCCCAGGGCGCCGATCGCCAGAACCCGCTCCTGAACCTTGGCGGCGAGCTGCCTCTTCGCCTCGGGATCGGTCGTCTGGCTGTACGCGGTACGGTAGCCCTCGAGCTGTGCGTCGTCCGGCGCTCCGGGCCATCCCTTGGCCGAAGAGCCGGAGAAGGCGATCGAGAGCGGGTTGCTGACGTCGCCGGCAAGCCACCACGTGTGGAACATGCTCCACGCGCCTGGGTTGGCCCGCTCCTTGAGCATCTCGGCCCACGTCATGTTGCGGACGTCGACGTTCATGCCGATCTGCTTCAGGTTCTGCGCCGTGACATCGGTCAGCGCCGAGATCACGGGAATGTCCTTCGGGTTGAGGATGACCACCGGTGTGCCGTCGTAGTGGGCAGCCGCCAGGGCCTTCCGTGCAGCGTCGATGTTCGCGGTCTTCAGGATGGCGCTGCCCGCTTCTGTCGCCATGGGAGTCGTGCACGGATAGACCGAGTAGCACAGGCGATAGAAGCGCTTGTCGCCGAGAGCGGCCTCCATGTACTCACTCTGGTTGATCGTCATCAGGACCGCGCGGCGTACCGCGGCGTTGTTGAACGGCGCGACGTTGCTGTTGAAGCGCATCATCGCGACGTTGCCGAGCGGATCCGTCGATGCGACGACGACATTCGGCTTGCCCATGAGATCGGACATGTACTTCGTGGAAGGCGATTCGATGTACGACACGTCGCCCTTCACCAGCGCGGCAACGGCATCCCGCTGGTCGTTGTAGTAGACGAAGTCGATCTCCTTCTCCTTCGCGAGCTTGGCGCCAGCCGCCATCGACGGCTTGTCATCGCGCGGCACGTAGTACGGGTTCTTGACGTAAACCGCCTTGTTCGCGGTCCACTTGTCCTTCTGGAACATGTACGGGCCCGAACCGGTCGGATCGGCAATCGAGTCCGACGCCGCGGCTTCCACGACCCGCTTCGGCATCATGAAGGGCACGGTCGCCGAGATCTTGGCCAGGGACTGGAGGACAGGCGCATTCGGCTTGTCGAGCTGCATGACGATGGTGCGACCGTCGGGAGCGGTCAGGCTCGAGACGTCCTTGAACAGCTCCTGGCCCGCGCCGTCATACTTGGCCCAGCGCTGCAGCGAAGCCACGCAGTCGGCTGAGGTCACGTTCGAGCCGTCGCTCCACTTCAGGCCAGGGCGCAAGATGAAGGTCCAGGTCCGGCCGTCAGGCGACGTCGAGTAGGACTCGACCATCTGCGGCTTCGGCTCGAGGTTCTGATCCAGCGCAAACAGCGTGTCGTAGACCAAGTAGCCATGGCTTCGCGTGATGTAGGCCGTGGTCTTGATCGGATCGAGGCTCTCCAGCTGGGCATGCGTTGCGATGCGCAAGCTGCTGTCGCTGCAAGCTCCCGTCATCAGCGGGATCCAGATCGCCGTACTGGCGATCAATTTCTGCTTGATAGTCATCGTCGTTCTCCTAAGTAGGTTTCCCCGTGAGTTTGAATCCGTTGACTCTTGTTCAGCTCGAAGCTGACGCTCGAACTGGCCTTCGACAGTCTTCATTCGAAGCTTGGATCTGGATCGCCCAAGCCTGCTGATGTTCCGATGAAGGGTGGTCCCACACCGCCCACCGGCACATTTCCATCGTGTCTGTTGCGTTGCCCCCAAGCAGTTCCGTCAAAATGGCAGACTCGGTGTGAAGGACATGAGGTTGTAGGCCATCCTGCCTCGCGCGAAGATCGCCTCGATCCGCGTCAACCCTCGCACCTGGTGGAAGGTGCAGATGATTCTCGACGGCAATGCCGTGTCCTTGCCTGTCGCAACCGTCTCCAATCTCAGCCCATCATCTTCTTCCGTCGGCGCGCTAAGGCAGGTGGTTTTGGTGTGGATGAACGGCCGCGCCCGGTAGGGTGCGAAGGGAAGCCTGGTCCACTGCGCCACGCCGCTGGGAATCACGGGAGCGATGTCTGACCAGTCCATTCCCGGTTGTGCGGCATACGGTACTGACGGGGCAGCCAGCGCCATCAACTTGAGAAGTGGGACCTCGCCAACCTGCTCCAGGACACGCCATGCATCCGGCGCAGCGAGTGCCGTGAGCTTGCCGCGACCGGAGCAGAGGCGATGGCAGCCGCTGGCATCGAGCGTCGTGGCCACCGTGATGCCGATATTCCCGTCGCGTTCGTGGAAGGCGCGAGGAATTGTGCCGTGCTCGTCGACCGTCCATACGGCCGAACCCGGCGCGAACCCCGTCAGCATCGTCTGAACCGGAGGGTGAGGCGTCGAGGACATGACGGAGCTGTTCGTTTCCGGAACGGTCGCTGCCTGCCAGTGCAGGAGGGCATTGCCCGTCATCGCCGACGATTGAATGTTCGCCAGCCTGAAGGGCACGGTGCGGGCGCCAGGCTCCCGTCCGCTCTGGACCTGGAGATGAACATGCGGAACGGGTGACCGACCCGAGTTTCCGGCGGCGCCAAGGTGGGAGCCGATTTCAACCCGCATGCCCGGCTGAACGACGATGCTCCACTGGCGGAAATGCGCGAGCAGGGCCCAGCCCCCCTGGTCGAGCCGGATGCAGACGAAATTGCCCCAGCTATCTGCGAAGTTGCAGAGGCCCAGGGGATTGTCGGGCACATTGTTGCGAATGCTTTCGACCACTCCTGCCGCCGGAGCGATCACCGGAGCATCCCAGATCGAGTCGGTCGGCGATGAAAAGTTCGGCGGCCTGACGAAATCGAGCGCATGGCGCAGATGGCCGGTGTGGCTGAGCGGACCGTCGAAACCCTGTGCGATCTTGACGATTCCCGGAACGGGGACCACCAGAAGAGGCTCACGACGGCCGAGTCTCCGTGCCCAGAAGGCCTCGCGCCACCACGCCTCCTCCGGCATGAACTGAAAGAGCGTGTTGCGCCAGAACTCACGATCGTCGCGCGCGAGCGACAACGTCCCCAGGGCGAGCCAGATCGTCACGCCGGATGCAAGCGGCAGATAGGCGAAGGCCGGTACGAACGCGAGCAATACCATCGCGCACAGAGCCGACCCGGTTCCGGCCAATGCCGCGAGCATCAGGCTCGCGTATCCCGGCAGGACGTAGCAGGCGCCGAGTGCCATGCCGGCCACAAAGAAGTTGTGCGCGGCCGGCAGCCAATAGAACACGAGCCCGAGCTGCTGCGCCCCGATAGCGGTGAGGGCGCCGGCCAACCAGCCAATCACGCCCGCGACAAAGGCGAGCCGCGACCACAGCAGGATCGCGCCGCCGACAATGATGCCCGTGCCGACCGAGGGCGAGAACATGAGTGAGCCCAGGGACGAAAGGAACAAGGTCGTCCAGTCGACGATGGTGCGCGCGTCGATCAGCCACCAGGTGTAGTGCTGGGCGGCGAGTGACGTGCCGACCGGAAACAGCATGAACATGGCGCCGGCGCTCAGGCCGTAGCCCCACAACAGCGGCGGAACCGACCGCGCCCGCAGAAGCAGCAGGACGGCCGCCGTCATCACGAAAGTGACGAAAGCGACGGCGACGGCGATCGCGAGCTGAACCTGCAGGGGATAGAAGGTCGCGCCGGTCATCCAGCCGGCAGAGATCGTCGCCAGGATAACGTTCGATCGCAGACTGCCCTGTACCCGCGGATCGCCCTCGATGCCCAACAGCCGCTGGCCGCCGAGCGCGATCGCGAGGCCGAGCACGGCAAATCCCGCAAGCCGTGGTGTTTGCGCGATGGCCAGCCAGAGCAGCAGGCCGATCCACGGATTGGTGATCAGGAAGACGCTGCCCAGCGCCGGACCGAACGCAGCGGCGAGCTTGGCCATCGCGATCCGAACCTGGACGATGCCGCCGGTCGCGGGCGGCAGCACCACGGCGGAAGCCTGCGCAGCAGCGGACGAGACGCGCGGAGGATCCGGCCATCGCAATGCCGGCGTCTCGGTCAACGCCGGTGACGAGAGGTGTAACGTATCCACCCGCTAGCCCACCGACAGATGCGCCGGAAGACGCTCGGGGCCGTCGATGTCCCGCAGCGTTTCGCGGGCACGAATGATCTCGGGCGTTCCCTTCTCGGTCAGCAGGACGATCGCCGGCCGATAGTTGATGAACTGCATCGACTGCACGAAGTTGTAAGCCCCGACCGGATGCAGCGACAGCACGTCTCCGGCCGCGAGCGGCGGCAGATCGACAGTTTCGCGAACGACGTCGATCGCCATGCAAAGCGGACCGTAGAGACGGGACGGCGATGCCGGAGCCTTCGTGGCTCGGGCCGGGCGAACGTCGAACTGGTACCAGGCCGCTGTATAAAGGAGATTGATTCCGGCATCGATCACGTAGCCGACTCGCGAATCTTCGCTCAGGACGATCCGTTCCTTGACGTCCCGCCCCGACAGGTCGGCGCCGACCATCGAGGCGCGGTTGACGCCCTTCACCGCGACGACGCTGGTCAGCAGATATCCGGCCTCGTCGACGAGGCATCGCCCGGACTCAAGCCGCAGCAGCGGGCGCTTCCTGGCCGGCAGCTTGTTCAGGACCGAAGCGATTGCGTCGGCATACTCCTCGATGGGAGGCACGGCCGTTTCAGCCGGCCCCATCATGCCATGCAGGAGGCTGTGCGACGGAAATCCGCCGCCCAAGTTGAGGCAGTCGACCAGATGTCCGTGTCGCGCGTTGATCCGCTCCCGCAGCACCACGAGCTTCTGCGCTGCCGTGCGGTAGGCGTCGGGCGCCAGGATGTAGGTGCCGATGTGGCAATGAAGAGAATGGAGGTGGAACTTCGGATTCTTGAGGACGGTTGCCGCGGCGCGTTCCGCTTCGCCGTTCGCAACTGCAAATCCGAACTTCGACCATACGGGGCGGATGCCGGCGTCGAGCCACACCCGCAGTCCGATCTGGATCGGACCGGGAATATCGCGCGCAAGCTCGTCGAGGCGGCTCAGCTCGTCCCAATTGTCGACATGGATAAGGGCGCCCTCCCGCATGGCACGCTTGAGGGCCTCGTTCGGCTTGTAGGGACCGTTGAAGACGATGTCCTTGCCGGGAATCTTGAGCTCGCGCACTTTTTCGTACTCGAAATCCGAGACGACCTCGGCGATCCAACCTTCCTTCCGGAAAATCTGGATGATGGCATTGAGGTAGTTGGTCTTGACCGACCAGGCGAAGCTGGTCTTCGGGTAGCGACTCTCGAACGCGCGCCGCATCCGCCGCGCCTTGGTCTTGAGGTCGCGTTCCGAATACACGAAGAGCGGTGATCCGAACTTGGACACCAGCTTCTCGACCGAAACCCCGTCGATTTCCTTCCGCGACGACGCGGCCCGGCCGCGGGCGAAGAAGTTGCGGTCGGCGGCAGCCCGTGGAGTTGCCTGGCCCAGTTCGCCACTGATCTGCGGCGGCACGTAAATGTCGCTCACGATTTTCACCTCGAGTTGAAATGGATGGGACGGGGGCCGGACCGCTCTCCCGTGGAAGCCATCTGCGCGAGGTCGGCGATGTTGCCGACAATGTCGACGCAATGGCGCACGTACATCTGCCCGACCGCACAGTCAGCGAGCGGGATCGGCTTCGCATCCAGCATCCGCGCGACCATGCGTGCGGGCAGGTTGCAGCCGAGCTGTGACGGGAAGTCGACCCATGCCGGGAAGCGCGGATTCATCTCGAACAGCTGGTGAGGGCGGCGCGGACTCTTGACGAACTCGAGTTCGAAAGGTCCGTTCCACTTGAGGGCGCGGATGACCTTTTGCGCGAGCTTGTCCAGCGAAGGATCGGCGATGACGACGCCCCCGAACCCCTTACCCGCCTTGGTCCGCAGCATCTTGCGGATCGTGCAGGAGCCGACGATGCCGCCCTTGCCGTCGCCGAGACCGACGACGTCATATTCTTCGCCGACCACGACTTCCTGAACCAGGACCGGCCCGCCCCAGGCCTGCATCAGTTCATCGAAGGCGATCCGCAGTTCCAGCGGCGAGTGGACGAGGCGCGCCTCGTAGAAGCGGCCTTTGACATAGGTGGGATATCCGAGGCTTCCGGCGAAGACGAGCAGCTCGTCGAGGTTGCTCGAGGCGCGCGTGGCGGGTGTGGGGACGCCGATGTCCTCACAGAGTTTGGACAGGTTCTCCTTGCCGCGGCGTTGCATTGCTTTTGCGTCGGGCAGCACGCAGGAAATGCCGCGCTTGGCGAGGTCTCGCTGCAATCTGAGATAGTTCGGGATTTCCGAGTCGAGGCACGGGATGACGATATCGAACGGATCTTTTCGGGCGATTGCATCGAGCCGTTTCAGGAGTTCCTGATGGCCGAGGCGTGGGTAGGGCACCAGGTAGGCCGCGTCGATCCGATCCAGTCCGGCCGCATACTGGCCGCTTTCCAGCGGATCGTACGACAGGCCGATGATCCGGAGATCGGGAAAGCGACGCCGCAAGCTCGCGGTGACCGCGGGACCGGGTTGAGGGTTCTCGCCGCGGTGGAGGCCGGTCACTGCGACGACCGGCGGTCTGCTCTTGTGCTTCACGGCGCGAACCGATCGAGAGCCTCGATACCCGCGAGATCGTTGCGCAGGAGCTCGACGTCTCGCAAAGCGGCCGAACGGGAAATGCCGTATCGTTCCTGGATCTCGTCGGCGAGCCGGTCGGGCCGCGTACCGCTCTGGAGCGAGCGGAGAATTAAGCCGGCCGTCGAGCTGATCCGGAAGAACATGCCGGATACCGTGTCGAAGATGAATTCGTCACCGTAGAAGCGCAACGTCGAAGACTTTGCCGCCCCGGTTCCATTGTCCGAGCGCGCCGTACTTCTTTTCCTACGCATTCCAGACCCCCAACATTCACCGCTGCGGGTCCTTTACGTCAGTCACAGAAAAGTCGCATCCGCCCTTACGGTGCAACCCATTAGTGCAGGCGTCGGAATCACGAACTATGTGACTGATATCATGGGGTTGGTGATTGCACCCCGGGCCTGGATTTCAAAAGGTGTATTGCAAAAGGCGTATCGAGCCCGCTCCGGTGTATCGAGAAGGGTGGCCGAATACTCCGAGTCAGTTGGAGCTCTCCCGCGTCTTTCGATCCGAGTGGAATCGTTTCGGCAGATCCTGGACGAAGGACTGCGGAGCCGGGCAGCCGACACCGGGTGGCAGCCGCTACGGGACTCAGCGAAAGTTCGTGCTTCTGAATGGAAATGGCGCGCCCGAAGAGATTCGAACTCCTAACCTTCTGATCCGTAGTCAGATGCTCTATCCAGTTGAGCTACGGGCGCGCAGGCCGGGCCCCGCAGGGGTCCGGCGAAGGGGCGCAACCTAATGAAATTGCCCCGGCGACGCAAGGGCGGGGAAATGCCGGAATTTCGGCCCAATTTTCATTCTCGCAGGCTGCGAACGGGCGGTAAACTGGGGCCATGGCGTCGCGTTTCCCTGCCTGTTTCATGGCGTTCCTCCTCGCGCTCTCGCTGGCCTGGCCGGCCGCGGCGCAGGAATTGAGCGACCGCGACCGGGCGGCGATCCGCGACGTCATCAGCCAGCAGCTCGAGGCGTTCCGCCGCGACGACGGCAATGCCGCCTTCAGCTTCGCCTCGCCCGACGTCCAGCGCCTGTTCGGCACCGCCCAGACCTTCATGGACATGGTGCGGAAGGGCTACCGGCCGGTCTATCGCCCGCGCGTGTTCGACTTCGGCAACATCGTCGAGATGAACGGCCAGCCGACCCAGCGGGTTCATGTCGTCGGGCCCGACGGCCGGCGGGTCAATGCCCTCTATCCGATGACGCGCCTGCCCGACGGAAGCTGGCGCATCGACGGCTGCTTCCTCCAGTCGCCGGAAGAACACCAGGTCTGAGCATCCGTGAAGCGCGTCCCGCTAAAGGTGCTGGCGCTGCTGGCGGCGCTGACGCTCGTCTGGGGCACAAACTGGCCGTTGTTCGCGATCGCGCTCAGCGAGCTGCCGGTCGCAACCTTCCGCACCGGCGTGCTGTCGATGGCCATCGTGGCGCTCGGCCTGCTGATGCGGCTGCGCGGCGATTCGTTCGCCGTGCCGAAGGGCCGCTGGCCGCACCTGCTGCTCGGCTCGATGATGAACATCACGATCTGGAACATCGCCACGTCGCTCGCCGTGCTGCACATCCCGTCGGGCCACGCCTCGGTGCTGGCCTACACCATGCCGCTGTGGGTGGCGCTGCTGGGCTTCGTGGTGTTCCGCCAGCCGCTCAACGGCCGGCTGCTGACGGCGCTGGCGATCGGCGCCGCCGCCGTCGCGGCGCTGATGATCCCGAACTTCAGGAGCTACGCCAGCGCGCCGCTCGGCCTGTTCTGGGGCCTCACCGCCGGCTTGTGCTGGGCGATCGGCACCTTCGTCGTCAAGCGCACCAGCTGGCCCGGCATGGGCCTGTCGCTGACCTTCTGGCAGATCGTGCTGGCCTGGCCGCCGATCGCCATCGGCATGGCGGTGATCGACGGCTGGCCCAGGGCGATGCCCTCGACCGCAGTGCTGGCCGCCACGGCCTACACCGGCGCCATCCCGATGGCGCTCGGCACCGCCGCCTGGTTCGCCCTGGTCAAGCTGCTGCCGACCCAGGTCGCGGCGCTCTCCTCGATCGCCATCCCGATCGTCGCCGTGGTCAGCGGCATGCTGATCCTTCACGAACCTTTGTCCGCTCTGCAGGCCGCAGCGATCGGTTCGACGGTGATCTCGCTGTGGCTGGCACTGGTGCCCCGCCCGAGCGTTGGATAGAATCGGGATAACGACTCGGGAGGAAAGGTGTGATGCAAAGACGCACGCTCATCACGGCGTCGGGCGCCCTGGCGCTCGGCGCGAGCCCGCTGCAGGCGCTGGCCCAGACCGTCACCCTGCCGTTCGACAACGGCGAGCGGCCGATCGCGAAGTATCCGCAGAAGCGGCCGATGATCCGCCTGACCAGCCGGCCGCCGCAGCTCGAGACGCCGTTCGCGGTGTTCAACGAGAACGTGATCACGCCCAACGACGCGTTCTTCGTGCGCTATCACCTGGCCAACATCCCGTTCGACGACATCGACCCCGACACCTGGACGGTCGAGATCAAGGGCAAGGTCAACAAGCCGCTGAAGCTCAAGCTCGCCGACCTGAAGCGCCTGCCGTCGGTCGAGCTGGTCGCGGTCAACCAGTGCTCGGGCAACAGCCGCGCCTTCTCCAACCCGCGCGTCGCCGGCGGCCAGTCGGGCAACGGCGCGATGGGCAACGCGCGCTGGAAGGGCGTGCCGCTCAAGGCGGTGCTCGACCAGGCGGGCGTTCAGGCCGGCGCCAAGCAGGTCTTCTATTCCGGCTTCGACGGGCCGGTGATCGACAAGACGCCGAAGTTCGTCAAGGCGCTCGACATCGACCACGCGCGCGACGGCGAAGTGATGATCGCCTACCAGATGAACGGCGCCGACCTGCCGGTCCTGAACGGCTTCCCGATCCGCATGATCGTGCCGGGCTGGTACGGCACCTATTGGATGAAGCACCTCAACGAGATCACCGTGCTCGACAAGGAGTACGACGGCTTCTGGATGAAGGGAGCCTATCGCATTCCCGACACCGAGAACGGCATG
>Ga0070664_100004170_pt1 | contig 11615 bp, 11 predicted proteins | sample KBSC73metaG_FD_65863 | JGI IMG/M metagenome (GOLD analysis project Ga0070664, IMG submission 65863) | Corn rhizosphere microbial communities from Kellogg Biological Station, Michigan, USA - KBS C7-3 metaG | ecosystem: Host-associated > Plants > Roots > Rhizosphere > Soil ... | reverse complement strand
ATCACCAGGGGCCTGCCGAGTTGCGAGCAGGCCCTTTTTGCGTTTAGTCAGCCCGCATCTTGCGGGCACACCCATCGTGAGGGTCTCGATCACGAGCACGTTGTGTCGGTTCGTGGCCGCAGCGCACTCCGAACACAGCACAATACAATTCAGGAAAGGAGTAGCATCATGCGTACGACCGGCACCGTAAAGTGGTTCAACGACACCAAGGGCTTCGGCTTCATCACGCCCGAAGGCGGAGAGAAGGATTGCTTCGTCCATCACTCGGCCATCCAGGGCGGCGGCTTCAAGTCCCTGGCTGAAGGAGAGCGCGTGGAGTTCGATGTCGTGCAGGGTCAGAAGGGACCCGCAGCCGAGAACGTCTCGAAGCTCGGCCGTTGAACGACGCGGCCCTCGCTCTGCGAGGGCGCGGATCGGCGTCGTGGTGGCGGGACTATTCGGTCCCGCCACCACGACGCTTTATCATCTCCAAACGCGCTCATCGACCTTGCCGTGGTCGAATCACCTTCCGTCTCGAGAACTATCACCCGGAGGCCATTCGCTGAATGCCCAAGAAACCGAACTACGATTTCCAAAAGCGCCAGAAAGAGCTCGCGCGCAAGCAGAAGAAGGAGGAGAAGCGCGCCGGGAAGCGCGCGGACCGGCAGCTTCCCGATGCGAGTGTGGAACCAGCGCCCGAGGTGCTTCCGGGGCCGGACACGGAGTAGCGCGTCACGACTGATTCGCGTCGTCAGTCGCGACGGCGCGGTGTCGTCGGAGTTGCCGAATCCGTCGGGTCGTCGGCCTGCACCTGCTCGTTGAGCAGCGCCAAGCAGTGTCCGCAAGACGCCGAATGTCGTACTCCGCCCTGTCACCGTCCTCGCGCCAGCGAAGAACATCGGACGACACGTCGACCGGGCGCAGCGTCCATTCCCGAAGCACGCTGGCGCTCTCACGCGGTACGCCACGCTGCGCGACGTCGCGCGCTCCGGGGCGAGCAAGTCCAGCAGCGTCTTCACCGAGCGCTGGATCGCGTTTTCCCCTTGGCCGTCATCGGGCCGCTCCATGCCGCGTTTCGAGATTCCGACGCATCTGTCATGTCCTGAACGTACACATCACACCGCCGGTAGCGGTGGTGGGCGCCGAGCGCCGGCGACGCTTCATTCCACTTCATACCCGAAGGACGCGGTCGATCTGCGGTGAGCCAGCTCCCTGGTTCTCATCGAAGGACAACGGAAACGGAGATCACCGTCATGAAAGCATCACTGCTCGGACTGTGCTTCCTGATCGCGACCGCGACATCGTCTGTCGCGGCCCAGCAGGCAGCGACCGCTCCCGCGCCCACGACCCCGCCCACGAAGGCGGAGCAGGAAGTCCTCACGCTCTCCAAGGACAAGTGGCGCTGGATGTCGGAAAAGAAGGCCGACACGCTGGCCGCGCTCTTCGATGACAAGGCGACCTTCGTCCACATGGGCGGAGCTTTGAGGTACGGCCGAACAGCCCGACTTCGCGATCACGGTCAACGGCGAGTCGCTCGGGGTCGAAGACACCCCGGGCGCCGCATGAGTGTCAATGTAGGCAGCCGAAACGATTGGGTTTGCCTTTTGCGCTGGTGAGCGGAGTGAGCCGCGAGGGCCTGCGACGGAGTCTCCCCAGCTCGAAGGCACGCCATGAGCAGAATGAGCGATCCAGGTCGCGTGTATCCCGAGCGTGCCGCGCGTGACCCTCGAGGCAGCCTATCACGGGCCGGTCCCGCAGCAGTGTCGCGGAGGCGGTGGCACCAGCTCGCCCGATTCGTAGAACGCGCATTCGTGCACCGCGACGAGGGGCGGTATGACCAGACGTTCAGCGACCGGCAAGCGCTACGGACCAACTCGTCGCGTTCGTGCACGGGTGCGTAGTGCGCCACTCAACTTTGGCCCTGAGTAGGGTCGCTCGTAGAGCAGCGATGACGACTACTGCGCGGCTCACACCGGCCTCGACGCGCGGAAACCGCGGAGTCTCGCGTATCGAGCGCGAGGCAGGGTACGGCAGGTGCCACCGCCGAAAGCAGCATCCCTCATCGCCGGCGACGCAGCCGCTCTCACGCAGATGAAGGACGCCATCCAGGCCGCCGCGCATGCGGCGATGCACAAGACACTGCCTCCGGAGCTCTTCTCCGGGCTGCTCGCGATCTCGGCCGATGCCGTGATCGCCGTCGATCACAATCAGCAGATCATCTTCTTCAACGAAGGCGCCGAGAAGATCTTCGGCTGGTCGGCGGACGACGTAGACGGGGCGGCGCTCGAGGTGCTCCTGCCACAACGATTCCGGGCCGCGCACCGCGGTCACGTCGAAGGATTCGGCGCGGCCCATGGTCGCGCACGACTGATGGGCGAGCGCCAGCAGCTCAGTGGACTCCGCCGCGATGGTGAGGAGTTTCCATGCGAGGCGGCGATCCAGCGTCTCGAAGTCAACGAGAACGACGTCTTCGTCGTCGTGCTGCGCGACATCACCGCGCGTCAGCGCGCCGAAGATGCACTCCGCGATGCCGTGACCGCACGCGAAGAGATGATCGGCATCGTCTCGCACGACCTTCGGAATCCGGCCAACGCGGTCAAGATGCTCGCCAAGAGCATCCTCGACGACGCCGACGGCGAGCCGGTGCCGGCGCGCGTCCTCGAGCGGGTTGCCGTGATGCGGCAGGCAGCCGAGCAGATCGACGCGCTGATCCAGGATCTGCTCGATACCACCAGACTCGCCGGGGGACCACTCAGTGTGCTGCCACGCGTTGCCGACGTGGTCGCCCTCACGGCGCGCGGGGTCGAGGGGCTCAGGCCAATCGCTGAAGCTGGGCGTGTATCCCTGGTCGTCGCGCTGTCACCCGATCTTCCCGCCGCGTTCGTCGATCCCGACCGTTTCGTGCAACTGCTGTCCAACCTGATCGGGAACGCCATCAAGTTCACCCCGCCCGGGGGCGCGGTCACGCTCACGGCGGAGGTAGACGCGGGCGAACTGCTCTTCGTCGTGACGGATACGGGAGAGGGAATCTCAGCCGAGCAGCTGCCGCATGTGTTCGAGCGCTTCTATCAAGCGCCACGAAGAGCGGGACGGACGATCCGCCACGGCGCGGGACTCGGCCTGCCGATCTCACGCGGCATCGTGGAAGCGCACGGTGGCCACATCTGGATCTCGAGCACACCCGGCGTGGGCACGTCGGTGCGCTTCTCGCTGCCGGTCGCCACGAAAGACTGAGTGACCACGGGCGTCACGTCCGATTCAGCCTGTCCCTTCAGGTCGAGAGCCATGCCTGCGACGGCTGGGGTGCCATCATGTCTCCCGACAGCTCGGGCGCTACGAGCACGGGGCAGGTCGCTTGGCGCACCAGGGCCGAGGACACACTCCCTACGAAAATCCGGGCTGCGAGTGAATGACCGAGTCGGCCGCACGCAACGAGTCCCGCGTTGCGCATCGTCGCGTACTCGAGAAGTGTCTGGACCGGATCGCCGTGAAACAACTTCGTCTCCACGCTGATACCGGGACTGGAGGGCAACTGCCGCTGAAAGTGTGCGAACAGATCCGCGCAACGTTGCCTGATAGCTTCGTTCCCCCGCCCCGTGCGCTCCTCTCGCCCGGCGTCTGCGGTCGGGACGTGCACAAGGACCAGGCGTCCGCCCTGCGACAGCATCGGAAGCACCGCACGTGCGGCCTGCACGCTCGCGGGGCTGAAGTCGACCGCCACGAGCGCAACGCTGACTGACGCTGCGGTCGCTTCACCGGGCACGACCAGCACCGGGCGGTCGGCGATGCCGACGATCTCGAGCGCGCGCTCGCCGTAGACGTATCGGCCAGTCGGGTGATGCTTCCCCGTTCCGATCACGATCACCCGAGCATTGCATCGCTGCGCGACGTCCATGATGCCACTGGCGCTCGGCCCGTGTACGATCTCCACCACCGGAGGCTCGCCATGTCCGTCGCATGGAGTGAGGGCGCGCGTGATCTGCGCGGCCCGCGTTTCCTGCTCCTCGATGTCGTCTCTCTCCGCAAGCGACGGGACATCCTCAATCGCGGCCACCATCTCGTCGTGCTCGAGCACCGAGACCACGTGCAGCTCGCGCTCTTCGCGAGCGGCGAGCCACCGTGCGACGGCCAGCGGGGCGTGGAGGCCGGTGAACGACCGGGTGGCTAGCAGCACCGGCCCTTCCTGGGACGACGTCCCCGTCGCGTGACGGGACGTCGGTTGAAATGCGCTGTAAGAGCTGTAAGACATGATCGTCATCCTCGGACTTCTGTGAATGGGCGTGTCAGAATGCAACGACGCCTTCGATCATGACGCCCTTGAACTGCCCGCCGCTGCGAATGTCACTCGTCGGAAAGTCGAGATACTTCTGATTCACGAGCTCGATCTTCGAGAGCACGTTCGGCGTGACGAACCATCCACCGCCGAGCTGCGTACGCCTGACCGTGATGTCGTTCGTGATTCCCGCCAGCTGGCCTTTCACCGTGTTGTAGCGGCCGCCGACGTAGAGCTTGTTCCCGGCGAAGCGATACAACCCTTCGCCCACGAGCTGCCGCAGGGTGCGGCGCTGCGCTTCCGTCTGGCTCGCGCCCGTCATCGTCTCGAAGTTGCCGAAGAGCTCGACGCCGCCGACCTTGACGAACGGGTTGACTACGAAGGCGGTCACCATGTTCTTCATACCCGACTGAATCGCGCCGCTCCAGGCGTTGGCACTCTCGGTGGACGTTGTGTTCTCGAGCACGTCGTAGTAGCGAGAGCCGGCGCGGTCGCCCGAGGTGAGCGTGTTGCTTGCTGACCGGTCGGTCTTGTACATGGAACCGGTGAGCCGGAAGCGCAGATCGGGGCTCAGGCTCTCGTCGATGCCCACCTTGGCGAGGTACGAGGGTCCGCGCTGCCCTGGTGCGGTGACCTGGCCCTTCACCTCGCCGCCGGTCATCCCGACCATCGCCATCAGTCCGTTCTTGCGGAGGTACACCTCGGCCCCGATCTCGGTCGTGAAGGCGTCCATGATGAAGTTGCCGACGAACGGGTTGTAGAGCGTCTGCCCGTTGTCGCTGCGACGGAAGTGCTGATCGCCGTAGTTGACCTCGAAGTGGCCGACCTTGAGCGTGGCCACCTCCATGATCTTGTCGAGCAGCTTGTTCTCGATTGGCGAACCGTCGATGAGGAAGTAGCCGTCCTTGACCCAGGCCTCGTTATGGTGCCGGGCCGACGCGTAGGTTTCCACGGCAACGCGGATCCCGCGCGCCAACTGGACGTTCAGGTTCAAGTTCGCGTTCGCGTTGTTGAAGCCCTGGCCGAGCGCGATGAGCTGGTTCTGATTCACGGTGCTCCCCGTCACGAGCTTCGGGGCAGCGGCGTTCCGGTGCGTGAGGTTCTGGTACTGCTGCGTGAAGGCGCCGCCCCAGGAGAGTTTGAACCCGGTGAACTCCGCACCGGCTTCCTTGGGTGATTCGAAGACGTTCACTCCACGCTGATCAGCATTACGCATGTACTGGATCTGTGACGCTGGTGTGATGTATCGCGGCAGCCGCGAGGCGGACGTCTTCGTTGGAAGTGTGTCAGCAATGGCTTCGTTACTGTCTCGTGCAACACCAGCCTGGATCACGGGCTGCTGCGCGAATGCGGGAGCCGCTACTGCCAGCGCGGCGAGAATGACATATCGGGATTTGATCATGGCCTACGGTCCTTATGAGATGCGCTTGGTGCGCGCTATGGAGACAACAATGGTCGGACACTCGGCGTGGAGCGTCGAGGGTCAGCTCTTCAGCAGCAGGTCGAACCGCACGGTGACCGTCTCGCCGACCTTGATGCGACCGAGCATGAGCTTGGGTGGCTTGAGGTCGTATTCCGTCATCTTGAGCGGATACGCGCCAGTCACGTGCAGCACACCGGCATCGCTCGTGGCGACGGCAGGAATCGCGACGGTCTTCTGCACGCCGCCCAGGTTGAGCGTGCCGGTGAGGGTGCCCGTGACGCCGTCCGCGGACTTGCTCACGTCGTAGCCTGAGAGCGTGAACTCGATGGTCGGGTTGGCCTCGACCTTGAGCGCCTTCTTCATGTGCTCGTTCATCGTGCCGTTGCCGCATTCCATCTTCTCGGATTGGACCCGAACGCGGACGGCACGGACGCCCTTCTCCCCGGCGGCCACCTGCGCCACCGCGTTCGGCGCGCCGTCGATGACGGCATTCACGTCATTCGCGCGGCAGGTCCATTTGCGCAATGTCGACGTACCGTCGACCCAGAGCCTGCTCTCCGGTTGGAGCGTCAGCTCGGAATAGGATGACCAGGCGGCGAGCGGGAGCGCGAACGCGGACACCGCGACGAGCGTAGGGATGAAGCGACGAGAGAGTGCTTGCATGATCGACCTCCAGAGTGAGGCGAGCACGCGGATCGCACTCGTGAGAACAAGCTCGCTCACGGGCGGCTCGAGCTCTGTGGGGTTATGCACCTCATCGCTCGTCGCGATTGGAGCGATTTCCGGGGGCTTCTCCCGACACAGCGAGACTCCCCACTGGAGCGCGGGTCATTCCCCACAGATAGTGCCCGCGGGTGGTGCGAGTTTGCTGTATGCTCTCACATCGTCGTCTCCGGGTTCGGCCGTTCGCGCGCCTCGCGCTCGCTGCGCTCTCGTTCGTCTCACTGCCGAGTGTGGTGCGAGGACAGCGAGCTGTTCCTCTCCCCTTCGCGCCCGGCGAACGTCTGACCTATGCGGGGCATGCGCGCATGGGCGTTTCCGGCAAGGGCACGATCTCGGTCGACGCACCCAGCGAGCTTCGCGGCAAGACGATCTGGGTGTTGCACTCCGACATGCGCGGCACGCTCGGTCCCATCAGCGCCAAGGAGCAGAACGCCTCGTGGCTGAATCCCGTCACGATGACGTCGCTGAGGTATACCTCGAGCGCGAATCATCTCCTGAAGCGGTCCAATGAAGCGGTGGACATCTTCGCCGAGGAGCAGCGGTGGACCGGGGCCCGAGGACTCGGGGGTACCCTTGTGACCGAGGCACCACTCGACGAACTGTCGTTCCTGTTCTTCCTGCGCACGCTCCCGCTCGCGTCGGACAGTGCGCTCACGTTCAGTCGCCACTTCGACGAGGCGCGCAATCCCACGCTGGTGCGTGTCGTCGGGCGTGAGGAGGTTGAGGTCGGCGCGGGACGGTTCCACGCCATCGTGGTCGAGATGCGGGTGCGCGATTCGCGCCGCTATCACGGCGAAGGCGTCATCCGCGTCTACCTGTCCGATGACCGGTGCCGTCTCTTGCTGCGTCTGGAGAGCAAGGTTCCGGATGCGGGGAGCGCCACGCTCGGCCTGACCGCATACGAAGGAGCGCAGGGAGAGTGCACCGCGCGGATACCTCGAGTCGGTTGACCCGCGCACCAAATCGAGCCGCGTCAAGCCAACGTGAGCGCACAAATCCCCGGCGCGAACGTGCCACTGCCTCGAGGCGGTCAATGCTGTTCGAACTGCCCGTCGCCGCTGATGGAGGAAGGATGTATCGCACCGTCACAACACTTCACGTTATCAAGGTGCTCCACACCGTCGCCTGGGCGCTGTTCGCGAGCGCCATCGTCGCGCTCCCGGTGGCCGCATGGCGTAGCGCGTTTCACGTTGCCTTCGGTCTGATCGGGCTCATCTCCATCGAGCTCGCGACCCTCGCCGCACACCACGGCAACTGCCCCCTCACCGCCGTGGCTGCCCGATACACGAGTGAGCGGCAGCCGAATTTTGACATCTACTTGCCGGTGTGGCTCGCGCGGTGGAACAAGTGGATTTTTGGTACCATGCTGGCCGGTGGGCTGCTGCTCACAGCGGCCCTGTGGCTGCAGAGGGCGCGCACGTGACGCAAGCGTCACCGGACGGGCCGTGATGCGCATCGCGTTCGCAGTCCTGATCGGTGTTCACGGCCTCCTTCATCTGCTCGGCGCGCTGAAAGGCTTCGGATGGGCCGAGGTCCCACAGCTACGGACGCCGATCTCTCCGACCAGCGGGGCACTCTGGCTGGCCGCGGCGGTCCTGCTCGTCGCGGCCGCAGTCGGCGTCGCGCTGCACATGCACTGGTGGTGGTGGCTGGGGCTGCCGGGTCTCGTACTGTCACAGGTGCTCATTGCCGAACCGTGGAGCGACGCGAAGTTCGGCACCCTCGCGAACGTGGTGCTCGCCGTGCCGATCATGCTCCTCCTCTTGGATGCGCGGCCGTCCAGCTTCCGTTCGCGCTTCGCGAACGACCGCGACGCACTGCTCGTGCGTCCGGTCGCCGCTGCGCCCGTGGTATCCGAGAAGGACATTGCGCGTCTGCCGCCGCTGATGCAGACCTACTTACGACGTGTTGGGGCGGTGGGCCGGCCTCGTGTGCGCAACCTGCGCGTGCGCTTCGACGCGCAGATGCGCAGCAGCGCGACATCGCCTTGGATGCAGGCCACCGCGACGCAGTACGAGGTCTACGACAATCCCGCGCGACTCTTCTACATGAATGCCACGCGCGGCGGCGTCCCCATTGACATCTACCATCGCTACGTCGACGGCGCCGCGACCTTCCAGGTACGGTTCGTCAGCCTCATTCCGATGGTAGACAAGCGCGGTCCCGTGCTCACGCGGGCCGAGACGGTGACGCTGATGAACGACATCGTCGTGATGGCGCCGGCGGCGGTGCTCGACCTGCCGTTCACCTGGCAGTCCGCGGGAGAGCGATCTCTCGCGGCCACGTTCACGAATGCCGGCAACACGGTGTCGGCCACCCTTACCTTCGATGCGGCCGGCGACCTCGTGGGCTTCGTCTCAAATGACCGGACGCAGGAGGACGCGAAGGGAAGCCGCAACGTGGCCTGGTCCACGCCCATCTCCGGCTATCGCGACGTCGATGGCATCCGGATCGGCGCCCGCGGCGACGCGAACTGGATCGAGACGTCAGGGGAGTGGACCTATGGAAAGTTCGAGATCCGCTCCATTGCCTACAACGTCCACAGATAGGACTGATCACTGTCGATGAGCCGGCGCGACTTAATACGGCAGCCGGTGCTCGGCGCTCCGTCACTCCGGCGTCGAGAGTTCTCCGTCCTTCACTCCGCGTGCGCGCCGAACCCGCCTCGTGTCCGCAATCGGAGTCGTACTCCTTACGTGTGCCTACGCAGCGACGCTCGCTGCTGGCAAGCTGTCGCTGCAAGCGCCTGAACAGCCCATTGGCATCCATTCTGTGCGATACTCGCGATCCTCATCCTCGGCATCGCACCGCTCATCGTGATCATCATGCGTGCCGTCCACGCGTGGGCACCGGCGGAAGCCAGAATGAGCAGCCTGCTGGCGTTGGTGTGGGCCGGTCCCTCGCCGGCATCACGTGCAGCGTACCCGCCGTGATCCTGATCGTGGGTCGACATGCCGCGTCGACGGGGCGCGTCGATGCCGCTGGGCAACGTGTCGCTAGCCGTCCACTATGAGAATTCCGATAGCTCCTTTCTGCCCATGGCCGAAGCCGTGGTTCACGAAGGGAAACTCGCCCGCCACGTCGCAGAGGAGCTCGAAGCACATCCCGCCGCCGGGTGGAACGTCCCACGTCTGCACGCCGCGCATGGCAGTCGCCGGCGGAGCGCCGAGATACACCGTGTCGAACTGCTCGCCGACGACGTGGAAGTTGCACGGATGCGTCGGCCCAGCATTGACGAGCCAGAAGCGCACACGGTCGCCGAGCTTCACGTGGATCGGTTCTTTGATGTACTGGTCAGGCCGTCCGTTGAACGACACGAAATCGGGCAGCGTCGTGAGCATCTTCTGGTAGTCGAAGGCGCGCACGCCGTTCGCCGCGTCGGACAGATAGAACTCGCTCTGCACGATCACGAACTCCTTCGCGGTCGGAAGCGGCTCACGCGGCGAGACGATGATCGCACCGTACATCCCCGAGCCGATGTGCATGAGCACGGGCGCGGTGCCGCAGTGGTACATGAACGCGCCCGCCCACTTCGGCTTGAAGGTGAAGGACACCGACTGACCCTTCGCCACGGATCGGAACGCGGTCTTCGGGTCGATCTGCGCGGCGTGGAAGTCCATCGAGTGCGGAATGTCCGCGTCGTTGGTGAGAGTGAACTCCACGGTGTCGCCGACGCGCGTGTGTACGATTGGTCCCGGCACGTCGCCCTCGAAGGTCCATGCCGCCACGACGGTAGTGGCGTCGATGCGAATGGGCGTCTCGCGCGCGTGCCAGTGCAGGCGTTGTGTCCCGGTCGCGAGCGGCGGCAGCTCAGGAGCATAGCGATGGAACTGCGCGCTCGCGGCGCCCTGGGTGGCACTGCCCGTGGCCGATGTTCCGACGTGATGCTCGCCCTTCACCACGGCGGAGTCGAGCCGGCTGTCGGAGTTGTGGATTCCCTGCGGAGGCTCTGGGGCCGCTCCGGCGGCTGGGCCCTCCGAGGTAGCGCGGGCACTGTCCACGCGCCCCCCGTTTGCGCCATCGGAGCACGCGGCGAGCGCGGCGCCGAGGCCAGGGATCGCGAGGCTCAGCGCGGACGCTCGCGTCAGGAATACGCGGCGCGATGTTGCATCCTGCACTCCCCACGCGAGCACGAGCGCTGGTCGGTCGCCATTGTCATCGTCACGAGCCGTTGTGCCAGATTCCAGCTGGCCGAGCAGAGTGGATAGACGAGGCGGGTCGCGATCATCCATGGAGTCGGGGGCCGCTGGAGTTGATCGACGTCGTTCGAGACGTGGAGCGCGACGCGTCTCGGAGCTTGTCGGTGAGTCGCGGAGATCTCCGCGTACTCGGTCGGCTGTCCTGCACTTTAGGTTTCGTCCAGCAGGGCCACGAGCGCCGGGTCGGAGGAACGGTGCCAGTCCGCCGGATAGTTGCAGATACGACGCCAGACTTGGTCGTGCTCGAAGATGAGCGAACGACCGGTCCGTCGGTCATAACCGCCCGACACCTCGTAGACCTTCCACCTCACTCCTTCGGCGCTCACGATCCGCGTTGGCGCGAAGCGTTGCCACGGTGTGGGTAGTGTACGGTGGAGTTCATCGGTCGACCCGGCATGCACACGTCAGCGTGAACCTGTGGACCCAACCGGCGCAGGGGAGTCGCGCGTGTAGTAACTGTCTAGCCAACAACCGTTCACGTGTCACACACTGAGCCCGGCCACAGCGTCGCTCGTGGGGTCGGGGATCTCCGCGATCCGGATCACCGTCAGGAGCGGATGTTACAGGTGCTGCGGCCCTTTCTGACTCGCGTTCCTGAGCGCCAAGCGCTCGTCGGACTTCCGGTCAGCCTCATCTCGGGCCTTGGCGGCGACTCCCTCAACCGCTTCCCGACGGTGCGTCTTCGAGTCGCTGCGCTCCGGATGCGGCGGCTCATTGTGCGTGGCCTTTGGCTTCTTCCCGTTTCTGTCCAATGCTTCTCCGGCTGGAGTGAGGCGCTCTGAGTCGTGTTTGGCTCCGTCGTCGACGCGCAAAAGCCGCTCCCCCAATGCGGGCGGGCCGATACTCGCGGCGCGCGGTACCGAGACCGAAGGAGCGAGGCATGCTCCGGTGAATCGGGCGCTGCGGAAGTTCAGGAGAGGCTAGGACGCATTGGAGACTGGCGCGCGGGATCAAATGCCTGCCCTGTGATCGAGGAGCGACGCCTCCGGAGTTCGGCATCGTACCTGGGGCGTGGAAG
>Ga0070664_100004164_pt1 | contig 11620 bp, 10 predicted proteins | sample KBSC73metaG_FD_65863 | JGI IMG/M metagenome (GOLD analysis project Ga0070664, IMG submission 65863) | Corn rhizosphere microbial communities from Kellogg Biological Station, Michigan, USA - KBS C7-3 metaG | ecosystem: Host-associated > Plants > Roots > Rhizosphere > Soil ... | reverse complement strand
CCTTCACGAACACCGGGTTCCCCTCGTACTTCGGCTCCGACATCCGCGCGACCATCGAGAGGAAGTTCTCGACGTACCCGAGCTCGTTGTCCGGATAGATGAAGGGGAGCCCCTTCACGTGCCGGAAGCAGAAGGCGGCGATGGTCGGCACCTTGGCGAGCAGGCGCACGATGCTGATGTGCCGCTCGGCCGGGTCCTGGATGTTCTTGGCCGCGGGATAGAAGCTCGACAGGGCCGCCACCGCGCTGCACAGCATCGACATCGGATGCGCGTCGTAGCGGAAGCCCTGCAGGAAGGTCTTGATGTTCTCGTGGACGTACGTGTGGTACGTGATCTGGTGCACCCAGTCGTCGTACTCCGACTGGAGCGGGAGCTCGCCGTTCCGGAGCAGCCAGGCCACCTCGAGGAAGCTCGCACTGCTCGCGAGCTGCTCGATCGGGTAGCCGCGGTAGCGGAGGATCCCCTTGTCGCCGTCGATGTAGGTGATCGCGCTCTTGCACGACGCCGTGTTCATGAACGCGGGGTCGTAGGTCATGAGCCCGAACTCGTCGGGCTGCTGCTTGATCCGGCGGAGCTCCGACGCACGAATCGCCGTGTCGCCCTCGGTGCCCGGAGGGAGGATCGGTACCGAGTACCCGGTCCCGGTCCGCGTATCCTTGATATCGAGTGCCGGCCCCGTCGTCGTGCCCGGCGCGGTCGCGGTCGCCACGTTCGATTCGGTCTTGCTCATGTCCACGTTCTCCCTGGAGATGCCCTCGTCAGCGAGCGCGTGCTCGCGCCGAGCCCGAAATGTATCGGGATGACCCCGGATTCGGCATTCCCGCGGAGTCGCATCGGACGGGCCACCCCGTTTATCGTTCCCCCCGGGCGCCGGGCGCATCCGCCGGGCGCTCGCCTTTCTTATGATGCTCCTCCCTGCGGCGCTTCGCACCTCCGGTCGGAGTTCCGCGGGTCCGCCTTTCTTATGATGCTCCTCCCTGCGGCGCTTCGCACCTCCGGTCGGAGTTCCGCGGGTCCGCCTTTCTTATGATGCTCCTCCCTGCGGCAGTCCGCACCTCCGGTTGGAGTGCCGCGGGTCAAGCAGGATTATCGCTCCTCCCTTCGGCGCTTCGCGCCTTCGGTCGGAGTTCCGCATTTCAACCCTCCTTGCGGCGCTTCGCACCTCCGGTCGGAGTTCCGCAGGGCCGGATTTTTCCGCGAGAATCCCCAATCAGCCTCTCTACCACTTCGATCCCCGCCGCGCAGCTCCTCGTCGGCGCGGGGGCGGCACTGCTCGCGGGGATCGTCAACTCGATCGCCGGCGGCGGCACCCTGCTCACCTTCCCCGCCCTCATCGCCGCCGGGCTGTCGCCGATCGTCGCGAACGCGACCAGCACGGTCGCGCTGCTGCCCGCGGCGCTGAGCAGCATGGTCGCCTATCGCGGAGAGCTCACCGGCGCGACCCGCTGGGCGAGCCTCTTCGCCGTGCCGAGCCTCGTGGGCGGCGCGATCGGCGCGGCGCTGCTGCTGCACACGTCGAACGCGGCATTCGATCACATCGTGCCCTGGCTCGTGCTCGGGGCGACGGCGCTGTTCCTCACGCAGCGCGCGCTCCTGCGGCTCGTGCGCGGAGCCGCCATCGCGACCGACGACGACGCCCTCATGGCACGCACGCCGTCCCTTCTGCTGTTGACCGGCCAGCTGCTGGTCGGGATCTATGGGGGCTACTTCGGCGCGGGGATCGGGATCCTGATGCTGGCGTCGCTCGGCCTGATGGGATTCACGAACATCCACCGCATGAACGGCCTGAAGAACTGGGGCGGCTTCTGCATGAATCTCGTCGCCGCGCTGACCTTCGCGGCGAGCGGGATCGTGCGCTGGCCCGTGGCGCTGGCGATGGCCGTCGGATCGATCGCGGGCGGATACGTCGGCGCGCGGGCGGCGCTGCGCGTGCCCCAGGAGATCGTGCGCGGCGCCGTGGCCGCGGTCGGGGTGCTCAGCGGAATCTGGCTCCTCGCGCGGCTCTGATCGTCTTCATGCCAGGCGGCTCCGTAGCGAGAGACGCGGCGTCGTTTGCCGCGGCTCGCAGCGTGTAAGCCCGCAGGCGCCGCCGGAATACCCGCCCCCGACGGCCGGCGCGACCAAACCTGACTACTTCGCGGAGACGCCCGCGAGGCGGCAGATCGTCTCCCACTCGCCCGGCGTCACGGGCTGCACGCTCAGCCGGCTCCCCTTCTGGAGGAGCACCATCTTCTCCAACCCCTTCACGCCACGCAGGTCGGCCAGCGTGACCGGCGCGGGGAATTTCTCGCGCGCACGAAGATCGACCATGAACCAGGTCGGCTCCTCCTTCCTGCTCTTCGGGTCGTAGTGCGCGTCCTTCGGGTCGAAGGCGGAGTGGTCGGGGTAACCGTCGCGCACGACTTCGGCGGTGCCGACGATCGCCGTCGGGTCCGCGCTCGAGTGATAGAAGAAGACGAGATCCCCGCGCTTCATCTCGTCGCGCATGAAGTTGCGCGCCTGGTAGTTCCGCACGCCGTCCCAGTGCGTCGTGCGATCGGGGCGGGCGAGCAGGTCGTCGAAGGAGAAGGTGTCGGGCTCGGACTTCACGAGCCAGTAGCGACGGGCGCGCGATGCGGGTGTCATGCGTGCGATGGAGGTGAGGGAGTCCGGCGCCGAACAATGTAGCGACGAGACGGCGCCCTTGAAGCGGCGCGAGCGCCCGGGCAGCTTTGGCCCATGGATCAGGCGTACAACGCCATCGCGGCGTTCACCACCTTCTTGCGCGGCCTCCTCCTCGGGGGTGGCGTCGCGCTCGCCGTCGTGGCGGCGGCCGACTGGGCGGTCCGCACGCGTCGCCTCAATCCCTTCGGGGGCGTCGCGCGATTCATGCGTGCGCGCGTCGATCCTCGGCTGGTCGGCGTGGAGCGACAGGTGCTGCGTGCCGGCGGCCGCACGACGACCACGCCATGGTGGGGGCTCGTCCTGTACGCCATCGTCGCGCTGCTCGTGCTCGCGGTGGTCGACATGATCGGCGCGCTCGTGCACCAGGCCGCGGTGGCCGCGTCGGCCGGCGGCAAGGGCGTGCTCTTCCTCGCGGTGCACTGGACGTTCGGCTTCCTGGTCTTCGCGCTGCTGGTGCGCGTCCTCTCCTCCTGGCTGCCTCGCCTCGCCGCGAGTCGCTGGATCCGCTGGTCGTACGGCGCGACGGAGTGGATGCTGCGCCCGCTTCGCAATCTGATCCCATCGATCGGCGGCGTGATCGACATCACTCCGATCGTGGCATACTTCGCGCTTCAGCTCGTCCAGTGGCTGGTCGAGGGTATATTGTTCCGCGGCATGTGAGGCATCCGTGCTCCGCGTGCAAGTCAGGGGAAGCACGGTTCGTATCAGCGTTCACGTACAACCCCGTGCGGCGCGAAGCGAGATCGTCGGTCTGCACGGCGCGGCCCTGAAAGTGCGGCTGCAGGCGCCTCCGGTGGATGGCGCCGCGAACGAGGCGCTCGTGGCGCTCCTCGCCGACCGGCTCGGGGTGGCACGACGAGCGGTGAAGGTGGTCGCTGGCGCCTCGTCTCGCGCAAAGACGGTGGAAGTGGAAGGAACGACCGAAGCCGCGGTGCGCGCGCTCGCGGCGCCGCAATGAACGTCACGAGGGAGTGCAGCTGATGACGCACGTTCTGCTGGTCGGGAAAGAGGTCGCCCTGCTCGAAGGGCTCGCGCAGTCGCTCGCCGCGCTCGGACACGAGCCCGCCGTGGCGACGAGTCTCGCCGAGGCACGCGATCTGGCGGCGCTCGAAGCTCCACTCGTCCTCGTCGTCAGTCGGTCGCTCGCGAGCAGCGCGGGCGCCGAGCTGCTGGGGATCCCACTCGCCGCGGGCGGAGCGCGCCTCCTCTACCGCGCCGCGGCGGTGCCGCTGGCGCCTCTGCTGCCCGCGCTGCAGCGCTCCGTCCTCGCCGACCTCACGCTGCCGCTCGAGCGGCATCGGCTCGCGGCGCTGGTGCAGTCGCTCGGCGAGCGGGCGCGCGTCACGGGGCGGACCCTCCGCCACTCGCCGCCACCCGATACACGGGTGCGTTAGCGCTCCTCCCTTCGGCGCTTCGCGCCTCCGGTCGGAGTACACAGGTCAAGTGGCATTGCCCCCGCCGAGCCCGCACACTATCTATCGAAGTAGACAAACCGTTCCTCGTGGCGATTTCCAGCAAATTGCGGCCACGTTAATCCTCTGCTAAAGCGCGAGCCCTCACGCCGATCGCGTTTGGGCTCGTTTTCGTTGGTACGCCTGCATGTCCGATTCTACGACAACCGCCGCCACGCCCCCCTACCTGCGCGCGCTCGCCGAGCGCGTGCTGGTCTACGATGGCGCGATGGGGACGAACATCCAGCGGCACAATCCCACCGCGGAGGACTTCGGCGGGAAGGCGCTCGAGGGATGTAACGACCACCTCGTCCTCACGCGTCCCGACATCATCCAGTCGATCCACGAGTCGTTCCTCGCCGTGGGCTGCGACGTGGTGGAGACGTGCACCTTCCAGAGCACCCCGCACCGGCTGCGCGAGTGGGGGCTCGAGGAGAAGACGCGCGAGCTGAACGTGCAGGCGGCGCGGCTGGCGCGCGCGGCGTGCGACAAGTACGCCACGCCGGAGCGGCCCCGGTTCGTCGCCGGCTCGATCGGCCCGACGGGGATGCTGCCGTCCAGCAGCGATCCGACGCTGTCGAACATCCGCTTCGAGGCGCTCGCCGAGACGTACTACCTGCAGGCGAAGTACCTCGTCGAAGGCGGCGTGGACGTGCTGCTCGTGGAGACCGCGCAGGACATCCTCGAGGTGAAGGCGGCGCTCACCGGGTTCGAGCGGCTGTTCGCCGAGCTGGGTCGCCGCGTCCCGGTGCAGGCGCAGGTCACGCTCGACACGAGCGGCCGGATGCTCCTCGGCACCGACATCGCGAGCGCGCTCACGACGCTGCAGGCGATGCGCGTCGACGTCATCGGCCTGAACTGCTCGACCGGGCCGGAGCACATGCGCGAGCCCGTGCGCTTCCTGACGGAGCACGGCACCGTCCCGATCTCGGTCATCCCGAACGCCGGCCTCCCGCTCAACACCGGGACGGGCGAAGCGGTCTATCCGCTCGAGCCCGCGCCGATGGCGGAGATGCTGCGCGAGTTCGTGACGGAGTTCGGCGTGCGCATCGTCGGCGGCTGCTGCGGCACGACGCCGGAGCATCTCGCGTCGATCGTCTCCGTCGTGAACACGGCAACGCCGGCTGAACTACCGCGGCACGCGCGTGAAGCGACCGTGTCGTCGGCGATGCGCGCGACCACGCTGCGCCAGGAGCCGGCCCCGCTGCTCGTCGGGGAGCGGGTGAACGCGCAGGGCTCGCGAAAGGTCAAGCGACTGCTGCTGGCCGACGACTACGAGGGGATCCTCGAGGTCGCGCGCGAGCAGCAGGACTCCGGCGCGCACGTGCTCGACGTCTGCGTCGCGCTCACCGAGCGCGCCGACGAAGCGGAGCAGATGTCGAAGCTCGTCAAGCTGATCTCGATGAGCGTCGAGACGCCGATCATGGTGGACTCCACCGAGGCGGGCGTCATCGAGGCCGCGCTGGAGCACATCCCCGGCCGCGCGATCATCAACTCCATCAACATGGAGAACGGGCGCAAGCGGATCGACTCCGTCGTGCCCATCGCGAAGAAGCACGGCGCGGCGCTCGTCGCGCTGACGATCGATCCCGTGGGGATGGCGAAGACGCGCGAGCGGAAGCTCGAGGTGGCGCGCGCCATCTACGACATCGTCGTCGGCGAGTACGGGATGAAGGCCGAGGATCTGATCTACGACGCGCTGACGTTCACGCTCGCCACTGGCGACGCGGAATGGATCGACAGCGCGCACGAGACGATCGAGGGCATCCGGCTGATCAAGCGCGAGCTGCCGGGCGTCTTCACCATCCTCGGCGTGTCGAACGTGAGCTTCGGGCTCGACCCTGCGGCCCGGTACGTCCTCAACTCGGTGTTCCTGCATCACTGCGTGAGCGCGGGGCTCGATGCGGCGATCGTGAATCCGGCGCACATCACGCCGTACGCCGAGATCAGCGCGGAGCACCGCGCGCTGGCGGACGACCTGGTGTTCAATCGCCGCCCCGATGCGCTGCAGCGATTCATTGAAGGCTTCGCGACGAGCGCGGAGAAGGCGGCGCGCGAGGAGAAGGACGATCCCACGGCGCGGATGACGCCGGAAGAGAAGGTCCACTGGATGGTCCTTCACCGGAAGAAGGAGGGGATCGAAGAGGCGCTCGACGCGACTGGCGTGCGTGAGAATCCGGTGCGCGTGCTGAACGACGTGCTGCTCCCCGCGATGAAGGACGTCGGCGACAAGTTCGGCGCGGGAGAGCTGATCCTCCCCTTCGTGCTCCAGAGCGCGGAGGTGATGAAGCGCGCCGTGAAGCACCTCGAGCAGTTCCTCGAGAAGGCAGAAGGTTATACAAAGGGGAAAGTGGTGTTGGCTACGGTGTATGGGGACGTGCACGACATCGGGAAGTCGCTCGTCAACACGATCCTCAGCAACAACGGCTACACCGTGTTCGACCTCGGCAAGCAGGTGCCGGTGAACACGATCATCGAGAAGGCGCTCGAGGTGGAGGCGGATGCCATCGGCCTCTCGGCGCTGCTCGTGAGCACGAGCAAGCAGATGCCGTTGTGCGTGCAGGAGCTCGACAAGCGCGGCATCCAGATTCCCGTGCTGATCGGCGGTGCGGCGATCAACCGGCGCTTCGGACGCCGTGCGCTGTTCGTCGAGCCCGAGCGTGCGTACGAGTCGGGCGTGTTCTACTGCAAGGATGCGTTCGAGGGGCTGGAGACGATGGACAGCCTGCAGGGCGGCGCCGATCGTCGCGAGGAAGCGATCACCCGCCTGCTCGAGGAAGCGCGCAAGGACGCGTTCCTGCACGGCAACGTCGGCAAGGACAAGCCGCAGGGAATCAAGGGGGGCGAGCGGAGCGACGTCTCGCATGATCACGCCGTCCCGAGCGCGCCCTTCCTCGGCACGCGCGTGCTGGAGGACATCCCGCTCGACGAGGTGTTCGACCTGCTCGACCTCGACGAGCTGTATCGCCTGCAGTGGGGCGGCCGCGGCTCGGGCCCGGAGTACGAGCGCATGGTGCGCGAGGAGTTCGAGCCGGCACTCGCGCGCCTCAAGGCGCAGGCGAAGGCCGAGGGCTGGCTGCAGCCGAAGGCGGTGTACGGCTACTTCCCGACCCAGAGCATCGGCAACGAGCTCGTCGTGTACGAGCCCGAGGCGTATCAGCGCGACGGCTCGCTCGTGGAGAAGACACGGTTCTACTTCCCACGGCAGGAAGGACGCGAGCGGCTGTGCATCGCCGATTACTTCCGCGCGTCGTCGAGCAGCGACGTGGACATCGTGGCGTTCCAGGTCGTCACGGTGGGTGACGAAGCGACGCGCCGGTTCGAGCAGCAGCAGGCCGCCGGCGAGTACGCCGAAGCGTTCTACCAGCACGGTCTCGCGGTCGAAAGTGCGGAGGCGGTGGCGGAGTGGCTGCATCGCCGCATCAAGCGCGAGCTCGGCATCCCGAGCGGCCGCGGCAAGCGCTACTCGTGGGGCTACGGCGCCTGCCCCGACCTCGAGGATCACGCGCAGCTCTTCAAGCTGCTGCCGGCGGAAGACGCGCTCGGCATGGAGCTCACCTCGGCGTTCCAGCTCATCCCCGAGCAGAGCACGGCGGCGGTGATCGTGCACCACCCGCAGGCGAAGTACTACGCAGTGCGAACGGCAGCGGAGGGAGGCGCTGCCGTCGCCTGACCGGCGCGTTCAGGTAGTTTCGTATCCCCGTATCTCCGTATCTCCGTATCCCCGCGCAACATGTCCACGTCCGCACTCGCCCGACTCGTCGATCCCGAATCGCTCGTCCTGTTCGACGGCGCGATGGGGACGATGCTGTACGCGAAGGGCGTGTTCATCAATCAGTGCTACGACGAGCTGAACGTGCGTGCGCCCGATCTCGTGCGCGAGGTGCATCGCGCCTACGTGAAGGCGGGCGCGGAGGTGCTCGAGACGAACAGCTTCGGCGCGAACCGGGTGAAGCTCGCGCAGTTCGGGCTGGCCGAGCAGGTGCACGAGCTCAATCGCCGCGCGGCGGAGCTGGCGCGCGAGGCCGCCGAGAGCGGACGTGACGTGCTCGTCGCCGGCGCGGTCGGCCCGCTCGGCATCCGCATCGAGCCGTACGGCCCGACCTCCAGCGAGGAGGCGCGCGCCTACTTCCGCGAGCAGATGGAAGGGCTCAAGGCGGGAGGCGCCGACTGCTTCATTCTCGAGACGTTCGGCGACATCCAGGAGCTGGGCCAGGCGATCGCCGCGGCACGCGACGTCGATCCGACGATGCCGGTGATCGCGCAGATGACGATCGGCGGCGATGGCCGCACGCCGTATGGCGCGTCGCCGGAAGACGTCGTGCGCGCGCTCGACCGGTTCGGCGCCGACGTGATCGGGCTGAACTGCTCCGTCGGACCGCAGACCATCCTCGAGGCGATCGAGAAGATGGCGCCGCTGACGCGCCGGAAGCTGAGTGCGCAGCCCAACGCCGGCATGCCGCGCGACGTGGGTGGACGCAGCATGTACATGGCGAGCGCGGAGTACATGGCGGAGTACGCGCGCCATCTCGTGCACGCCGGCGCGAAGGTGGTCGGCGGGTGTTGCGGCACGACGCCGGAGCACATCCGGGCGATGTGCGAGTTCGTGCGTCCGCTGAGCCCGCGCTTCGCGCAGCCGAGCGGCGGCGTCGCCTCGGTCGCCGCGCCGCCCGTGGTGCGCGACGTGGCGCATCGCGCGCCCGACATCCAGGCCGTGCCGCTCGCCGAGCGCTCGCACTGGGGAGCCAAGATCGCGAAGGGCGCGTTCGTCACCTCGGTCGAGATCGTCCCGCCGCGTGGGGTCGACGCGACGCGAATGCTGGCCGACGTGAAGAAGCTGAAGGTGGCGGGCGTCGATGCGGTGAACGTCCCCGACGGACCGCGCGCGCAGAGCCGGATGGGCGCCCTCCTCACCTCGCTCCTGATCGAGCAGCAGGTGGGGATCGAGACGGTGACGCACTACGCCTGCCGCGATCGCAACCTGCTCGGCATGCTCAGCGACTTGTTGGGTGCGTCGGCCATCGGTCTCCGCAATCTGCTACTCATCACCGGCGATCCGCCCAAGATGGGGCCGTACCCGAGCGCGACCGCGGTGTTCGACATCGACGCGATCGGGCTGACGAACCTCGTGCGCAACCTGAACCACGGACGCGATCCGGGGGACAACGCGATCGGCAAGCCGACCGAGTTCGTGATCGGCGTGGGGGTGAACCCTGCACCGATCGATCTCGAGCAGGAGCTCAGGCGGTTCGCGTGGAAGCTCGACGCCGGCGCCGAGTTCGCGGTGACGCAGCCGGTGTTCGACGCGGCGCAGCTCGAGCATTTCCTCGCGCGCACCGAGGGACAGCGGCCGCCGATCGTCGCCGGCATCTGGCCCCTCGTGAGCGTGCGCAACGCGGAGTTCCTGGCGAACGAGGTGCCGGGCGTGAGCGTGCCGGAGAGCGTGATCGACCGGATGCGCCGCGCGAGCGAGAAATCGAAGGAGCACGCCGTCGCCGAAGGGATCGCGATCGCGCGCGAGATGCTCGACCGCGTGCGCGGCGGCGTGCAGGGCGTTCAGGTATCGGCGCCGTTCGGGAAGGTGGAGCTGGCGCTCGAGGTATTCGGTGACACGATCGTGCCGGCCGCACCGGCGTCTCGACCACTCTCACATCAGGAGCAGTGTTGACATGCGTGCCACTTCTTCTCGCAGCCTCTCGGTCGCCGCGGCGCTGTTGCTCGCCGCCGGCGCGACCGCCGGTGCCCAGGGCGCCGGCCACTTCACCGTCACGAGCCCGGACCTGAAGCCCGGCGCGACGATCGCGCTGAAGAACGTCGGCAACATCATGGGATGTCCGGGACAGAACGTGTCCCCGGCGCTCCAGTGGAGCGGCGCGCCGGCGGGCACGAAGAGCTTCGTCGTGACGACGTACGATCCGGACGCGCCGACGGGGAGCGGCTTCTGGCACTGGGTCGTCTACAACATCCCCGCGACCACGACGACGCTGCCGGCCGGCGCCGGCGATCCCAAGGGCCACGCGCTGCCGGCCGGCGCGACGCAGGGGAACACCGACCTCGCGGCGCCGGGCTACGTCGGACCCTGCCCGCCGCAGGGCGACAAGCCACATCGCTACATCTTCACCGTCTATGCCCTGAAGACGCCGAAGCTCGAGCTGCCGGCCAACGCGACGGCGGCGATGGTGGGCTTCAACGTGCACGCCAATCAGCTCGCGAAGGCGACCCTCACGGGGAAGTGGGGCCGGTAGCGCGCTGACGGCGGACTAGCGCGGGGGCCCGTGGCGATCGCCACGGGCCCCCGCTGCGTTTTCGTCCACACCGTACTTCGCGCGCGCGACGCTCGCGTCCACGTGCTCGAGCCGGCGCGGCCCACCGCCGTGCAGCGAGCCATGTGGGAAGGTCAGCTCCCAGAATCGGCCGTCGCGCGGATCGCGGTAGAGCTGCTCCCACCCGCCGGCGGCGTGCCCACAGGCGATCAACCGTCGCGCCACGAGCCAGAAGATGCGGCGATCGACCTCGTCGTGGACGGTGTGGCTGGCGTGTTCCGCCCACGCGCCGACGAGCAGATGCTCGTCGGGCGCGAGGTCCTGGAACTCGGCGGTCACGTCAACCGGGTCCGGTAAAGTCGGAGCTCCGCCTTTGTGATCGCTCCTCCCTGCGGCGCTGCGCGCCCGCGGTCGGAGTGCCGCGGGACTGGATCACTGCCTCGGTTGGCTCGAGGGCGGGACCATCCCCTTGATGCGGAGATAGGTCACGACGTTTCCATAGTGTTCGGCGTCGTGCGTCGCATTCATCGCGAGCGCGAACATGCGAGTCAGCTTGTCGCCGTATACCATCGCCTCGCGCGCCGCATCCGCATCGGATTGCGCATAGGCGCGGCGACAGTACTCCGACGACGCCCGCAGGGCGGCGACGAGCTGCGCCTTCGTCGTCATCGACTTCTCGATCTCGTCCTCACTCCGCTCCGGCTCGCCGAGCGCCATGGCGCACATCGCGTTCTGGGATCCGGCGACGTGCCCGACGAGCTGACCGAAGGAGCGCACGGTCTCGACGGGCTTGAACGCGTAGTCGGCCTCGGGCATCTGCTCCGCGGCACGGAGCAGGTAGCCGGACTGCTGCTGCCACTGGGACCGGATCGCGGCGACGGCGGGATCGGCGGCCTTCTGCGCGAGCACCGGCGTTGGGAGGGGGAGCGCCAGCGTGAGGTAGATGACGAGTCTTCGCATCTGATTCGCCCCAGGTTGGTGGACGGGGTCGGGGCCGACGCGTCGACGGCGTTGCCGACGATCACTGCCCCCTATCGGAAGTGGCGAAGCTATGGCGCGCCGCAGGTCGGCACTAGCGCATCAGGGCGGCGGCGTGGGCGCGAGAGGCGTTCGCGCGCCTCGCCGAACACGGCGAGCTTTCGTCGCTCAGTGCAACAAATGCAGAGTTTTGGTGACGATTTGCAATTTTCGGCCTCATTTGGCTGCTTATTTGTGTGTTTTACTGCACGCTGTGCACAAAAC
>Ga0070664_100004161_pt1 | contig 11622 bp, 13 predicted proteins | sample KBSC73metaG_FD_65863 | JGI IMG/M metagenome (GOLD analysis project Ga0070664, IMG submission 65863) | Corn rhizosphere microbial communities from Kellogg Biological Station, Michigan, USA - KBS C7-3 metaG | ecosystem: Host-associated > Plants > Roots > Rhizosphere > Soil ... | reverse complement strand
TGGGGAAGACCTGCCGGAGAGCGTCGTCGGGAAGGCTCCCTGAGCCGCGCCCGTGGCCGAAAGACTCGACCTTTTCCGCCGAGCGCTAGCGGGGGCGTCCCGCGCGATTGCGCACGACCCCGAGGTGGAAGTGGTGTTTGCGTCGGACGTCGCACCGTCCTCGGGCAAGACCGCGCGTGTTCCGTCGCCAGGGCCCGCGCTGGAGCCAAAGCTGGTTGCGGAGGCACGCGGCGCTGCTGACTCCGCAGCGCTGCGCCTGCGGCATCACGACCCGGCGCTTCATGCCCGGGTTGCGCCAATCGACATCGACGCTCGAGCCGTCTTCGATGCGCTGGAAATGGCGCGCGTCGAGGCGCTGGGCGCTCGAGCCATGGGCGGGGTCAGGGGCAATCTCGCCCATCTGACCGAGGCCCGCGTTCGCGGCGATGCGATCGTCCGGGCGCGCACCGCGGAAGAAGTGCCGCTGTCGACGGCGGTAGCCCTTCTGGCGCGCGAGCGGCTGACCGGTGAGGCGCCGCCCCGCGCCGCCACGGAAGGCCTCAAGCTCGTCTCTCCCTGGATCGAGGATAAGGCCGCGGCCGAGCTCGACGCCCTCGCGCTGACGCTCGACGACCAGGCGGCCTTCGCCACATTGTCGCGCCGCCTGCTTGAGGATCTCGATCTCGCCGCCGCCGAGGACATGAACCCGGACGAGCCTCAGGAAGCGGGCGACGATGCCGAGGGCGAAGACGGCGGCAACGAGGACTCAGCCGAGCAGGGCGACGAAGGAAATCCCGGTGGCGGCGATGTCGAGATGCGCGGGCAAGAGGCCGAAGACGAGAATGCCGAGGGCGATTCGAGCCAGGAGATGGAGGCTGGCGACGAGGAAGTCAGCGCCGGAGACGACCAAAGCGAAAGCGTGTTCGCGGCGCCGGGCCGTCGCAATTGGGAGCTGACGCCCGCGACCGATTACAAGGCCTACACCACCCGCTTCGACGAGATCGCCGGATCCGAAGAGCTATGCGACGAGGAAGAACTGGGCCGTCTCCGTGCCTATCTCGACCAGCAGATGGGCGGCTTGCAGAATGTGGTGACGCGCCTTGCCAACCGGCTGCAGCGGCGGCTCATGGCGCAGCAGGCGCGGAGCTGGGACTTCGACCAGGAAGAAGGGCTGCTCGACGCTGCCCGGCTCGCCCGCGTCGTCGTTAATCCCGGCCATTCACTGAGCTACAAAATCGAGCGCGACACCGAGTTCAAGGATACGGTCGTGTCGCTGTTGATCGACAATTCCGGTTCGATGCGGGGGCGCCCGATCGCGATCGCCGCCATCTGCGCCGATATCCTGGCGCGGACGCTCGAGCGCTGCGGCGTATCCACGGAAATCCTCGGGTTCACCACCCGCGGCTGGAAGGGCGGGCAGAGCCGCGAGGCCTGGCTCACCGCGGGGCGTCCTGCCAACCCCGGACGTCTCAACGACCTCAGGCACATCGTCTACAAGCGGGCGGACGAGCCCTACCGCCACGCCCGCCGCAACCTCGGCCTGATGATGCGCGAGGGGCTGCTCAAGGAAAATATCGACGGCGAGGCCTTGCTCTGGGCGCACAACCGCCTGATCGCGCGGCCCGAGGAGCGCCGCATCCTGATGGTGATATCGGACGGCGCGCCGGTCGACGATTCGACGGCCTCGGCCAATGGCGGAAGCTACCTCGAGCGGCACCTCCGTCAGGTCATCGAGTGGATCGAGAAACGCTCGAGCGTCGAGCTGATCGCCATCGGCATCGGCCACGACGTGACCCGTTACTACAATCGCGCCGTGACCATCATGGACGCCGACCAGCTTGCCGGAGCGATGGTCGATCAGCTCGCGCAATTGTTTGACGCCCAGTGAGCGATCAGGCCGCCACCACGGCCGAAACCTCCAGCGTTCCTGCCGGTGCAGGGCCGAGCAGTTCACCGGCCGCCTGCGCATAGGTCAGCCATGGGCGCCACTGGTCTGGCCGGAGCACCGCGACCTGGCGGCCATGATAAGGCGAGACATCCGGTCCGGGCTCGGTCGTCAGCATGGTGAAGGCTTCGCCCCGGCCGGGGTCGTAGCGGACCAGCCCGGCGATGCAGAGGAGCCCGGCGCCCGGCATGCGAAACAGCCACCGATCCTTGCGCTTCTGCTTGGGGTCGGCTGGCGTCGTGAACTCATAGAAGCCGTCGGTGACGATCAGGCAGCGTCCGGAAGGGAACTCACGGCCGTCGGACCGGAAGTTGTAGACTGGCTTGCCGCCCTGGCCGGGCCAGCTCCAGCGGCGGACGATCAGGTCGAAGCCGCCGCTGTCCGCCGCGCGCACGATTGGCGCGGGGTCGGTGATCCTGACGTCGCGCGGCTCGAGGTTGGGAATGCCTTCAGGGAAGTTGAGCCCGATCTGCTCCTCGCGGAACAGGCGAGCGATCTCGTCGGGCGATTTCGACTGGGTGTAGAGATTGCACATGGCGTCTGAGGCCGATGCCAAAAAAATTGGCCCCAGCGCAACAACGCACGCTGGGGCCCCCTCGTTACGCGACCCGAGGGAAACTGCCTGCTTCCAGGCGCAGCGGGGAAAAGGGGGAAACCCCGCCAATGCAGGCATTTATGCCCGATTCGCGGGGTATGAATACTGAACGGGCCTTGCAGCTTACGTTCAGGAAAAACGCTGCGAAGTCAGTCGGTTAGCCGACTTACGCGGCCGGCTGGTCCGCGACTTTCCTGGCAATCTCTTTCTTGAGCTTGCGGACCTTCGCCGACAGCTTGTCGTCGCTCGTCTTGAGCAGCCAGTTGTCGAGGCCGCCGACATGCTCGACCGAGCGCAGGCCGTGCGTCGACACGCGCAGCTTGACGCTCTGACCGAGCGCATCGGAGATGAGCGTGACGTTCTGCAGGTTCGGCAGGAACGTGCGCTTCGTCTTGTTGTTGGCGTGGGAAACGTTGTTGCCCACCTGCCGGCCCTTGCCGGTCAGCTCGCAAACCCGCGACATGGTCTTTATCCTGATTTCTGGTACGAGCCGCGTGGGCCCGAAGAGCGCCGCCCGTTAGCCGGTCGGCTCCGGCTCGTCAACGTGCCAGCGGCAACCGGCGCTCGTGAATTGCGTTGAATAACAGCTGTTCTCCACGTCTCGAGCTCGAAAGGCCCGCCATGCGCACGCTGATCCTCATCCTGATCGTCGTCGTGGCGGCGGTGCTCATCGCCCTCGGCAGCGGCTTCCTCAACGTCAACCAGACGCGCGAGGCCAAGGCGCCGGAAGTCGCAGCCACTCGAAACGGCGTGACTGCCAAGGGCGGACAGGCGCCGGCGTTCGATGTTCAAACCGGCTCGGTCAAGGTGGGCACCAAGGAGACAACCGTCAAAGTCCCGGCGCTCGTCGTCGAGAAGCCCGGTCAGAAACCGGCGGCGGCAGCGACCAACAACGCGATGTGACTCGCGCCGCCGGCTCGGCTAGCGCGCCGGCATGAGCTTCCCGCTCCCTCCACCGATGCGCCGCGCGCTGGACCTCGCGGCCGAGGCGGCTGCCGCCGGCGAAGTGCCTGTCGGCGCAGTGGTCACGTTGGGCGATGAGATCGTTGCGGAGACCCGCAATGCCATGCGCGGCTCGAGCGATCCGACCGCTCACGCGGAGATGGAGGCGATCCGCGCGGCCGCGGGGAAGCTGGGCTCTTCCCGTCTCGACGAGTGCACGCTTTGGGTGACCCTCGAACCTTGCGCAATGTGCGCAGCGGCGGTTGCGGTGGCCCGGATGAAGGCTCTGCGCTTCGCAGCCGAGGATCCAAAGGGGGGCGGCGTAGTCCATGGGCCGCGGATTTTCGCGCAGCCGACCTGCCACCATCGCCCCGACGTCCTTGGCGGAATCGGCGAAGCCGAAGCCGCCGGGCAGCTGCGCGCGTTCTTCGCCCAAAGGCGATAGCGCCCGTTAGGCGCGATAGGGCACGAGCCGGACCTCGATCCGGCGGTTCGCGGCTTTCTGCGTCTCGTCCGCTTCCGGGTTATAGAGGGGCGCGCTTTCGCCAAGGCCGCGGGAGGCGATGCGCGCCCTGGTGACGCCATGCCCGGCAAGATAGGTCGCGACCGCCGCCGCCCGTTTCTCCGACAGCGCCGCGTTGGTCTGGGGGGATCCTGACGTGTCGGTATGGGCCAGCACGTCGACATAGGTCCGGTTGCGGGTCTTCACCGTACGCGCGATTTCCAGCAGCGTAGCGTCGGTCGTCGCTTTCACGCTGGCGCTGCCCGGATCGAAGGTGAAGGCGGCCGGGATGCGGATGACGATGCTGCCGCCGACCTGAAGCACGTCGAGGCCGATTCCGGCGGTTTGCCGCCTGAGCTCGGCAGCAAGGTCGGTCATGTAAGGAGCGGCCTCGTAAGGCGTCAGTGGCTTGATCTTGGCGGCGCGCATCTTCGCTGCACGCGCCTTCTGGCCGCCGATTACATCGCCGAGCAGGTACGGCGCCGTTGTTCCGAGTGGCCGGAACGCCGCGGGGACGACGACGGGCGGCGGTGGCGGGGAGGTCTGGCAGCCGGCGACCGCCGCCACTGCGCAGCCCAGAGCCACTGTTCTCAAACTCCGGCGAAAGATCATATCGAGCGAGCTCCCCACTCAGTTGTGCCCCATCAAACCGGCGCCCTTAGCCGATGGTTCCGCGCCTGTATTGAGGCCGCTGCTTGTGAAGCCCCGCCGCGGCGGGCTACACTAGACGCGCCGCCATGAGCGACCCTATCTCTCCCATACCCTGGCTCGACGTCCTGCTCATCTTCGCACTCATCGTGCTCAACGGTGCGCTGGCGATGGGCGAGCTGGCAATTGTCTCGTCGCGCGAGGCTCGGCTCAAGGCGATGGCCAAGACAGGCAGTGCCGGCGCACGCTGCGCGCTCGAGCTAGCGGCGGACCCCGGCCGCTTCCTGTCGACCGTGCAGAGCGGCATCACGTTGATCGCGATCTTTGCCGGCGCCTTTTCCGGCGCGAGCCTGGGCGAGCCGGTTGCTGAGCGGCTCCAGTTGCTCGGCATCGAGCCCGAGACGTCTCACACCGTCGGATTTGGCCTGGTGATCGTTCTCACCACCTATTTCTCGCTGGTCATCGGCGAGATCGTGCCAAAGCAGATCGCGCTGCGGTCGCCCGAACCGATCGCCGTTGTGATGTCACGGCCGATGCGCGTGCTCTCAAAGATCGTCGCGCCCTTCGTCTGGGTGCTCCAACGCTCGAGTGCGCTGATCTTCAACCTGCTCGGCATGAACCGCGAATCGAAGAACCACGTGACCGCCGAGGAGCTCCACCTGGTCGTCGCCGAAGCGCAGACCGCGGGCGTGCTCGAGGAGGATGAGCGGGCGATGATCTCCGGGATCGTGCGGCTGGCCGACCGGCCCGTGCGCGAGGTGATGACGCCCCGCACCGAAATCGACTGGATCGACAGCGGAGCTTCGCCCGACGAGATCCGCGCAGCGCTGCTCGAAACTCCTCACAGCCGGATCCCCGTCGCCGATGGCGCGATCGAGAATATTGTCGGCGTCATTCAAACCCGCGATGTCATGGCCGCGCAGCTCGAAGGGCGACCCATCGACCTGAGGTCACTGTGCCGGACGGCGCCCGTCATTCCCGATCTCATGGACGCGATGGATGCCCTTGCCGTCCTTCGCGCAGCCGATGTTCCGCTTGCCCTCGTCCATGATGAATATGGGCATCTCGACGGAATCGTGACTCCCGGAAGCATCCTTGCGGCGCTTGCGGGCACGTTTGCGAGCGACGTCGATCAGGGCGAAGAGCCGGCATTGGTCGAACGGGACGACGGCAGCTGGCTGGTCTCCGGCGCGGCGAGCGCTGACCTCTTGACTGACCGGCTCGGGGTGAACTTGCCGGACGAGCGGGACTATTCGACCGTCGCCGGCTTTGCCTTGTCAGTGCTTAAGCACCTGCCCGAAACGGGCGAGAAGTTCCGCCACGACGGATGGTCGTTCGAAATCGTCGACATGGACGGCCGCAAGATCGACAAGCTCCTCGCTTCTCGCGCGCGCAAGCGGCAGGCGGAGGCGCCGGCCGAAGCGGTCGGTTAAAGCTTGCCGAACTTCTGTTCGAAGCCGTCGGTGTCGCCGCGAGCCAGATAATCGGCCTGTTCGACGATCTGGTCTCGCGTCAGTCGGCCGCGGAAGGCGCCGAGCTGCGGGTCTATCCGCTCGATCTCGGTGGGTGTTAGGGCAGCGATCTGTTCGTAGCGGTGGAAGCCGAGCCCGTGCAGCGCGTCGGCGAACTTTGGCCCCACGCCCTTCATGCGGCACAAATCATCGCGCTGGTCGGTGTCGCCATCGAGCGTCTGATGGACGGGCGCGCGGAAAATAGCGCCCGTGACATCGCTGGCGGCCGCCGCGGCCTCGCCGGCCAGGCCCCGGCCCTCGGGCGGTCGCTTCGATTGAGCCATGTGCGGGCGAACGGGCGCGCTGTCAGTCAATTGCACCCGCTGCTTCGGCCGCAGCACGATGAATGCCAGCACCAGCGCCACCACGATGGCGATGAGCCACCAATATTCGCGGATCAGATCCATTCTCTCACCAGGTCCATTGTGAATTGTGACGGCGTCGAAGCTCGACCAGATAGGCGAGCCCGAGGCCGAAAAGGAAGCCCAGCAGCGCCGCGATGGCCCCTTCGGCGATCAGCGGGACACTCGTTGCCCGGCTCCAACTCGCTGTGCTCGCGCCCGGGGTCTCGCTAAGCAAGCGCGCGGCCTCGCCTTGCTGGAATGCATCTCCGGGGCCCGAAAGGACCAGCTGGCGTGTCAGGGGGTCGTGATGCACTCGCGCGGTCATTCCCGCGGGAGCATCGTTCTGTGCAAGGATCCGGCGTGCGTCCTGCTCGATCTGGCTCGACAGGCGGTCGGCAGCGCCGAGTGGCCCATGCCACAGCGCGGCCAGGATGATCGCTCCGCCCGCGCCCGCAGCAACGGCGCGGAGGCGCCGCCGGCGCCACCCAGCCAATGCCGAGTCAACCTCAGCCTGCGGCGCTTTGACCCGAACGCGCGGCGCCCGGAATGCAATTAGCCCGGCCAGGACGCCGCAGAGCATGCCCATGCCGAGCGCCGGCCAGAAATAAGCCCAAAAAGCGCTCATGCATTCTCCCGGGCGAGCTCGCGCCAGCCGATGTCCCGGCGGTGGAAGCCGTCGGCGAAGTCGATCTGGTCGACGGCGCGGTAGGCGCGCGCTCGGGCGTTGGCAAAGCTGTCGGCGACGGCGGTTACGGCAAGCACTCGTCCGCCCTTGGCAACGAGTCCCTGATCGCCGACCGCTGTTCCAGCATGGAAGACGGTCACGCCGTCGACCTGCTCGGCCGCTTCGATTTCGCGGATGAGGCCGCCGCTCGCAGGCGTGCCGGGATAGCCCCGTGCGGCAACAATCACGGTCACGGCATGCTTCCCCGTCAGTCCCGGCCGGATGCTGCCCAGGTTTCCGTTCGCTACCGCGAACAGCAGCTCGGCAAAATCGCCGTCGATGAGCGGCATGATCGCCTCGCATTCGGGGTCGCCGAAACGGACATTATACTCGATCAGCTTGGGTCCGGCGGCGGTGAGCATCAGCCCGGCGTAAAGCACTCCGTTGAATGGCGTTCCCGCTGCGGAAAGTGCTCGCACGGTCGGTCGGACGATTTCATCCATCGCCCTCTGTTCCAGCTCGGCCGTCAGGACAGGCGCCGGGGCATAAGCGCCCATGCCGCCGGTATTGGGGCCGGTGTCACCTTCGCCGACGCGCTTGTGGTCCTGGGCCGAGGCGAGGGGGACGGCGGTCTCTCCGTCGACGAGTGCGAACAGGCTGGCCTCTTCACCGGCAAGGAACTCCTCGATCACCATCGGCGCGTCGCCGATCGCTTCGACCGCCGCTTCGGCTTCCTCGCGGTTCATGGCCACGGTCACGCCTTTGCCCGCGGCCAGACCATCGGCCTTGATGACGACAGGGGTCGCGAACCGCTCGAGCGCGGCGCGCGCGTCCGCAGCGCTTTCCGTCCGCACATAGTCGGCAGTCGGAATGCGGTTGGCGCGACACAAATCCTTGGTGAAGCCCTTCGAGCCTTCGAGCTGCGCCGCATTGGCATTCGGGCCGAACACGGCAAATCCCGCCTCGCGCAAGGTGTTGCCTACCCCGGCGACAAGCGGCGCCTCGGGCCCGATCACGACCAGGTCGATGCAGTTCGTCGCCGCGAGTGCAACGACCGCGGCCGGATCGCACGGGTCGACATCGATGCATTGCGCCCAACGTGCGATTCCGGGATTGCCTGGCGCTGCGAGAAGCTTGTCGCAGCTCGGCGATTGCCTAAGGCGCCAGGCAAGCGCATCCTCGCGGCCGCCCGAGCCCAGAAGCAGAATATTGATGGATCTTCCTGACGACACGCGTAGCGGCCTGTTAGCGAACGTCGCCGTCGGCGACAATTCGCCTGCGCTCACCGTCACGGAGCTTTCGGGCGCACTCAAGCGGACGATCGAGAACGCGTTCGGCCAGGTCCGCGTCCGGGGAGAGATATCGGGCTTCAAGCGTCATGCTTCGGGCCACTGCTATTTCACGTTGAAGGACGAGAACGCCTGCATCGATGCGGTGATTTGGCGGACCAGCACCTCCAGCCTCGCCTTCCGGCCCGAAGACGGCGCCGAGGTGATCGCGACGGGCAGGCTCACGACCTATCCCGGCCGTTCGAAGTACCAGATCGTCGTCGAGCGGCTGGAGCTGGCGGGCGAGGGCGCCTTGCTCGCCCTGCTGGAGAAGCGCCGCAAGGCGCTGGCTGCCGAGGGGTTGTTCGCGACGGAACGCAAGCGCAAGCTCCCCTTCCTGCCGCGCGTCATCGGAGTCGTCACTTCACCGACCGGCGCGGTGATCCGCGACATCCTCCACCGGCTGGAAGATCGCTGCCCGACGCGGGTGATCCTGTGGCCGGTGCCCGTCCAGGGTGAAGACGCCTCGGCAAAGATTGCCGCAGCGATCCGCGCCTTCCCGTCGATCGAGCCGAGACCCGACCTGCTGATCGTCGCCCGCGGTGGCGGCTCGATCGAGGATTTGTGGGCGTTCAACGAAGAGGAGGTCGTGCGCGCAGCCGCCGAAAGCCCGATCCCGCTCATCTCCGCCGTTGGGCACGAAACAGATACGACCCTGATCGACCATGCGGCGGACCGACGTGCGCCGACGCCGACCGCAGCGGCGGAGATGGCTGTACCCGTCCGCTCCGAGCTTTTCGCCCAGCTCGGCGAGCTTCAGCATCGTGCCCGGCAGTGCCTGTCACGGCGGGTCGAGCGCAGCCGCGAGCGTTTCGACCTCACGATCTGCCGCTGGCCGGAGCCGCCGACGATCTTTGCCCCGATGGCCCAGCGACTCGACGAGGTCGGTGAGCGGCTGCCCCGCTCGCTTGCGGCGCGGGCGAGCAGCGCGCGCGGCGATCTGAACCTCGTCGTCGGCCGCATGAGGCGTGATCTCCTCGACCAACGGGTTTCGCGGCTCGGTGAGCAGCTCACCGGCCTGTGGCGGCTTGCCGAGCTCGCGCATCCTGACAAGCCGTTGTCGCGCGGCTTTGCACGGGTCACCAGCCGCGACGGACAGACTTTGACCCGCGCGCGCGACGCGCGCGAGGCGCAGCGGCTGACGCTCCACTTCGGGGACGGACCGCTGAACGCATCGGTCGACGGCGTGACGGCGCCCAAGCCGGTTGAGCCGAAGCGGCGCAGACCTTACATCCCACCGCAGCCGGGACTGTTCGACCCGGCAGAGGATTGAAGCATGTTGATGAAGGGCAGCGGCAAGGCCGCGCGCGTCCATTATTTGCCCGGGACGTTCCGGCTGCTGAGCGACGGTGACCATGTTGTGTGCGCGGTCACGGGCGCCCAAATCCCGCTCCACGAGCTCAAATATTGGAGCGTCGAGCGGCAGGAGCCCTATGTCGACGCGGCGGCGAGCCTCAAGGCCGAGACCAAGGCGGCGCGCTAACCGACCCGCTTGGCCCTGATCCCCGGCTGTGAGCCCAGCTTGAGGAAATAGGAACCCATCGTCCCGCGCCTCACGATCACCTTGTCGCCGTGCCGAGGCGGCAACGCGACGGTGGCGCCATCCGTCTGTTGCCAGGTTGACCCGTCGGCCAGCTTGATCGTCCAGCCTTCGTAACCGTTCTCGAAGGCGGCCGCGACCGTGCTCTCGATCTGGTTGACCTGCTCGTCGCCGCCTCCGAAGAGAGCGCTGAAGTTGGGGACCGAGAAGCCGAACAACGAGCGTTTGGCTTCGGTCGCTTGCATCTTGTCAACGACCACCACGTCCCTTCTGGTCATGGCGTCCGAAAGCCCTTGAGCCGCCTTGTCGAAGCAGGAAAGGCGCTGGCCCGGGTCGGTGATCGACTGACAGGCGAGAAGCGATTGGATCGAAGCGGGCGTCCGGGTGGCCGGCGCCTTGCGCGCAACGACAGGCATAGCGAGAACTGCGGAAATGCCGACGATCACTACCAAGCCAAGTCGCATATTCGTCCCCTTTTGCCTTGGCTTCAGCCTACGCCGCAGCGCGCCCGCGCCGCAAGATTCCGCCATGATTTGCGCTGTTGCAAATTTGATACAGCGTGCTGACAACTTGCCCGCAGAGGGCGGCCAGCCGTTGCCAGCCTCTTAGGCTCTACCTTATCAAAAGGTCAGTTCGGCGAACTATCATTTGCCGATCACGGCAGCCGTGCACGCGTGCGGCTTGGTGAAGGGGAAGGATTTTATGACACTCCAGTTCCGTCAGCGGTTGCTCTCCAGCACGCTTCTGATCGGCGTTTCCGCTCTTGCGAGCCCCGCTTACGCGGCCGCACAGCCGGCTACGCCGCAGCCGACGGATTCCACGCCGACGAACGTCCAGGCCAACCCGACCGGACCGGTCGAAGGACAGCCGACGCCGTCGACCAACGCGCAGGGCGCCCCGGTCCAGAGCGGCCAGGATATCGTCGTCACCGGCACGCGCATCCCGCAGCCGAACCTGACGTCGGCCGCGCCGGTCACGGTCGTGACCAACCAGGACGTGAAGCTCACGGGTACGACCCGCGTCGAAGACCTTCTCAACCAGCTGCCGTCGGTCGGCGCCTCGCAGGCATCGGGCGTGTCGAACGGTGCGAGCGGTACCGCCGAGGTCGATCTTCGCTACCTCGGCTCGAAGCGCACACTGTCGCTGGTCAACGGCCGCCGGCTGACGCCGGGCGACCCGAACAGCAGCAGCCAGGCAGCCGACCTTAACCTCATCCCGTCCGCGCTGATCAAGCGCGTCGAAGTGCTGACCGGCGGCGCATCGTCGGTGTACGGCGCCGACGCGGTCGCGGGCGTCGTCAACTTCATCATGGATACCAGCTTCACGGGTATCCGGTTCGACGGCCAGTACAGCTTCTACCAGCACAACAATAAGGACTTCGCACTCGGGACGAACTGCTTTGCCGCGCAGGGAAGCGCCGGCTGCACCGCCGGCGGCCAGGCGCAGTCCATGGAGAGTATCCTCAACGGCCGCAAATTCGGTTTCCCGCGCGGCAGCGTGGCGGACGGCGGGACGTTCGATGGGACCGTTTCCCTCGGCGCCGCGTTCGACGACAATCGCGGTCATGCGGTCGCCTACTTCGGCTACCGCAAGGTCAATCCGGTCCTGCAGTCGCGGCGCGATT
>Ga0070664_100004154_pt1 | contig 11633 bp, 8 predicted proteins | sample KBSC73metaG_FD_65863 | JGI IMG/M metagenome (GOLD analysis project Ga0070664, IMG submission 65863) | Corn rhizosphere microbial communities from Kellogg Biological Station, Michigan, USA - KBS C7-3 metaG | ecosystem: Host-associated > Plants > Roots > Rhizosphere > Soil ... | reverse complement strand
GGGGGTGCCGTTCACGCTTTCGACCCTTAGCGGCTGCTCGATCGAGGAAGTCGCGCAGGCGGCCCCGCTTTGGTTCCAGCTCTATATCGTGAAGGACCGCGGCTTCGTCAGCGACCTGATCGCGCGAGCCAAGGAAGCAGGATGCGGCGCGCTGCTGCTGACAGTGGACCTGCCGGTGGCCGGAACACGCTACCGCGACTATCGGGCCGGGATCTCCGGATCTCTGCGCGGGCCGGCCAGCCGTACGGGCCAAGTGCTGAGGCGGCCCGACTGGGCATGGGACGTCGCGGTCCGCGGCAGGCCCATGACGATGGGCAATCTCGAGAGGCTGCTCGGTTCCCGGGCGGTCCTCGCCGACCTGATGGGCTGGGTCAGCCGCAACTTCGACGCGAGCGTCACCTGGAAGGACGTCGAATGGGTGCGGTCCCAATGGGACGGACCTTTGCTCATCAAGGGGATCCTAGACCCTGACGATGCGCGGGCAGCGGTCAGCAATGGAGTCGACGGCATTGTGGTTTCGAACCACGGCGGTCGCCAGCTTGACGGGGTGTTGTCGAGCGCACGCGCCTTGCCCCGGATCGCCGATGCCGTGGCGGGGAGGAGCGCAATCCTCGCCGATGGGGGCGTGCGCTCAGGCCTCGATGTCGTTCGCATGCTGGCGCTTGGAGCGGATTTTGTGCTTCTGGGCCGGGCCTGGGCCTATGCACTTGCAGGGGCCGGCGGTGCGGGTGTTGCGCACATTCTCGAATTGATCGCCGCCGAGATGCGGGTGGCGATGGCGCTCACGGCCTGCACGAGGATTGAAGGGATCAACGCGCAGATCCTGGAAGGGGCTGGGAATCAGGCGACGTTCTGAAGTGCTCCGCCCTCTTCGCGGAAGAGGCGGTCGACGTCCGAAGCCGTCATGGGCTCCGCGAACAGGAAGCCCTGCACGGACGAGCATCCGTGAGCGCGCAGCTCCATCAGCTGGGCGGTTTCCTCGACGCCCTCCGCGGTGGTTTCGATACCGAGCGCATTCGCGAGCTCGGTGATCGCATGCACGATTGCAGTGGCGCCGTCGCGGGTCAGAAGGTTCTGGATGAAGCTGCGGTCGATCTTCAACTTGTCGAACGGGAAGCTCTGCAGATAGCTGAGCGAGGAATAGCCCGTCCCGAAGTCGTCGAGCGCAATGCGTACGCCGAGGGCGCGGAGCGCGTGAAGGAGCCTTAGCGTCGCTTCCCCACCTTCGAGGAAGATTGATTCGGTGATCTCGATTTCGAGCCGGTTCGGCAAGATGCCGCTGTCGGCAAGTGCACGCAGCACCGTCTCATGCACGGCCCCGCGGTGGAATTGGACCGCTGACACGTTCACCGCGACGCGCACATGTTCCGGCCAGGTCGCGGCGCGGCCGCAGGCCTCGCGGACTACCCAGGCGCCGATTGGCACGATCAGGCCCGTGTCCTCGGCAACAGGGATGAACTCGACTGGCGAGATGATGCCCCGCTTCGGATGGCGCCATCGCAAGAGCGCCTCGAACGAGCAGATGCGGTTGCGCTCAAGGTCGAAGAGAGGCTGGTAGAAGAGCTCCAGCTCGCCCCGCTCAAGCGCCAGGCGCAAATCGGTTTCGAGCTGCCGCCGCTGCTGCGCGCGCTCGTTCAGGCTTTCCTCGAAAAAGGCGTAGGTGCCGCGGCCGGCTTCTTTCGCGCGGTACAATGCGAGGTCCGCGTTCCGCAGCAGCGTGCCGCTCTCCCCGCCGTCCTGCGGGGCAATGGCGATGCCGATGCTGGTCGACGGGACGACCTCATTGCCATCTAGCGACATTGGCTGCGCCATTTCGGCGAGGATGTCGCGCGCCAGCCGGTCGATCGCATCGCGATCTTCGCCGACGGTTTGCAGAACCACAAACTCGTCGCCGCCCAGCCGAGCGACAAAATGACCGCGCGCGGCGTGCTGCACTCGCCGTGCCGCCTCGATCAACAGTGCGTCGCCCGCCGGGTGTCCGAGCGTGTCATTGATCACCTTGAACTGGTCGAGGTCCAGGCAGTGAAGCGCGAACAGGCTTCCATTGCCCTCCGACGCCCGGAATGAATGATCGAGCTGCTGCTGGAACATCGTCCGGTTCGGCAGGCCCGTCAGCGTATCATTGAAGGCGAGCTGCGTGATCCGTTGCTCGCGCTCCGCGATCTTGCCGACCATCTCGTTGAAACTCTCGGCGAGACGCGCCAGCTCATCCTGGCCCCGCACGCGGACCTGCACGTGCTCGCCGGAGGCAAGGCGACCGGCGGCTTCGTCGAGGCGCGCCAACGGCTGCGTAATCCTGGCCGCCGCCTTCCAGGTCGCGAACGCAACCAGCACCAGGCCAAGCAAGGTCATGACGCCGAGCGCCCATTGCAGCTTGCGCGCGTCGGCCATCGCCTGCGCCTTCGGATAGGCCAGCAGGAGGATGGCGCGCTGCTGATTTGAGAAAGTCGGCAGGGGCTTGGCAAGGGCGATCGACGTGATGCCGCCGACGCTCATCTCGAAAGCGACGGGGCTGCCGACATGTGATTGGGCAAGCGAGGCCGTCTTGGCGTCCAGGGCGGACATGCTGCCCGAGGCCTCCGCCCAGCGGCCCTTGTGATAGGCGACAACCGCCGCATGGAGCGGAATCGCGGAAAGACGCTCCAGCCCGCGCATCTCGCGCGCATCGAGGTCGGCCGCGAACACCACCCAGCCGATCAACGTCGGGGCCATGATCGGCGCTGCGACCAGTTGATGAGGCCGACCGGCAAGCACCGCCACGCCCGTCAGGCGCCCTTCGTCGAGCGGTTCCCAAAGGGCTGCGGTCTCCGCCCTCCCGGCGACATGGCCGGTCATCGAAACGCGCCCATCGGCGCTGACGATGAACGCGCTCCTGACTCGCAAGCGTCCGGCGGCATTGCCAAGCGCCGATTGCATCGTCGCCTGGTCGCCGCTTGCTACCGCAGCTCGGAAGCCGAAGTCGCGGGCCAGAAGCTGCGCGGCATTCTGCAATTCGTGCGAGCGCTGTTGCCATAGCCGGTCGTAGACGGCGCCGCTCGATTGAAGCTGGCCTTCCACCTCGCGCGACGCAGAGCCGGCGATGAAGGTCGAGAGGCCCGCCGAGACGACCAGCATGGCCATCGCGAACAACAAGGCGAACTGAAAGGTCAGCCGCGCGCTGAGCGAGCGGAACGAGCTCATCAATAGTCCTGCATCGGCATCGCCGGCGGAGGTCGAAGCCGGACCTGGAAGCTGGCGTTGCGTTGCGCAGGGCCCACCATCTGCTGGAACTGCCCGCCAGGTCCCCTCAGATAAGGATGCCAGACCGTCAGGCGCGCCGGCGCGTTCGGGGCGTCGAACGTCACGAGGCCCTGGGGGTTGGTGCGTGATGTCCAGGCGCTGTCGGTGATGACGATGAAGGCGCTCATCTGGTCGTGGATGTTGCATCCAAGCGCGACGACCCCCGCCTTGTCGAAATGGACCGTGCGCGACTGGTCCTTGGCGAACAGCTTCAGCTCGAACTTCTTCGCGGTGGAGAAGGAATAGACGTGGTGCTTGGTCGGATCGAGGTTGGGAAAGGAGACATCCGCACCCACCGGCACGATCGTCAGAAATGGATGGAACTGCAGATCCTTTTGCGACACCACGAACCGTCCGCCAGCACGGGCGGGTCGCCCGGCACTCCCCGATGGGTAAAGTGTCACGACCGCATCGCGGACGGGCCGACCGGTGGCATCGACCACACGCACGCTCAGGGGAGCGGCGCTCAGCGGCGATGCGGCGCCGGCAAGCGCCAGCGCGAACAGAATGTTACGCCCCATCCATCAGGAATAAGCCAGAACTGGTAAACAGCCCTCTTAGCGGAGATGGTTACCAGCGCATTCTTAGTTCGGCTTGAAGCTGTGTTTGATGCTGGCGCGCATCGAGGCCGGCTTCCTCGCGATCCTCGCGTCTGCTGGACACGTGGAGCAGTTCCACAAGGCCGGTAAAACGCCCCCATTCGCGCTTGGCCGCGAGCATCGCCGACCAGCCCTTGTCGTCATATTCCTCGCGCACGTCGCTGCCACGATTGCGCGTGTCGAACAGGTCGAGGCGCGCGCTTAGGCCGAAGCGGCCGAACGGCCGGGTCAGGAGCAGAAACGCCGAGCGAAAGCGATTGTTGATCCAGCGCTCGCCCGTTTCCGCCGTACCCATGCGCGTGCGTCCCTGCATTGCCTGCGCCTTGAGTTCAGCACCCGAGCCCAGATCGGCCACGACACTGATATTATCGAACCACGTTCTCCACCCCCATTCGAGGTCTTCGTTGACTGCCTCGGGATCGGCGCGATTGTCGTAGCGGAACAGCTCAACGCGGACGGGTACCGGCGGCTGCCAGGCGATCTTCGCATAGTAGCCGGGCCGGTGGGCGAATCCGGGACCGACATCCAGCAGCGGATGGGTATAGGGCGCCTGATAATATTCCACCGGGTCCTCAAGCGGAGGCAATGGCTGCCGACGAAAGGCCAACGTCGTGCGATCGTGCAACGCCCAGCCGCGGAACGTCAGCAATGTGCCCGAGGTGTCATTCGCGGCCATCAACGCCGCCGTTGCGCGCAGCTTGTGCTCGCCCAGGTCGGTGGCAAGGGTGGCTTCAGCAGCCACGGGCCGGACCTCCTCCCCGATCCAGCTGTTGATCGCCGATGGCGTGATCGAATCCCCTACATGCCAATCGGCGCCTTCATGTTCGAGGCTGATTGGAGGCCACATGAGGCCGGCGCGCGCGGAAAAGGCGAGCTTGCTGCCGCGCATCGGCTTGAAGGTCAGATAGGCCTGGCTGAGACCAGCCTCGGTGCGTTGGCCGCCTTGTATCGACCCAACGACCGTGGCCCCGAACGACCACGTGAACTGCGGTTTCCACACAATGCTCACGTTGCCGAGCTGCGGCTGGACACGAAGTTCGCCGTCGCTGCCGGACCGCAGCTTTCCAAAGGCGTCGCCCTCGGTCCAGCTCTTCTCGCCATCGACCGCAACAAAGCGCAGATCGCCGCTCAGCTCGAATGCGTCGGCGCTGAACAGCTTGAGATCGGTTTGGGCCGCCGCTGGGCTCGCCCATAGCGTAGCGAGCGCGCAACCCAACGGGATCGCGCCTGGTTTGCGCAGGCGTCGAGCAACAAAGCCCATGGGCCCCAGTTAAGGGATTAAGGTTAAGATTATCGTGAGCATGTTGGTCGGGGAGAGAGGATTCGAACCTCCGGCCCCTGCCTCCCGAAGACAGTGCTCTACCAGGCTGAGCTACTCCCCGACCGGAACCCGCTGAGTGCGACAGATGGTCGCGGCGAGAGCCAAGGCCGCGGCTAGATAGATGGGGGTTGGGGCAAGCGCAAGCCGCCTTTCAGCGGCCAAGCGTCTTTAACCACTCCTCGACGCGAACGAACTTCTCCCGCGGGCTTCCGGCGCGAGCGCGTCCGGTTTCGGTCTCCTCGATCCTGCGCCAGTCGTCGTAGTCGGTTGGCATCACGCCCCGCTGGTCAAGGAGTGCCTTAAGCCCCCCGGCACCCCCCCGATCGCCGGAGCTGCCCGGGGGTATCTCGGCTGCAATCTGGTCCGCGACCTCATAGCCGTCGGGGCGGTTGGTGCCGATCGTGCCGGTCGGCCCGCGACGCGCCCAGCCGACGGCGAAGAGACGATCTCCAATGCGACCGCCATCGTTGACGAATTTCCCGCCGTCGAATGGGACGTCGGCCAAGGGCGAGGACGAGTAGCCGATGGCTGTAATCACAAGCGATGCGGGCACGACGTACGTCTCGCCCGTCCCGCGCGCGGCGCCCTTTTCATCGAGGGTCGTTCGTTCAACAATGATCCTCTCGGCCTTCCCGTCGCCTTCGATGGCGACCGGCTTCGCGAAGAAATCGAAAACGATCCTCTTCTCCTTGTTAGCTTCAAGTTCGGCGAAGCCGCGCAGCAGGCCAACCGACTTGCGCAAGCCCGGCTCCAGCGGCTCATCGGCCTCGACCGGCGGAAAATCGCCCGTCTCGATGATCGGCACGGCTGCTTCGAGATGGCCCAGCTCACCGAGCTCCTTGGGCGTCATGGCGATCTGGTGCGGCCCGCGGCGGCCGAGGAGGGTCACGGTGCGGATGGCCGAACGCTCGAGCGCATCGAGCGCGTGGCCGACAATGTCAGAGCCTTCGAACTCGTGACCCGTTTTCGACAGGATCCGCGCGCAGTCGAGCGCGACATTGCCGTTACCGACGACGGCGGCGTGGCTGCCATCGAGCGACGGCCCGAGGTCGGCGAAATCGGGATGGCCATTATACCAGCCGACGAATTCCGCCGAGCCGACCACGCCCGGCAAATCCTCGCCGGGGATGCGAAGCTTGCGGTCGTGCGGCGCGCCCACGGCCAGGATCACGGCGTCGTAGAGGTCGAGAAGCTCTGCGACCGACACGTCGCGACCCACCGTGACGTTGCCGATGAAGTCGACGCCGGCGCATTCCGCGACCTTGTCGTAGCGCTTGCTGACAGCCTTCAGCGACTGATGGTCCGGCGCGACTCCGAAGCGGATTAGCCCGTAGGGAACTGGATAGCGGTCGACGATGTCGATGCGAGCGCCCTCACCATAGGCCTTTTCGAGCGCCTCGGCCGTGTAGAAACCCGCCGGACCCGAACCGACCACCGCAAAATGCCGCATGCCGCCTCCCCGTTTTGCCAAGCTTAGCGGGGCATGCCGCCAGCGTCAGCCCTTGGAATGGTCCTCCAGAAGCACGCTGCCCTTCTTCTGAAGCGCGCCCTGAATAATCCCCGAGAACATGCCGAGCATGCCGGGAAGAAGCACCTTCAGATGAACCTTGGTCTCCATGACGTCGATCGACGCATTCACGGACTCGCCCATTGCGGCGATCTGGAGGTTGAGCTGATCGCCAGCCCATCCTGACTGCACGTTCGCGCCGCCAGGGATATGCTCCCGGAGCTTGTGGATGTTGTTGGCGATGCGCCGGCGGGCCTCGTCCTTGCCGAGGTTGTGGGGCAGGTCGACGTCGATAGGCTGAGTCATATTTGCGATGTCGGCGGGAGTTGGGCGCTTTTCAAGCGACCTCAGGGGAGTATGCTTCGATCATGAGGATCGCCATCGCGCCGCTTCTGGTCATTTCAAGCGCCGCGTGGGCGCAGCCGACACCTGGCGTTGCACCTATCCTGCAACCTTCGACGATGGCGGCCCCCTGGAATCCCGCCGCGCCGTACATCACGGCGGGGCAGGACGAGCCGGGATACCGCTCCTGGTACCTCGCGGCGCCATGGCGTGCTGCGCAGGTGAAGGCTTTCAACGACTACCTCGTGTCGAGTCAGGTCGGCGGAATAGTGCCGACCTGGCAGCTCCTGCGCACTGCGACATCGTGGAAGGACTGCGGACAGCAGCCGTTCGAGGTGCCGCCGGCGGAGGAATGGCCGCACATGGTGCAGACGCTTCGCTACATCCATGATTATGTCGTGCCGGCCGTGGGGCCGGTCGAGCCCGTGTCGGTATACCGGAACCCCGCGCTGAACGTCTGCGCCGGCGGAGCGCCGGAGAGCGCTCACAAGCTCGATTCCGCTGTCGACATGGTCCCGTTGCGGCCGATCGACCGCGTGACCCTGATGCGCACGTTGTGCGGCGTCCATTCAGAGCATGGCGCGGCCTACAATGCCGGCCTCGGCTTCTACGCCTATCTCCGCTTTCACGTGGACAGCACCAAATACAGGCGCTGGAACATGGACCCTGCCGTCGCCGCCGAATGCCCTCCGATCATCCATCCTGAGGATGTCGCGAGCGTCGGCCAGCAATTGCCCCCGCAGCTTCCGCAGGAGCCGGCACCACAGGCGCCCGCTGTTGCATCAACGCCAGCCCCGCAGGCTCCGCCCCAGCCGCCGGCAATCCCACAGACCCCCTCATCCAACCGTTGAGCGAACGCCCTTGTGTTGCTAATCGGCAACACCATATCGGCCCCAGGCAAGAGGGGTAATTATGGATTTCGAGAAACTCACCGACCGCGCGCGCGGATTTCTGCAGGCCGCCCAGACGATCGCGGTTCGAGAGCATCATCAGCGCATCGCACCCGCGCATCTGTTGAAGGCGCTGCTCGACGACGAGCAGGGCATGGCCGCTGGATTGATCGAAGCCGCCGGCGGTGACGCGAAGACTGCGAAGCGCGAGGTCGACCAGCTTGTCGCGAAGATCCCTGCCGTCACCGGCAGCGGGGCGACGCAGGCACCCGGCATCGATGGCGATGTCATCCGCATCCTCGATCAGGCCGAGCAGGTCGCGAAGAAGGCGGGCGACAGTTACGTCACTGTGGAGCGCATCCTGTTGGCCATGGCGCTCGCGAAGAATAGCGACGTCGGCGGCGCTCTCGCGAAGGCGGGCCTCACCGCCCAGAATCTCAATGCCGCGATCGACAAGCTGCGCGGCGGCCGTGCCGCCGACACTCAGGGCGCCGAAGATCGCTACGATGCGCTCAAAAAATACACGCGCGACCTGACCGAGGCCGCCCGCGAAGGAAAGCTGGATCCAGTAATCGGCCGCGACGAGGAAATTCGCCGGACGATCCAGGTGCTGGCGCGTCGCACAAAGAATAACCCCGTGCTGATCGGTGAGCCTGGCGTTGGAAAGACCGCGATTGCCGAGGGGTTGGCGCTGCGCATCACGAACGGAGACGTTCCCGACGGCATCAAGGACAAGCGACTGCTCTCGCTCGACATGGGCTCGCTGATCGCTGGCGCAAAATATCGCGGCGAGTTCGAGGAGCGGCTGAAAGGGGTCCTCGACGAGGTGCGGCAGGCCGAAGGCGACATCGTCCTGTTCATCGATGAGATGCATACGCTGGTCGGCGCCGGAAAGGCCGAAGGCGCGATGGATGCAGGCAATCTGCTGAAACCCGCCCTCGCGCGCGGCGAGCTCCATTGCATCGGCGCGACGACGCTCGACGAATATCGCAAATATATCGAGAAGGATGCCGCGCTGGAGCGGCGCTTCCAACCGGTGTTCGTTGGTGAGCCCACCGTACCAGACACAATCTCGATCCTGCGCGGCCTCAAGGAAAAATACGAACTCCATCACGGCGTCCGGATTACGGACGCTGCGATCGTCGCCGCTGCTACGCTCGGCAACCGCTACATCACTGACCGCTTCCTTCCGGACAAGGCAATCGACCTGATGGACGAGGCGGCGAGCAGGATCCGCATGGAAGTCGAATCCAAGCCGGAGGAGATCGAGAACCTCGATCGCCGGATCATCCAGCTGAAGATCGAGCGCGAGGCGCTGAAGAAAGAACAGGACAAGTCGTCAAAAGACAGGCTCAGCAAGTTGGAAGAGGAGCTTGCGAACCTCGAACAGCAGTCGGCGGAGCTGACGACGCGCTGGCAGGCCGAGAAAGAGAAGATCGCGGGCGAAGCGAAGATCAAGGAGCAGCTCGACGGGGCGCGCCTCGAGCTTGAGCAAGCGCAGCGAAGCGGCGACCTCGCAAAGGCCGGGGAGCTCCAATACGGCCGTATCCCTCAGCTCGAGAAGCAGCTTTCGGACGCGCAGGCCGCGTCCAAGGGTGCAATGCTGCGCGAAGAAGTTACCGACCAGGACATCGCCGGCGTGGTCAGCCGCTGGACCGGCATTCCGGTCGAGCGGATGTTGGAAGGCGAGCGAGAAAAGCTGCTTCAGATGGAAGCGCTGATCGGGGCCCGGGTGATCGGCCAGGAGGATGCGGTGAAAGCGGTATCCGCCGCCGTCCGCCGTGCTCGCGCCGGCCTGCAGGACCCGAACCGGCCGCTGGGGTCGTTCCTGTTCCTCGGCCCGACGGGCGTCGGCAAGACCGAGCTCACGAAGGCGCTGGCGGAATTCCTGTTCGACGACGCCACCGCGATGGTGCGCATCGACATGAGCGAGTTCATGGAGAAACATGCCGTCGCGCGGCTGATCGGCGCCCCCCCGGGTTATGTCGGATATGAGGAGGGCGGAGTGCTGACCGAAGCGGTGCGGCGCCGGCCTTACCAGGTCGTCCTATTCGACGAGGTCGAGAAAGCTCACGGCGACGTGTTCAACGTGCTGCTGCAAGTGCTGGACGACGGCCGCCTGACGGACGGTCAGGGTCGCACGGTCGACTTCACCAACACGATCATCATTCTGACGTCGAACCTCGGCTCACAATACCTGGCGTCACTCGGCGAGGACGAGCCCGTCGAAAAGGCCGAGCCGCAGGTGATGGAAGTCGTCCGCGCGCATTTCAGGCCGGAGTTCCTCAATCGCCTCGACGAGGTCATCCTGTTCCATCGGCTGAGCGCCGGGCATATGGGTCCAATTGTCGATATCCAGGTCGCTCGGCTTCGGAAGCTGCTCGAGGACCGCAAGATCAAGCTGGATATCAGCGACGCCGCGCGCGCCTGGCTCGGCCGCGTCGGATACGATCCCGTCTACGGTGCTCGGCCGCTGAAGAGGGCCGTGCAGAAATATCTGCAGGATCCGCTTGCCGACAAGATTCTCGCAGGCGAAGTCGCCGACGGATCGACGGTTCGGGTCGACGAGGGAGACGGGCAGCTCGTGCTCACCCCTGCGGGTGAGCAGCGCGAAGCCGCTTAGTTGCCCGAGCCGCCGCCTTGCTGCGGCTTGTCCCCAGGAGCGCCCTGAGCTTCCTTCGGAGCGGCAGGCGCGGCCTGCGGGATTGTGACGCACACGCGCTTGGGCGTGATTGATCCCGTTATGGCTGCCTCCATGCGGCAGATCCTCTTCGGCTTGGCGGCCGGAGTGGCGGCTTGAGACTGCGTAGCAGCAACTGGGTCAGCGGACGATCCGAGCAACGCGGACGCAACCAACAGCAGCATAAAGACTCCTCAATAACAGCAAGTTGGGCGTCCTCACGTCACTAGCCCTAGCAAGTCAACCCAACCGGCCTCGGTTCATCGAAAAGAAAAGGGCGGCGCAAGCGCCGCCCTCCCCCTGTTAAGCAGTCGCGTCCCTTAGCCGCGCTCTGGCGCAGGCGCAGGCGGCGGCGGCGGAGGCGGCGGGGCCGGGCAGGTCGCCGTCGCCAGGATCACCGAACCGTCCGGGCAGGTCTGGGTCGCCGGCGCCTCCACGGGCGGCGGCGGAGCAGCCACCGGCTCCAGCGGAACCACCCGCTCTTTCGGGCGGAAGCTGAAGTTTACGCCCGCACGGAAGAACCGTCCGACCGCACCAGCCTGGGTGTAGGTCGGATTGTAGTTTGCTGCCGCATAGTTCGGCGGGTTCACCGGAGCCTTGGCATCGAACAGGTTCAGTACGTTGCCGTAGACCGTGATCGCGTCCGTCAGCTTGTAGCTGCCGACGAGATCGACCCAGGTGAAGCTCTTCGTCTTGCAGAGCCTTTCGTCGTTGTAGAGGTCGCCGCAATTGCGGACGCCAGGACCGGACTGGTCTTCGGCGACATTCTTGTAGCCGCTGACGTAGTTCGCGGTCGCCGTGAGCGTCGCCCGGCCGAACTCGAAGCTGTTCGACCAGTTGCCACGCCAACGGGGCGTGCCGGCGCCGGATGACAGGATGTAAGGGCCTTGGGTGCCGACGTAGCGCTGCAGGCCGCAGCTCGGATCGGTATCATCGGAGCAGGCGCGGAAGTTATACTTGTTGATGCGCGTCGCTTCGGCGTTGCTCGACCAGCGCAGACCCGGGAATAGGCGGA
>Ga0070664_100004150_pt1 | contig 11639 bp, 8 predicted proteins | sample KBSC73metaG_FD_65863 | JGI IMG/M metagenome (GOLD analysis project Ga0070664, IMG submission 65863) | Corn rhizosphere microbial communities from Kellogg Biological Station, Michigan, USA - KBS C7-3 metaG | ecosystem: Host-associated > Plants > Roots > Rhizosphere > Soil ... | reverse complement strand
TAATGCTTTGCATTTGCGCGCGTTATCCATTGCCAAACGTATCGGCTTTGAAATGTGTTACGAGATGTGTTTTTTGTCGTTTCGGATGCGGTTTTTTGTCGCTTTCGATGTGGCTGTAGGCCCTGGCTTAGAATTATTTCGCCTAAATACAGACGATTCGCGAAATTGACACATAGTTCCGGGCGCGACTAGGATTGCGCCCAACGCCTGTGGCTAACCGCCATGACTCATCCAATAAAAAAGGCCCGCGGCATGTTCAGTCGTCCGCGGGCCTTCTTTTTTCCGGATTCAGTCGACACCAGAAAAAGCATTACGGAGCCTGGTGTCACAGCGCGTACTCAACCAGGAATAAGGAATACAAGAAAATGTTGAAGCAACGGATGAGTCTGATCGCTCTGGGGATTTTGAGCGCATCGACAGCAATGGCAAACGACCAGGACCAGTCCAAGGGTTTTATCGAAGACAGCCACCTGAACATCGCCGCACGTAACGCCTACATCAGCCGCGACTACAAAAACGGCAAGCAAGACAAAGCCGAGTGGGGCCAAGGCTTCATCGGCAAGCTGGAGTCCGGTTTCACCCAGGGCACCGTCGGTGTGGGTGTGGACGTGATCGGCCAATACGCTATCCGTCTGGACGGTGGTAAAGGTCGCGCCGGCGCGGGCGGTATCGACTTCTTCAAACCGGGTAATGGCACTGCCGACAACCCTGGCTCGGCACCCCACGACCTGGCCAAGGGCGGCGCTGCCGTCAAGTTCCGCGTTTCCAACACCGTGCTCAAGTACGGTGATCAGTTCCCGGCCGTGCCTGTGCTGCAGTACGACAACTCCCGTCTGTTGTCGGAAACCTACACCGGTACCTCGATCGTTTCCAAAGAGATCGCCGGTCTGCAACTGGACGCGGGTCACTTCACCAAAGAAGCGCGCAAGAGCATGGAAGGCACCGACAGCGGTCGCCTGAAAAGCATCGACTACATCGGCGGTAGCTACAAATTCACCGAAAGCCTGTCCGCCGCGCTGTATGCCTCCGACATGCAGGACGTGCTGAAGAAGCAATACGTCAACGTCAACTACGTGCTGGCCCTGCCAGAGAAGCAGTCCCTGACTTTTGACTTCAACGGCTACAAAACCAAGCTGGACAAGAGCTTCGCCCTGGAAAACCAAGGCAGTGAAGATGCTCGCGACAACAAAATCTGGAGCCTGGGCGCGACCTGGGCCGTTGGCCGCACAGCTTCACCGTGGCTCACCAGCGCAGCACCGGCGACACCGGCTACCTGTACGGCGGCTACCGCAATGCTGGCGGCATCGGCGACGGTGGCAACACCATCCTGCTGGCCAACTCCTACTGGTCCGACTTCAACGGCAAGGACGAACGTTCGTGGCAAGTGGGCTACGGCATCGATTTCGCCACCTTCGGCGTGCCGGGCCTGACCTACAACGTTGCCTACGTACGGGGTACCAACATCGACGACGGTACCAACCGCGGCGACGGCACCGAGCGTGAAATCTGGAACCAGTTCAAGTACGTGGTCCAGAGCGGCCCGGCCAAAGACCTGAGCCTGCGTGCGCGTGCGTCCTGGTTGCGCGTTTCCAACAACGCCAGCAACTACAACGTAGGCGGTAACGAAATCCGTCTGTTCGCCGACTATCCGATCAACGTTTTCTAATTGATCCTGCGTCGCGCCTGAGTGTCAGGCGAAAAAAACCCCGACTGGTTCGGGGTTTTTTTATGCCCGTCTATGCAAGGCGGACTTGTTACATCGGATCACTAATAAAGTAACCGGGCCCACCTTTATCCCCTTCCAGCGCAAGCCTAAATTGGCCCACTGCTCGCCCATCACCCCGATGGTCGGCCACTGGAGTCCTCGCCATGCCCTTTGTCAGCCTGCGCATCACCCGTGACGGCGTTACCCCCGAGCAAAAAGCCCAGGTCATCGCCGAATTTACCGAAACCCTCGAACGCGTCCTGCACAAACGCCCGGACCTGACCCATATCGTCATCGAAGAAGTCGACACCGATAACTGGGGCTACGCCGGCATCACCACCACCGAATACCGCAAATCCCAAGCCTGAATCCCTACCGGAGCATCCTCATGAAAAAAGTCGTCATCATCACCGGCGCCTCCCAAGGTATCGGCGCCGCGGTCGTCCAGGCCTACCGTGCCCTCGACTACCGCGTGGTCGCCACCTCGCGCTCGATCCAGCCGTCCACCGACCCCGACATCCTCACCGTCGCCGGCGACATTGCCGACCCGGCCACGGCCCAGCGCATCATCCGCGACACCCTGGCCACCTTCGGACGCATCGACAGCCTGATCAACAACGCTGGCATCTTCATCGCCAAACCCTTCACTGCCTACACCCAGGCGGACTACGCCAACGTGCTTGCGGTGAACCTCCATGGCTTCTTCTACATCACTCAACTCGCGATTGCCGAGATGGAAAAGAACCACGCCGGCCACATCGTCAACGTCACCACCAGCCTGGCTGACCACGCCATTGATGGCGTGCCGTCGGTACTCGCCAACCTCACCAAAGGCGGCTTGAATTCGGCAACCAAATCGTTGGCGATTGAATACGCCAAGCGTGGAATCCGTGTGAACGCAGTGAGCCCGGGCATCATCAAGACGCCGATGCACGGCGACGAAACCCACGCGGCGCTCGGGCAATTGCACCCGGTCGGGCACATGGGGGAAGTGAGTGACATCGCCCAGGCAATTGTCTACCTGGAAACAGCCGGTTTTGTGACCGGCGAGATTCTGCATGTCGACGGCGGGCAAAGCGCCGGGCACTGATACACACGTCCCGGCCTAGCCCGGCCGGGCGTTGTCATCCCGAGGCGAGCGGCCGAAAAAAGCTTTATAGGCGCGACTGAACGCCGCTTCGGATTCATAGCCAATCGCAAAACCCACTTCTCCGATGCGGCCGTCCTGTTTGGCCAGCATGGTTTTCGCCAGGGTCAGCCGCCATTCATTCTGATACCGAAGCGGCGAGCGGCCGACCAAGGCGCTGAACCGTTCGCAGAAATTCGACCGCGACATGCCCGCCACCTCAGCCAGGTTGTCGATGCGCCATTGCCTGCCCGGTGTTTCGTGAATGGCTTTCAGCACGCGGGCGATACGCGCGTCCGACAACCCACCCAACCATCCGGAAGCGGCGCCCTGGTGCACCCAGGTGCGCAGGATGCGAATCACCACCAGGTCGATCAGGCGCGAAATCATTAATGCCCCGCCCGGTTGCGTGTCGTGGGCTTCGAGCAACATGAAATGCAGAATGCCTTCCGCCCATGCGGCGGCGTCGGCTTGCTGGATGTGGATCAGCCGAGGCAGGGCGAACAGCATGGCCTGGAAACTGCTCGCGTCGAACCAGAAGCGGCAGATGACTACGGTTGCCGGCCCATTCAGGGCGGTCAGCGTGATGCCCGTTGGATCGTGGGGCAGCAGGATCACATCGCCTTGCTCCAGCGCTACGGGAGGCTGATCAGCAACGTTGAGATGCAACCGGCCGTGCTGGAGCACGCAGATGTGCGCGCTTTTTTCATCCAGCGTGAGGGGCTGTGCCTCCGTCAGCGTGCAGGAATGAACCCGATCACCCGTCAGGCGGATCTGCGCCAGTACCTGGGACAGCAGGTCGCCCTTGGCCAGCCCTGCCAGCTGCAATTGCGGATGAATGATCAAGTTTTCCAAGGGATTCATCATGTCGGTTCGACCCCGCCCTCACTAAGCTGACCGCCGAGATCATAGCGCGCCGGCGCCATCGGGATGAGCCTTTCCCGCGCTGACCGTTTTTGCACATCATCCAACCACATGGGAACCCCACTATGTTCGGAATCTCCGCTCTCGGCTGGCTGCACACCCTCGGCAGCCTGCCGGCCATTCCACTGGCCGCCTACATGTTTATCCGGCATGGCCGTATCGTGCCTCGGTCAGTGCCGGGGTTGTTGTATTTCGTGTCGATGATGATCGGTGGCCTCACCGTGTTCCTGGTCGCGCATCAGCCCGTCAGCAACGCCATCGGCATCATTACGATTGCGCTGCTGTTGGCGGGCTATGGGGTAGGGCGCGTGGCCTGGCTGGGGCGAGCCCGGGTGTATGTGGAGACGATCTTGCTGAGCCTGACGGCTTTTTTCCTGATGGTGCCCACCGTGTCCGAGACGTTGCGCCGCGTTCCCGATGGCCACCCCTTTGTCACTGACCTGAAATCGCCGGTGCTGCTGGGCGCGCAGGCGGGCATTGCGCTGGCGCTGGTGATCGGCGTGACGGCGCAAATGGTGTACCTGCGCAGGCAGTCGCGCCTCAGCACTGCCCAACGTTGAAAAACCGGGCAGGAACTGCCAGCTTTCATCGCCCAACAGCGTGTAGCCGCCCATGAAGTAGGAGCCAGCAATCGTCACGCAAGTCGTCTCGACCACACAGCCTGGGCCACGAATATGGGTGCAGTAGACGTGATACCTGGAAGGGTGAAAAAAAGATTGCGCCCTATTAGTAGCGTCAAATAAGTGGCAAGTTTGACTCGGGTTTGCCGTCTGGCGGCATCTTAGACAATTTGTTGACAGTCTCTTTTGGATCCACCATGATTCCCGCGATGTTGATGGCTCTAAGCCATTAAAGTGACATTGGTAACGCGCATTCGTCCCATGCTGTGGTTCTTCAAGATTCAGGGATAAGGCGGCTTGGACTCGGATGGCCAGGCGACGTTGGTCAGGGTAGCCCTAAAACACTGTCACCTTTAATTAGCAGACTCGTTTGTCGGTGCCTGCGCTCGAGTCTCTAGGAAGTAAACTTCATGGCTGTAGGACGAATTCTGGTCACCGGTGGTGCAGGTTTTATTGGTTCACATCTGGTAGATGCGTTGCTGGGCAAAGGCTACAAGATTCGCGTATTGGACAACTTGTCGACCGGTAAGGTGGCTAACCTGCCCGCCGGTAATCCTGATCTGGAACTGCTGGTTGGCGATGTCGCCGACAGCGCCGTGGTCGAGCAAGCCATGGTTGATTGCAGTGCAGTCGTGCATCTGGCTGCGGTTGCGTCGGTGCAGGCCTCGGTAGACGATCCTGTCGCCACTCACCAGGCCAATTTTGTCGGCACTCTCAACGTGTGCCAAAGCATGCTCAAGGCCGGTGTGACACGTGTGGTGTTTGCCTCCAGCGCGGCCACCTACGGCAACAACGGCGAAGGCACGGCCATCGCCGAAGACACGCCCAAGTCGCCACTGACGCCTTATGCCAGCGACAAGTTGGCCAGTGAGTACTACCTGGACTTCTATCGTCGCGAGCACGGCCTGGAGCCAGTGATCTTCCGCTTTTTCAATATCTTCGGCCCACGCCAGGATCCGTCTTCGCCTTACTCCGGCGTGATCAGCATCTTCACCGAGCGTGCGCTGGCAGGTAAGCCGATTACCGTCTTTGGTGACGGTGAGCAAACCCGAGACTTCGTCTACGTGCAGGACCTGGTGAGCATCCTCGTCCAGGCGGTGGAGACCCGCGAACCGGCACCTGAAGCCATCAACGTAGGGCTCAGCCGTTCGACCAGTCTCAACGACCTGATCGCTGAGCTGGGCCGTGCCACCGGTACTGCGTTGAACGTGACGTACCAAGCTTCACGTCAAGGCGACATCCGTCATTCGCGCGCGAATAACGCCCGTCTGTTGGAGCGCTTTGCACTCCCGCAACCGACCTCCATTGGCCAGGGTTTGGCGCAGCTGTTGCGCAGCTTGTAGTTCGTCGGTCACTTCGCCCGACGTCTACGCAGTATTGGCTCAGTCATCTTCAAGAGTGAATTATGGAAATCGTTTTCCGCAGGACGCGTATCCGCGCGATCGCTGAGCGGCTGTTGGCTGCTTTTGCCTTATTCGTCGGCGGGCCGACTGTGCACGCTGCTGCCTTGGCCCAACCGAACAGCGTGGCTTTCTGGTATGCCGAGCAACCACCGCTGCCGGAACTGGCGCAGTTCGACTGGGCCGTGGTCGAACCGGGCCACATGACCCCTGGCGATGTGAAAACCTTGCGGGCGTTGGGCAGCCAGCCATTTGCCTACCTGTCCATCGGTGAGTTTGACGGCAATAAGGCTGAGGTCGAGAAAGCCGGGTTGAGCAACGCGGTTTCCCCTGTGCGCAATCACGCCTGGAACAGCCAGGTGATGGATCTCACGTCGCCGGTCTGGCGCGAGCATCTGTTCGGACGTGCCAAGGCTCTGGAAGCGCAAGGCTATGCGGGTCTGTTCCTCGACACCCTCGACAGTTTCCAACTGATGCCCGAGGCTTCGCGCGAGAACCAGCGCGTCGGCCTGGCCAGCTTGCTGCGTGAGCTGCACAAGCGTCAGCCGAACCTGAAGCTGTTCTTCAACCGTGGTTTCGAAGTGTTGCCTGAGCTGGACGGCGTTGCCGCCGCCGTGGCGGTCGAGTCGATCCATGCCGGTTGGGATGCTTCCGCCAAACGCTATCGCCCGGTGTCCGAGTCTGATCGCCAGTGGCTCGAAACCCACCTGCAACCGCTGCGCGCCAAGGGCGTGCCGCTGGTGGCCATCGACTACTTGCCACCCGAGCGTCGTGAGGAGGCGCGCACGCTCGCCAAGCGTCTGCGCGATGAGGGGTTCATTCCCTACATCAGTACCCCGGACCTCAACACCCTGGGCATCAGCAGCATCGAGGTCCAGCCGCGCCGTATCGCGATGATCTACGACCCGCGTGAAGGTGCACTGGAAGATGCCGCTGGCCATAGCAACCTGGGTGGTTTGTTGGAGTACCTCGGTTACCGAGTCGATTACCTGCCCGCCGACAGTGACCTGCCGCTCTACGGTTTCAGTGGCTTGTACGCGGGTGTGGTCACCTGGATGACCAGCGGCCCGCCGCAGGATGCATCGGCGTTCAATCGCTTTATCAATGCCCGTCTGGACGAGCAGGTACCAGTGGTGTTTTTCAGTGGTCTGCCGGTTGAAGACAAGTTGTTGCTCAAGCGCCTGGGCCTCAAGCTGGATGCGCCGCCCGCCACTCAGGTGTTGACCATCACCCACCAGGACAAGGCCCTGCTGGGCGCATTCGAGGCACCGGTGGTGCCTCGCTCCCGTGACCTGGCAGCGGTCTTCGTATTGCCCAACGGCCCAACCCCGGCGTTGTCCTTGAGCGGTGCCAATGGCGCCGTTTTCAACCCGGTGGTGGTCGGTAAATGGGGGGGACTTGCGCTGGCGCCTTACCTGCTCGAAATCAACAACGAGCGTAGCCGCTGGATTCTCGACCCTTTCGCGTTCCTTCAGGCCAGCCTGCGTCTACCGGCGCAACCTCGGCCGGACACCACCACCGAAAATGGCCGGCGCATCGCGACCGTGCATATCGATGGCGACGGATTTCCCTCCCGCGCCGAAGTGCGCGGCACTCCCTATGCCGGTCGTCATACCCTGGACGACTACATCAAGCCCAACCCGTTCCTGACGTCGGTGTCGATCATCGAGGGCGAGATCTCGCCGCGTGGCGCGTTCCCCTTCCTGGCCCGCGAGCTGGAGCCGATTGCCCGCGAGATCTTCGCCAACCCTAAAGTCGAAGTGGCCACGCACACCTACAGCCACCCGTTTTTCATGCAGCCGGATAAGGCCGAGAAGCGCGAAAATTTCAACCCCGAATACGGTTTGAACATGAAAATCGCCGGCTACGAAAAAATCGATTTTCGTCGGGAGATTTTTGGCTCGCGCGATTACATCAATCAGAACCTGACTACGCCACAGAAGCCGGTGAAGATGGTGTTCTGGCCAGGCGATGCGCTGCCATCCGCCAGCACCATCAAGCTGGCCTATGACGCGGGCTTGAAAAACGTCAACGGCGCCGAAACCATCATGACCAAGGCCAACCCGTCCCTGACCGGGTTGAACCCGTTGCTGCGGCCGACGCCTGGGGGGTTGCAGTACTACGCGCCGATCATCAACGAAAACCTCTACACCAACCTGTGGAAAGGCCCGTACTACGGCTTCCGTGAGTTGATCGAGACGTTCGAACTGACCGACAGTCCGCGTCGCCTGCGCGGGCTGCACCTCTACTACCACTTCTATTCCAGCACCAAGCAAGCCTCGATCAAGGCCATGCACGAGATCTACGGCTACTTGCGCGAGCAACAGCCGATGTCGTTATGGATGAGCGACTACGTCGACCGTCTGCATGGTCTTTACCAGTCGAGCCTGGCCCGAACTGCGGACGGCGCCTGGCAGATTCGCGGGATGGACGCTCTGCGTACCGTGCGCCTGGATGCACAAATGGGCTGGCCGGACTTGCTCAAATCCCAAGGTGTCGCGGGTGTACGTGACTTGCCGCAAGGGCGCTATGTGGCCCTGAGCAGCGACAAGGCATTGCTCGCATTGCGTGCGGACAGAGATCCCCGCCCTGCGCTGGAGGAGGCCAACGTGCCGTTGCTCGATTGGCGTTACCTGGACGATCGGCGCGTGAGCTTTTCCTTCGCCGGTCAGTTCGACCTGACCTTCACCGTACGCTCGGCAACCGCCTGCCGCGTGGAAGTCGATGGGCAACGATTCGCAGGCAAGGCCTCGGCTGGCCTTTGGACTTTTCAACTTCCCATGAAGCAGGTGAGTAATGGTCAACTCCTCTGCAACTAAAAGCAGCCGCCTGCTCAACCCATGGGCACTGGCGGTGGTCGCTGTCGCCGTGGGCGGCCTGCTGTGGGCAACCTTCCAGCGTGAAGAAGTGTTCCAGCCCGACGGGCGCGAACCCGACGCCGTGTCGGCCAACTATGCCGAGCTGTTGCTGACGGCGCACCCGGATGACGACCATTTGCGTTTGCAATTGGTCGACTTGCTGATTCGCCTGGGTGACTACACCAAGGCGCGCCAACACGTGGACGCCTGGCCCAAGCCGCAGCCGGAGATCCAGGCCTACTATCGCCTGGAGCTGGACGCGCTGATCGCAGCCAGTGGCAACGACCTGATTGCGCAGCATGCGTTGGTCGAGCGTCTGCAAAGCTTCGATCATCGCAAGCTGCCGGTGGCCCAACTGCAAAGCCTGGCGAAGCTGGCGTTGACCCTGCAGGCGCCGGCGTTTGCCGCCAGTGTGTTCGAAGAGATCGCAGGGCGTGACCCGGCGCAGCGCACCGAGGCGCTCAAATTCGCCGCGCAGTGGTACTTGGCGGGTGAGCAGCCTGCGCACGCGGCAGACATCTATCTGCAACTCGAGCGTGACGCCCAACTACCGGCCGAACGACGGGAGTACGCGCAACTTGCGTTCAACAGCCTGCTCTCGGCCGGCCGTGACGAGCAGGCCGCGCAAGTGCTGGCTGACGAGCTGCCCCGGCTGACGAACCCGCAGACCGACGTGGCGTGGCTGGAGCAAGGCGTGGATATCGCCGTTGCGACCAGGCAGTTCGACCTGGCCCAGCGCGTGCTCCGGCAGTGGCATGACCTGGAGCCTGGCAACCGAAAAATCCTGGTCAAAGAATTCCAGGTGCGCCTGTCTATCAATGATCTGGCGGGTGCGTGGGAAACCGGTCAGGAGCTGGTCATCGATTACCCGGATGACACCGAGTTGCTGGGGCAAATGGCCAAGCTCGGTGAGTGGCGCGGTGATAACGAAGCCGCGCTGGATTACTGGATTCGCTTGCTCAAACTCAAGGAGGATCCGATAACCCGCGAGCACGCCTGGCGCCTTGCCAGCCTGCAATTCGACTTCGCCCGCTCGATCCCGTTGCTCGCCGACATCATGCAGCAGCGTACGCTCACGGACATCGAGCTGGATGCGTTGATCTACGCTCATGAATCCCGTGGTACACCGGCTGAAGCCGAGGCATGGCTGCGCACCTACCTGCGCAAGTACCCGGCCCATCGCCTGGCCTGGACACGCTTGCTGCACAACCTGGAAAACACCGGGCAGTTCGCGGCCAAAGGCAAACTCTACAAGGACTATGCAAAACGCTACACGCTGACCACCGCCGAATTGGTCGATTGGGCCAGCACGCAAATGAAGCTGTTTGATGAGCCGGCGGCCTGGGAAGTGGTCAAGTCGGACGACTCATCCATCGATGACCCGGAATACTGGCGCACCCGTGCGGCGCTCGCCTGGGACCTGGAGCGCGATGAAGACTTGCGCGTCTCCCTGGAAAAACTGCTGTCCCTCAACGGCAAGCTGACCAGTGGCGACGAGAGCCAGTTGATCACTCTGTATCGCACCCGGGACCCGCAGCGTGCCTTGAAGTTGATGGTCGACAGCTGGCACCGCGCCCAGGATCCGCAACGGTTGGTCGAGGCGCTGCAACTGGCCCAGGAGCTGCACGAGTGGGATCAGGTCGTTACCCTGTTGGAAGACGCCAGGCAATACCCGCAGGCCTACGAGCAAGCCCAGGTCCTGGCGGTACGCGGTGCCTTGGCGGTGGAGCAGGGCGATCCCTCCGAGGCCGAGCGTCTCTATCTGCTGGGCTTGTCGCGCTACCCCGATGACAACCTGTTCCGCGAGCGTTTGACCTGGCTGTATGTCGACCAGGCCGACACGGCAAAACTCAAACCCCTGCTGGCCAAATGGCGTGCCTATGCACGGGCAGACCGCCTGCTCTGGCTGCCGTTCGCCAGCGCCAGCCAGTTGTTGGGGCGCGATGCCGAGGCGTTGGCCTGGTATCGCATGTACCTCAAGCTCAGCCCGAACGACTGGCTGGTGCAGGCCGCGTATGCCGATGCGCTGGACACATCCGGCTACCAGGACGCCGCCCAGCGCCTGCGCTTGAAGTTGCTGCGCAGCCCCGAGGCCGACAACCTGCAACCCTCGTCCCAACGCTATGCGATCTGGCTGCGCTTGATGTCGAGCAGCTACTCGCCGCAGAAGGCCCAGCAAGAATTGCTGAAGTGGAAAGACGGTTCGCCGTCGATGAAACAGCTGTGGTTCGAACGCCTGCTGGCCCGCCTGGATGCGACCAACCAGCAAGCGCAGAAAGACGACTGGCTGGCCTGGGCGCGCACCCAAGGGCTCAAGGTCGACCGTTACGAACAGATCCAGGAGGCCTTGCGCAGCCGCAATAAAGCCCAGGTCGAAACCCTGTTGGCCAGCAGCGACCTGAACCCGGCGCAGCGCGCACAGGCGCTCAGCCGTTTGGGGCGTACCAACGAGGCACTGGACACCAGCCTGTCCGCACTGGGCGACGACCAGCCGGATTCGGTGAACGAGCAACTGCGTCGCCAGGCGGTGGAGATCCACGAAGCCACCCCGCAAGGCGCATTGCTGTCGTATCAGAAACAGGATTTCGGTGGCTTGTCGTTTGACTCGCCGCGCCTGGAAATCGCCCACAACCTGGGTGACAACTGGTACGCCGATGTCGAGATGGAACACGGCAACTATAAAGGCGACGACGTCATCTCTTCGCGCATCGGCGACGAGAGCAACGCGGCCCTGACCTTGGTGCGCGCGGTGGAAAACGGCAGCTGGAAGCTGTTCGCCGACACCAGCCAACGCAAGGACGACGACCGTAACGGCCTGGGCCTGTCGCGCCTGTGGCAGTTGGGCAACAGCCACCAGATCGAGACCGGCCTGGACTGGCATCGCAAGAGCGACGACAGCGGCCTGATGCGTGCTTTCGGCCAGCAGGACCGCGCCTGGGTCGGCGGCCGTCACGGCCTGACTGCGCGGGATCAGTTGAGCTGGGAAGTGGCGCAGCGCTCGTTCTC
>Ga0070664_100004146_pt1 | contig 11646 bp, 9 predicted proteins | sample KBSC73metaG_FD_65863 | JGI IMG/M metagenome (GOLD analysis project Ga0070664, IMG submission 65863) | Corn rhizosphere microbial communities from Kellogg Biological Station, Michigan, USA - KBS C7-3 metaG | ecosystem: Host-associated > Plants > Roots > Rhizosphere > Soil ... | reverse complement strand
CCCAGCTGCTTTTCGTGATATGCGGCCGACAGCCTGCGAAACGGGAGATAGAATTCCGGGGCCATCGCAAGCGCGAAGAATGCGCTGCCGAGATCGAGCCTCTCCGGCACGGGAAACGGCAAGAGCCCCAGCAGGTTGAAGCCGCAATATACCGCCACGAGCGCCACGGAGATCGCCGAGAAGAATTCGATCGCGCCCGAGGACAGGAAGGCGGTCCGCAATACGGCATAGGTTCGATCGGCGACCTCTCCAGCAGCTGTCGCGACTTGCCGCGTGACGCGGTCTTCCGCAGCGAACGCCAGAATTACCGGCAGCGAACGGATGCGATCGACAAACAATCCTGACAGGCGCGACAGGGCGGATACCTGTGCATCGGCCGCCCGCTGCGCTGCGCCGCCGGCAAGGGCCATGGCAAGGCCGAAGGGAACAAGCGTGACGAGCAGGATGATCGCTGAAACCGGGCTCGCAACAGCCACGAGTGCCGCGACGATGAGCGGCGTAAGGATGGTGGCGCGCTGGAGCGGTTGGAAGCGGTCGTAATAGCCTGACAAGCTGCCCACATTCTCGACGGCCATCACGAGATCTTCGCCGATGAGCGCCGTCCTGGCCGGCCGCGACGACAGCAGTTTCGGCAAAAGCGATGACCGGATCGATTTCCTTGTTCGATCCGCAGCCCATAGTCCCGAACGCTCAGCAGCGCCTTGCACCAAGAGGCGCAGCAGGGTCGCCGCGATCATTCCGAGTGCACAGACTCCGGACCAATACGTATTTCGCGTCACCAGCGTTTGAAGCGATAGCGCAAGCGCGCCGGCGAAAAGAGCTGCCGAAAAACCGTCGAGAACCCACCACGTCACGACGGCTCGAGACTTCAATCGCGGAGACTGTGAACGCAAAGAACGCACCTCATTTGCATATATGCGTATATAAGAATATATGGCGTATCGCGACGTGGCCACACCGAGTCTAACGAAGGGAAGCCGCCATGGACATGGCTGTTATTGAATTGTCTCGGCTGCAGTTTGCTTTGACCGCGCTGTACCATTTTCTCTTCGTGCCGCTGACGCTCGGCCTCTCCTTCATGCTGGTCATCATGGAAAGTCTCTATGTGATGACCGATCGCCCGGTCTGGCGGCAGGTGACGCGTTTCTGGGCGAAGCTGTTCGGCATCAACTTCGTCCTCGGCGTTGCGACTGGCCTGACTATGGAATTCCAGTTCGGCATGAACTGGGCCTATTATTCGCACTATGTCGGCGACATCTTTGGGGCGCCGCTCGCGATCGAGGGCCTGATGGCCTTCTTCCTCGAAGCCACCTTCGTCGGATTGATGTTCTTCGGCTGGGACAGGCTGTCAAAGCGGGCGCATCTCTTCGTCACCTTCATGGTCGCGCTCGGCTCCAACCTGTCTGCATTGTGGATCCTGGTCGCCAATGGCTGGATGCAGCACCCCGCCGGCGCGACGTTCAACCCCGCGACGATGCGTATGGAAGTGTCCGATTTCGGCGCGGTGATCTTCAATCCGGTGGCGCAGGCCAAGTTCGTGCACACGGTGAGCGCCGGTTACGTCACCGCATCGGTCTTCGTGCTCGGGGTGTCGGCCTATTTCCTGCTCAAGGGCAAGTGGATGCCGCTTGCGCGGCGTTCGTTCACCGTGGCCGCGGCATTTGGCCTCGCTTCCGCGCTTTCGGTCGTCGTGCTTGGCGATGAAAGCGGCTACGCTCTTACCGACAACCAGAAGATGAAACTCGCGGCGATCGAGGCCGCGTGGCACACCGATCCCGCGCCCGCGGGGTTCGCCGCCTTCGGCTTGCCCAGCAATGCCAGGCGAGAAACGGCCTATGAGGTCAAAATTCCCTATGTGCTCGGGCTGATCGCGACGCGCAGCCTGACGGGAGAGGTGACCGGCATCAACGAGCTCGTCGATCAGGCCAAGGTCCGGATCGCCAGCGGTGTCCTCGCTTACGACGCCGTCGAGACGCTCAAGAAGGACCGGGCCAATCCGAAGGCGCGCGAGACGTTCGAGGAGAACAGGGACAACCTGGGCTATGCCCTTCTTCTGAAGCGCTTTATCGCCGATCCACGCCAGGCCGATGCAGCGACCATAGAGAAGGCCGCCTGGACCACGGTGCCGAACGTGCCCGCGATGTTCTGGATCTTCCGCGCCATGGCGGGCCTTGGCTTCTTCTTCATCGCCTTCTTCGGGGCGGCCTTTCTTTTCGCGACCAGGCGCCAGTTCGACCGGCGTTGGTTCCTGCGGCTGGCATTGTGGATCATCCCGCTGCCCTGGCTTGCGGCGGAACTGGGCTGGATCCTTGCCGAAATCGGACGACAGCCGTGGGCCATCGATGGCGTGCTGCCGACCTTCCTCGGCGGATCCGACCTGTCGGTGCCGCAACTCTGGGCAACGATTGCAGGCTTCACGCTGCTCTACGGCGGACTCGCCATCATCGAGGTGCGGTTGATGTTGCAGACCATTCATCATGGGCCGGAACCGGTTACTGCGTCTGCCGGTCCCGACGCTCCCGACCTGACGGGCGGCTACGCCCCGCTGGCAGCAGAATAAGGAGTTCGGATGATGGCTATTCCTCTGGACTATGAAACGCTGCGGGTGATCTGGTGGGTGCTGATGGGCGTCCTCCTGATCGGCTTCGCCCTGACCGACGGCTTCGATCTGGGCGTTGCCGCGCTGCTCCCCTGGGTGGCCAAGGGCGACGAGGAGCGCCGCATGGTCATCAACACGATCGCACCGACATGGGAAGGCAACCAGGTCTGGCTTATCCTCGGCGGCGGCGCGATCTTCGCGGCTTGGCCGTTCGTCTACGCGGTCAGTTTCTCCGGCTTCTATCTCGCAATGTTCCTGGTGCTTGCGACACTGATCCTGCGGCCGGTGGGCTTCAAATATCGTTCGAAGCGCGAGAGTGCGCGCTGGCGCTCGGGCTGGGACTGGGCGCTGTTCGTCGGCGGCTTCGTTCCCGCGCTCGTCTTCGGCGTCGCGGTCGGCAATGTCCTGATGGGCGCGCCCTTCCGTTTCGACAGCGACCTGCGGCTCCACTATGAAGGCGGACTGCTTGGCCTTTTCACACCATTCACCCTGCTCGCCGGCCTTCTATCGGTGGCGATGCTGGTGTTGCATGGTGCCGGCTGGCTCGCACTCAAGGTGGAACGCGGCGTCGTGCTCGACCGCGCGCAGCGGATCGGTATGGTTGCCGCGGTCGCTGTCGTCGCGCTCTATGCGGCTGGCTTCGCCCTGCTCGCCTATGGCGGGCTGGGCTATGCGATCAGCGGCACCGTCGATGCCGCGGCTCCGTCCAATCCGCTCGACACGACCGCGATGCACGCGGCGGGCGGGTGGCTGACCAATTATGCCGTTTACTCTTGGATGTGGGCGGCCCCACTGCTTGGCTTCCTCGGCCCTATTCTGGGCGGGCTGGGCATCGCGCGCCGCAACCACGCGCTCGTTTTCTCCGGGTCGAGCATGGCGACGGCCGGAATCATCGCCAGCGTTGGCGCGTCGATGTTCCCGTTCATCCTGCCCAGTTCGATTGACCCGAATTCCAGCCTGACCGTGTGGAATGCTTCATCGAGCCACATGACGCTCTGGATCATGTTGCTGGTGACGCTGGTCTTCCTGCCGATCGTGCTGATCTACACCAGCTGGGCGTTCAAGGTCATGTTCGGCCGAGTCACTCTGAGTGACGTCCGCAACAATCCAGATTTTTATTGAGGGCAATCCCATGTGGTATTTTTCCTGGGTTCTCGGCCTTGGCCTCGCCGTCGCCTTCGCGATACTCAATGGACTGTGGCACGAGATACATTCGGTGCCGGACGAGGAGTAGCTGCTCGGTCAGTGCCGGGCCAATGCTCCCTGAACCCAGCGCACCATGGCATTTTGATCCAACACGCCGGACTGCCGCGCGATTTCGCGTCCTCGCTCGAAGAGCGCCAGCGTTGGGATCGACTGGATCCGGTATCGCGCGGCGAGCTCCTGCTCCGCCTCTATATCGATCTTGACGAGCCGGATACGCGGTTCGAGCCTGGCCGCAGCCGCTTCGAATTGGGGCGCCATCAAGCGGCAGGGACCGCACCAGCCAGCCCAGAAATCGACGAGCACGGGCAAGGTACCGATCCTGATCAGGCGGTCAAAGCCCGCAGCATCAAGCACGACCGGTTTGCCGATAAACAGCGGCCGCCCGCATTTGCCGCACTTCGGCTGCTCGGTAAGCCGAGCCTCCGGAACGCGATTGGCCGTCGCACAGGCCGGGCACAGGATGATTTGGTCAGTGGTCATGGGTGCACCCCGAGCGCCATTGCGCTCTTCCACATCATATATACGGCGATAGCGAGGATCAGAAGGGCAAAGACGCGGCTCAGCGCCTCTTTGGCGGTGAGCCTTCGCGCTGCGAACGTTCCGATGAAGCCACCCGCCATGCCGCCGGCAATGAACAATGCTGCAAGCACCGCGCCGGAGCGCGTGGTGGTTCCTGGGCGGTGCCCTGCGCGAGGACGGCCGCATTGCAATTGAGGCGGCGTCTGCATAGTTGTGTATCTATGAAAGATGACATACTTGCCTCGATCGACCAGGCATCGGAGTTCCTGAAAGCGCTCTCCGGACGCAGCCGGTTGCGGATCCTGTGCCATTTGTCGGATGGTGAGAAATCCGTTGGAGAGTTGGTTCGGTTAACGGGCTCCCGTGATACGGCCGTCTCCCAGCAACTCGCACTTCTGCGCAAGGACGGGATCGTTTCATCCCGACGTGACGGACAGATGCTTTATTATTCCATCACCCATGACGGGGCAGCCCGGGTGCTGGAAACCCTCCACGGCATATTCTGTCCCAGCGACCCAGAGAGCTGAAATCGTGCGATGAGCCGAATAGAGTATACTCCTGGGCCGTGATGTCACTCCAATGCGCTGAAGGATGCCGACGGCAACTGGCGAGATGTTGCGAAGAAGCCCCTTTCCTGCGGAGGGCTCCAAGTTCGAGAGTCGTGATCGCGGGTGCGTCAAGCCTTTTGGGACTCGAACCAGTCCGATAAAAAGTCCCAGGGTATCGGTGAGGGCATCACCTCATGGAGCCTCTCAAGAAATGGCTGTTTTCTGCGCCTGAACGGGTCGTTGTCGAGTCGTTTTCTAGCAGCGAATGCCTTGGCAGGATCGCCGCGCATGCTCGGGGCTTCAACAGCTAAATGAGCAGGATCGCCCTTACGCAGCAAGAATGCCCGCGCTTTGCGGCGGTTTGCCGAGTAGACGGAAAATCTAACAAGCCAAGCATACCGCTGAAAGCGGAAACATGGTGCGAGGAGAGAGAGGATGAACCTTGCCACAGCGGCTGGCGCGCAGCAGATGCGTATAGATGCCCAAGGACAGAGCGTCGGGCGGTCAATCGGCGCGCAGCGCTTGGGCGCCGTACATCCCGGTTATCTCAATAACACAAGCCGTTCGCTGTTCGATCCAACGTTGGAGGCGATGGCGCCCGTCGATCGGAGGGCTCTGCAGCACGCAGCCTTCACGACAGAGTGGGAGCGTGCCTGGACGTTGCCCTTCTACCGTGAGCGATACTTGCAGGCGGGATTGAAGCCAGGAACGATTCCGGATCTTAGCGACATCCCGATGGTCCGTAAAAGTGACCTGCGCGCTAACGAGGCTGCGCTACCGCCGTTCGGCAGCCATCGAGCAGTGAACCTGGCCGATGCAGTACGAATTGCGCGGTCATCGGGTACCACGGGTCGCCCGTGGTATACCTTCTATACAATAGACGACATAGATCGCATGCGGGAAATCGATCGCACCATCTATTGGCGCGCCGGTTACCGACCAGGCATGCATTACTCACTCAGTTTTCCGCAGAACCTATATCCGACCAACGTCAATGGTGGGCGCAGCATGCGTGACGCGGGCATGCTCGAAATTCCAGTTGGCGTTCCTTTCTCGGTTGAAGACGCTGTCGGCCATATCAGAGTTTGGCAGGAAATCGGTGTCGACATCCTGATGCTCTCCTTGCCGCAACTTAACCTGTATGATGAAGCGGCAAGGTCAATTGGGTTAGACTTGGCCGAATTGCTGTCCGGCAACATCGTCTCAATCATCGAGGCGAGCATGCAATGGGAGACCCCCCGGAAGCGGTTGGAAGCGGCATACAACATCCGTGTCCGCAATACCTACGGTGTTTCAGACTGTATCGGCTTCTCCGTATTAGACGGTGAGACGCACTCCGGTATGGCACAGCCAGTCAATTATTATATCACGCAAATTTGTGATCCGGACACCGGGCGCGAGGTGGAGCCCGGCACGCCGGGTCATCTCGTGGTCACTATGTTCGGGATGGACCAGTTCATGCTGCGTTTCGACTCCGAAGACGTTGTGGTCGAGCGGACGGACCCGTGCCCAACTGGATCAACGCTGATGCGTTGGAACTATCTCGGGCGCACGGCGGACATGGCAGTGATTGGCGATGTGCGTCTGCTTCCCGTGCAGGTCCAACTGGAACTGGAGGCTTATGGCGCGCCGGAGTTTGGCATAGCGCCAGGCGCGGCCGACGTACTCCGATTGAAAGTCGAGCATCCAGACGCTGATTCCATTGCGCGCCATCTTTCCGAGAGGCTCGGCGTGCCAGCAACCGTGATTTCGGCGCCGCAGGGCTCGATGCCGCGCTCCACTTACAAACCTCGCAGACTGGCGTTTGATTGAACCAGGAACAGGACAACTCAAATGAGCGCAATTCCTACTGAGCCACCCCGCTCGGAGTTGATCGATACGCTGATCGACGCGCCCGAGCGGTATGTCGACACCTCCTACAACATGATCTTCTCAATCACCGATGAACAGCGCGAGCGGCTGTGGATCCAAGGAGCGCGCCGACGCTTTGCGGAGATGCGCCCCAAGATCGCAATGCTCGAGACCTTGGCGGTGCGACAAGGGGTCGACGCAATCGCGACACTCGATGACCTGGCCCCACTGCTATTCAAAGCCTCAACCTACAATTCATATCCACTATCTTGGCTCGAAAAAGGCGATTTTGGGCGGCTGACACGCTGGCTGGACAAGTTGACGGTTGTCGATCTGTCGCACGTTAACATGGCCGGTGTAGAACTTATCGAGGAATGGTTTGCAGCGCTCGCCAAGCAGACAGATCTAATCGTCTGCTATTCGACCACGACGTCCGGGAAGATGACATTTCTGCCTCGTACCGTCGCGGAATGGCAGCTGTACTGGCGCGGAGGCCAGTGGCGGCTGGAGCCGTTTGGCGAGGAGCGGGCTCACTATCGACCGTTGGTACCCGGCGTTGACAAGGTGCCGATCTTCTTCCCCGGGCCAAAAGGGGGCAACCGCCCCTTCAACATCAATCTCGCCATCTACGAAGATGTCTACGGCGAAGGCCTCGTCAAAGCGCCCAGCGCTTACATGGACGCCGATTTGATGTCGCTGGCCGGGCGCATACAGGAGGCGAGCAAGCGTGGCGAGGAAGGCATGCTCGCCATCAATCCGCGGCTCCTCGCCCGGAAGGATGAGATTGCGCAAATCAAGATCGATGGCCCAGCGCAATATGCTGCCTGGGTGGACACACTGATAAACGCCCATCGCGGGCAGCGCGTTTGGGTGCTGGGTACGATGGGGAGCGTACACGCACTTGCGCGGCAGCTCCTTGCTGAAGGCACCACCGGTGCTTTCACTCAGGACTCGCTGATCTCAGTGGGCAGCGGCTTCCCTGATGGGGTTGAGCCGGAGAATTGGCAGGAGGAGGTGTATTCCGCCTTCGGTATACCTGCGCGCAACATGAACATAGATTTCGGTATGGGAGAGATGATGAGCGTCGCTACCCGCTGTCCTCATCGCCACTACCACCTGCCGCCGACGACCATTCCCTACATCCTCGACGTCGATACCGACGAGGTTCGACCGCGCAGCGGCAGTCAAACCGGGCGGTTCGCCTTCTTTGATCTCTTGGCCAGTACTTACTGGGGCGGCTTTGTCTCTGGCGACCAGGTTACATTGAATTGGAACCCATGCGCCTGCGGGCGAACCGGCGCTTACCTTAGCAACGAAATCGGCAAGATTCCGGAGGATGGTGAGAAGATCGGCTGCGCCGGATCAGCGCAGGCCCATGATGACGCGACTGAATTCCTGCTGGAGAATTCTTGATGACGAAATCCTACTCAATCCCGATCTTCGCCAGAGGCGAGATCATTGATGATCCAGAGATGACTTACGCCGGACGGTTCGGCACAGAGTTCAGTGCGCCCGATGCCGCTAAATACCTTGATAAGCTGATCCTGCCGTCCCGCCACGCTCTAAGCGAGCTCTACGATCTGTCGATTGACGATATCGTCAACTTCCTCGTCGAACTGGGACATCGCCTGGATTTGGAAACCAACCCACATCTGAAGTGGGCGCTTGAACTCAACGAGGCATTTTCCGACATGCCGCCGTCCCTCTGCGCCGGCAGCTTTCGGGGAATAGCGGGAAAGAACGGCATGCTTTCTCGCGAGCGGATCGAAGCCGTGATCGACACGATCGGACGCGAGCATATCGATCAGTGGGCCACGACCACTCAGTATAATGGTCGGACGATCGGGGTGCGTGCGATCGGCGTGCCCACGGTTCACGTCATCGCCGGCAATGCGCCAGGAATTGCAACGATCACCTTCATTCGCAACGCTCTCATTCGCGGATATGCGCTTGTGAAGATCCCTTCAAACGAGTTGGGCGCCGCGATTGCCATCGGTCGAACGCTGATCGACATGGATCCCCATCATCCTCTTACAAAGTCATGGAGCGCGGCTTACTGGCGAGGCGGTGACACCGGGTTTGAAGAAAAGATTTACCACCCGAAGAACTTCGACCGCGTCGTGGCCTGGGGTGGGAAGAACTCGATCACTCACATCGCGCGCTACTTGCGCCCTGGGCTCGATCTTGTGATGTTCGATCCGAAAAATAGCCGAGCCTTCATAGGTCGCGAGGCGTTGGAAAGCGAAGACGCAATGCGCGAGGCGGCGATGCGGCTTGCCGCCGACGTCGGTTACAACAACCAGATTGGCTGCGCGAATGCGCGCATGGCATTTGTCGAGTGCGACGAGGATCCGACCAGCCGGGCACAGCTGCGCCGCTTCGGCCGGCTTGTGTTTGATTCGATCCAGCGGCTTCCAGCGCAGATCAGTACACCGGCTCCCCGCATCAGCAGCGAATTCGCGGCACAACTTGACTCGCTCACCATGCTCGACGAGGAGTTCGAGCTGATCGGCGGCGGACGGGACGGCGGCGTGATCCTTTCTCTGTGCGACGAACCGGTAGACTTCTTTGAGGATCTTGCGCACCGTACCGTCAATATCGTGCCGATCAAAAGCTTTGAGTCTGCATTGCGCCGAACTACGCGCGACGTCCAAACGGTTGGCATCTTCCCGGAGCATCTTCGGGAAAAGTTGCGCCTGCCGTTGGCGCTGCATGGTGTGCAACGGGTTACAGATCTCGGCTACATGCTCAACTATGACTCACTAACGGTCCCGCACGACGGTACTGAGGCTCTCCGACGAATGGCTACCTGGGTCGTGTCCGAAGATTGCAGCAACGTACCCGAATTGTGGCATGCGCTACTTCGTGAAAAGATTTCAGCGTGAAATAGCCTTGCCATCACTTTGATAAATTGCGCTCGAGGACCGAGCTCCCATGCTCTTCAGAGCATTGGAGGCGATTCACTGCAAAGCTGAGGACCCATAAAGAATATTAATCTGCGGGAGGGAGGACATGGCGAAAGTCATAAGAGCGGCGACAGTGTCATCCATTGCGATGTTGGCGACGGCCGGCGGTGTAGAAGCTCAGCAAGCTCGGACTGTATTGAGGTGGTGCCGCCTTCTTGGACAGTTTGGCGGCTGAGTTAAGCTCATCCTGGTCGTGGTTATGCCGCCTGTTCGGGATTAGCTTAGCATCCTGTCCAGAAAACCGGCACCATCTCAGAGATCAGCATGGCGTTCTGAAGGCGGCTTGATCGCCTCTGCTCCGTGCGGAACTTGGTGGATGGAACCTAAGCTATTTACCAACGGCCTACCATCGAAACGCGACACTTGAAAAGCGACCGCATGACGGTGAGGGGCGGGGTAAGCGGGAGCGCTCCTTGCGACAAACAGCTCGCCAGTAGGCCACGTCGGCGGTAGGCTTCCGTAATGCCAGGCTTTCAAATTAGAAACTTTATTCGCACGCCGTTGAATGTGCTTGTAGAGGATCACGACCAGACGGGAGTGTCAGCATGTCACGTCGCGGCACCCCCCGATACTATCTGGCGTTACAGGGCTGTGATGCCGGAGAAGACTCATGTCATCAGCGTCTATTTCCAGCATAGCCTTCAACATCGCTTGGTCGTTGATGATACTGTGCTCATCGAGGGGCCGCTTCCAGATATTTTCATCTGTTTTTTACCGGCAGGCACTCGCGTTGAGGCAAATGTGACCAACGGATTCGACATTTTGCAAATGTTCATGCCTTCTTGGTGGATTGAGGGCCTGGCGCAGAAGATCCAGAGGCAACAAAGCGCCTTGGCTAATCTGAGGTGTGACCCATTCGTCTGCTCCGATCCAGGGCTCTTCTATCTTGCACGGGCCATATTGGAATCGATGCGTGGCTTCAACGAGGATCAGCGCCTCCTCGAGTTTCGCACGATGGCTGAAGCCTTTGCCACGCGCTTGGTTGCAGAACACATGCTGGTGCCAGGGGATCGCGGACGTAGTTCCGGCTTGAGCGAGGTCGATGTGAAGCGGGTTAGAAGATATGTTGAAGACCACCTGGATACTCCGCTGCGAGTGGAGCTGCTTGCCAATTTGACTGGACAGAGCCTCTTCCATTTCACCCGCGCGTTTAAACGCGCTACCGGCTTTCCGCCTTACCGCTATATACAGGACCGACGGATGCGCCGTGCTCTTGAGCTCTTACGCAACTCGAACCTCTCCATAGGAAGCGTAGCTGCTGCAGTTGGCTACGAGGATCCAAGCCATTTTGCGGGGGTTTTCCGCCGGACCTTCGGTTCGGAGCCGCGCCGCGTACGGCAATCCGATCAACTCTCGTCGCTGTCGAGACCTTCCGATCAGTCTTCTGACTAATGTGGTGGATTTGAAATACGCCTCATTATAGCGGCTAGGTAGGGAGCGTATTTTAAATCCAAAAAATACACTAGAATCATATATTTACTAGTGACCCTGATGAATCTGAAGTTCGTTCAACGCCTACCCAACAGTGTGACGAACTTCAGATTCGGGTCACTAGGCCGCAGAGACATCGACAGAATTCCTGGGGTCAGGACCGGGGCGCTGTCTGAACAGACGAGGATGTTGAGGCGCAACCGGTCCTACCCAGGGGATGGAGCAGGATGACATGGAGCGCGCAGATGAAAATGCTTGAAGGGCGTACTGCCCTCGTAACCGGCGCAGGTTCCGGAATTGGCCGTGCATCGGCCCGCCTCTTTGCCGAACGCGGCGCGCGCGTCGTTGTGGCGGATATCGATGCGCAAGGGGGGCATGTCACGGTCGAGGAGATCCGGCGTCAAGGTGGCGAAGCGCGCTTCATTCGGGCCGATGTGACGAGCGAGGCATCGGTTCGCGACATGATCGAATTTGTGATCGAGACCTATGGTCGGATCGACATGGCGCACAATCATGTGGGTCATGG
>Ga0070664_100004143_pt1 | contig 11649 bp, 9 predicted proteins | sample KBSC73metaG_FD_65863 | JGI IMG/M metagenome (GOLD analysis project Ga0070664, IMG submission 65863) | Corn rhizosphere microbial communities from Kellogg Biological Station, Michigan, USA - KBS C7-3 metaG | ecosystem: Host-associated > Plants > Roots > Rhizosphere > Soil ... | reverse complement strand
TGGATGAGTTATACCTGGGCCGATCCAAATAACACTTCCTTTCAATCGTTCGGTGCTGTTGCCCGCGAACCGAAATTGATCGGTGCGGCGATTGCGCTTCTTATTTATTTTGCCTATATGGTTTTGCGTGATTCAATTTCGGATATTGACAAGCGGGCCCGGATCACCGCCGTGTACAACATATTTGCCTATGCACTGCTGTTTCCGACAATATGGATTATCCCCCGCATCTTACCCAGCCTTCATCCCGGTGGGGAGAATGGTAACCCTGCCCTTGATACAAAAGATATCGATAGCCGGATGAGATTGGTTTTTTATCCCGCTGTGATCGGGTGGACGCTGTTGGGTGTCTGGATAACTTCTCTAAAGATCCGTTTGAGCCTCTTAAAAGAAAAAAGACTGCTGCAATGAGAAAAATAAAATACCTGGCCGCGTTGATCATCTCGCTTTTGGTAACACTAATCAATTACGCACAAGACGACAAGGTCGAAATGGCTGACACCATGCGCAGTAATGGACGCATATATGTTGTGGTGGCCGTTGTAGTTCTGATCCTGGTCGGACTGTTTCTGTACCTGCTAAGGTTAGACAAAAAGATAACTAACCTCGAGAAAAACAGCAGCTGAGTAATGTTAAGAACGCAAAAGTCTTGACAATGAACGTCGGGATGCTGCCCGAAACTTCGGGCCGAAAGCGTCAGCATGATGACACAATCCCGCCTGAGGCGGGACTAAATTGTATTTAACAAGCTAGCATATAAAACTATTCAAACTATTCAAAAATTAATGTCATGTCAGAGAAGCACTATAGTTTTTTTGAAAACGTAAATAAAACTTTTGATAAAGCAGCAGCCTTTACAAAATGGGATCCGGGTGTTCTGGAGCAAATAAAAGAATGCAACGCTGTTTATCAAATGAAGTTTCCTGTAAAAATGGACGATGGAAGAATTGATGTGATCGAAGCTTACAGAGTTCAGCATTCACAACACAAAACACCATGCAAAGGCGGGATACGATTTGCTGCCGAAGTAAACCAGGACGAAGTGATGGCGCTGGCCGCGCTGATGACCTACAAATGCGCTATTGTGAATGTTCCATTTGGTGGCGCTAAAGGGGGAATAAAGGTCGATCCTAAAAAATATTCTGCTTATGAGCTTGAAAAAATTACACGTCGCTATACTGCAGAGTTGATCAGGAAGAATTTTATTGGTCCCGGCACCGATGTACCGGCTCCTGACTATGGCACTGGTGAACGGGAGATGTCGTGGATATTGGACACGTACTCAAGTTTGAGACCCGGAGAGATCGACGCTGCGGGATGTGTTACTGGCAAACCAGTGACACAAGGTGGTGTGCGTGGTCGCCGTGAGGCCACCGGTCTTGGCGTATTTTTCGGACTTCGGGAAGTTTGCAATATGCCCGACATCATGAAGAGACTGGGCCTGACAACAGGAGTAGAGGGAAAGCGTGTTGTGGTGCAGGGTTTGGGAAACGTGGGATATCACACGGCGAAATTTTTCCAGGATGCTGGTGCGAGGGTTATTGGGTTAGCAGAATACGAAGGCGCTATTTACAGCGAAGGCGGTTTGGACATTGATGACGTTTTTCATAGTCGCAGAAAAACAGGAACCATTCTGAATTTCCCAGGAGCAAAAAACTTTGCGAAAAATACGGATGCGTTGGAAATGGATTGCGATATTCTGATCCCGGCGGCCCTTGAAAATGTAATCGACGGAGAGAATGCACCAAAAGTAAGAGCAAGATTAATTGGAGAAGCAGCCAATGGACCATTGACACCCGAAGCTGATGAAGTATTCGCTAAGAAAGGGATCATCGTAGTACCCGATATGTACTTGAATGCGGGGGGTGTCACGGTATCATATTTTGAATGGTTGAAGAACCTGAGTCATGTTAGATACGGACGCCTGGAAAAACGATTTACGGAAAACATGAACGCCCACATAATAGGACAGATGGAAGCGATGAGTGGAAAAAAAGTGGACACCGAAGAAAAGGAATTCATTCTTCATGGTGCTGATGAAGTAGATCTTGTTTACAGCGGTCTTGAAGAAACAATGATCACGGCCACCCGCGAAATCATGGATGTATGGAAAGCCAATCCTCAAATTCCCGACATGCGCACAGCGGCATTTGTAGTGGCGATTGATAAAGTAGGAACCAGTTACGCTGAATTGGGCATATTTCCATAGCAGCGGATTTTTACTTCTAAAAACTCAATATGAAAAAGTTATTTGTTTTGCTATTTGCGTTTGCTTCTATAAAAGTGCATTCGCAAACTGTCGATGAGATCGTTCAGAAATACGCAAATGCCGCCGGCGGACTTGAGAATTTCAAGAAGATCAAGACAGCGAAGTTTTCAGGGACGGCCAGTGCCCAGGGAAATCAATTTCCGCTCACTGTTCAGATTATTAATGGAAGGGCGATGCGCACTGATGTTGACGTGATGGGACAAACTATCACCAATGCCTATAAAGATGGTAAGGGCTGGAAAGTGAATCCTTATGCAGGCGCGCCGACGGCAACCGATGCAACACCGGAAGAGTTAAATGAATTTAAGATCCAGGGATCTTTGACCAGCCAGTTAATGGACTACAAAGACCACGGTTACAAAGCAGAGTTATTGGGGCAGGAAGATGTGCAGGGAGCGAAGACCTATAAGATCAAGGTCACGACTGACGACAATAAAACGACAACTTATTTTATCGATACTAGTACTTACGCACTTGTAAAGACAATAGGCATGCGAAACATCATGGGCCAGGAGATGGAGTTAGAAACGTATTATAGCGAGGTAAAGGACATTGGCAATGTTAAATTCGCCATGATGCGATCAGTTCAATCAGGAGGACAAACTTTACAGGAAGTGCACTTCGATAAAATAGAACTGGATGTTCCAGTTGATGAAAAGATTTTTGACAAGCAATAACGTTATTTTTATTTTCTGGCGTCGCAAAGTCGCCATTGCAAGGGAGAATGACCGAAGCCTGCCTGCCGGTGGGCAGGCAATCTGTCACTAATCAACAAACGAGTTATTTAGATTGCTTCTCCGCCTACGGCGGATCGCAATGACGACTTTTGAAATCCTTTCTATTTCCACAAGGGCATTTGCTGTATAAGATTCAATTGGCGGTCTGATTTCTCCCATCCAAAAGTATAGTGACCATTGGTGATGATCAGGAACGGAACTGGAACGCTGATGTTATACCGCAGTACCTGCTGTAATACAGCGTCATTAAGATTGATCGCACTTCCTTTGCATTCGATCATCATCCAGGGGCGATGATTTTTATCATACACAAGAACATCAAATCTTTTTTTCAGCTCACCGAGCATGATCTCCTTTTCGATGGCGATGAATGCTGCAGGATACCGGAGAGTTTGAATAAGGTATTGAACGAAATTCTGCCGGACCCATTCTTCCTCATTTAAGACAAGCCATTGCTTGCGAATGGCGTCAAAAATAAATTCCACATCATTTTCTTTTTTCAGCCTGAAAACCGGTTCGGGAAAATTAACTGCGATCATTCTCCAAAAATAAATTTTTAAATTAGCAGAATTCAAAGAGCAATAGGATGAAAACAAAAGAAGAGATCGTACACAATTGGCTACCTCGTTATACAGGTGAAAAACTTGACAATTTTGGAAAATATTTTTTACTTACCAATTTCAGCAATTACGTTGAATTATTTGCAGAGTGGAATAATGTGGACATCATTGGGATCGGTAAACCAATGCCATGTGCCACCGCTGAGGATATAACCATAATCAATTTTGGAATGGGTAGCCCTACTGCAGCTACGGTAATGGACCTGTTAAGTGCTGTAAAGCCAAAGGCCGTTCTATTCCTGGGGAAATGCGGGGGATTAAAAAAAAGAAATAAACTCGGCGATCTCATTTTGCCCATTGCAGCGATACGTGGCGAAGGAACATCTGATGACTATTTTCCAAAGGAAGTTCCTGCATTGCCTGCGTTTGCTTTGCAAAAAGCTGTGTCAACCACTATCCGTGATCACGGCGTCGATTATTGGACAGGCACCGTGTACACGACGAACCGTCGCGTGTGGGAGCACGACGAAGATTTCAAAGAGTACCTGCAGGAAATAAGGGCTTATGCGATTGATATGGAAACGGCTACCATTTTCACGGTCGGCTTTTACAATAAGATACCTACAGGTGCATTACTCCTTGTGAGCGATCAGCCCATGATACCGGAAGGAGTAAAAACTGAAGAAAGCGATAAGAAAATAACCGCCGATTTTGTTGAAACGCATTTGAAAATCGGCATTGATTCCCTGAAGCAACTGATCAATGACGGCCTAACGGTAAGACATTTGCGATTTTAAATTTAAAAAATTAACCTATGAAATTTTTATTCCTCGCGGCGTCCTTTATCTTGTTTACGGTGAAGGAAGATTGCAAAACAAAAAGGGGAAGTACCAGTATGAGCGCAAGTTGTTATAAGGGCAGGTTAGAAGTAAAGGGCGGTTGTATGAATTATACGATCAGCATTACCAGTCCAAATTTTGATACGTCTCTTGTAGTCGGAAGCTGGACGGATGAAAATACCGGCAAAACCTACAAAAATGTATTTGCACTCAAAAGCCGCTGCACATTTCCCGATAGTTTCAATGCAGGTCATGAATTTTATTTCAAGATTGACAGCACATCTGTTCAGAATTGTGCAGTTTGTTTGATGTATTATCCTGTTCCGCCAAAAAAATTATCAATAAAAGTGATTCCGGGTCCCTGCGAATAATAATTGAGTACATGAAGCCTCTTCTGCAAATAGAAAATCTCTCTATCGATTTCATTTCTGAAAAAGCGCGCCAATCAAAGAGGCCAGAAATTACCCATGCAGTGAAAAATATTTCATTCACCGTGAATCGTGGAGAAATAACGGCTCTTGTCGGAGAATCGGGCTCGGGAAAAACTGTCACGGCACTTTCGATAATGCAGCTTTTAGCCTCTCCCCCCGCTTCGTACGCTTCGGGCCAAATAGTGTTCTCGGAAAATGGAAATGATGCCGAGGATCTTCTCGAAAAGCGGAGGAAGGAATTAAAACATATACGCGGCAATAAGATCGCAATGATCTTCCAGGAACCGATGACGTCATTAAATCCTGTTTTTACCTGCGGGCAACAAGTTATGGAAGCAATACTGAGTCACAAAAAAGTCTCCAAAGATGAGGCTACCAGGCAAACCATTGAATGGCTTTCAAGAGTAAGGTTACCACATCCTAAAAATATTTTTTTTCGCTATCCCCATCAGCTCAGCGGCGGACAAAAACAAAGAGTAATGATCGCGATGGCGATGTGCTGTCGCCCTGCATTACTGATTTGCGATGAACCAACAACTGCCTTAGACGTAACTGTACAGAAAAACATCCTGGAGCTCATTCGTGAACTACAGAGAGAACAAAATATGGGTGTGATCTTCATTACCCATGATCTCGCAGTAGTAAGTGAAATAGCTGATAAAACAGTCGTGATGTACAAAGGTGCGATCGTTGAACAGAACTCTGTCGGTGAAATTTTTCATCGGGCCCAACATCCGTACACAAAAGCATTACTGGCTTGCCGTCCAGCCAATCATCAACGCGGAGAAAGGTTACCCGTGGTTAGTGACTTTTTGCAAACCGAAAGTCAAAAGTCAAAAGTGGAAAGTGAAAAATTATCTCAGACCAATGAACCGATGGTTACCGGTAACCATCAACCAGTTCCTATCGGCCAAAGAATGCCTTTGCTCGAAGTCAAACACCTTTCTGTCTGGTTCCCATCAAAGAAAAACCTGTTTGGCAAACCACGTGAATTTGTGAAAGCTGTTGACAATATAAGTTTTGAAGTTTACAGGGGCGAAACATTGGGACTGGTTGGTGAATCTGGTTGCGGCAAAACGACACTTGGAAGGGCTTTGCTCAGGTTGATCGAGCCAACGAAAGGAAGAATATTCTACGCTGGTAATGATCTGACTGCAAAAAAGAGTGATGCGCTCAATTCATTGCGCAAAGAGATACAGATCGTTTTCCAGGATCCTTACTCTTCATTAAATCCGAGGATGACCATTGGCACTGCAATTGCCGAGCCCATGAAGGTGCACCAGCTTTTTACCAGGGGAAGAAAGCAGCGCGTTATCGAGCTTTTGCAAAAAGTAGATCTGAAGCCAGAACATTTTGATCGCTACCCACATGAGTTCTCCGGCGGCCAGCGCCAACGTATTGTGATTGCAAGAGCATTGGCATTGAATCCTTCTTTTGTCGTCTGCGACGAATCTGTCTCTGCATTGGATGTGAGTGTACAAGCCCAAATTTTAAACCTGCTGAATGATTTGAAAAGAGAATTCGGTTTTACTATTATTTTTATTTCTCATGATCTCTCAGTGGTCCGCTATATCAGCGACAGGATCATAGTGATGAATAAAGGTAAAATTGAGGAGAGCGGCAATGCCGATGATATTTATTTCCATCCACAAAAGGAATACACAAAAAAACTGATTGCATCGATCCCTAACGAAAAGACCGCCTAGTTTCGGAGTCTCAGTATATCATCTAATCCGGGTCTTGACATAGTGTAAAACTCTTTCGCACTCTTGCGACGTGAGTAAAGCATCACCTTGAGCTCCTTGCTCAATTGGTCAGAGAGAGGTTCGTCTATGGTCAACTTCGTGTCAGTAAATGAAGTAAAATCATACGATTCATTCGATGACAGGAGTCCTTTCTTAGAAGTAACATTCTTTCTTGAAAATGCAATGGTATCCTCAATTTCAAAATGCTGTGCGTCTTTTGATATGAGTCCTGCCGTGGCTATTTTCCAAACAAGATCATCCTTTCTTTGTTTGTATTTAAAAAAATAAACGTATCCCTGTTCTGATTTGAATTTTGCAGGCAGCTTATCGAGAAACACAACCGAATCCGGTCTGCCATAGGTTTTGGAATCCATCAGCTTACTTTTAGCAAGGTCGATCTTGTTATCATATTTCGAGGGGAATAGTTTTAGACAACCCATCTTCTTGAGATCGTGGTAGAGCGTATACCTGAAATCATCCATGGCTGCAAAATAATTCAGCGTACTGTCTGTAACAGGTTTATTGTTCCTGATCAGCAGCAACACAATAGCATACTTCAATTTCTTATCACCAGACTTCATCATCTGCTGCAACAGGTCCGGCACGTTTGTATTCTTTTCCCAAAATGGCAATAATAGTTTTGCATAGAGGCCTAATCTTTCATTGCCGTAATCATCATTTTTTTCATCATCGTCATCCTCTTCATCATCTTTTAAATTTTTGTCTGCTGCCTTCTTTATCAACTTTCTCTTCTCACTGATGCTTTGCTTTTTCAATTCCTGTTTCGCTTCGATAAAAAACTTGCTGAAATAAATTTCATAGTCCTGCGGCTTCACAAGATTACTGTCGACCATTCTTGCCAGCAGCCGCATCGTCTTCCATTTGTAATCATCGAGATTCAACAGCGGCAGGATATCGGGTAGTATGGTGCGTGTAAGTTGTACCGAGTCGTATAACTCATCCCAAAAATCACCGTTGTCATAACTGTTGTCGGCCATATACCTGGAACGTATGTAACGATAATTTCCCGGATTGAAATTGTTGAAGGAAGAATTATATCCGCCTTCTATTACCGGAGGCTCCACCGAAATAATAGTTTTAAAGACTGCGAATGCATATTGCGTTTGTTGCTGGAGTAAACTTTCGAGGGCGATATACTGCATGTCAACAGTATCACCGGCAGCATAATATAGTTCCTTCAGGAGATCGGAACTTGCTTTTGTTTTTATATCACCCAGCTTACTGATCAAAGATTTTTTGACTTCAAGATATTTCTTCTCTTTCCAGCTAAGTGTGGCGATAGCCCGTTTGAGATTAATGAGGTCTGTTGAATCTACTTCAACCTGGTCAACAGCCTTTATAGCCTGCTTATGCAACTGCGAATCGTTACTGAAAAAATCATTAAAGAAAACGGCTGCTTTCTTTTCAAAAGGGTTAAACCCCTTTAGTTCATCGGAGGGTGTAAACGTTTCAAAAAAGGTTTTTAAGAAAGAACTGGCTGTTGTCAGTGTATCACTCTCCGTGACTATGAAAAAACCAATCCCATTTCGATAAAACGTTTTCGTCCATACCAGGCGACTACTGTTTGTATCAGATAATTGTAATTCCACCACCTTCCAACCATTGGGCCCGGTAGTTTTTTTCTTGTTTCGAATGATCCACGAGCCCTCTCTTGTCACGCGGTTCTCATCGATATCGGAACTGTCATCATTATAGTAATACCGGCTTGTTTTGTAAAATGACAGGTATATTGTTTCCCCGGTCGTATCATTTTTTATGACATTGTTCTTAAAGTTCCCATTCATGAAGTTGTCATTGTCATCGTCGTCAGCATTTCCAGGAGAATTATTATCGCCGGGTAAAGCAAGTTTTATCTTTTTGTCCTCCGGATAGAATGTAGTATTCACCGAATACTGCAATGAGGTATCTGTCTTTTGACAGGGAGGCTGATAAACAAATGGTGTTATCTCAAACGAGTTAAAAAAGTTTTGAACAGCATCATTTTCTTTTTTGCTATGCGCAACAAGGGTATAATAGTGCGGGCCCTGTATAATAAATCGTACAGTCAACACTGAACCATTCTTGTGCAGATATTTACAATCTAATGCAGGATAACCTTTCCAGGTAATTAACTTCCGGCTTAGCTGCTTGTCAATAAATGCAGAGCCTGAAAAGCTTTCATCCAACAGTCCAAGATCAAATGTATCCTCCTCGGCAAATCCGTAATTGTGGATATCTGTGCGCAGGATGGTATAATTTGTACCTGAGGCCTTGTCGTCAGACTCATATTCCCAAATACCCTGTCCTCCCAGTGAGCTATTATTTTTTGATACAAATGGTTCATGTGGCAGATCAACCACAAAACCACCGTATTGCGGTTGATATTGATGCCAGCCGCTTGTTGCATCAGTTTTGTACTCCTTTAAGCGGATGCTGGCAAAAAACTTTTTTGATTCATCGCCATTTTGCACATAGTCGCCATTGCCGCTCATTTTAAAAATGATCACTTCAAATGGTGTAACAAAAATATTATAGCGCTGAACGTCTCCCCTGCGGGTACGATTGAGAATATCCAGGCCTTTGTATCCATTTCGCACAATCTCCTGCCTATTTAAGATCTTTCCGGGAACGTTCTCATACAACAAGCTGTCGATCTTCTTTCTTACCACCTCTTCGTTGTGACCCCAGAACTGGCTATTTGTCTTTATTCTTGTTACCATGTAATAGCTACCATTTGCCATATCCGCATACTGCAGCTGGTCGAGTATGCCTTCTTCGCCGAAACGATAAAATTTTCCGGGAATATCTACTTTAAAAAAACCATCATCCGAACTCTGGGTGCTAAAAGTTACAGGCACACGCAGTTTTTCTACTTTGTCTTTTTCATTACTGTCCCTTTCACCCATGACGATGGGGCGAAGTTTATAACCCATCCTTCGAAGGATCTCGATCACTCCACGATTGCCCGGAAGATGTGCTGCACCAACCCCGACAAATAACGCAGACCTCGCTTTTAAGATAGAGTCAATTGAATTTGCCTGCAACAGATTGCGACTATACAAGAATTTTTCATCGAAGGCTTCGGAAAAACTATTCAGCCTGTTGATAGAATCCAGAAGATCAAGATTGCCGGTTCGATAAGCTTCCTGCAATTTATCAGCTGAATAGCTCTCGTCACTATCATAACTCCTTTGCTTGCGGTTTTTTTCCTTCGCTGCATCGCGGTAGGCTTCCATCATCAACTTCATACTTTCGTCATACTTTTCTACACCGGCTACTTGTTTTCTCATCTTCTTTCCCACCTGGTATATGTACATATCCAGGTACGTGTTTTCTTCAAAATCGCTTGAGTATTCAGAATAATTCCGGTACAACAGGTTATTAATAGTCGAGGGACGACTGTATAAAGCCGCTTCAATTTGTTTCTCATACCTGCCAAACTGGAGCGTGCGAATATTCAGGTAATCATCAGGGACCTGTTTAAAATTATTCCAGAAGTAGGAAAGCTGGCGCCGGTATGAATTGTCATCGATATCGTACTTTACCAGGTCTTCCTGCCACGACTCGGGATTTGTTTCGAGGGCCACTACATCAACATTTTTTATGGCCAGGTAAAATGAATCGGGAAGATGAAAGACCAGCTTACTGCTCACATGCATGGTTCCAAAGAGGTAGGAAGGTCGTGAAAGACCGTTTCCGGTAATTTCCCAAAAAAGACTAGGGTATTTTTTTGAATTGGTGTTTGTTTGAGCACCCGAAAGCAGAACACAGGAGCAGTAAACCGCAAGCAGTACAATTCTTTTCATGTCATACTATTCAGTAGTTACGAATTGGCAAATGTATGATGCAATCTTGTTGAAACAGGCTAAACATTTTTATAACGCAATTCGGGCGAGTTTAGTTTATCTGGCAAATGATTTTTAAGGTTTTAACCGGGCTTGAATAACTTCCCATAGCATTTGGAGAGGACAAAGCGCAAGTTTTATAATTATTGGCGAACTTAGCCAATGCAGGCAGTATGTTTCACCTGAGGGGGCGTAACTTCTGCCCTCAATCATCAGGATCAAACCTGTACCAGCAAACAATCAAATATGAAACAGAACCTTTTTACATTTTTAATAATCACCTTTATCCTTCAAGCCTGTTCATCCCCCAAAGAAACCACCGGTGTATGGGTGAATAAGGAAAAGATCCAGGGAAAATCGTTTAATAAGCTATTTATCGTTGTGATGACAGCCGACCCGGAGGCAAGATCAACTGTGGAAGGCGATCTGGTCGCTATTGCTAAGTCGAGAGGACACGAAGCGATCAAAAGCATCGACCTGATCCCTGTTGTGCTCAGTGATCCGAAGCTGCCAACGAAAGACGAGGTTGTAGCTAAGGTGAAAGAAAGCGGGTGCGATGCCGTTTTTGTTGGTACCATATTGAAAAAAGAGGAGGACGTGCGTTATACCCCAGGCACCACAGCCTATTCAGTTGCTCCGTACGCCTCGTACGCCGGCACTTACACAGGTTACTATAGTTACTGGTATCAATCCGTTTCTACGCCCGAGTATTACGATCACGAAAAGACCTATTTTATGCAAAGCAATTTGTATGATGTTGCTTCGGAAGAGGTCATGTGGTCAGTACAATCCAAAGTGTTTAGTCCTGGCTCTATAAAAAAATTCAGCCGCGCCTATACATCTACGCTAATAAAGCAACTGGAAAAGGAAAAGCTGATCAAAAAAGTTAAGTAAAGATTCACCCCCCGGCATCGGAGATGTTCCCGCACTAAACTTATTATTTGCTATTCTACATTTTTTCTAACTTTAATAATCACTACCACTCTCTGAATTCTTTACGCTCTGATCAGTACAATTGCATTATTGAGCTGTTTGCTTAATCTCTTGCCTTAACTATTGCAATGCCTTTTATTATTCACCTACTCAACTTTTGCGCATGAATAAGCAAGTATGTTAGTATTATTCTTTGCCATTTGCATTTATCCGCGATTATCATTTGCTCAGACGGCTTGCTGCGACAACCCGGCTTGTCGTGATTCAGCGAGCCGACTGTTGAAAGCATT
>Ga0070664_100004139_pt1 | contig 11652 bp, 8 predicted proteins | sample KBSC73metaG_FD_65863 | JGI IMG/M metagenome (GOLD analysis project Ga0070664, IMG submission 65863) | Corn rhizosphere microbial communities from Kellogg Biological Station, Michigan, USA - KBS C7-3 metaG | ecosystem: Host-associated > Plants > Roots > Rhizosphere > Soil ... | reverse complement strand
CCCAGGCAGTCGAGCGCCAGGCGCAGCAGGCGGCCGAGCGGGCCGATCTCGCGCGCGAGCCCGGCGAGCTTGATTCGCGCATCGCCGAGCTCGAACATGCCAATGACGAGAGCCAGGTCCGGATCGGTGAGGCGACCTCCGCGGAGCGCGAGGCCGAGGACGCGGTGGTCGGCGCTGCGCGCGATGTGGCCGCGGCCAACGAGCGGTCGGCGGACACGCGCGAGCGTCGCGCTGCCGCGGCGGCGCGGGCCGAGGCGCAGCAGGCGCGCAGCGCCGAGATTGCGCGCAGCTCGGTCGAGAAGTTCGAATGCGTGCCCCAGCGCCTGCCGGAAAAACTCGCGTTCGATCCGGGCGAAGTGCGTGATGCCGGCGAGGAAGCTGCGGCCCTCGAACGGCTGACCGCCGAGCGTGAGCGGATCGGGCCGGTCAACCTCGTCGCAGAGCAGGAACTCGCCGAACTCGACCAATCGCGCACCAAGGGCGCCGAGGAAGCGGAGGAGCTGACCCAGGCCATCCACCGGCTGCGCGGGTCGATCGGCAATCTGAACCGCGAAGGCCGGGTGCGGCTGCTCGATGCCTATGAGAAGGTCGACGGCCATTTCCGGCGGCTGTTCACGACCCTGTTCGACGGCGGCCAGGCGCATCTCGAGCTGGTCGAAAGCGACGACCCATTGGAGGCAGGGCTCGAGATCATGGCCCAGCCGCCGGGGAAAAGGCTGTCGACGCTGACCTTGCTGTCGGGCGGCGAGCAGGCGCTGACCGCGATCGCCCTGATCTTCGCTCTGTTCCTGACCAACCCGGCGCCGATCTGCGTGCTCGACGAAGTCGACGCGCCGCTCGACGACGCCAATGTCGAGCGCTTCTGCGAGCTGCTCGACAAGATGACGCAGGAGACCGACACCCGCTACCTGATCGTCACCCACAATGCGGTGACGATGAGCCGCATGCACCGCCTCTACGGCGTGACGATGATCGAGAAGGGCGTCAGCCGGCTGGTCTCGGTTGACCTCGGCGGCGCGGAGACGCTGCTCGCGGCGGAGTAACGACAAGCTTTCCAGCGGCTTAGCCGATTGTCTAACTCTGCTATTGCGAATGACTATCAATAACACTAGACCCTGAGGCGACAGCTCAACAGGGAAACCCATGCCTCGCTTCAAATTGACGCTTGCCGCGGCGCTCGCCTGCGGTGCCGCCCCTGCTTACGCCGCCCCTGCTTACGCCGCCCCTGCTTACGCCGTTGATGTGGCCGCCGCCGCGACCGACGCCGGCGCCGATCAGCGCGAGATCGTCGTCAGAGGGCAGCGCGTCGAATACGGCGTCCGCTCGACCAGCACCGCGACCAAGACCAACACCGACATCAGGAACATCCCCCAGGCGCTGACCGTGGTGTCCAGCGGGCAGATCGCCGACCAGCAGCTGCGCTCGATCTCCGACCTGCTGAACTTCGTCCCCGGCGCGTCCTACGGGTCGGGCGAGGGCAATCGCGACCAGATCGTGCTGCGCGGCAATTCGAGCACCGCCGACTTCTTCGTCGATGGGGTGCGCGACGACGTCCAGTATTTCCGCGACTTCTACAACGTAGACCGGGTCGAGGTCCTCAAAGGCCCGAACGCGATGATCTTCGGCCGCGGCGGCGGAGGGGGCATCGTCAACCGCGTGCTCAAGCGACCGAGCCTGACGTCCTACCGCGCAGCGACGGCGTCGGGCGACGGCTGGGGCGGGTTCCGGTTGACTGGCGACATCGACCAGCCGCTCAGCGACGGTTTCGGAGTGCGCCTCAACGGAGTCTATGAGGACGGCGACAGCTTCCGCCATCACGTCGATCTGAAGCGCTACGGGATCAACCCGACGGCGGCGATCCTCGTCGGGCCGGACACGCGCATCGACCTCAGCTACGAATATTTCCACGACCGCCGCACCGCCGACCGCGGAGTCCCGGCCGACGGCGACGAGCCGCTGCGCGGGCATGATCGCGACTTCTTCGGCGATCCCGATATCAGCTTCGCGCGGGCCAACGTGAACCTCGCGACGCTCGCGGTCGAGCATCAGTTCGGCGAGGGGCTGACACTGCGCAACCGGACCTTGTTCGGCGATTACGACAAGTTCTACCAGAACGTCTTCGCCAACAGCCTCAACGCCGCGACGCAGCAGGTGACCCTGTCCGGGTACAACAATCGCAACGACCGGCGGAACCTGTTCAGCCAGACCGACCTCATCTGGGAGAACCGGGTCGCCGGCATCGACCAGACGCTGCTGCTAGGGTTCGAGATCGGCCGCGAGAAGTCGCGCAACTTCCGCAATACGGCGAGCTTCCCGGACGGCAATCTGGTGCCGGTCGACGATCCGACCGTCGATTCAGGAGCCGTCTTCGCGCCGAGCCTGACCGACGCCAACAACCGGGTGAAGGCGACCGTCGCCGCAGTGTATGTCCAGGACCAAATCCGGCCGGCGCAGTGGCTGGAGATCGTCGCCGGGCTGCGGTTCGACAGTTTCAAGCTCGACGTCCACGACCTCCGCGCGGCGGGCGGGCAGTTCAGCCGCAGTGATCATCTGTGGTCGCCTCGGCTCGGGCTGGTGCTGAAGCCGACCGACAAGCTGTCCTTCTACAGCAGCTACAGCCGCTCCTACCTGCCGCAGTCGGGCGACCAGTTCAGCGGGCTCGACGCCAACACTTCGGCGCTGAAGCCGGAGCGGTTCGACAATTATGAGCTCGGTGCGAAGTGGGAGCCGCTGCACGGGCTGCTCGCGACCGCGGCGATCTACCAGCTCGATCGGACCAACACCCGCGTCGCCAATCCCGACGGGAGCGGCACGTTCCTCTTGAGCGGTGCGCAGCGCAGCCGCGGGCTCGAGCTCGGCCTCGAGCGCAGCGTGACCAGCCGCTGGCTGGTGTCGGCCGGCTACACGCTGCAGAACGCGGTGATCCGGAACCCGATTACGTCAGGCTCCAACCTCATTCCGAAGGGCCGCAAGGTGCCGCTCGTTCCGCGACACAGCTTCTCGCTGTGGAACCGCTACGACCTGACGAAGCAGATCGGCGTCGGGCTCGGCATCATCGCGCGGTCGAAGTCGTACACCACGATCAGCAATGCGGTGAAGCTGCCCGGCTATGCGCGGGTCGACGGCGCGTTCTACTACAAGCTGCCGCGCGGGATCGAGGCGCAGGTCAACGTCGAGAATATCTTCGGCGCGCATTATTTCCCGACCGCGAACAGCGACAACAATATCGCGCCGGGCGCGCCGCGGGGGGTCAAGGCGACGGTCGGGTACCGGTTCTGACTTCGTCACCCCCGCCAAGGCCGGGGTCCCGCTGACTTGAACGAAAGAGCGGGATTCCCGCTTTCGCCGGAATGACGCGGAGGGTTAGCCGGTCAGCTCTTCCGCCCGCTTCCTGATCAACTCGAGGTCGCGGATGAGGAGGGCGCGGGCTTCGTGGCGGGCGTCCTGGTCGGGCATGCGGAGGATCGCGCTCGGGTGGGTGGTCACCCAGCACTCGCTGCCGTCGGCAAGCGTCAGCGGCTCACCGCGGACCTTGGAGATAGTCACCACCTTGCCGACCAGCGAGCGGGCGGCGGTTGCTCCTAGTGCGACGGTGACCGCCGGCCTGATCAGCTCGCGCTCGTGATCGATCCACCAGCGGCAGGCGGTAATTTCGCCAGCGTCGGGCTTGTTGTGGATGCGCCGCTTGCCGCGCTGGATGAACTTGAAATGCTTGACCGCATTGGTGACGTAGACCGTGCCGCGATCGATCCCGGCTTGCTCCAATGCCTCGTCGAACACCGCTCCGGCGGGGCCGACGAACGGCCGCCCGGCGAGATCCTCCTGGTCGCCGGGCTGCTCGCCGACGAAGACGATCGAAGCGTCGAGCGGTCCTTCGCCGAACACGGTCTGGGTCGCATATTTGTAGAGATCGCAGCGGGTGCAGTCGCGCGCGTCCTTGAGGAGGGCTTCCCACGCCGCCCGGACATTGCTCCGAGGTTCGATCGCCCGCTCGGCCTCGAGCGCGTGGAGCAGGCCCTGTTGGACGGTGTCGGCCATCGCGCGGAAAACGAGCGAAGCGCAACGATGTTGCTGACCGTGAACGACAACCGTAACGAGCGGGCATGACTCGCACCCTGCTCCGCGCCGCCGTCTCGTTGCTCTCGCTCCTGCTCGCTGCTCCGGCCGCAGCCCAGCAGCCGGTGACTCCGATGACTCCTGACGTCGTCGCGACCTACGATCCGGTGCTGCCGGAAGCCGATTACTTGAAGCGCGTGGCGATGGTGCCGATGCGCGACGGGACCAAGCTCTACACCGTGATCGTGATGAAGAAGGGCACACGAAACGGCCCGATCATCCTGTCGCGCACGCCTTACGATGCGAAGGGCAGCCTCAGCCGCGAGGGCAGCCAGTCGGTCGTCGATATCCTGCCGATCATGTACAAGGAGTTCGTCAACGACGGCTACATCATCGTCGAGCAGGACATCCGCGGAATGCACAATTCCGAAGGTCAGTTCGTGATGAACCGGCCGATCGTCGGTCCCCTCAACCATACGGGAATCGACGAGAGCACCGACGCCTACGACACGATCGACTGGCTGGTGAAGAACGTGCCCGAGTCCAACGGCAAGGTCGGGACGATCGGCTCATCCTATCTCGGCTTCCTGACGCTGGCGTCAGAAATCAACCCGCACCCGGCGCTGAAGGCGGCGGTGCCGCAAAGCCCGATGGTTGACGGCTGGATGGGCGACGACTGGTTCCACAACGGCGCGTTCCGGGTCAGCGGCTTCGACTTCGCGGTGTCGCAAAGCACCGGCAAGGGCGATTGCTGCAGCATCGCGACCGGGCCGGGCGACGATTACACGCGCTACCTCGAAGCCGGTTCGATGGCCGACTATGCCAAGCGGCTGAAGATCGACCATTACCCGTTCGTCCAGAAGTTGATGCAGAACCCGGCCTACACCGAATTCTGGTCGGGCCAGGCGGTCGACAAGTGGATGGCGGCGCATCCGCTGACCGTCCCGACGATGCTCGAGGTCGGGCAGTGGGATCAGGAGGACAGCTACGGCGCGCCTGCGGTCTATCGCGCGCTCAAGGACAAATATGAAGGGTCGGGGCTGCTGCACCTGGTGATCGGGCCGTGGCGGCATTCGGGCGCCAACCACTATGGCTATGATCTCGGCGCGCTGACCTTCACCGGCGACACCGCGGACGAATGGCGGGTCAAATATGTGAAGCCGTTCTTCGACCATTATCTCAAAGCCGCCCCGGACCCGCACACGCCGAACGTGCTGACCTACGCGACCGGCATCAACCAGTGGCAGACGAGCCCGCGCTGGCCGATGGGGACGCCGACCCCGCTGTATCTCGCCGCGAATGGTTCGGCCCAATTCGGCCGGCCGGCAGCCGCGGGGCATGAGAATTATGTGTCCGACCCCGCGCGGCCGGTGCCCTATCTGCCGCGGCCGATCGGTGGGGCGCAGTGGAAGACCTGGCTCGTCGAGGACCAGCGCTTCGTCACCGACCGCACCGACGTCGTCACCTTCACCACGCCGGTGCTGACCAAGGCGGTGCACATCATGGGCCCGCCGCAGGTCGACCTGTTCGCTGCGACCAGCGGGACCGACAGCGACTGGGTGGTGAAGCTGATCGACGTCTATCCGAATGAGGCTCCGGAAGGCGCGGACCAGGGTTCGAAGCAGGACATGTCCGGCTATGAGCTGCCGATCGGCATCGAGATATTCCGCGGGCGCTACGTCGACGGCTTCGCGCATCCGCGCGCGCTCAAGGCTGGCAAGATCGAGCATTACCGGTGGGGCCTGCCCAACGTGAACCACGTCTTCCTGCCCGGCCACAAGATCATGGTCGAGGTGCAGTCGAGCCTGTTCCCGGTGTACGACCGCAACCCGCAGACGTTCGTCCCGAACATCTTCTACGCACGCCCAAGCGACTACCGCAAAGCGACGCAGAGCGTGTTCTACGGCGGCGCGACTGCGAGCGCGGTGTACCTGCCGGTGTTGCCCTAGGTCAGCGTGGCAGCCTGGTCCTGCGGCGTACTTTGCATGCGCTTGCCGATGGCGATCTTGAAGATGACGAAGGCGACGAGGCCGAATGCGGCGCTGGCGACGTGGATCAGCCAGAAGGTGGTGGTCGGCAGGCTCGAATAAAGGCCGCCGACATAGCCGACGACAGCGTTGGCGATGAAGAAGGACAGATAATAGAGCCCGATCACCGTCGCGGTGATCTGCTTGGGCGAGATCTTCGAGAAAAGGGCGAGGCTGACGGGCAGCACGTGAGCGAAGCCGATGCTGTTGCAGAGCTCGAACAGCAACGGCCAGAAGAGGCTGATCTTGCCGCCGTGGGGCTGGGTGAGCGCCGCCATGAACAGGCACAGCCCACCGGCGACGGTGAAGACGCTGCCGATGATGATCTTGCTGATCTCGTCCGGCTCGCGGTGGTGCGTGCCCCACCATTTCCAGAAGGCGGCGACGCCGACGAGCATGGCGAAGCTGACCGCGGCATCGACGGTGATCAGCCAGCTGCTCGTGTTGTTGAGCAGGGTGAGGTCGAACTGCTGGTCGCCCCAGGTGAGATAGGCGTTGAAAATCTGCTGGTTGGTGAGGAGCGACACCGCCAGCACCGGGATGAGGATGACCAGGTAGATGACGCAGACCCAGTCGTTGCGCGAGAGCGGCTCGTGCGGGGCGCCGGGCGCATCGGCCGGAGCGACGGCTTGCTCGGGCGCGAGATAGCGGCGGCCGGACAGATAGATCACGAGGCCGAGCACCATCACGATGCCCGCGCAGCCGAAGCCGTAATGCCAGCCGACGTTCTGTCCGAGGGTGCCCGAAATGAGCGGCGCCGCGATCACGCTGACGTTGATGAAGATATAGAAGATCTGGAACGCCATCGCGCGGCGGAGGTCGTTCGGGCCGTAGAGGGCGCCGACCTGGGTCGCGATATTGCCCTTGAACGCGCCGACCCCCAGCAGCAGGCAGAGAAGCGCGAAGATGAACGCCGGCTCGATCGCCATGAGGAAATGGCCGATCGCCATCAGCACGCCGCCGACGATCAGCGTCCGGTCGCGGCCGAGCCACTTGTCGGCGATGATCCCGCCGATGATCGGCGTGCCGTAGACCAGCGATGTGTAGGTCCCGAAGATCGCGGAGGCGAGCGGCTGGCCGGAGATGCCGTGATAGACGTTCGCCTGGAGCCACTGCAGGCCGATCACATGCTCCATGCGGCCGGGCTTCAGCAGGTAATTGACCATGTAGAGCACGAGCAGCGTCTGCATGGAGTAATAAGAGAAGCGCTCGCAGGCCTCGGTGAAGCCGAGGAAGCCGAGGCCCTTGGGATGGCCGAGGAAGGCGCGGTCGTCACCGGTGCCTTGTTCGAAATCGGGCGTGGCGTCGGCAACGGTCATCGCATGTCCTAACGCTGAGCTTGAGCGGAGGGGTCCGGTTCGAGGAGCCGGCCGGCGGTGCGGCTGTAGAGGAAGGCGAGAAGGCCGCCGGTCCCGCCGATCGCGGCGTGCAGGCCCCAGAAGCCGAGCGGGCCGAGCTGCTCGTAGAAGGTCCCGATCCAGCCGATGAGGTTGTTGGCGACGAACAGCACGAGGAAGGCGCCGCCCATCATCGTCGCGTTGATCTTCGGTGGAGCGGTCCGCGACACGAGCGCGAGGAACGGCGGCCAGAAATACATGAAGCCGACGCCTTGGATCGCGCAGAACAGGAACGGCCACGCCCACGGCACCTTGCCCGAGCCGTAAGCGAGGATCGATGCGACCAGGATCAGGTTCGCGCCGCCGCAGATGAGCGCGCCGGCGCCGATCTTGCGCAGCTCGGACGGCTCGCCGCGGCCGCTGCCCTGCCATTGCCACAGGCGGAACAGCAGCGGCACGCAGAGGATGCTGAACAACGGGTCGATCGACTGAAACCACGGGATCGGCACCTGGAATCCGCCGGCGCTCATGTTGCCATGCTCCTCCAGCCAGACCGGGAGCACGTTCGACAGCTGGTAGTATGCGATGTGGGGCAGGATGGTGATTGCCATCGCGCCAAGCAGGACGAGGACGACCTTGCGGTCGTGCGCGGTCATCGCTTGGGCGACACGCGCCTTTCGCTCGATGCGGACCGGCAGGTAGCGATAGCCGCTGAGGTAGGTCGCCACTCCGGCGAGCATGAACAAGGCGGCGGTACCGAATCCGATATGCCAGCCGTAACGCTCGCCTAGGAAGCCGCAGAGCAACGGGCCGACCACCGCCCCGAAGTTGATCGCGGTGCTGAAGATGGCGAAGCCGCGCGAGCGGCGCTCCTCGTCCTCGGCCGGATAGAGCCCGCCGACCTGGGCGGAGATGTTGCCCTTGAGCAGGCCCGAGCCGACGATCAGCAGGAGGAGGGCGAGGAGGAAGCTCTCGTCGAAGGCCATTGCGAGATGGCCGCCGCTCATCGCCAGGCCGCCGAGCACGACCGCGCTGCGCTGGCCGATGCGGTCGCCAAGCCAGCCGCCGATGACCGGGGTGAAATAGACGAAGCCCGAGTAGAGGCCGAAGATCTGCGAGGCGAGCGCCTGGGTCGAGAGCGAGCCGAACGTGCCCTCGATCATCGCCCGGAAGGCGGCGAAGCCGGCGACGTGCTCGACATGGCCGGGCAGCAGCAGCTGGTTGACCATGTAGAGGACGAGGAGCGCGCTCATCCCGTAATAGGAGAAGCGCTCCCACGCCTCGGTGAAGGCGAGATAGGCGAGGCCCTTGGGGTGGCCGAGGAAGGTGCCGGTCGGGGCGTCGCCGTCGCCCGCCGCCAGTTGCGCTGCAGTCAATCCGGTCTCCCCACCAGAGTTACGCAGGGATCGCTACGCGACCGGAACGCAGCCGCAAGCGTTTTTATGCGGATCGACGAGCGGCGCTCATTCCTCCGGCGCGGTGCCCTGTTCCTTGGCCTCGCGCGATTCCTGCTTGGCCTGCTTGATCACTTGGGTGAGGCAGCCGGTGAAGCCGCCCGGGCCGACCGGCGAGCAGCTGTTGGTGCCGGTCGCTCCGACCGTCTCCAGCGCGCGCGCCTTGTTGGCCCAGGAATCGCGCTCCTGGCGCGGGCCGCCGGTGCGCAGCTTCTCGGGAATGCGGAAGCGGTCGCCCTCGGGCTTGCGGGCGCAGACCACGACTTCGTTGTTGGTCGAGCGCGGGCATGGATCGTTGCCGTAGACGATCACTTCGCTGATCGAGTCCCGTGCCTGCGCGTCCGCCGGAGCCGGAAGCGCGACAAGGCCCGCCGCGAGCGCCGCCGATGCGGCCAGGGTGATCGTCAGCTTGATCATCACGAATCCTTCCAGAGTATCAGCGGGCGAGCCCGCCGTTCAGTTCCTCAAATGCGCTTCGAGAGCGCGATTGCAACCCTGCATCCAGCACGGATCGCCGCAGTCAGCAAAGGATATCCGACCGCCTCCGCAGCCCCGGCGGCGCGGGCCGTATCGCGGTGCTCGAGCTCGTCGGCGCGGAATTGGGCGATGTCTTCGGCAAGCTCCGGGTCGTCCTCGCCGAGTTCGTCGAGTTGCTGGCCGTAATGGCGGTCGATTTCGGTCTCGATCGCGTCGGTGCAGGCAAGCGCGGCTTTCTCGGAGATGAGCGCGGTCGCAGCGCCGAGCGCGAAGCCGGCCACGTTCCAGATCGGCTGGAGCGCGGTCGGACGCACGCGGCGCTCGGTCATCAAGGCGTCGAACCGGGCGAGGTGCCGCTCCTCCTGCGCCGCCATGCGGGCGATGAGCTTGGCCTCGGCGCCGTTCGGACGAAGCACTGCGAGTTGGCCGGCGTAGATCCGCGTCGCACCATATTCGCCGGCCTGATCGACGCGCAGCATCGACGCGCGGTCGGCGCGGCGATCGCCGGGACGCCAGCGGGTCACCGCGCTTCGCCCTTGAGCGAGAAGAGGAGGATAAGCGCCGCTCCGCCGAGCGAGATGATGGCATTCCAGCCGGCGAGCGAAAAGCCAAGGAATGACCATTGGACCTGGTCGCAGCGGATCAGCGGGGCGCCGGTGATCTGGCGCAACACGTCGGCGGTCGAGCCGCTGTGGGCGGTCGAGGTGCAGGTGGTGAAGCCTTCGAAGATCTTGAGCTCGACGCCGGCGTGATAGACCGCGATCGCGCCCGATACTGCGATTGCGATCGCGGCGAGCAGGGTGAGCGTTCGCGACCGCGCGCTTCCCGCCGGAGCGGCGAAGGCCAAGGCGGCTGGCACCAGCGCGGCCATGTGCGCGTAGCGCTGCCACCAGCACATTTCGCACGGATAGAGGCCGCCCAGATATTGCGACCCGAACGCGCCGGCGAGCAGGGCCGCGGGCAGCAGCAGGGCGATGAGCCGGGCCACGGCGGCGCGGCTCATCGGTGCGGACGGAGCGGACGCGCCGGCAACGGCTTCGGCCATGCGGCGCTTACTGCCCCTTCTTGGCGATGGTCGCGGTTGGCGCGACCGGCCCCGCGATTCGCTTCAGCGTGGTCAGCGCATAATAAAGCTGGAAGTCGTCGATGCCCTTCTTCTTGAGGTCGTCGGCCGACGCCTTGAACCGCGGGTCGGTCGTGTCGTCGCTTTCCAGCAATTTATCGTCGACCTTGGCCTGGTTGAGGAGGTGCCGGCGGAGGTCCGCTTCCCGGGTCACCGGCCGGTCCTTGTAGTCGGCGTCGGACAGCTGGGGCACGGTGATGTCGGGGTCGATCCCGCCTTCCTGCACCGAGTGGCCCGACGGCGTGTAGTAGCGCGCGGTGGTCAGGCGCAGGGCGGTGCGGTCGCCGAGCATCGCGATCGACTGGACCGAGCCCTTGCCGAACGTCCGCTCGCCCATGATGAGGGCACGGCGGTGATCCTGCAGCGCTCCCGCGACGATCTCCGACGCCGACGCGCTGCCGACATCGGTCAGGACGATGACCGGAAGGCCGTGGGTGAGGTCGCCGGGCTTCGCGTAGTAACGCTGGATGTCGTCCTTCTCGCGGCCGCGCTGCGAGACGATCTCGCCGCTGTCGAGGAAGGCGTCGCTGACCTGGATCGCCTCGTCGAGCGAGCCGCCGGGGTTGGAGCGCAGGTCGACGACATAGCCGAGCGGATGCCCGCCGGTCGCCTTGTCGATCGCGGTGATAGCGGCTTCGGTCGCATCACCGGTGCCGTTGGCGAACTGGTTGATGTTGATGTAGCCGATACCTTCCTTGACCTCCCACTTGACCGGGCGGACCTTGATGTCCTCCCGCACGAGGGTGAGATCGAAGGGCTTGTCGCGGCCCTTGCGGACGATGGTCAGCTTGATCGGCGTGCCGGGCTTGCCGCGCATCTTCTCGACCGCCTCGTCGAGGGTGAATCCGTAGATCAGCTCGCCGTTGATGTGAGTGATGTAGTCGCCGGCCTTGATGCCCGCCTTCCACGCCGGCGTGTCCTCGGTCGGGCTGATGACCTTGACCGTGCCGTCTTCCATTCCGACGGACAGTCCGAGGCCGCCGTAGCTGCCCTCGATCAGGGTCTTCAGGGCGTCGTAGTCGGCGCCTTCGGCGTAGCTCGAATGCGGGTCGAGCGACGACAGCATGCCGTCGATCGCGCCTTTCATCAGCGTATGGTCGTCGACCGGCACCACATAGTGCTGCTTGACCTGCTGATAGACCGCCATGAACTTCTCGAGCTCCTGGTAATTGGTCGTG
>Ga0070664_100004136_pt1 | contig 11655 bp, 7 predicted proteins | sample KBSC73metaG_FD_65863 | JGI IMG/M metagenome (GOLD analysis project Ga0070664, IMG submission 65863) | Corn rhizosphere microbial communities from Kellogg Biological Station, Michigan, USA - KBS C7-3 metaG | ecosystem: Host-associated > Plants > Roots > Rhizosphere > Soil ... | reverse complement strand
GTGCTGCCCAGGATTGCCTTCGCCACGGTGTGGCCTTCGCCTGCCGGCCCGTCGGCATAGGAGCCGTAGCTGTGGACGCCGGCCGCCGCGCTCGCCGTGTAGGTGAAGGTGCCGTCGGCGCCGGTCGTGGTGACGCCCAGCCAGCTATTGCCGTCGTAGATCGTGACGCTGTCGCCCGCCTCGCCGGTGGTGCCGGTGATGGTGGCGATGCTGTTGGCCACGCTCACGCCCGTGAAGGTCGGGATCGGCGCGTGGGTGTCGTAGGTGAAGCCGATGGTGGCCGCACCGGTGGCGCCCGCCGCGTTGGTTTCGCTCGCGACCACGGTATGGAAGCCGTCGCCGAGGCCCGAGGGCGTGTAGCTCCAATGGCCGGAGGCATCGGCGGTGGCGGTCGTCGCCACGGAGGTGCCGTCGACCGTGAAGTGCACGCTGGCGCCGGCATCGGCCGTGCCGGTGAGGGCCGGGTTCGCGGTGATGCCGTCGGTTGCGGAGGCGCCGGTGTCGCTCACCAGATGCTCCGTCACGATCGGCAGGCCGCCGGCCGCTGGCGGCGGTGACGTCGTCGTCGAGCCGGCTGTTGCCGTGTAAGCGAAGGCCGCGTCGGTCTTGGTTGTGTTGCCGAGGGAGTCGATGGCGATGGCGCCGAAGCTGTGGCTCGAGCCGCTGGCCGCCGCCTCGCCGAAGGTGAAGTGGCCGCTGGCGTCGCTCGTCGTCCAGCCGGCCCAGGTGCTGCCGTCGTAGATCCAGACGGTTTCGTTTCCGACCGGCGTGCTGCCGGTGACGGTGACCTGGCCGTTGGCGAAGCTCGCGTCGGTGAAGACCGGCAGGGTCGGCGCTGGCGTCGTGCCGGTACCAGTACCCGTACCCGTACCCGTGCTCATGCTCGTCGTGAGCGAGAGTGAGGCCTGACCGGTGTTGCCCGCAAGATCGGTCTCGCTTGCCACGACGGTGTGCGACCCGATCGCCAGGCCGGCCGGCGTGTAGGACCAGGCGCCGGTCGCGTCGGCGGCGCTCGTTTGGGTGACCGCCGTGCCGTCGATCGTGAAGTGCACCGTGGCATTGGCATCGCCCGTGCCGGTGACGCCCGCCGCCGAGGCCGTCGAGCCGGCCGAGGAGGTCGCGGCGAGGGTCAAGGCCTGTGTCTGCGCGCTCGCCATGGCCTGGGCGGTCACCGCGGGCGCGGTGGTGTCCAGGGTGAAGCTGAGCGACGCCGAGCTGGCATTGCCGGCCGCATCGGTCTGGCTCGCCACGACGGTGTGGGCGCCGTCGGCAAGACCGGTCGGGGTGAACGACCACTTGCCGCTGGCATCCGCCGTCGCGGTGGCTGCCACGGCCTTGCCGTCGACCGTGAAGCTGACCACGGCGTTGGGGGCGGCGGTGCCCGAGACCGTGGCGTTCGACGTGATCTTGTCGGTTGCCGAGACGCCGGTGTCGCTGGCGAGCTGCGACGTGACGGTCGGCGCCTTGGTGTCGAGCGTGAAGCTCACGCTCGCCGAGCCGGTGCCGCCGGTGTTGGTCTCGCTGGCGACGATGGTGTGCGGGCCGTCGGCCAAGCCCGTCGGGCTGAACGTCCAGGCGCCGTTGGCGCTGGCCGTTGCGGTCTGGGTGACCGCCGTGCCGTCGACGGTGAAGTGGACCGTCGCATTGGGGTCCGCGGTGCCCGACACGGTCGCGACCGAGGTGACCTTGTCGGTCGCCGAGCTGCCCGTGTCGCTCGTCAGTGCGGCCGTGACGGTCGGTGCTGCGGCCGGTGGAGGCGAGGTCGCGTCGGCGGTGTAAGTGAAGCTCGACGCCGTCTTGGTCTGGCCGCCGGTGGAATCGATGGCGATGGCGCCGAAGGCATGGCTCGACCCGCTGGCCGCCGATTCGGTGAAGGTGAACTTGCCGTTGGCGTCGCTGGTGACGGCGCCGACCCAGTTATTGCCGTCATAGATCCAGACGGTTTCGTTCGCCGCCGGAGTCGTGCCGGTGACCGTGAGCTGGCCATTGGCGTAGCTGCCGGCGGTGAAGGTGGGCGCAGTGCCCGACGGAGCCGTCGTCGTGCCCGTTCCAGTGCCCGAGTTGCCGCCAGTGCTTCCGCTGCTCGTGCTGGTGGTCGTGGTGAAGGTAAGCGACGCAGAGCCGGCATTGCCGGCGACGTCGGTGGTGCTCGCCACGACGGTGTGCGTACCGGCGGACAGGCTGCTCGGCGTATAGCTCCAGTTGCCGCTGGCGTCGGCCGTGGCCGTGCCGGTGACGGCCGTGCCGTCGACTGTGAACTTGACCACGGCATTGGGCGCAGCCGTGCCGGTGAGGGCGCCGGTGCTGCTGCTCGTGCCGCCGCCCACCAGCGCCTCGGTCACGGTCGGCGCCTTGGTGTCGAGGGTGAAGGTAAGGCTGGCGCTGCCGGTCTGACCAGCGGCGTTGGTCTCGCTGGCGACGACCGTATGCTGGCCATCGGCGAGGCCGGTCGGGGTGAAGGTCCAGGCGCCGCTGGCATTGGCCGTTGCCGTGGCGGCGACCGCCGTGCCGTCGACCGTGAAGTGGACCGTGGCTCCGGCATCGGCCGTGCCCTTCAGGGCGGCGGAGGAGGTGATGCCGTCGCTCGCCGACGAGCCGGTATCGGAGACCAGCGCCTCGGTGAGGACCGGCGCGGCCGTGCCCGTGCCGCTTCCGGTGCCCGTGCCCGTCGTCGTGGTGCCCGTTAGTCCGGCGGGAACGCCACCGGCGTTCGACGCCGTCAGACCGCTGCCGGTCACCGTGATGCCGGAGCCGGCGACGATGTTGCCGCTGCCCGCGATCGCGACCGTGCCGGTGCCCTGGAAGTTGGCCAGCATGCTCGTGTCCGAACCGGGGCCGTAATACTCCTTGTCGGTGCCCGAGATGTTGACCGTGCCACCATTGAGGTAGCCGCCGATCGCTGTTTGCTGCGGCCCCCAAGTGGAGAAGGTGTCGCTTACGAAGTTTGCGGTACCGTTGGTCACGACAGCGGTGCCGCCGTTGTTCTCGAAGCCGCTCTCCTTGACCAGGGTGATGCCCGAAGTGGCGTCGATGCCGACGCCGGTGTTTTCGACGAAGTAGGCGCCCGTCACCTTCATGTCGTGCGTGCCGTTGTCGAGAATCAGGCCGGCCACGCCGTTCTTGCGGAAGCCGCCGCCGGTCCACGCCAGCCCGTCGGCGACGCCGCCGTTGGCGCCGTTGGCGAAACGCGCGCCGCCGCCGTTGTTCCCGTTCATCCACGAGTCGAACACCGTGCCGTGCACATTGCCGATCACGTCGAGGCCGATGCCGCCGACATGCTCGACGTTGACCTGGTTGATGCTGAGCTTCTGGATCGAGCGGTTGGTGCCGTCTGCGACGATCTTGATGCCGTCACCCTCGGCGCCGTTGCCGTTGATCATCAGGTTGGAGATCGTGAGCTGGCTCACGTTCACCCCCTGGTCGACCACGATCTCGATGACCGGCCCGCCGTTGCTGATGTTCGACTGGATCTTGGCGCCGCCGAAATCGATGTTGATCGGACCCTGGTCGGCGCTGGTGAGGTGGATGACGATCGGCGAGCTCACCGAGTAGTTCGAGCTGGTGAGGTGCTGCGCCGTGCCGGCCGCCGCCGCGTTCAGTGCGGTTTCGACCGGACTGCCGGTGTGGGTGGCTGCGGGCGCCGCGGTGGTCGCCGACGTCACTGCCGACAGGCTGGGCAGCGCGACGCCGCTGCTGCTATGGGTGACCGAGGCCGCGTCACCGCCGCCCAGTCCGCTGAGCGACAGGCTGGAGCCCGTCACGATCTTGCCTGTATCTCCCGTCGCGTAGACGTTTCCGTAGCCCTGGAGGTTGGCGAGGGTTGTCGGGTCGGTGCCGGCGCCATGCCAGGTGCTGGTGTTGCCGACCACCGTCGCATTGCCGTTCAGCCAGCCGCTGATGCCGACGGTCTGCGCACCGGTGCTCTCGAAGGTATTGTTGTTGAAGTTGCCGTAGTTCTGGATCGCGATGGCCGATCCGTGGTTGTCCGAGAAGTCGCTGTTGCTGACCGAGGTGATGCCCATCTCGGCATTGATGCCGCCGCCGGCATTGCCGACGAACTTGGCGCCGTCGACGCTCATGTCGCGCGCGCCGTTGTCGAGCATGAGGCCCGCGCCGCCGTTGTTCTGGAAGCCGCCGCCGAACCAGTGCAGGGCGCTCACCTGGCCGCCGTCGAGATGGGAGAAGTAGGCGCCGCCCTTGCCGTCGTTGGTCATCCAGGAGTTCGAGACCAGGCCCTCGAACACGCTGCCCTGGACGTCGAGGCCGTAGCCGCCGACATGGTTCACGGTGACGTTGTTGACGCTGAAATTGTAGACCCAGCGGTCGTTGCCGGCGGCGACGATCTGGATGCCGTCGCCCTCCTTGCCGTTGCCCTGGATGGTGAGGTTGGAGAAGGTCAGGTAGCGCAGGTCGACGCCGGGATCGACCACTACCTGGATGACGGGCGAGCCGTTGGTGATGTTCGACACGATCGTGCCGCCGCCGAGATCGAGGCCGAGCGGGCCCTGTGTCGTGCTGGTGACATGGATGACGATGGTACTCGAGACGGTGAAGGTCTGGCCCGAGCCTTGGGCGACGTAGCTGCCGGCCATTGCCGACTGCAGGATGGAGTTGAGGTCGGTTGCGTCGTTAGCAATCGCCGTGGTCGCCATCTAAGGTACCCTCGCGTGTTGGTGTGGTTCGTGTCGCGGTCGTCTCTACCGCTCGATGTCATCGCTCGTGCGACGTCGCGCGGCATTACGGGCGTCTCGATGCCCGTCCGTCTCGACACCGAAATCCGGTGTCGTCTCAGCGGTTTGTGTCTGACCCCCCGGCCGGATCGCAAACTGGCGCCCGTGTATGTGATGGTTGCGATGGTGCCCTGTGACCGTTCTGTGGTCGGGCAACCTCATATCCACAGCGCCGTTTCTGGCGCGATTAGTGGCTGTGACCAAGCTGTGGCGACGCAACTCGTTGTGGGCTGCCGGCTGAACTGAAACAAGAGTTGCAAAAAAGTGCGGAGAAATGGGGGTTCGCGCGATCTCCGCCGAGGGCTCCATCGGCCCGAAGAAGGGTACGCCACACTTTGATCACGTGGCAGGATGGGCGCGCATCCATATGGTGAAAGCGATACGACGGAGGGGAAGACGTGAAGATCGCGATCATCGAGGACGAGGTGATCCTCGCGATGGCACTCACCTTGATGCTCGAGGACTGGGGGCACCAGGTTGTCGGGACGGCGGACACCGAGATCGGCGCGATGGTCCTGGTCAAGGACGAGCGTCCGGATCTGGTGGTGATGGATATACGGCTGGGCCGCCGCGACAATGGCCTGCGCGCGGCGCGCCTCATTCGCGCCAGCAGCGACGTTCCGATCGTGTTCTGCACCGCCTACGCGGACAGTCCGCCGATCCAGGCGCAGGTCGCCGCCCTCGGCAACACCCACCTGATCGGAAAGCCGGTGGATGAGGACCAGCTCGAATGGCTGTTGCGCACGATCGACGACCGCCGGCAAAAGGTCGGCGGTGCACCGGTCTTCGCATTGCGCACGCTGCAGCCGGCGTCGAACGACCTCTAGAAAATATTCCGTCCGGCCGGAATCGGCCGGACGGAATATGCCTGCTGCAACAAAGATCGCCCGTGCGCGCATTTCCGTTCAGATGGAACCGCGCTGGCGGGCCAATGGGACAAGTGACAATCGTACGGGCGCGGTTCCATCTGAACGGAAATCGCTCTAGCCGACGCCAGCAACGGCCGAGAGAAGCCGCGAACTAAGGCGCACGCGCCTCGAGATTGGGTGATGCGTCGGGATCCTGCCGCAGCAGGGCGAGCAGGCCTCGGTCGACCTTGCCCGTGACGTCACGGCCGACCTTCGCTTCGTACTTCTGTGCGCCGGCGGTCGTTCGCGGGCCGACCACGCCGTCGATCGGGCCGGGATTGATGTCGAGCGACGCCAGGCGCTTCTGAATCTCGATGATCTCCGAGCGACTGAGCGCGATCTCGGGCGCTTGCGGGGCCGGGCTGGCCGGCGGCTCCGGCAGGGTCACCGGCGGCGCGGGCTCCGGGGGCGCTGGGATCGAGGCAGCCACATCGACGACAGAAGTCTCGGTCTTGGCAGGCGTGCGGGCCGGCGGGGCAGCTTCCGGTCCAACGGCGATCGCGGCCAGCACGGGTGTGGGCACGGAAATTGCCGCGGTGACATGGTGGGCGGACGGACGCGGTGCATCGTCCTGCACGAGCCATCGATAATACGGATAGGCGACAGCGCCGGCGCCGACGATCGCTACCAGCAGGACATACGGCCAGGCGATCGCAAACCGGCGGGGTGGCGGGAGGGGATCCGGCAGGGCATGTGTCGGATGGCGCGTCGCGAGATGAACCGACAGGCGCGCCATGGAGTCCTGGAAAGTATCTTCGGAAACTTCGGCAGACCCACCCAGTCTTCCCATCCGATCCATCGTCATCTCCTAAAACCCGCGCGACTATGAACAATCGCGCGCGCGAGGAGCGTGATCTTGCTGGGACAACAAGCTGGGAAAACAAAGGGCGGGCCCGTGGGCCCGCCCTTCGATTCGACTACGATGGCGATGTTGATCAGTCGTGATCGTGCACGACGACCGTCGGGGTGCCGATGCTCGAATGCTCGGTCACGACGGCACGACCGGACGCCGACTGGTGCTCGACGGTCTCGGTACGGTAGCTGCAGGCCGCGATCGACAGCGCGGCGATAGCCAGGACAATCAGGCTGCGCATGGGGTGTCTCCTCGGTTCGATTTTGCGCGGAGACAACGGAGGAGCCTCCCAACGGTTGCCGAACCCCCGTGGCTATTCGCGGACCAACCCCAACCGCTCACCACGATAGGCGCCGCTCAGGACCCGTTCCCACCACGGCTTGTGCTCGAGAAACCAGCGGACGGTGTCGCGCAGACCCTGCTCGAAATCGTGCCGCGGCTGCCAGCCGAGCTCGTGGCGGATCTTCGACGCGTCGATGGCATAGCGTACGTCATGGCCGGGGCGATCGGTGACGAACTCGATCAGGCGCTCGTGCGGCCGATGGGAACTCTCTGGCAGCATCTCGTCGAGCAGTCGGCAGATCGTACGCACCACATCGATGTTCCGCCGCTCGCTGTCGCCGCCGACATTGTAGGTCTCGCCCGGCCTTCCCTTCGTCAGCACCGTGACCAGCGCCTCGGCATGATCCGCGACATGCAGCCAGTCGCGCACGTTCTCGCCGCGCCCGTAGACCGGCAGCCGCTCGCCGCGCAAGGCGCGGATGATGATCAGCGGGATCAATTTCTCAGGGAAGTGATAGGGCCCGTAGTTGTTGGAGCAGTTGGTGGTGAGCACCGGCAGGCCGTGGGTATGGTGCCAGGCGCGTACCAGATGGTCGGATGCCGCCTTGCTCGCCGAGTAGGGCGAGTTGGGTGCGTACGGGGTGGTCTCGCTGAACTTGCCGGTGGCGCCGAGCGAGCCGAACACCTCGTCGGTCGAGATATGCTGGAAGCGGAAGCGGGTGCGCGCTTCGGCATCGAGCGTGCGCCAGTGTGCGAGTGCCGCCTCGAGCATGATGTAGGTGCCGCGCACGTTGGTCTCGATGAAGGGCGCCGCGCCGTCGATCGAGCGGTCGACGTGACTCTCGGCGGCGAGATGCAACACGGCGTCGGGCTTCACCTCGGCGAAGATCGCGTCGATTGCCGGCCGGTCGCAGATGTCGGCTTGGAAATGGCGGTGGCGATTGCTGGTGCGCGCCTCGGCCAGCGATTCGAGGTTGCCGGCATAGGTCAGCTTGTCGACGTTCGCGACCGACCAGTCGGTGGTTCGGATCACGTGCCGGACGACCGCCGAGCCGATGAACCCCGCGCCGCCGGTGATCAGGAGTTTCATGTGCGCTGTCTTAGGTCATGGGACCGCGCCACTCCAGTGGCGCTCATGCGCATGATGCGCCACTGGAGTGGCGCGGTCCCATAAGGTTCAGTGGTGCAGGATCTGGCCGAGGAAGGTCTTGGTGCGTTCGTTCTTCGGATGGGCGAAGAACGCCTCGGGCTCGTTCTGCTCGACGATCTCGCCGCGGTCCATGAAGATCACGCGGTCGGCGACGGCCCGGGCGAAGCCCATCTCGTGGGTGACGCAGATCATGGTCATGCCCTCGCGCGCCAGCTCGATCATCACGTCGAGCACCTCCTTGACCATCTCCGGGTCGAGCGCCGAGGTCGGCTCGTCGAACAGCATGATCTTGGGCCGCATGCAAAGCGCGCGGGCGATCGCCACGCGCTGCTGCTGGCCGCCCGAGAGCTGGCCGGGATATTTCAGCGCCTGCTCGGGAATGCGCACGCGCTTGAGCAGGTTCATCGCCACCTCCTCGGCGTCCTTCTTGGGCATTTTCTTGACCCAGATCGGCGCCAGGGTGAGGTTCTCGAGGATGGTAAGGTGCGGGAACAGGTTGAACGACTGGAACACCATCCCGACCTCGCGACGGATGGCCTCGATGTTCTTGACGTCGTTGGAGAGCGTCACGCCGTCGACGATGATGTCGCCCTGCTGGTGCTCCTCCAGCCGATTGATGCAACGGATCAGCGTCGACTTGCCCGAGCCCGATGGCCCGCAGACGACGATCTTCTCGCCGAGCTTGACGTCGAGGTTGATGTCGGAGAGCACGTGGAACTGGCCATACCACTTGTTCACGCCCTTGAGGGTGATCACCGACGGGGCGTTCGAAAGGTCTTGCTTGGGTTGGGCTGAAGCGGCCATCAGCGGCGAGTCCCCTTGTTGAGCTCGATCTCGAGGTACTTGGAATAGCGCGACATCGAATAGCAGAAGCAGAAATAGACGAAAGCGGCGAACAGGTAGACCTCACCCGGGAAGCCTGCCCAGTTGGGATCGACCAGCGCCTGGTTGGCGGTGTTCAGGAAGTCGAAGATGCCGATGATCAACACCAGCGAGGTGTCCTTGAAGAAGCCGATGAAGGTGTTGATCAGCGGCGGGATCACGACCCTGAGCGCTTGGGGCAGGATGATCAGCGTCGTCTTCTGGACGTAGTTTAGGCCCACCGCGTCGGCGGCCTCGAACTGGCCCTTGGGCAGCGACTGCAGGCCGCCGCGGATGATCTCGGCGATGTAGGCCCCGGCGAACAGGATCACCGCCACCTGGGCGCGCAGGAACTTGTCGATGCTCATGCCGGTCGGCAGGAACAGCGGCAGCATGACCGAGGCCATGATCAGCAGGCTGATCAGCGGCACGCCGCGGATCAGCTCGATGAAGCCCACGCACAGGCCTTTGATCAGCGGCAGGTTGGAGCGTCGGCCGAGCGCCAGCAGGATGCCGAACGGAAACGCGAACACCAGGCCATAGGTGGCGAGGATGATCGTCACCGGGATGCCGCCCCACAGGCCGGTCTCGACGTAGCTGAACGGTGCGATCGCCAGGCCCCAGGCCGGCATCACGCCCGTGACACGCAGCACCAGGCCGGCCGCGGCGATGCCGGCGAGCGCTCGCCAGCCGTTCAGCTCCGCCGGCTGGGCGATGCTGCCGCGCAGGATCATGCCGAGGCCGCCGGCGGCCAGCGCCACGAACAGGATCAGGCTGATCGAGATGTTGATCTCGCCGAACATCAGCAGGAAGGTGACGAAGCTGCCGATGCCCCAGATGGCGATCAGCCGCTTGTTCCACATCCGCCGGTCCGAGCTCAGGATCAGCATCGCCAGCATGGTGATGACCGCGAACAGCGGCCGCCAGTGCTGCTCGTAGGGGAACGAGCCGAAGAAGATGTAGCGGTACTTCTCGCGGATCAGCGCCCAGCAGGCGCCATGGCCGCGGCACTCCGCGCCGCTCTTGGCGTCGAAGGTCGCGGTGAACACCGCCCAGTGCAGGAAGTTCGACAGGATCCAGGCGACGGCGAGCACCAGCACGATCGTGGTGATGCTGTTGCCCCAGCTCGAGAACAGGTTCTTGCGCATCCAGCCGAAGACGCCGGTCTCGACGGTCGGGGGAGCGAGTTGCCGGCGCTCGCCGGTGGGCATGACGTCGGTCATGTCAGCGCTCCCGCAGCGCAATGCGCTTGTTGTACCAGTTCATGAACGCCGAGATCGACAGGCTGACCGACAGGTAGGCGGCCATGATGATCAGGATGTTCTCGATCGCCTGGCCGGTCTGGTTGATGGTGACGTTCACTGCGGCGACCAGGTCGGGATAGCCGATCGCGATCGCCAGCGAGCTGTTCTTGGTGATGTTGAGATACTGGCTGGTCATCGGCGGGATGATCAGCCGCATCGCCTGCGGCAGCAGCACCAGCCGCATCACCTGGCCGCGCGACAGGCCGAGCGCCGACGCCGCCTCGCTCTGGCCCTTGTGCAGCGCCAGGATGCCCGAGCGCACGATCTCGGCGACGAAGGCCGAGGTGTAGAGCACCAGGCCGACCAGCAGCGCGGTGAATTCCGGCTGGATGACGATGCCGCCGTCGAAGTTGAAGCCCTTGAGATGCGGCCAGCTCATGTGATGGGGTGCGCCGCCCAGCAGCCAGACGACTAGCGGCAGGCCGACGATCAGGCCGACGCCGGCCTTGATGGTCGGGAAAGGCTGGCCGGTCGTATCCTGCCGCTTCTTGGCCCAGCGCTTCACGAAGATCGTCGCGACGATGCCGATCAGGAAGGCCAGTCCCATCCAGTCGTAGGTCGGGTCGGCGAGCGGCACCGGCGCGTAGAGGCCGCGATTGCTGAGGAAGAACGAGTCGAAGACGCTGATCGCCTGGCGTGGGCCGGGGAAGGCTTCGCTGATCAGCTTGTAGATCAGGAACAGCCACAAGAGCAGCGGCACGTTCCGGAACATCTCGACGAAGCACTCGCAGATCTTGGCGAGCAGCCAGTTGGGCGACAGCCGGCCGACGCCGATCATGGTGCCGAGGATGGTCGACAGGAAGATGCCGATCACCGCCACCTTGAGCGTGTTCAGCATGCCGACGAAGATCGCGCGCGAGTAGGTGCTGGCCGGCGAGTAGGCGATCATGGTGTCGCCGATCTCGAAGCCTGCCTCGCGTTGAAGGTAGCTGAAGCCGGAGGCGATCTTCTGGCGTTGCAGGTTCTCGATCGTGTTGCTGATCAGGAACCACGCCAGCAGGCCCACCAGGCCGACCACCACGATCTGGAAGACCCAGCCACGGATGACCGGGTCGTTCCACGGCGCAACCTTGGTCCGTGTCGTCGAGGAGCCGAGAGACTCGACCGCCATTCTTTATACCCCCTGCGGGCTCAGCGGATGGGCGGCGCGTACTGCAGGCCGCCCTGCGTCCAGAGCTTGTTTACGCCTCGGTCGATCTTGAGCAGCGAATTCGGCCCGACGTGCCGATCGTAGCTCTCCCCGTAATTGCCGACCTGCTTGACGATGTTGTAGACCCACTTGTCGTCGACGCCCAGCGCCTTGCCCATGCCTGGGGTGACGCCGAGGATGCGCTTAATCGTCGGATTCTCGCTTTTCGCCATCTCGTCGACGTTCTTCGAGGTGATGCCGTACTCCTCGGCCTCCAGCATGGCGTACTGGGTCCAGCGGATGATGTCGGCGAGCTGGTTGTCGCCGTGGCGGACCATCGGGCCGAGCGGCTCCTTCGAGATGATCTCAGGCAGGATGACGAAATCCTCGGACTTGGCCGGCGGCGGCACGTTGGCGGCCCGGGTGGCCGCGAGGCTC
>Ga0070664_100004135_pt1 | contig 11655 bp, 16 predicted proteins | sample KBSC73metaG_FD_65863 | JGI IMG/M metagenome (GOLD analysis project Ga0070664, IMG submission 65863) | Corn rhizosphere microbial communities from Kellogg Biological Station, Michigan, USA - KBS C7-3 metaG | ecosystem: Host-associated > Plants > Roots > Rhizosphere > Soil ... | reverse complement strand
CATGTATCCGACACGCCAATTCGTCGAAGAAGGTGGTCTCCTGGCGTATGGGCCTCTGCTTGGCGACCTGTACCGCCGCGCCGCGACTTACATCGACAAAATTCTAAAAGGCGCGAAGCCTGCTGGCCTGCCGGTCGAGCAACCGAAAAAATTTGAGTTGGTGATCAACCTCACAACCGCCAAGCAGATCGGCCTGACGATTCCGCCAAATGTGCTGGCGAGAGCGGACAAGGTTATTAAATGAATCTGCGGCGCAAACTGGTTCCGCTTGCGTTGGCCGCTCTGCTCTTTGGATTCGGCTCAGTCGAGGCACGGCAGCCGGCAAAAATCCCGCGCCTCGGATTTTTGTTTACGCTCTCACCTTCTATCAGCTCCGAGCGTGTCGAGGCGTTCCGTCAGGGGCTGCGGGATCTTGGATATTTTGAGGGGAAAAATATCGTCATTGAGATTCGCTCTGCGGAAGGGAAAGCAGAGCGGCTCACAGATCTCGCGGATGAACTGGTGCGTCTCGACGTGGATGTCATCATCACCGCTGGTCCGACGCCAACTAATGCGGCCAAAAAAGCAACAAAGACGGTTCCCATTGTCATGACGTTTGACATTGACCCTGTTGGCTCGGGACTTGTTGCCAGTCTGGCGCGGCCTGGGGGCAATATCACCGGATTATCCACTCTCGCCCCAGAGATAAGCGGCAAACACTTGGAGTTATTAAAGGAAACTGTTCCACGGCTCTCGCGCGTGGCTCTGTTCCGGACATCGACCGTCCAAGGCAGCGCACAAGAGCTAAAGCAGGTCGAACTCGCCGCCGGGGGACTTGGCCTCCGACTTCATTACTTCGAAGTACGAGACCCTAAGGATCTCGAGACTTCGTTCCAAGCGGCAAAGAGCCAGCACGCCGACGCGATGCTCGTGGGAACAAGCCGAATCCTGTATGGCCAAAGGGCGCAGGTCGTAAAGCTAGCGGTAAAATATCGCCTGCCAGCAATGTACATAGAACAGGAATTCGTGCTTGCAGGCGGCCTGATGGCGTATGCAACGAGCATTTCAGATCTCTATCGCCGGGCCGCTACTTAGTCGACAAAATTCTCAAGGGCGCAAAGCCCGCCGATCTTCCCATAGAGCAGCCAACCAAATTTGAGTTTGTCATCAATGTGAAAGCCGCCAAGCAGATCGGCCTCACGATTCCGCCGAACGTGCTGGCGAGAGCGGATCGGGTGATTAAATAGCCTCAGTCACTGAGGTGGGATAATGTTCGGGAGTGACGTAGAAAACCCGAACAGTCCATATCCACTGTCTACTTTGGCGACGTGGTGGTAACGAGTAGATACAGCCCCGTTGCAATCAGGCTACTTTTGGCCGTCGTTTAGCCCTCCCGAAGAACCGCAGCTTCTCTGAAAGTCCGCAGGCTTCTGCCAATGAGCTTCTACTTTGGCTTTTTGGTAACCGATTTGCCTTACAGTTTTAACGACGGCCGATGCTTCGCAACGAAAGGAGTCTCCGATGAAAACTGAGATTTCATTGTTGGGTCATTACTCGCGTTGGCGATTTATGCAGGCACTTTAGATAATGCTTTTGGTGTACATCGTTCATTCCTTTTGGCTCGCTACACCTCAGGTTAATCCGTTTTTAGTTTTTAGCCTTCGTACTTAAGGCTTCGGGTGATCATTGCGATTAAATCGGGGTAAGGGAGCATTAAACGTATACAAGATCGGGATATTTCGGTTAGCCAACGGCGAATCTGAATAGTCTCTTCCAATATCCACAAAATAACCTAGCGCGCTGCCCACAATCCGCGCCCGTTTTCTCTCGCTTCTCGCTCCAGGCTCCTGAATTCTTCCATCCGTGCAAATGGGAACGCTGTGTATGCTTGGCCGTAGCCCTGCCGGATGATTTCAGCATTCAGCAGCGAGCCGTTTTCAAGAAACACATACGCCAATGTTCGTCCATAGCGGTCCCTATGATCATTGGCAGCGTTCGCATTATCAAATGCAAGCCTTACCTGCCTCCCTTCAACGATGCGTTGTGTAAACGCTGATGCCTCGCGCCCAAAATACTCCACTGGTTTGCGAGGGTCTCTACAGGGTCACAATCGAATCAGACGGGCTAGTGCTGCTGGACCTCACTGTCTGCTACGAGTGCTACGGTGATGCCCGGCGACTCGGCCTTCACACCGAGCCAATTAACCCGGGTGACACTGTTCGGGAACGCTATACTGTTGGGGACCGCTATCAGTTTCACGCTGCTTAGCGCCCCCTCCGGCCCAAAGCTCGCCTTTTGTAATGACACTTGGCGTGGCGAATATGCGCCCGGCAATGCCTATAGTAACGGCGGTCTCGGCGTCCTGCCAACCTATATGCTTTCGTTTTGGATTATGCGTCGCGGTTACTCCAGTGGAAGACGATCTAAGGTATACGGCGATCCAAACTGCCGTTACTGAAAATCCAAATTTGATTTTTCTAGACCTCCGATTCCCGGATATGGATGGAATAGACGTCGGGCGCGCTCTACACAAGTTTCTGACAACTGGACATATTCCGGTTGTCGGCTGGACGATCGATCCTATCAGCATCGTACATGCAAAGATTGCTAGAAGTAGGATTCATTGATTGTCTTCAAAAACCGTTTTCACTCAGTGAAGTCCTAGACTAGTCGAACGATATACTCCGAAACCATAGCGTTTATTGTCAACCAGCGGATCCATCCCACGGCCCCACTGATTGGGACGACTCAACTTTACCGTCATCTCTCTGGCGCGCCTTGAGCACGTACCCGTCCATCCGGCAACAGTCGGAGCATTTAGCGGCCGTGCATAATCTTCTCGCCACGGCGTTACAGAACGGGATTCGCAGACGGGTCAGGATGCTTATTTCGTGGCCTCAACGGGGCGCGATAGTCGGCCGGATTGAAAATTTCATTGCTTTACCTTTCATTGATCTTTTTATCCCTGTTCACGTCTGACGTGCTAACATTGCTCGATGGAGAAGCAAGCTGATCCGATGCCGTCGTTCGTGACTCTTCAGCAAGCCGCTAAATTGCTGAATCTTCCAGCTCACCAAGTACAAAGAATGATCCACCGCAAAGAATTGCCCGCTCTCATTGTGGGCAGCCGTTGGCGTATTCCTAAAAGTGCACTCACCAAAATGATTCCGCCATCCGTTTGAGCTGGGCGCGCTGTATCATAACCTCTATCCGTTCAGCTCCAAGGCTTGCCAGCTCACCGTATCCACGGTAAAACCTAATCGCTCAGCCAGAAGGCGGGGCCGCGGCAATCATCACGGCGTTGGGATGATAAGCCGAGCAAAGCACCAGATATTCGCACTTGAAGGCGCTGTCACACGTGCGATGCTCCAGCGTGGAATAACGCTGGATCACTCACTCAGTGAGGCGTCTGTCAATCGAGTCGGCGTGATCGAATTTCAGCGGCTGTTACGTGAAGTTTAGGAATTCGCCAACGACTTCCCACTTTCAGAGCTGGCAGTTCTTTGCGGTGGATCATTCTGAGTACGCTGTGGGTCGGCAAATTCAGCAAGTTAGCGGCATCGCGTGGAGTTAGGAATGTTGGATCAGCGGGTTTCTTCATACTGGCAAAGGGTTAAAAAAACTTGTCCAGATTAGTGGACAAGTTTAAATCGCTGGGAGGATTGGCGCAACGAAAAACGAGCCGAAGGTAGAACGGGCACAAATTAACCGCTAACGGCAACAGGAGGCGTATCCGAGAGCGCAGCGATCGGTAAACGGCCGTCGTCTTGGCCGTTGACCATGCAACGTCTATGCGATGACGAAGATGGAATTAGCAGGATGGTAAAGAGCTGGGCACTTCACCGATCTTCGAGCGCCTCAAGCCATTTAGCGAGTTCGGTCCTCACGGACACGCCACCGGCTACCGACTCTGAAAGCAGGCAATTCGTTACGCCGGATCATGCTTTTTACAGTTCGCGGGTTGACTCGGAGCACCTCAGCGGCTCCGACACAGTCAGCAAGCGCAATGGCTCAAAATTGTTTTGCATAACTAAAAGAGAGAGAAGCCGGGCAGGAGAATCCCATTCCGACTCTCTCTTTTAACCCGTAACCCGTCCCTCAGTAACGCTGCCTCCCAGCCCGTCGCCAGTGGAGCAACGCGAATGCCATTGCCCTTACTGAGTAGAGTCGGCCGTTGTTGGGAAAAGCAAGCTCTTTGTCTTAGGCCGCATTAATTGCGTGCTGTGGCTTTGGTACAAATCGTTCAACTAGTGCTCGTAAAATGCGGGGAGCGACTGGCTTTAGCAGACAATCGGTGAGGCTGTTCCTTAAAAGAGCTTGCGCTCGCGGTATAGGATTACCGGTCCAGACGACAATTGGGATGTGCTTGAAGTGTGAAATTCCACGAAGCTGACGGGCCACTTCCACGCCATTCATATCAGGCAGAAGGAGGTTTAACAAAATCAATTTCGGAACTTCGGCAATTGCAATTTGGATGGCGGTTCGGCCGTCTGCCGCTTGCAAAACAGTGTAGCCAAGCCGAGCAAGGAAGGTTGCTAGTAACTTTCGGAGATTCTCATAATCATCAACAACGAGGATTTTCGGTGTAGCCATCGAGATCACACGAAAGAATGGTATACGTCGATAATCGAGTCCGCTATGGGCGACCAATTTTTTTGAGACTAAGCATCATGACGGAAAAAGTTGCAGCTGGGGGGTCGTGATGGGATTGCACGGACGCATTGCATTCCCGCGGGCCCAGCTGCACGTCATTTGTTCAGCAGAGATCGTGCCGCAGTGCTCAAGTGCGACTCTGGAGATACTACTGGAGAATGCGGTAAATGGAGGGCCGAAACATCAACCAACCATTCTTGCTGTATCGTGAGTGACTGCAGGATATTTCAACACTGCTTGAGGCCGAATGGCTTATGGTCGTAGCGAAGGCGCGGGAAAAAAAGCTTAGTGCAACGTAATGAGAGCTTCAGTGTTAGGCTTCCCAGCGTCGATCCAACGCAAGGCGGCAAGCACGCCCCATGATTCGGCATCGTTTTGCGAACAAGATATTTCATATGGGCCGAATTTCATTTTGTTCTCAATCATTCCATCTGTCCATGTCAACGTTACTTCGACGCCCCAGTATCTGTTCGTTGATGAACTGGCAAGCGCCTCAATTGTGTGCCCGTTGTATTCAAGCGTCACGGACGTCCTCCCGTTTTTCGGTGCAGCTGGCTGGGCCATTAAAGGTAATGGAGGAAAGTTTCCCTTGGCTTCCAGCTGCGACTGGATTTTTTGAGCATGGAATGTGCCCTGAGAACTCTTCGAGAAATACGGGGACTTGCGGGAGGTGAAGCTCATTTCGTGGAGGCGCTTTTACCCGCAGCATCGTACGGGCGGGAATAGTTCAGGCCAGAATTGAACAGGCGGGGTCCTACCACTGCTAGCGGGTGACACCTCGACCGAAATCCGCTGAGACACGGCCCAAAAACGAGAAATCCAAATTGTTTAACGCCGATTAATAACGCGCGCGGCTCTGCTGGAGGTTGAAGTGGACAGTGATTTCACCCCCGCATTTATTTGACCAGTTTACAAAGCCGACACATTAGACACAACAGTATAGTAGCTCTGCGAGGTTGGATTAGCCGGCCAGGTGGAACGCCATGTTGACCGTGGAAGATGCCGCCTCGTACTTATCAGAATCGGTCTCAACTTTAATTTGCTTGGTTTCAGTGCCCACAAGTTAACAACCCCTTATAATCAACGCCGGCTCATAAAGTTTAAACAAGACACAAATATTCGCCGCTATGGGCTAATCATCTCGCGGGCACACATAGCGCCGGCGCCTTAAACAAGCCGCTCATACCTCGGGCGCTAACTGATGATTGTTTTTCCTGTCCCTGCGCTGTTCGCTGTCGCCACGCGACCCTTCTCGGGTTCACGATCTTGATAGCCGCTGGTCTTCCGGGCAGTACCGCTCACCTGCTCGCGTTATCCCTTATACTGCGTTCCCCATCTCCTTGCCTCACCGGGGGGAATTATTTGGAGGTAGAACATTATTGCTGGTGTTTGTTGGAGCCGCTGTAACAACAATTTATGGCGAGCAGATTGCACGTGAGAAATTTATAGGACTTCTGACGAGGTCACGGTGAATTTTCTGGGGGGAACGCGATGCAATGATAGAGAAAACCAACTGACAAGTTAGAAAGTTCCTACGGTCGCGCTGTATTTCTCTCGGACCTTGGAAGGTTTGGTGATTATGAAACTGCGCGAGCACCCACTGGTAAAAAAACACTGGCCACCAAAATGGAAGCCCTTTTTCGGATCGACTGCGCCCGTCACTGGAGAGATCGGTGTGCTCGATGAGGTTCGTCCATCCCGACTGAACCGATGCTGTTACGTCCTGGTGGATCTTCGCGGCAAAAAATATATAGGCTCACTGCGCTTCGGCGACGACGCTTTCTGCCGGAAGTTTATTGATTTCATCCGACGGCAGCGGGGAAAACCAATCGCTAAAATTGGAGAGCTTGAAATTTCATTCGGCTAAGATTTTGAACTAACGCTCTGCCCTAGAGCATTTGCTGCGCCACTTTATATGCGGAGGATGAAAAATGGCGCTTACTAAGGCTGATATTGTTGGTCGAATCTGCAAGAGAAACGAAATTTCGATGACTGATGCCGTTAATGTTGTCGAAGCCGCTTTCGAAGTCATTAAAGCCTCATTGGAGCGAGGTGAGACAGTAAAGATAAAGAACTTCGGGAAATTTTCCGTTCGTTCCAAGAATGAGCGCAGAGGACGGAATCCCTTAACGGGCGCTGAAATATCTATTCCCGCACACAAGACGTTGATCTTTAAGGCCAGTTCGGAAATAAAGAAAATAGTCAATAACACGGCGTCGGATTGAGCGTCTCCGACCGAATTATCACTAGGTTTTTTCTGCGCGGAAAGACTATACAGCGGATCGTCAGGAAGCCTTGCGATCAAATTGCGCGGAAACCACGAAGGCAGTCCGGGAGGAGCTGATGGAAATCGCATGAAAGCGGCGGAATAACATCCGTTTGGGATACAATTTTTTGTTTGCACAATTTTTTTGTCAATGACTAGACTCCGTGCCATACTAAAGACATCAGTTATTTAGTTCGTGGAATGGAATTTCGCTGCGACCCGGATGGGATTTGGCATAGTTGTGTCGGCTGCGTTGGCTGGCCTGGTGCCTCGTTCAACGTAATCCGAATGGAAAAACTGCCGCCTGATTTCGAATTGTGCCATAACTGTAAAATCCTGAGAGCGCCTGTACGAATCCTTGTGCCACAAAATGCAGCCAGGAGGTGGACCTGTATGGCGCTTCCGCTCTTACTCCTTTTCCTGGCTTTTTACGTGGGAGATATACGGGTTCTGCAGCAGAGCCTCGAATGGATCGACGGAAGAATTGTTAGCGGAGGCGCGTATAATTCAAAGCATGGCGACTACCCTGACGAGGTGCCTGAAGACTTCTTTAAGGTTTGATTTTTCCCCAGTCAGTCTTTTAGCTGACGGCCGTTAAGCCGCTACCTTGTATGACTCATCCTGCTCGTGAGGTTTTTGCCGCCAGTTTGGCACATAGCCGCAGTTGCGGCAGTAGAACTGTTCAGGAATATGGTCATCACAGCGGGGGCACTTACAGCCATCGTTGTTTTCAAGGTCCATGTTTCGCCCCTCTCTTCTTCCTGCCGATTTGCATTGACGAACTTCCTGGCGGAGTCGGCATAGACTGATAGCCCTCATCGGCGCGATTGCTTGGAGGCAGTGGTATGCCGACTCCATGATCGAGATTCCGAATCGTTTTCTTTACGCCCGCGCGCATCGGCACCTTCGCGCATTCGTCCTTTAGAAATACACTCGCGACAGACCTGCGCATCGCCGGCAGGTCAGTGAGTAAAACAAAGTTAGCGGGGGCCACCCTGAACAGTTTGAGCAGAAATGCCAGATCTCGCTAGAACTGGCTTTTCGATATTCAGAAGAGATTTCCGGTAACGACGAATGGTGTGCAGCGTGTCGCATAGTTCCCGTTGCTGATCCCGGCTACATTGAATCTTCGGCAAGTTAAATTTGCTCTCTGAAAAGACATCGCAGCGATGCCGTACAGCAACTTTGATTCCGCCACTGAATTCCAGCTATTTAGATTTTTTTGATAGTCTTTTTGTCGGGAAAAAAAGTCGCTTGGTGTTAATCCAAGCAGCAAATAGCCTACACTTCGGTGCGCCACAGTAGGACCAATCTGAAATAGCCCGACTGAGACATTAAGGTAATCGCCACGCTCGCGCCTCCTCATTATTCTAAGCACTGACTGCCCGTGACCGCTGTTCAAATAGATCAGAAGACGATATCGAGGTTTGGTTTTCGCTGGTCGAGGGAATTATAGACGCGGGGCTGCCTGTAAAATGGCAAGAAACAAATGCTCTGATAGCTGTGCTAGGAGCATCCGAACGCGAAGATTATAATTGCGAGATTTATACGAGCGCTGCGTGGCGGCTCGACTGGTTTTCCATACATCTGGCGGAATACTTTAGTCTGCATATGCCCGCAGAAGAGACAACAAGCTCCCGAACTGGTACTGGCATTCCCATTGCTCCAGTGAAGGCGTGTGGAGTCACACAGGTATAGCTTCAACTGGCCGTTTCTCGTTTTCTGGCTTGGCTATACTGGGCTTGTACTTATCGTTACGTCGGCGCTCTTGTAATGTGCTGCTAGCGTTAAGAGCAAGGCTAGCTACCGGAAGTGAAACTTGCTAGCTCAGGGTCTCTGCGAGCGGATGTTCCGGCCCGAAAAACCGGCAGCGAGGAATTGTGTGCACCAAAATCAGGGAATCAGTAATTCGGTGTTCAGTAGATTAGCTACTCCGCGGTACCAATCGTTGAACAGTTGCAATCAGTGCCTCACGATCAATGGGCTTGGGTATGAATTCTACAGAGCCGCTCATTCTTTGTGCCGCATCTTGTGACAAGAAACCGGAGGTAAGAATTATCGGCAGATTGGGCCATTTCGCACGAATCCGGGCAACTAGCGCATAGCCATTTAAATTGGGCATCAATATATCAGATATAACCAGGTCGCAGGGCGTTTTTTCCAGCAAAGACATTGCCTGAAGCCCATCCGCCGCCTCCAGCACTCCATAACCAGCCCGCTGGAGCATTCGTGCAAATGTTTCTCGTGCTCTATCCTCGTCTTCAACTAGCAGAATCATGAACGCGCATTATACAGAACCGCCAAAACAAGACACAAGGGCCATGTAATCAAGCCAAAAAGACTGAACAGGGATTGCGAGCACTATAGGTTTCTTAGAATTGAGAGAAACCTTTCTTGCAGTTGGCAAAAAGCATGGATCGACTCGACAACGAAGATATCGGCATTATTTGGGAGCGCCACTATAACAATCGGGGACAGAGTGCATCCTCAATGTCGCTCTGCGTGACGCTTGCAATGATAATCAAGCAACGTGCTAAGTCGGTCGATCAGTACACCGATTGGTCTGATAAACTACATCATGCGCTTGCGGCAGCGCGGGTTCCAAAAGAGGAGTTTAATACAGTGGAAACCGAGTCCACTTCCGCGCCTAGATAATTGTCAAAACCTTTCAGGGGCGTTTTATCAATCAGCGTTCAGAAACCAGCTCGTTCTCAGACCATAGAGAAAGCTGCGATCCCGAATTGGGCATTTTTTAAGCACCTTCTTTGACTGCCCGTAGGAATACATCTCCACTCGTTTCGCGTTCTCTACAAGAAAATCGTTCCACGCCCCCGCTGCTCTGATTTTCTCTTCGACTTCCAGCCCTTGTGGCGCGGAAAGTCTCACGTCACGCTTTACCGTCATTAGTCCTCTCAGGCTCGGATGACAGCTCGTACAGAGCAATCAACGATCCAGATGTAAGTAATGAAATATCGGCGGGGTTACGGTGACAGATAACCGTCAAATTGCCTGTTGAGACACATCTCTGAAGTTTTCGTTCTCCCCATCTCAGAACCGTGCGGAGGATTAGTGAGAACACCAGTTCGCGATCCGTGATGATCAGAGCCGAAAAGAAACTTGCCAAAATCAGGCGAGAAATCGTTCAGAGAGCTTGCGATTGAACGCATCACCACAGGAATGAGTATTGCCGCGCTGGCTGAACGGCATAATTTAACTCAGCAAAGTCCGCCGAGACATTGAGATCGCAATCCTTTTGGCGCGCAGTCGCATGTTTGAGAAGACTCCTTCCAGACTGACATCGCTCAACGAATCGCGACAGCTTGGACGTTGAGATATGAAATCGTTTTCACGAGTCAAATCAGTTAAAGTTACATGTGACCGCTGCAAGCAAATTGTTGAGGGAATTCGAGGCGAGGAGTTTAGCGCCGGGTTCTACGACATGACCAAATGGGAAGACTATCGACGCGATAACGAGCGATATGTCTGTGAGTCATGCATGTTCGCCGTTCCGAAATACTTGAGCGTTACGGCTCTTGGTTTTGACCTGCGACTTGCGCGATTAGCACTTTCACGGAGCCCGGAGCGTACGAGCCCGGAGCGTTAGCCGGCTTGAACGAGTCGCTCAGCCGGATTATCTCCTGGACAATTCGCGTGCGCATAGGATCACCCGGCTTGAGGGTTATCATTTCACGCGCAAGCTCGTTCATACGTTCTTCGGTTGACTGATTGCCTGCGGATCTAACGGATGGCCGGAGCTGGGTCAGTGCTGAAAGCCCTTTGAGCAAGGAGGGGCGGTTTGGATCGTCCGGCTCCATAATGCCAATTTCCCGAGCCAGTTCGTTCATAACATTGGTGATCAGCTCTAGACTGAGCGGATCTGCTGTCGGACATGGCGCGGCCTCCAGTTGTTAATACTCGGTCAAAACGGCCCGAGGAAATAGCACAGAAGCCACTCGAAAGGAAAGCAGTAAAATTCTCGCCAAAAACTGAGAAAGGAGATATGGATACCGCTGACAACTGTGGAGGGATCGAGTGGATCCCCGCTCAGGGTCGCTCAGGAGGTAAGTCTTTTGAGGTATGTTGCCAGAAAACAGGCAGTAGAAGTGAATGAACTGTAAGGGACTATTACCGCTCATGAAACGTGAGTCGTCGATCGACCCATTCGATGCTCTGCTGCAAAGCGAAGCCTACTGCTTCAGTCTCCGTCGCACCGTAATTATACCGGACGAATGCCGAATCGCGCCGGTCTCCGCGACACCAGCTGATATCGGCCTGGGCTCTCCAATTCCGTGTTGTCGTATCGAAGCTAGGAAAAGCCATAATGAAGTGGTTGCGGTATGTCCGACTCCACATGTTAAGGTCCTCCACTCCGATGAGCTCACGCCAATAAACTTCGAGGAGCTATATACGTCTTTCCATCCCAGCCATTCTTTGATCTAAAGTCTCGAAGGTACTCTTCTATCAGAAATTGTGCTTCTTGTTCCGAAATAAGCCCGCTTGTTCTCGCAGATGCTATGGATTTCCCCCAGATCCGCTGCTCGATCTCTTTCCTATTCACTCTTGCCCCCAATTCGGAAATCCGCAACTTATAGCATGATGATCCGCGCCACACAACGAGTGATGGCGGCGATTACAACCTGGCAGCGGAATCGTCGCGTTCGACAACCGATGACTTGCTAGATTCATTACCATTTCCAGCAGTTATCTTGTGGCTTCCCATTGCGCATGAGTCGGCTAGAGCACTGCCCAATGATGGA
>Ga0070664_100004134_pt1 | contig 11656 bp, 11 predicted proteins | sample KBSC73metaG_FD_65863 | JGI IMG/M metagenome (GOLD analysis project Ga0070664, IMG submission 65863) | Corn rhizosphere microbial communities from Kellogg Biological Station, Michigan, USA - KBS C7-3 metaG | ecosystem: Host-associated > Plants > Roots > Rhizosphere > Soil ... | reverse complement strand
TCTGACCCCTTCGTCTGGCCCCTACTTCTGGTGAGCCGAATGCAATTCCCGCTACCGAGTACCCGCTACCCGCTACGGGTGTTGTCGTTAGTCACGTCCCTTCCAGCGCCCGGAGTTCGGCACTCAGATGCGACCGGTCCGCGATCGCAAATGCGAACGGCCCGTGCTCGCGGAACTCGATGATCGTCACCGAGCCGACGGGGCAATCGAAGCGGTAGCGGAAGCGGCCGACGTCCACGCCGAGCAGCGCACAGATCGCCACACGGATCGTCGCCTTGTGCGCGACGATCAGCACGTTCCCGCCGGCGTGATGCGTGTGCTCGATCGCCTCCAGCTCGCGCGTCACGCGCTGCGCGAGCGCGACCGCGGTCTCGCCGTCGTTCGGCGGATTCCAGGCCGGATCCGCCGTCCATCGCGCGTACTGTATCGGAAAGCGCTCGGCGACCTCCTGCGCACTGAGGCCATCCCACGCGCCGTAATCGATCTCCGCGAAGCCGTCGCGCGTCTGCACGGGCAGACCCACGGCATCGGCGAGTGGCTGCGCCGTCGTCACCGCGCGGTCGAGTGGACTCGAATAGATCGCGGTCCACCGCCGGTTGCGATACGCCTCGGCGAACGCCGCGGCCATCGCGAGCCCTTCATTGGTCAGACCCGGATTCATCCGCCGTCCGCAGAACAGATTGCCGCGGCTCGCGTTGGTCTGGCCGTGTCGCAGGAGGTGTAGTCGAAGCAGTGGCATGCGCGCGACCGTCCGTGTGGAGATCGCTCAATCTAATCGCCCCGGTGCAGCGGCATTCCAGCACCTCTCCACATCCTCCATCGGGTCTTCGCGCATTCCGCCGGATCATCGGCGTCTCGCTCGCCTCGGGCGATCGGCGCGCATTCGAGGGCACGGTGATTGCCCTTCCCCACGCCATCGCGGGACTGCCCCGCACGCATGCACACGTCAACGCGGAGCACACGATGGCCGAAATGGATTCGCTGCGAGAGCTCTACGTCGAGGAGCTCAAGGATCTCTGGAGCGCCGAGAATCAGATCCTCAAGGGGCTGCCGCGCATGATCAAGGCGGCTACGCATCCGCAGCTCAAGCGCGCGTTCACCAAGCACGAGGCGCAGACGAAGCAGCAGGTGAAGCGGCTCGAGCGCATCTGCAAGGAGCTGGGCGAGAGCCCGCGCGGCAAGAAGTGCGTCGGCATGGAAGGGTTGATCGAGGAGGCGAAGGATCTGCTCTCCGAGAAGCCCGAGCCGAACGTCCTCGACGCTGGGCTCATCAGCGCCGCACAGCACGTCGAGCACTACGAGATGGCAGGGTACGGCACCGTGCGCACCTGGGCGCGCCTGCTCGGCTACGAGAGCCACGCCGCGCTCCTGCAGCAGACGCTCGACGAGGAGAAGGAGACCGATCTCCTGCTCACCGACATCGCCGAGAACCAGATCAACATCGACGCGGAACAGGGCGACGGCGAAGGGAACGGCGCCGCGCCACAGAAGCGTGGTCGTGCGAAGGCGCGTGCTTGACAGCGCACTCGTCCAGGCCTAGTCTAGGAAGAGAGCGCCGGCCCGCTGCCGGCGCTCTCTGACTGTCGGGCCCTCGCTGCATCGCACTCCCCGATGATCCTCAATTCGCGCTACACGTACACGCGGATGACGATGACGACGACGAATCCCTTCGGGGGCGGCGGCGCACTCTCCGTGTAGCGACAGCGCACACGACGATGCTCACGCGGCCCCTCCGACGGGGCCGCGTTTTTTGTACTCAGCCTGTCCGTCGCGCATCGGCGCGACCTCTCGTTCCGGAGCGCCACGCATGCCCGCCCAAGCACGATCCGTCGTCGTCCACAAGTTCGGAGGGGCCGCACTCGCCGACGCCGGCGCCATCGCGAGCGTCGTCCGCCTGCTCGCGCTCGATCGCACGGGCACGCGCCGCGTCGTCGCCGCCTCCGCGCTGCAGGGCGTGACGGATGCGCTGGTGAGCGCGGCGACCGCCGCCGCGGCCGGCGATCTCGACGGCGCGATCGCCACGGCGCGCGAGCAGCGCTCGCGGCACATGGACGTCGCGACGGACCTCATGCTCGACGCGCCGGCGATCGCCGACCAGATCGAGGCGTCGTTCGAGGAGCTCGAGGCGATCCTGGAGCGCGTCGCGGGGGCGCGCGAGCTCTCGCCCCGCACCCGCGACGACATCCTCGCGCGCGGGGAGCGGCTCTCCAGCGCCATCCTCTCCGCCGCGCTCGAGCGGGCGGGGATCCCGAGCGCCGTCGCCGACGCGCAGGCGTTCCTCCACACCGACGGGCGCGCCGGCAACGCCGCCCCCGATCTCGCCCGCACCGACGAGACGGCGCGCGCCGCCCTCGAGCCGCTGCTCGACCGCGGACTCGTCGTCGTCGTGCCCGGCTTCATCGGCCTCGGCCGCGACGGAGAGATCGTCACCCTCGGCCGCGGCGGCACTGATCTCACCGCCACCGTGCTCGCGCGCGCCCTCGAGGCGAACGAGGTCACGCTGTGGAAGGACGTCCCCGGCTGCATGACGGCGGATCCGCGCCTCGTCCCCGACGCGCGCGTCGTCCCGCTGCTCGACGCGCGCGAGGCGTCCGAGCTGGCGTACTACGGCGCGAAGGTGCTGCACCCGCGCACCCTCGTGCCGCTGCAGCAGGGGACGATCCTCCGCATCCGTCCCTTCGCCAACCCGGAGTCGGCGGGGACGACGATCGTGCCCGGCCGCCCCGCCGGCGGCTCACCGGTGCGTGCCCTCTCCGCGATCCTCAAGCAGTCGCTCGTCACCGTGCAGGGGAACGGGATGATCGGCGTGCCGGGCGTGGCGGCGCGGGCGTTCGGCGCGCTCGCCGCCACCGGGGTCTCCATCTCGATGATCTCGCAGGCGTCGTCCGAGCATTCGATCTGCTTCACCGTACCGGAGACGGAAGCGCCGCGCGCCGTCGCGGCACTGCGCGAAGCGTTCACCGAGGAGATCGGACGCCACGAGATCGACGACATCGAGCTGCTCACCGGCCTCGCGACGATCGCCGTCGTCGGTTCCGGTATGGTCCACACGCCGGGCATCGCGGCGCGCATCTTCGGCGCGGTGGCGCAGGCCGAGGCGAACGTCGTCGCCATCGCCCAGGGCGCCTCGGAGCGGATCATCTCCTTCGTCGTCGACGGCGGCCAGGCACCCGCGGCGCTGCGCGCGGTGCACGCCGCCTTCCATCTCCATAAGGTGGGTGGCGGCAAGGTCGGCCGGCGCGCGCAGGGCACGGACATCATCCTGCTCGGCGTCGGCCGCGTCGGGCGCGAGCTGATCAACCAGATCACCGCGCTGGCGAGAGACGGCCGGGCGCCAGTGCGCATCGTCGGCCTGATCGACAAGGCGAGCTACGTGTTCGACGCGCGCGGCCTGAGCCAGCGCCGGCTCGGCTCGATCATGCTGCACAAGCAGAAGGGTGGCGCGCTCGGCGAGCTGCGCGGCGGTGAATGGGGCACGGCGCGCGAAGCCGTCGATGCGATGGGCGCGCACTCACTGATCCGTCCCGTGCTGATCGACGTCGCCAGCGGCGACACCGGGCCGGCGCTCGTCGCGGCCATCTCGCACGACATGGATCTCGTGCTCGCGAACAAGGTCCCCCTCGCGGGCGACATCTTCTCCGCGCGCGCGATCCTCCAGGACGCGCGCGCCCGCGGCCGGCGCGTGCTGCACGAGGCCACCGTGGGCGCGGGGCTCCCCGTCATCGACACGCTGCAGCAGCTCATGGCCTCGGGCGACCGCGTGCACAGCGTGGAGGGCTGCCCCTCCGGCACGATGGGCTACCTGTTCAGTCAGATGGCGCGCGGCCGCTCGTTCAGCGACGCGGTGAAGAGCGCGATGGAGCTCGGCTACACGGAGCCCGATCCGCGCGACGATCTCTGTGGGCTCGACGTGGCGCGCAAGGGACTCATCCTCGGGCGCCTGCTCGGCTACTCGGGAGAGCTCAGCGACGTGGCGATCGAGTCGCTCGTACCGGAGTCGCTGCGCGACGTGTCGAAGGAGGAGTTCCTCGCCCAGCTCCCGTCGGTCGACGAGACATGGGAGCGGCTCGTGAAGGAAGCACGCGACCGCGGCGAGGTGCTGCGCTACCGGGCGCGCGCCACGCGCGGTGGCGTGCGCGTCGGGCTCGTGGGGGTGCCGATCGGCAGCCCACTCGGCTCGCTCGACGGGACGGACAATCTCTTCGTGTTCACGACGGGGCGCTATCGCGAGCGGCCGCTCGTGGTGTCGGGGCCTGGCGCCGGCGCGGAAGTCACCGCGGCGGGCGTGCTCGGCGATCTGTTGCGAATGGTGGCGGCGTGACCGTGGAGGCACCGAGCGTCGCGACGCGCGTCGTCGTCTCGGTGCCTGGCGGCATCGGGAACATCGGGCCCGGCCTGGACGTCCTCGGCTGCGCCGTCGCCGGATTGCGTGACGAGGTGACGGCCGAGTGGAGCGACACGCCCGGCATCACCCTCCTCGACGCGGGGCACGCCGACCTGCCGAAGAACCCGAAGCGCCACACGTCGGCGATCGCCGCTGCCGCCGTGCTCGAGGAGGCACGACGTCGCGGTGTCGTGCCCGCGCGGGCGGGCATCGCGCTCACGGTGCGCAAGCAGTTGCCGCTTTCCGGCGGCCAGGGCGGGAGCGCCGCCTCCGCCGTCGCCGGTGCCGTCGCCGCCGACGCGCTGCTCCGTTCGTCGCTCGATACCACGGCTCTGCTGCATTGCTGTCTCGCGGCGGAAGAGACAGTGGCGGGTCGGCATCTCGACAACATCGCGCCGTCGCTGCTCGGCGGGATCGTGCTCGTTCGCTCGCTCGACCCGATCGACGTCGTGCGCCTGCCGATCCCCGACGGGCTGTGCATCGTGCTCGCGCACCCGTCGCAGCGCCTGCGCACGAGCGAGGCGCGTGGCGTGCTGCCGACGTCCCTGCCCCGTGGCGACGTGGTGCACCAGCTCGCGCAGGTCGGCGCGATCGTCGCCGCCTGTTTTACGAGCGACCTCGCGCTGCTCGGTCGCGCCATCGACGATCGCATCGCCGAGCCCGCTCGTGCCCCTTTGCTGCCTGGATTCGTCGAAGCGAAGCGTGTAGCGATGGAGGCGGGTGCGCTCGGCGCGTCCATCTCGGGCGCCGGCCCGACGGCGTTCGCGCTCGTCGCGGGCACCGCGGCGGGCGAGCGCGTCGGGGCCGCGATGCGCGAGGCGTACGGGAAGGCTGGTGTCGACTGCACGACTCGAGTGACTCACGTGGACCCCAACGGCGCGGTCGTGAGAACCGCATAGCATGCCCGTCCAGACCCTGACTCCCGTTCCGAGCATGTCCGACCAGCGAAGCACCGTGCGCTGCGCGAGCTGCGGCGCCACGCTCGACGACCGCACCGCACGGGCGACCTGCCCGAACTGCGGCGGGCTGCTCGCCGTGGAGCACGTCGCGCCGAAGGCGAAGGGCGCCGCGCTGCGGGCGCTGTTCGACGAGCGTCTGGGCGCGGCGAGCTATCGCGGATCTGCCGCGGACCGCTCGGGGGTGTGGCGCTTCCGCGAGCTCGTGCTCCCCGCGGCGCGCGCCGAGGAGATCGTGAGCCACCCCGAGGGGAACACGCCGCTCGTCGCGCGCGAGGCGGTGGCGAGCTTCGCCGGCGTGGACGCGCTCCGGCTCAAGCACGAAGGGCACAACCCGAGCGCATCGTTCAAGGATCGCGGCATGACCGCGGCGCTCACGCAGGCCCGACGGATCGGCGCGCGGGCCGTCGCGTGCGCGTCCACCGGCAACACTTCCGCGTCGCTCGCCGCGTATGCCGCGCAGGCAGGAATCCCCGCCTTCGTCCTCGTGCCCGAGGGGCGCGTGTCCACCGGCAAGCTCGCGCAGACGCTCGCCTACGGCGCGCACATGATCCGCCTGCGCGGCGACTTCGACGACTGCCTCGAGCTGGCGCGCGAAGCCTCCGAGCAGCTCGGCATCTACCTCGTCAACTCGCTCAACCCGTTCCGCGTCGAGGGGCAGAAGACGATCGTGCTCGAGCTGCTCCAGCAGCTCGGCTGGGAGTCGCCCGACTGGATCGCGCTCCCGGCGGGCAACCTCGGGAACACCGCCGCGTTCGGGAAGGCGCTGCGCGAGGCGCACGCGCTCGGCCTCATCGATCGCGTGCCACGCCTCCTCGCCGTGCAGGCGGCGGGCGCGGCGCCCTTCGCCGCAGGCTTCGCCGACGACTTCGCCACGCGCCGGCGTGTGCGCGCCGAGACGGCGGCGACGGCGATCCGCATCGGGGATCCCGCCTCGTGGGACCGCGCGGTGGAGGCGATTCGCTTCACGCAGGGCCACGTCGTGGCCGTGAGCGACGCCGAGATCTTCGCCGCGAAGCGGGTGATCGATGCCTGCGGGGTCGGCTGCGAGCCGGCGAGTGCGGCGAGCGTGGCGGGCGTGCGCACCCTCGTGGAGCGGGGCGTCATCGGCCGCGACGAGCGCGTCGTCTCCGTGCTCACCGGCCACCTGCTCAAGGATCCCGACGCCGCGCTGGCCGCGCGCGTGGCCGGAGGGCTCGGCGCCGAGGAGCCGCTCACGCGCGACGAAGCACTCGGGCATCTCGAGCGGGTGCTCGCCTCGTCGTCGCACTGACATCGCGCCAGGCGTGATATCGGGCGGATTTGGCCACAATCGGCTGAATTCGCCGGGTACGGCGGCGATCTTGCCTAGTCCGATACACGAGGGAGTCGCCGCGCATCGATGGAGACTGCGCAGCATGGGCAATGACCGCGAGGCGTGGTGCGCGCCATGTCGGAATTCCACCACGATCGTCTCGACCGGAACGAGCGCGACGTGCCCAGCCGCGTGGTGGTGGACGCCGAGGGCAGTGAGTGGGTCGTGCGCGAGGTCGAGACGCCGCAGGCCTGGGCGCGCGGCGAGCGCTGCCTGATCTTCAGCTCCTCATCGGTCGTGCGACGGGTGTGGCGCTACCCGGTCGGCTGGGCCGCCCTCTCCTCCAGGGCACTGCTCGAGCTGGGGCAGAGCGGCATCGCGTGACGCCGAGGCCGGCGCGCGCTCAGGCGGCGGTCGCCGCCGCCATCGCCGCTGCTGCGGCCGAGTCGTCGAGATGCGCCATGACGAGGTAGCAGGGCTCGCCGTCGTCGATCCATCCTGCTTCCTCCGGATCGACCGACTCGGCGAAGGCGCGCACCGTCTCGGTGGGCACGATCTGCTTCGCGATCATCGGCGAGACCGCCACGCGACGGCCGGTGGCGTCGTGCAGCTCGAGCCCGAGTCCCTCGTAGCGTTCCAGCACGAGCCGGAAGTGGTGCACGCGGGCCGCCTCGTCCATCAGGCGGTCCATCTGCGCCTGCTGCTCACCCCAGCCCGGATGGAGGTAGTCGTCGCGCGTCGGGATGACGTCTTCGACGAGCGACAGCGCGGGGGGCGCCGTGAGCTCGGCGATGATCGGCTCGACGATGTCGAACGCCCGCGTCGGGATCAGGTGCCAGAGGTACGCACCAGGCGGGAGCTCGTCGGCGGGGAAGGCCGCGCCGGTGTGCCCGAGTACCGTGCCGTGACTCGTGAGCGTGTAATGCGCCGTCATCCTGATCCTCTCGTCGCCGCAGACATTGCGGGACGATCGGCTGCCGACGGCGTAACGCGCTGTACGAACAAAGGAACACCCACGCGGTAGGGGACGCCACCGAGCACCGCGGGGCTCGGGCTCCGCACCTCGGTCGGAGTACGCACGACCATCATCTATTCGATTTACGCGGTTGCGGAGACTCCCGTTGGGGAGATACTCTCACGCCTCACGCACGAACCGGCCTCGGCGGCCGGAATGCCCCGCCGGCCACTCGGCAAGCAACGTGCACTGTCGGCGCTCACGATGAGTGATCAGGATCAGGCGATCGTGCCGAAGGCGGCGGAACGTGCAGCGCGCGCACCTGCATCGTCACTCACGCCCATCGTCGATTCGGCGGCCACCGCCCCGCCGGTGGATGCCTCCGCGCCCCAGCCCGACATCGGCCGAACGGTGGCGGCCGCGGGAGCGCCGCGCGCCCGCTCGATCGAGACGACGATCCTCACCGCGCTGGCGCTGCTCTACTCGCTCTACCTCGCGCGCGAGTTCCTGATCCCGATCGTCTTCGCGCTGCTGCTCAACTTCCTGCTGAGTCCACTCGTCCGCCGGCTGCTTCGCTGGGGGGTCAATCCGCCGGTCAGCGCGGCGATCATCGTGGTGCTGCTCATCGGCGCCGCGGCCGAGGGGATCTATCAGCTCTCCGGGCCGGCGCAGCGCTGGGCCGTCACGGCGCCGCAGAGCTTCTCGCGCGCCGAGCACAAGCTGCGCACGATCATCCGCCCCGTGCAGCAGGTGACCAAGAACGTCGAGCGCGCGGCCGACGCCGTCTCGTCGTCGTCGCCGACCGGCGGCAACGCGCCGAGCGTCGTCGTGCAGACCGGGCCGAGCGTGTCGTCGCGCCTCTTCGGCACGACGCAGCGCATCGTGGCCGGCCTGCTCGAGATCTTCATCCTGCTCTACTTCCTGCTCGCCGGCGGCGACCTGTTCCTGCAGAAGCTGATCAAGGTCCTGCCGCACTTCAGCGACAAGGTGAAGGCGGTGGAGATCGCGCGTGCGACGGAAGCCGCCGTGTCGGCGTATCTCTCCACCGCGTTCCTCGTGAACATCGTCGAGGGCGCCGTCGTGGCGGGGGTGCTCTGGCTGCTCGGGATGCCCAACGTGCTGCTCTGGGGGACGCTCGTCGCCTGCCTCGAGTTCGTGCCCTATCTCGGCGCGCTCACCGCGGTGATCATCTTCACCGTCGCGGGGCTCACCACCTTCGACGAGGTGGGGCGTGCGCTGCTCATTCCGGGCAGCTTCCTCGCCATCAACCTGCTCCAGGCGAACGTCGTGACGCCGCTGCTGCTCGGCCACCGGCTCACGCTCAACCCGGTCGCGATCTTCGTCGGGCTGTCGTTCTTCTTCTGGATCTGGGGCGTCCCCGGCGCCTTCCTCGCCGTGCCGCTGCTGGCCTCGTTCAAGATCTTCTGCGACCACATCGAGTCGCTCGCGGCGATCGGCGAGTTCCTCGGCCAACGCGACGAGGAAGAACGTCGCGCCACGGCGCGGTTGTCGATGATCTATAGGAGACCTGCTTAGCGGGGATACGGGAATACGGGGATGCGGAAATACGAATGGCCTCGGGAGGCGATTGCTTCCCGAGGCCGTTCCTCATCCCCGTATCTCCGTATCTCCGTATCACCAGCGTTTGAGCACCTTCGCCAGCGCCTCCGCGATCGCCTTGGCGTCCGTTTCCGTCGGCGCCACGTCCACGCTGATGCGCTTGACCTCCGCGCCGGGCTCGCGCTCCACCTCGATGCGCCAGCCGAGCGTCGGCCCGCCGCAGCGCGCGACGACGCCCGACTTGAGGTGCGCCGTCACCGTGCCGGGAAAGCCGTACTCCACGATGCTCCCCTTGAGCTTTCGCTGGAGCACCGACGCCACGGCGTGACCGCGCTCGTGCGTGATCGACGCCGCGTCGCTGATCGCGTGCTCGAATGTCGAGCTCATCACGTCGGGCGGGAGCTCGAAGTCAGCCAGTGGATCGTCGTCGTCGAAGCGCATCGGGGGGTGTGGTGAGGGGCAGCCAGGTCGTGCTCGGTCACCCTGAATGAGAGTGCTCGAGGAGCCTCAGAGTTCCCTCATCCTCGCATTCTCAAGATGCGCCGGCAGCGCCCCCGGGACCAGACCGCCTCAGCCCGGCAATTCCCGGCGCCGCGCACGCCGACGGCTTCACCCCACCCCTGGCCGTTCCTGCCGCCTCGACGACGATCTGGATCACGAGGAGGCAGACGAGCGTGGCCCGCCTCGATGCCCACCGCGGGGCCCACGGCCGCGAGCGCAGGAGCCACCAGCCGATGACGACGATACTGGATTCGAGGACGAAATCGCCGACCGGATGGCGGTCGTACAGCCGCAGCCCCGTGAGCTCTCCGCCGGGCCAGAACAGCTTGTGTCCCGTGATGAAGTCCGCGGGCAGGTGCGCGAGCACGAGCAGTGCGCAGAGCACGCCGGTCGCCCGCTGGTCGGTGAAGTAGTACGCCACCGCGCCGAAGACGACCGCGAGCAGCGCCGCCGCCGGCACGGTGTGCGAGTAGAGTCCGTGCGGGTTGCACTGGCGCACGACGACGAACAGCGCGTCGACGATGTCGGGCGCCATTGCGGCGACGAGGAGCCAGGGCAGCGAGCTGTCGCGCCGGCTCGCGTGCGCGGCGCCGGCGATGCCGAGGTGCCCCGTGATCACTGCGGGACGAAGCGGCGCACTTCCTCGAGCAGCCGGCGTGGCGAGACGGGCTTGCTCAGATACGCGTCGCAACCCGCCGCGAACGAGGCGTCGCGGTCGCGGGTGGCGGAGAGTCCGGTGATCACGATCACAGGAATGTCGCGCGTCTCGACCTGGTCGCGCACGGCGCGGACGGCGTTCCAGCCGCTCGTCCCCGGCATCGTGACGTCCATGAGGATGAGCGACGGCAGGTCCTCGCGCGCCCGCAGGATCGCTTCCGCGCCATCCTGCGCCTGGATGACGGCGTAGCCGGCGTGGGTCAGGATGTCCACGTACAGAGCACGCTGGTCGGGATTGTCATCCGCGACGAGGATCGTGCGACCGGAAGACGCTGCCATGCGACGAAGTTAACCCGCACTCGCGCTGGGTCGAGTCCTTCTCGAGCTCGGAATCGGAAGGCGCCCGGAAGCGGCGCCGCGTGGGCGCAGTTCATGCCTCCGTCCGCTTACATGCTGCTCTCACCCGCGCACCTGCCCCGCATCGCCGCCATCGTCGGTCTGTTCACGCGCTTCGGTCTCCGCGACGTCGCGCGGCAGCAGGGGTTGCTCGCCCTCATCGGTGACGACGAAGCCGAGCTGCCGCCGGAGGAGGTCGCCGAGCGACACGAGCAGGCGGCCGGCTTTCGCAAGCGGCTCGTCGAGCTGGGGCCGGCGTACGTGAAGCTGGGCCAGGTGCTCTCCACGCGTCCCGACCTGCTCCCCGAGCCGTACATCCAGGAGCTGGAGCGCCTGCAGGACGACGTCGGTCCGATCTCCCTCGAAGAAGTGGAGTGCACGATCCAGGAGGAGCTGGGCGGCCGGCTGAGCAAGCTGTTCGCGTCGTTCGATCCGGAGCCGCTCGCCACGGCGAGCCTCGGTCAGGTGCACGCCGCCACGCTGCGCGAGGGCCGCGAGGTGATCGTGAAGGTGCAGCGTCCCAACGTGCGCGCCACTCTTGCGGAGGACCTTGCCTTCTTCCACGAGCTCGCCGGATTCATGGCGGCGCACACCAGCGTCGGCACGCGCGTCGACGTGATCGGCGTGATCCAGCAGCTCGAGCGCGCCCTGGCCGATGAGCTGGACTATCGCGTCGAGGCGCGCAACGCGGCGAGCTTCCGGAAGATGCTCGCCGAGTTCCCGCGACTCCTCGTGCCCAAGGTGGTCGAGGCGTACACGACGGAGCGCGTGCTGACGATGGAGCGCGTGCACGGACTCAAGGTCGACGCAGTGCCGCCCATCGCGCGACTGGAGCACGACTTCACTCCCGTGGCCGAAGAGCTCACGCGCGCGTACCTGAAGGGGATCACGATCGACGGCTTCTTCCACGCCGATCCGCATCCGGGCAACGTGTTCGTCGTGCTCCCCGGCGC
>Ga0070664_100004133_pt1 | contig 11657 bp, 10 predicted proteins | sample KBSC73metaG_FD_65863 | JGI IMG/M metagenome (GOLD analysis project Ga0070664, IMG submission 65863) | Corn rhizosphere microbial communities from Kellogg Biological Station, Michigan, USA - KBS C7-3 metaG | ecosystem: Host-associated > Plants > Roots > Rhizosphere > Soil ... | reverse complement strand
CACCCCGACCGCGACGCCGACCGGCACGCCGACGAACACCTTCACCGGCACCCCGACCGCGACGCCGACCGGCACGCCCACGAACACCTTCACCGGCACCGCCACGGCGACGCCGACCGGCACGCCCACGAACACCTTCACGAGCACGCCGACCGGCACGGCGACGACCTCGCCGACGGCGACCCCGACAGGCAGCACGACTGCGACCGCGACGGCGACGCCGACGGCCGGCACGCCGACTCCGACGCCCGCCGGGGGTACGTGCGACCTGTCGATCCAGAAGACCGCGTCTCCGAACCCGGCCCAGCCGGGCGCGCCTCTCGAGTTCACCATCACGGTCCTGAACGCCGGTCCGGCGGCGGCGGCGAACGTGAGCGTGACCGACTCGCTCGCCGCCGAGATGACGTTCATCTCGTGTCAGACGACGGTGGGCACCTGCAGCGGGCCGACGCCGGGTACGTCCGGTCTCGTGACGGCGGACCTGGGCACAATTTCCGCGGGCTCCGGCGCGGTGGTGCGCATCCGGGTTCAGTTGTCGGCGAGCTCGTCCGGATCGATCGGCAATACGGCAACCGTGATGACGTCCACGCCCGACTCGAATCCCGACAACGACTCGGACGCGGTCGTCGTCGTCAGCGGCGCGGCGATCCCGACCCTGTCGGTCCCGATGCTCGGGGTGCTCGCGCTCGCCCTCGCCGTGCTCGGCATGGCCGCACTCCGCCACTCGCCCCGCGCCTGACGCGGGATAGAGTTCGCCGGCGAAGGGCCTCGCCCAACGTGTTCTCCTCCGCCGACGCCAAGTTCGTCGTCCTCGCCTTCTCGTCGCTCTTCTCGGTCATCAATCCGATCGAGGCGGCGCCGATCTTCGTCGCGATGACGCGCGGGATGGAAGACCGGCGCCGGGTCCTGGCGATCCGCGCGAGCATGGCGGCGGCGCTCATCCTCGCCGTCTTCGCGCTCACCGGCGGAGCGATCTTCGCGTTCTTCGGCATCACTCTCCCGGCGTTCCAGATCGCGGGAGGAATTCTGTTCACGAGCCTCGGGCTCTCGACGCTGCGCGAGGACGACCACGCCGACGAGCGCGCGGAGGCGACCGGCGAGCCCAGCCGCCGCGACCCGTCGATCGTCCCGCTCGGAATGCCGCTGATCGCCGGCCCCGGCGCGATCTCGACCGTGATGGTGCTCGTCGGACAGGCGCGTGACGGCGGTCACAGGACCGCGCTGGCCATCGCGATCGCGGCGAACATCCTGCTGACCCTGCTCTTCCTGCTCGCCGCGCCCGCGCTGGTGCGGCGCATCGGCGCCACGGGCCAGCGCGTCGTCTCGAAGATCATGGGCCTGATCACGGCGGTGATCGGCGTGCAGTTCGTCCTGAACGGGGTCGAGGCGGTCGCGGTCGCGATCCTGAATCGGACCGCGCACTCCTGAATCTCCACCTGTCCTACAACCGTCGAAATTTTCGACGGAGGACAGGTTACGGAAATCGTTGAAAACGCTATCATTAGCGCAAACCATGAGCGTTCCTGTCCGGGCGATCGTCGTGGACGATTCCACGTCCAACGAGGGCCTCCTCTTCGAGGAGCTGCGTCGCGGAGGGTTCGAGCCCGAGCTGCGGCGCGTCACGTCCAGGACGGAAATGGAATCCGCGCTCGCCGACGGCGAATGGGACGTCGTGCTCTCCGATCTCTCCTCGACGCACCTCGGAGCGTTCGAGGCGCTCGCGCTGCTGAAGGAGCGCGACGTCGACATGCCCTTCCTCATCGTGTCCGAGGCGCTCGGCGAGGAGACCGCGATCCGCGCGATGAAGGCCGGCGCGCAGAACTGCATTCCGCGCGCGAGCCTCGTCCGCCTCTGCCCGATCCTCGAGCGCGAGCTGCGCGAGGCGCAGATCCGCCGGGAACGGCGCAACGCGCAGAGGGCGCTGTCGGAGAGCGAGCTTCGCTTCCGCACGCTCGCCGAGTCGGCGCCCGACGCGATCCTGACCGTCGACGCCGTCGGCACGCTGCTGTTCATCAACCGGGCCGCCGGCCAGGTCTTCGGCTACCCGGTCGCCGCGCTGATCGGCCAACCCGTCACGTCGCTGATCCCGGACTACCGCCCGCACCGGCCCCGAACCGCCGAGGACGGCGGCCCCGTCCGCCACTCCGCGACCGGGCGCCACGCGAACGGCCGCGTCCTTCCGCTGGAGATCTCGTTCGGCGAGCTGCCGCGCGACGGCAAGCGGCTGACCACCGTCTTCGTCCGCGACCTGGCGGAGAAGACCCGGGCCGAGCAGGCGCTGCGCGAGTCGGAGGAACGGTTCCGGCGCGCGGCGATGATGTCGAGCGACCTCGTCCACGAGTGCGTCCGGGAGTCCGGTGAGATCTCCTGGTTCGGGGACGTGGACCGGATCCTCGGCTACGGGGAGGGCGAATTCCCCCGGACCATGGAGGCCTGGAGCCGTTCGATCCACCCGGAGGACCGGGGGCGCGTGACCGCGGCCCTGGACCATCACTGGGAGACCGGCGAGCCGTTCTTCGAGGAGTACCGGATCCAGCGCAAGGACGGCGCGCTCCTGCACTGGCACCACACGGGCACGCTGCTCGCCGGCGCGGACGGATCGAGCCCGCGCAGCCTCGGCACGGTCACGGACGTGAGCAGCCGCCGCGAGATCGAGGAGGCGCTGCGTCTCTCCGAGAAGCGCTATCGGACGCTGTTCGAGCGCAACCTCGCCGGCGTGTACCGTTCGACGCTCGAGGGCCGCATCCTCGACTGCAACGAGAGCTTCGCGCGCATCTTCGGCTACGCCTCTCGCGAGGAGGTCCTGCGCCAGGCGGCGTGGGACTTCTACGTCCGCCCCGAGGACCGCGAGGCGGCGCTCGCGAAGCTGCTCGAGCGGCAGAGCCTGTCCAACTACGAGCTCTGCCTCAAGCGCAAGGACGGCAGCACGGTCTGGGTCCTCGAGAGCGAGAGCCTCATCGAGGGGCCGGACGGCCGCCTCTCCGTCATCGAGGGCACCGCCATCGACATCACGGAGAGGAAACGCGCCGAGGAGCAGGTCAAGCACCTCGCGTTCCACGACCCGCTCACGAACCTTCCCAACCGGCTGCTCTTCAACGACCGCCTGACGCTCGCCGTCGCCCAGGCGCACCGCCACAGCCAGCGCCTCGCGGTGCTGTTCCTCGACCTCGACCGCTTCAAGGTGATCAACGACTCGCTCGGACACTCCGTCGGCGACGAGCTCCTGCGCCAGGTCGCCGAGCGCATCCAGGAGTCCGTGCGCGAGGGCGACACCGTCGCGCGCCTGGGCGGAGACGAGTTCACCCTCCTCGTCCCGGGGATCACGGCGGAGGAGGACGCGGCCAAGATCGCGCGCAAGATCTGCGACGCGATCCACGCGCCGTTCTGGATCGACGGCCGCGAGCTGTTCGTGACGACCAGCGTCGGCGTCTCCGTCTACCCGTCCGACGGCCACGACGCGGAGACGCTCGTCCGCAACGCCGACTCCGCCATGTACCGGGCGAAGGAGCAGGGCCGCGACAACTACCAGCTCTACACGCCGGCGATGAACGCGAAGGCGGTCGAGCGGCTGTCGCTCGAGAGCCGGCTGCGCCAGGCCGTCGCGAACGACGAGCTCGAGCTGCACTTCCAGCCGTTCATCGACCTGAAGACGGCGGAGGTCCTCGGCGCGGAGGCGCTCCTGCGGTGGAAGCACCCCGAGCTCGGGATGATCCCTCCCGGCGAGTTCATCCCGATCGCCGAGCTCTCGGGTCTGATCGTGCCGATCGGCGAGTGGGTTCTCAAGACCGCGTGCGCCGAGGCGCGCAAGTGGCACGAGAACGGATTCCCGACCCTGTCGGTGTCCGTCAACCTCTCGACGCGGCAGTTCCAGCAGGCGGACCTCGTCAGCCAGGTCACCAACGCGCTTGCCGAGACCGGGCTCGAGCCCGACAAGCTCGACCTCGAGATCACCGAGTCGAACGCGATGCAGAACGCGGAGCACTCGATCAACACGCTCTGGGGTCTGAAGAAGCAGGGCGTGCGCATCTCGATGGACGACTTCGGCACCGGCTACTCGTCGCTCAACTACCTCAAGCGTTTCCCGATCGACCGCATCAAGCTCGACCAGTCGTTCGTGCGCGACCTGCCGGGCGACAAGGACGACGCGGCGATCGCGATGGCGGTCATCGCGATGGGACGCAGCCTCGAGCTGGCCGTCATCGCGGAGGGCGTCGAGACCGAGGAGCAGCTCGCGTTTCTCCAGGGCCACGACTGCGATCAGCTCCAGGGATTCCTCCTGTCGCGCCCGCTGCCCCCCGAGGCTTTCGATCTCTTCCTCCAGCAGAGCCGCGATCCGCAGTCCGAGCAGCAGCGCGGCCGCTTCGCGAAGGTCTCTTGAGAATCGGCGCCGCGGCGGAAACGCATTAGCAATCGCTAATACGTTTCAGGAAAAACCCGCAGGCTCTTGACCTGCGGTCTTCCCCCCCGCCGGCGGCTCCTCCTGCTAGGATGCCGAGCGGCGATGAGCGCTCAGGTGTCCCCTTCCCACTCCCGGTACCGGTCGATCTTCACGCCGCGCTCGCGGCGCGAGCGTCGGGAGAACTTCGAGTCCTACTACGAGTTCACCGTGAGGCGCGACGGCGAGGTCCTCGAGGCCGAGAGGGACCTGACCCGGAAGCGCGAGATCCTCGCGGCGTTCCGGGCCAATCCGGTGCGCTCCCGCAAGCCGCTCGCGGACCCCGAGAGCTTCTACCGCAACTACGTCAAGCTGCGGGACGACCCCGAGAAGATGGACCGCAAGACGCTCCTGCTGACCTTCCTCTACAAGTTCGCCCGGCACGAGTGGGTCGGGATCACCGCCGCGTGGAGCCGGGTCCCGCCGATCCCGAAGGCGAAGACGACGACGGAGAAGATCAGCAAGTACCACCTGTGCGAGGAGTTCAGCCACATCCGGCTCTTCCACGAGATGTTCCGGACGTTCCATCTCGACCGGGTCGAGTGGGTCCCCCTCGGCAAGTGGATGAGCCGCGTGTATCGCGTGTTCCCGTGGATGCCGGAGGCGGTGATGTCGCCGCCGGCGTTCGTCAGTGAGCTCATGGGGCTGACGCTCTACCTGGCGATCGACGCGCGCCTCCAGGAGATCTTCGCGGACGAGCCCGAGGCGCGCGACCGGTGCCGCGCCCTGCTGCGCGAGATCATGACCGACGAGATGGGCCACGTCGGCCAGCGGCGCAACTACATCGGGCCGATCGGGCTGAAGGTCTCCTGGTGGATGATCGAGCCGATGTTCCGCGCGTTCTACCGCGACATCCCGGAATCGCGCCTGCTCTTCGACATCGAGGAGATGATCGCGCAGGGCAAGGCGTTCGACTACGGGATCATGCCGCCGGACGTGATCGCGAAGAGCTGGATTCCGTCGTACTGCGGGGGTCAGTCCTGACGCGATGACTCCGCGGCGCCGCCGCGAACGTCCGTGACTGCGCCGGCAAATCCGGACTCACCCCTCACAGCTCCTTCACCATCCTCATCCCGTCTCGTCCGTAGCCGTAGTAGTCGGGCAGCTTGCGCGTCTCTTCGAATCCCATGCGCTCGTAGAAGCGCCGCGCGGCCGCGTTGCGCACGTCCACCTCGAGGCGGACCGTCTTCGCTCCCGCCGCCGCGAAGCGAGCCAGCAGCTCCTCGAGGACGCGGCGGCCGAGGCCCGATCGGCGGTGGGCGGCGCGGACGTCGATCGTGATGACGTGGGCGCGCGAGCCGGACACCTGCCCGATCGCGAACGCGGCCATCTCCTCCCCCGCGCGCTCGGCGACCAGGGAGATCGCGCCCGGACGCCGCACGAAGTCGCGGATCTGCCCGCGGGTGAACGAGATCCCCTGCTCGAAGCAGGACTGGTCGAGCTGGTAGGCGGGTTCCAGGTCGGAGGGATGGAACTCGCGGATGAGCATGACCCTACCTTCTCTTCATCTCCCGATCCGCCTCGCGCTTTCTCTCCCGGTCCCGGATCGAGTCGCGCTTGTCGTGCATCTTCTTGCCCTTGACCAGCGCGATCTCCGCCTTGGCGCGCGAGCCCTTGAAATAGAGCGACAGGGGCACGCACGACACCCCCCGCGTCGCCACGGCGCCGGCCCAGCGGTCGAGCTCCCGGCGATGGAGGAGGAGCTTGCGGTCGCGTTCGGGGAGGTGGTTCGTCCAGGACCCGGACCCGTACGGGGAGATGTGCGCTCCGATCAGGAAGGCCTCGCCGTCCCGGAACTGGACGTACGAGTCCTTGAGCTGCGCGCGGCCCTCCCGGAGCGACTTGACCTCGGTCCCCGTCAGGACCAGACCGACCTCGATCCGGTCGTCCACGAAGTACTCGTGGAACGCCTTCCGGTTGGTGGCGATGGGCTTGACGGAGGGGTTTTCCTTGCGGGGACGCTCCTGCTTCATGGGTCGGGTCGAGCAGTCTAACCTGCCGATGAGACCGGACGCGGAGGCCTCCGGGGAGGCCGTCCGGTCGGCCAACCGCCGGCCGCCAAATTTCCGGGAATTTCCCTCTATGTGCTAAGCTTCTCTCCGGCAACAACATAGCGACCAAGCCGTTCTTTGCCAGCGAGTTGGCATTGTTACTGCGAGGCATCGGCAGACGTAGAGGAGGCATGAGGCAGCAAGCGACACTCCGAACGACGGTCTCCATCGACGGCGTCGGCCTCCACTCCGGTCATCCTGTTCGCGCCACCTTTCGGCCCGCGCCGGCCGACCACGGCCTGGTGTTCATCCGGCGCGACCACCCCGAGCAGCCCATCCCCGCGCGGCTCGACTCGGCGGCCACCTTCGACTACGCCACCACCCTCCAGCGGCGCGGCGTGTCGATCGGCACCGTCGAGCACGTCCTCGCGGCGGCGGCCGGATGCGGCGTCGACAACTGCATCATCGAGATCGAAGGCGCCGAAGTCCCCATCCTGGACGGCTCCGCCCTCCCCTTCGTGCGCCTCTTCCATGCCGCCGGCTTCGAGCGGCAGGACGCCATGGTTCGTCCGTTCGCGCCCCACCGCCCGGTCGAGGTCACCCGGGACGACCGCCGGGTCTCTTTCGTCCCCGACGGACCCGCCCTCACCATCACCTACGAGATCGACTTCCCTCACCCGATCGTCGGCGAGCAGGCCCTGACGTTTTCGCTGCGCCCGGAGGAGTTCGCCGCGCGGATCGCCCCCGCCCGCACGTTCGGCTTCACCCGCGAGGTCGAGGCGCTGCGCCGGCGCGGGCTCGCCCGGGGCGGCAGCCTGCAGAACGCCGTGGTCCTGGACGACACGGGGATCGTGTCGGGGCCGCTTCGCTTCCGCGACGAGTTCGTGCGCCACAAGATCCTCGACCTGATCGGGGACCTGGCGCTGCTCGGCGCGCCGCTCCACGGCCGCATCCACGCCCGCAAGGCGGGACACGCGCTGCACATCGACTTCGCGCGCGCGATCCACGCCGCGATGTCGGCGCCGGTGGACGCCGACGACACGGCCGTCTCGGATCGTCCGGCAGCCACCGCCCGGCTCTGAGGCTTTCTCGCGGATCGGGCGTTTGTCCGGAGAGGGTCCGGTCGAGACTTCCCCTCTCATTTTCACGGTCCGCGAAGCGGACCGCTAGAGGTCCGAGTCCTCCTCGAGCAGCTTCGTCTCGATCACCATGTCCGGCGTGAACCGCTCCAGCCGGAGATAGTGCTCCGCGGCGGCGTACAGCGCGTCCGCGGGCGTCATCCCGACGATCTCCGAGCCGACGATCGCCACGCCGTGCCTCTCCGCCTCCGATTTCACGCACTCGAAGACGCGGTGCAGCGGCGTCTTGCGGAAGTTCGTCATGTTGATCGAGACCTGCACGATCCCGCGATCCGCGAGCGACACGCCCATGGCCTTGCAGTAGCGGAAGCCGCCGGACAGGTGCCGGATGGCGCGCGCGATGCGGTCGGCGATCGCGAGGTCGGACGTGCCCAGGTTGACGTTGTACGCGATCAGGAAGGGGCGGGCGCCGATCGCGACGACGCCGGCCGATGGGTGCGGCTCCGACGGGCCGAAGTCCGGCTTCCAGGCCGGGTCCTGCATCTTCGCCGCGAACCCCTCGAACTGGCCCTTCCGGATGTCCGCGAGGTTGCGCCGGTTCTCCGCGGAGGCCGAGTCCTCGTAGAGATAGACCGGGATCCCGAATTTCCCCGCGACCTCCGCGCCCACCTCGCGCGAGAGGGCGACGCACTCCTCGACGGACGCGCCCCGCAGCGGGATGAACGGAACGACGTCCACGGCGCCCATCCGGGGATGCTCGCCGCGATGCGTGCGCAGGTCGATGCGCGGCACGGCCGCCTCGAACAGCGCGAGGACGGCGGCGCGGATCGCCGCCGCGTCGCCGACGAGGGTGAGCACGCTCCGGTTGTGCGATGTGTCGGAGGACACATCGAGGAGGCGGACTCCGGCGACCGCGCGCACGGCGTCGGCGATCTCTCCGACGCGCGCCGCGTCGCGGCCCTCGGAAATGTTCGGGACGCATTCGATGATGGTGCGCATGGGACGCAAGTTCTTCGTCCGGCAGTTTATAATCGGCGCAACGTGAGCACGAAAACGCCGCGCCCCCCGTCCGCCCGGCGGTCTCTCGCATGAGCGCGGCGGCGCCCGAGGGGTACCCCGGCAACCCCTCGCTGCCGCGCGAGGTCCGGGACAAGATCCTCTCGACGTTCCGTCACACGCTCAACCTCTTCAAGGAAGGCAAGCGTGACGACTGCCTGATCGGGTGCGACTTCATCCTGAAGATGGATCCGCGCTTCACCCCCGCCCGGCAGCTGCTCGAGAAGACCAGGAATCCGGCCTCCGACGTCGACGTCACCACCCTCGAGTCGGTCGTCGCGGCGACGCCGACCCGACAGGAGCGGGTCGCCTCCGTCGAGACGGACCGCCTCCTGGTGCGCGCCGCCGAGAGCTATGCGGCGCGCGACTTCGACGCCGCGATCGCCGCCGCCGACCAGATCCTCCAGGTGCTGCCCGGCAACCAGAATGCGGCCGACATCCGCGAGAAGTCGCTCCGGAAGAAAGCCGCGCAGCCCCAGCTCGAGATCGCCCGGCAGCGCGCCGTGGCCGCGCTCGACGCGAACCGCCCGGCCGAGGCGAGGGCCGCGTTGGCGAGCATGCGCGCGCTCGACGCCGAGCACCCGGCCGTCGCGCTCCTGGAGGGCAAGCTCCAGGCGCCCGCCGCGCGCGAGGTCGGCGAGTCCACCAACCCCGGGCTCTCCCTGGACGATCCCGAGCCGCCGCCGCTGATGAGAGCTCCGGAGCCCGCGGCGTCGCCCATGGACGGCGGCGGCCTCGGCGACCTCAGCCTCGACTCGCTGACGCTGGACGAGCCGCCCGGCACCGTCGTGCCGCCGCCCCCCGGCATGGGGGATCCGATCACCGGTCCCCTGCGGCTCGGCGGCCAGGCGCTCGGGGGCAACTCGCTCGGAGCCGACGCGAGCGCGGACCTCTCGCTCGACTTCGGCGGCAACCAGACGTTCGACCACGGCGGCAGCACCGGCGCGCCGCCGGATCTCTGGAGCACCCCCGAGCCCGACGCCGACCAGGGCCAGGGTGGCTACGACGCGGCGGCGTCGATGTTCACGTCGGCCGCCGACACGTCCTACTCGGACACGCCCTCGTACTCCGCGGCGCACGAGCCGGCGGCGCCCTCCACCGACGACGAGATCGCCACGCTCCTGCAGCAGGGCGACGACGCGGCGCGCTCCGGCAACCGGCAGCAGGCGATCGAGATCTGGTCCCGCATCTTCCTGATCGACATCAACAACTCCGACGCGGTCGGGCGCATCGAGAAGGCGCGCCAGGAGATGGCGGAGGGCAACCGGAGGGCCGCCGACAGCCTCAAGCAGGGGCGCGAGAAGTTCGAGGCGGGAGACTTCACGGCGGCCCGCGAGGCGTTCCTCCAGGTACTCGCGATCGACGAGACCGACCAGACCGCGCGGAGCTACCTGGACCGGATCGAGCAGCAGCTCTCGAGGCCGTCCTCGGGGCTCGACCTCTCCCGCCGCACGCCCGCGGGCGACGTGCTCGAGGAGGAGATGGCCGAGGCCGCCGCCGAGCCGCTCGACGCCGCTCCGATTCCCGCGCGCTCCGAGGCGTCGAAGCCGCAGAAGGCGCCCCGCGCGCCGATGGACAAGCGCTTCCTCATGGCGCTCGGCGTGGCGGCGGTGCTCGCCGTCGTCGTCGGCGTCTACCTCCTGTGGCTCCGCCCCTCCGGCGGCGGCGCGGCGTCGGCCGGTTCCTCGCAGCCGGCCGCCGGCGCGGCGGGCGGACCCTCGCTCGAGCACGCGACCTCCCTCTTCCGCGACGGCAAGGTCGCGGAGACGATCGCCGAGCTGAAGAAGATCCCGCCGAGCAGCCCCGACTACGCGCGCGCTCAGAAGCTGCTCGCGTCGCTGAGCAAGTCGGCGGGCGGCGCCTCCGCGGAGGCCCCCGCCGGCGGAGACGCCGCGGCCTCGGCCGATAAACCCGCCGGTGCGGCGCCGCCTCCCGAGGCGCTGAAGCACCGCGAGGACGGCCAGAAGGCCCTCGCCGAGAAGCGATACATCGACGCCCTCAAGAGCCTGAGCCTCGCGAGCGCGTCGTTCGACGGCGATCCCACCTTCGCGCAGGAGCTCGGCGCGGCATCCGAGAAGGTCAACGAGCTCACGCCCGCCGTCAAGCTGTACAACGAGGGCGAGTTCGAGACCGCGATCCCCATCCTCTGGCGGATCTTCCAGGCGGATCGCTCGAACCAGGACGCCCGCTCGTTCCTGCTGCGCTGCTACTACAACGAGGGGATCGGGCAGCTTCAGAACGGTCTCTACCCGAAGGCCGTCGAGAGCTTCAACGAGGTGCTCGCGATCGACCCGCAGGACAACGAGTCGATCCGGCACAAGAAGTTCGCGGAGCGGTACCTGAAGGGAGACCTCGACCTGCTCGGCCGGATCTACGTCCGCCACATCCAGCAGCGGCCGTAAGGAGGAGTCCCGCGTGAGGAGCCACGAGTTCCGCAGCCCCGCGGACGCGGCCGCCGGCGACGCGAGCGGCGTCCTCGACGACTTCCCCCTCCATCCCGGCATCCCGGAGCTGCCGCGCCAGACCCACGCCGCCGTCGAGGCGGAGACGGGCGAGGCGATTCGTCCGGAGAGCGGTCCGGCGGCCGCTCCCCTGTCCTCGCGCTGGACGGCCGCGGCGGCGGACGCCGCGCTGGTGCTCCTCCTGACCGCGGCGGCGATCCTCGCCGCGCGCTCGGCGACCGGCCGCACGCCGTCTGTCTCCGGCCTGGCCTGGGCCGGCGCCTTCCTCGTGTTCCTGTCGTTCTTCGCCGTGGTCCCCGCGCTCGTGCTGTTCGGGAAGACCGTCGGGATGGCGCTCGCGGACCTCTCCGTCCGATCCGACGCGGGCGCGGCGGGCATCGACGCCGCCGCGGCTTCGCGGCGGTGGGCCGGGACGCTCGCGACCGGCGTCTCGGCGGGTCTGCCCCTGATCTGGACCTCCGCGGACGCGCAGGCGCCCACCCCGGCTGACCGCTTCTCGGGCCGGGCGCTGACCGTTGACTGAGCGGCGGCCGCTGCGCATCGCGGTCGCGCAGATCGACACGACCGTCGGCGACTTCGAGGGCAACTGCGACAAGATCGTCGCGTTCGGCCGGCGCGCCGAGGCCGCGGACGC
>Ga0070664_100004131_pt1 | contig 11662 bp, 11 predicted proteins | sample KBSC73metaG_FD_65863 | JGI IMG/M metagenome (GOLD analysis project Ga0070664, IMG submission 65863) | Corn rhizosphere microbial communities from Kellogg Biological Station, Michigan, USA - KBS C7-3 metaG | ecosystem: Host-associated > Plants > Roots > Rhizosphere > Soil ... | reverse complement strand
TCCACACCCGTGGCCCGCCGGAAAGGCACCCCGGGGTGAGGACATCTTGATGCAGGTGAAGGACAGAACGGCACATCCCGCACTCTTCGTCAACATGCCCCCGACCAGCGCCGCGATCAAGGTGCTCAGTCCAAGGCGCCTGCAGAATATGGGTGTTGCGGTCACCGCGACCCCGGACGAGGCGCTCTACATGTTGTCGGGACGGTTTGACCGGTCGCATGCTGAATACGCGTGGGTCTCGACGCGAATGGTGCGCACCGGTGCAAATGGTCGGGAGGAGCCTGTGAGACCTCTCCCAGCCAGGTCCGTCTGGAGCGCATTTCCTGAACGTGAGGGACGTTGTGAATCGGGAGGACTGGTTGATTGTCTGACGCGCCTGGCAAAGCTCCACTACTGGCTCACCATCGCGGCGCCCCCGGGAGATGATCGCTTTCCCTATCGATTGGCGTTCAAGAGCGTGAGGGATGGCCGCACCATCGAACGCGGAGACCTGAGCGAAGGCAACTACCGCTTGGTCCTTCGCGCCGAATCGCCCGCGATTGAACGCATTCGACAGGGGCTGGGACTCCAGTCGAGATTCGTCTATGTCTTTGCCATCGACCAAGAAGGACGGATCACGCAACTGTTCCCGAATGTCGGAAGTCGAGAGGGGGAGCACCTGTTGCCTCGACCAGATACCCTGAAACAGCCGGCGATGGAGTTGACTGAGGTCCCGTTCGGCGAATCGGGCATAATTTCCGTTCATGCGCCCTTCGGCACGGATACCTATCTGGTGATTGCGTCCGTCCAGGCATTTCCGCAGCTAAGGGAGTTACTGGAAGCCGACCCGGTAGCCGCTCCCTCCTCCGTCGTGCGCGGGTCGAATGATTGGTCGATCGACCGCCTCTTTGTCCGTAGCATCGCTGACGCACCGTGAACCGGGCGCCTCTTCCTGAACAGATGGTCGACACTTGACGCCCTCACCCTTCTTCTATAGCGTTGCACAGATTTTGACCACTCCCCAGTTGCCAATAGGTCATACGATGGACCGAAGGGTGACAATCCATCCGCTGTGGCTCATCCTGCTTTTACTGGTCTCCCTCGGGGCGAAGGGTTGCCCAACGTATGTCGGCTGCGGTGTGTCGGGATCGTTGCCGAGCGGCCCCCAAGGGGCCAGCGCGGATACTTGGAGTTGTCAGGTCGGGATGCAGATCGCCAAAGGCCACTCCGTGACGACGCCTCAGCAGGCAAAGGCAGAGTTGCTTGCCATGAAGGATCAGAAGGCCGTGCAAGTCGCCAGTCTCCGTGACCAACTCAAGAGTGGCGACTCGTTTGGCTTCGGAGGCAAGGATGTTGGTTCTCAATCCGGTAAGGTGGAGGACCAACTCAAAGCCGCCACTCAAGACGTGCAACGACTGGATGTCCAGGTCAGCGCTCTGGATCACCTCCGGCCGCCGCCGAGCGTCACAGTCTTGTCGGACGGTTCGTGGACCATGCAGGGAGACAAAGCCGTCTTCCGCACACAAGCTCCGTATGAACCCGGGAGGACGTACGTCCTTCCGTACGTCCTCCGATCCGGGCAGGGGGAAGTGGTCGAGACGGGGTTCCTGCGCGTTGAATCCATCGAGGTCGAGTCCGGCCGCTAGCGAAACTCTGGTCGCTTGCGTCGCGCGTGCATGAATAATTCATCATCACTTTCACGCAGCCTTCTTCCCCTCATCCTCCTCCACTTCACCTGGATCATCGGTACGAGCTCGCCGGCTATCGCTGACGAGTTTCTTCCTCGAACCAACCCGAAGTTCAAACAAGCCGAAGAGGTCTATCGGAGCCTGATCCGGGCGGTCGGGGACAGCAGGACGCCGCCGGAACTCCGCATGGTGCGCGGGAGATCCTCGGTCTTCGACATCGCCATGTTCGCCCCCAAACAGCATCGCGTGCTCATTGAAGAGCGGTTTGTCGACCTGACGCAACGTCTTCCTCCTTCGGATGGTCCTCATGCGTTGGCACTCATCCTCGGTCATGAACTCGCACACTTCTACCGCAGCCACCCCTGGGCGCTCGAATTTGGCAACGCGTTTGCGAACCGTCAGCGCCAATCTGAAGCTGGCGGAGCTGCATCGACGTCAGGTCACGTCGTGAATCGTGAAGAGCGACGGCGACTCGAATCTGAGGCTGACTACTTCGGTGGTTTCTATAGTTTCTTAGCCGGCTATCATCCCCTCCGCATCGCATCGACGGTGTTCGACGCCGTGTACCGCGAGTATCAATTCGACAAATCTCTTTCCGCGTATGAGCATTTGGAAGATCGCAAGGCCGCGGCGCAAGAGGCTCAGGCGAGACTGCGTGAGCTCGAACCCCTATTCGAAGCAGGCATGTTTCTGAGTGTCATCAAAGACCATCTCGACGCGGCGCGGGTGTTCGACCGGATCGCCGCCGATTTTCCAGGTCCGGAAATCCTGAACAATGCGGGCGCCTCGCTCGCGAACGAATCGCTGCGGTGGTTCACGGACACCGAACGTCGGTTTCTATATCCACTCACGCTCGATTCCGAGACGAGGTTGGCGAGCGACGCGTCCAGAGGCGGTGATGCCGATGAGTGGGAACGCCTGGAACGGCGGTCCGCGCTCTTGGAGCAGGCCCTGGAGCGATTCGAGCGGGCAGTGGCACTCCTTCCCGGCTATGTCAGCGGAATGGTGAATATCGCCTGCGTCCTGGACCTGTTGGGCCGGCATGAAGCGGCGCTCCAGAAGGCTCGCGAAGCGCTCGCACTCCTTGAGCGTGACGCCGCCAACGACGGGGGAGAGGCCGCTGTCATCGCCGGCATCGCGGCGGCTCATCTGGGGCGTGACGACGAAGCGCGCAGGGCATTCCTGTCCGCTGGCGCGCTGGGCAGTCCGCTCGCAGAAGGAAATTTGTCGGCACTGAAGGGCCGGCACGAGATGGAAGCCCAACGGGAGGAAGGCGACCGAAAGCCATTTCAACCGGGACGGATCGGTGGAGTCGACATCACGGAGCTCCGCGTGGGTAATGTGCTTGCAGATCCAGGTGTCACCGCGCTGGCTCGATGGCAGGCGGACGACGAACACCCGGAGCTTCAGATCTTCAGAACGAAGCAGGGATCGACGCTGATGACGATCATCCTACGCGGCGATGCGGCGAAACGGTCTGCGGCAATCTTTCTCAGTGACGATCAGGCGGTCACCAACGCCGGCCGTGAACTGGCGGTCGGGTTGCCGGTCTCGCGTGTGGAGGCGCGGTACGGCAAGCCGTCGTCGGTCTATCTGTCCCGGCAGGGCCGGTCTTATCTCTATGAAGGCCGCTATCATGGCCACCGGCTCGGGCTGATCATCCGGTTAGACAGAGGAAGTGTGGTCAGGAACTGGGCGGCCTTTCGGATCGAGGAATAGGTGTGGACGCCACGCCGCGAGGGCGCCCGCCCGCGGATCACGTCCTAAAATCTGGCGACGACCTGGAAGGTGGGTCCCCACGTCACGTCATTGTTGGTCAGCGGTCCATTATTCTGGCTGATGACCTGCATGCGATAGCCCATCTGAATCGCCGAGCCGATTGAACCCATTCCTGTCTTGAGGCTTGGTCCGTCGAGTGACAATCCGAATTCTGCACTATACCCCTGAGATCCTTTGGTCGTCGTTTGTACGGTTCCGCTCGGATTATTGTTCGACTTCTCATCATAGAACCCGATAGCGAGATTGCCATAGGCCTTCAAGGGTCCGGATACTGTTCCCGATCCGAAGAATCCAATTAGAGGACCACTGATATACACGGTTTCGTGGAGTGTAAAGGTAGACTGGCTGCTGAACCGCTGTTGCATATTGTAGTAGCCGGCGAAGAATCCAAAGCCTCGCCAGACCGAAAGGGCTGCCACAATGGAATAATCACGACGAGTGGCGGAGGTATCATCGAGCGGGACGCCGTTACTCACTCCAACAGTACTGAAGTTGAACCCTCCCGCCTGCAGCCACGTGAAGTTCACGGACACGCTGTTGAACCACTCATCGTCCCGCACTCGCACGGTTCCGGTAAGGCTAGGGCCCAACAAGGCCGTCGTATCCGATGTTCTCGTGGTGTTCACACCATTAAAGAAGCCGGCCGCCTGCCATTTGGCCACCCAGAATTTCAGGCCGGCGTCGAAGGAGAACCGGTCGCCCAGAATCCGCTTGTCAGTTTGATGATCGCCTGGTGAATCGGCCGGTAATTTATCGGCCGCCCAGGCTTGCTCGCAGAGGACACAGAACACGGCCACGACACAACACGCAATGCGCCTCATGCCCTGCATGCTCATGCATCCCTCCTGGTTCGGGTAAACCGCCTTCCCACCACTCAGGTCGATCGAAGGCTAAAATCCGCCGACGAACGGGGCCCGGTCCTGTCTTTTTGATTTCTGTTCCTGCTCGACCGGCTTGGCAGACACCGACGCGAGCTGAAAGATGAATTGTCCGCCTTCGTCGTTGGCACCCTGCAGAGGCTGGCTTCGTGGCATCTGCTCCGCATTGCGGGCGACCAGCGGAATGACCTGGTCCGCAATCCGGCTGGGGATGAGATAGGGTTCGTCGTTTTCCTTGAGAAACTTGATGAGGTGATACGCAAACACGCTGTGTCCGTCCCTGCCCTGATCGGCGACCGGTTCGGTGCTGCCGGAAGTAAAGCCCCAGCGGGACCGCTTCGCATACAATTTGGCGTAGTACTTGTCGGTCACGGGCGGCAGAATCGCCCTGGTCTGGGCGAACAGATTGCCGCTGAAACATGAATCGGCAATGATGTACACGTGCTGCGCACGCATGGCGGCAATGTAATTGCGGATCGCGGCATCGAGGATCCACGTGCCGGGCTCTTCCAGGGAGCCATCGGCCGGCACCCACCAAGCCAGCTGGTTGTCATCGCTGTATTGCCCGTGGCCGGCATAGTAGACCATGACGCTGTCTTGGGGACCGGCTTCGCGAGCAAGCCGGATCAACGCTCCTTCGATCCGGCTTCTCGTCGCCTCGGCATTTAACAGTAACTTAATGTTCTCCGGTTTGAAGCCGTACCGCTCGACGAGAACGTTGCGAATGCCCGTGGCATCTGCCACGGCGGTCTTCAGCTTCGGCGGTCCCTGGTATTCGTTGATGCCGATGATGAGGGCCCGGTATTGACCCTGGATGGGCACTTCACCCGGGACGGCTTGAATGACGGGACTGGCTCCGCGTTTGGTCTCGTCGGCGGCAGAAGCAGGAACGGACACCAGCATGTGCAGACAGAGGAGCGAGACGGCCGACAAAGGAAGAGTCATGCGCATCAGCACACCAGCCGGCGAAGGGATGGTGAAGACGGGGCAAGAGTCTATACCAGGTTGGAATCAGCATGCAATAAGGTCGGTGGGAATGGCAGCACGTTTTCCCTTAAGAGGGGTCCGTGCCTGTCAGGAAGATGACGCGCGGCGTGGCAGGTGGCTAGTGGCGTTTGAAGTACTGCACTTCCTGTTCATGCTTCTCGGCCGCCGCTCGAGTCTTGAACGTGCCGAGGTTCCGACGCTTCCCAGTCTTGGGATTCTTCTTGCGGGAATACAACCGATACTCTCCCGATGACAGCTTTCTGATCATGGGATGTATCTCCCGAGTCGGGCACGGGACGTTAGATTTCTGCGACCTCTGCAACGATGGTGTGGTATCCCGAAGCACCGGCCGGCTGCGGCCGCACGAGTTCGGCAATCTGCAGCTGACCTTTCGTATCGGTGGCACGGACGACCGTTTGATACTTTCCTGGCTTGGGCGGCTTCCAGGTATAGCTCCAGATGACCCAGGAGTAGGGAGACATCGGCGGTTCAATGCGGCATTCATTCCACGTACGCCCGGCATCGAAACTCAATTCAACTTTACCGATGCTGTTGGGTCCACCGAACGCGATGCCGCGGAACGTCTGTTCGGTCCCTTTGAGCGTCTGATAGTGGCCAGGGGAATCGATTCGTGAAAACACCTTGATCGTCCCGTCGTCGGTCCACCCTTTACGCTGCCAGTAACCCAGATAGTCGCCCGGATACACTTCGATCTCATGAATCCATTTCACATTCTTGATGCCATAGAGGCCCGGCACGATGAGCCGGAGGGGGAATCCATGCTCATTCGGCACCTTCTCTCCGTTCATTAAGAAGGCGAGCATCACGTCGTCTTGCATGGCCCGTTTAAAAGGGATGCTGTCGTCGTATCCGTCGATTCCGCGAAAGATGACGTCACGCGCCGTCTCTTCGTCTGCGCCCGCATCTTGGAGGAGTTTCTTGAGCGAGATTCCGCGCCAAGTCGCATTGCCGAGGCTATCGCCGCCCGGCAAGGTATCGATGCACATCAGTGTGGACACCTGGTCGTACGAGTCCCGGTTGAGAATGTCCCGCCACCCGAGAGACATCGGTTTCTTGACTTCGCCCTTTATGTTCAACTTCCATTGCTCGATGTTGACCTCGCGCGAGACCGAGACGACGCTGTCCGCGTAATTCACGACGTAAAACTTTGAATTGTTGGTGAAATAGGTCGTCTCGCGAGGCGGTACGGCAAACATCCGTCCAAAGACACCGCCGACGGCATCGCAGCCGCCCGTCATGCCGAAGAGGGCGCCAAGGCCGGTGGCTTTCAGGATGGTTCGACGTGAAACGCGCATCACGTATGTATTATCGTACATGCGTTGTGCCGGCCGCAATGTGCAGGTGTGATGGAGTTGTGGTATGGTGCGCCTCTCACAACTCACAGCAGGAGTGACGAATGCGGAGGCCATTTTCGAGAGCGACCCTTTTGCAGATGGTGTTGGTCGCCACGCTGTTGATCTGGGCGAGTGCCTCGGTGTCTGGTCGCGCGTATGCTGCCGATCCGCCACAAGGGTCGCCAAAAGACAGCCCAAGAGAGCAATCCCCGGAAGAGGCGGCGGGCGGAAAGCAAAACCTGCAGCTGATGCGGAAAGCCTGCGATGAAGACGTCAAGAAGCTCTGTCCGGACATCAGACCCGGTGGCGGACGCATCCTCCAGTGCTTGCACGGCCAGGAGTCGAATCTTTCTCCGGCCTGCCGCCAAGCGCTGGGACCTCGCTCTTCGAATCCTTAACGGACCTCTCGTCGATTCGGTCGTGATTCCGACGGACTGATGTTCCCTACCTCTACATGTGTTGTCTTTTCCAGTTCGTCGCCAGTATTGTTCTTGTCCTTTGCAGCATAAGCTTTGCGGAAGAGCCTGCCGCTCCGGTGCAGGGACCTCCGTCACCCCACCAGCCGTTGCCTCCCGAACGAACATCTCCGAGCACGAGCGAATCCAGTACGGTCTTCAAACCCGTTCGCGACTGGTGGAACGACAAGTTGTCGTGGGAGACCGGCGCGGGACGAAGTTATGTCCTCCCGGCCGGAGAAATTCTTCTGTATGAATTTCTGCTCAATCGTTTTGATCGGAACTTCGTCGAGCCTACGTCCGAGTACGAGACGAGCTGGGACACGATCTGGAAGAATCTGACGGATTCGAAATGGGTCATCGACAACGACCAGTTCAAGGTCAATCAGTTTCTGCATCCGTACGGAGGAAGCGTGTACTACGGGTTGGCTCGCTCTTCCGGCCTCAATTTTTGGGAATCGTTCCTGTATAGCGCCGCAGGGAGTTTCGTCTGGGAAATCGCCGGAGAAACCACCAATCCCTCCATCAATGACATGATCGCGACCCCGATCGGCGGCACCTTCATCGGCGAGCCGTTTTTCCGCATGGCGAGCCTGTTGTTGGAGGACAGCGAAGGAAAACCCGGCTTCTGGCGGGAGTTCGGCGCCGCGCTCATCTCGCCTCCGACCGGATTCAACCGTCTCGTGTTCGGTAGCCGATTCGACGATATCTTTCCGAGCCATAAACCGGCGACGTTCATGCGCTTCATGGCGGGAGGGTCGTTTACCTCGAGCAGCCACAATGTGTCGTCGCAAGTTGAGGAGACGGGAGCCGTCGCTGACTTTACGTTCAGTTATGGTCTGCCAGGGCGGCCCGGCTACAGTTATGAGCGTCCTTTCGATTATTTCGACTTTCATGTGACCGCTGTCACCGCGAACGTGCTCGAAAGCATCAACACTCGTGGTTTGCTCTGGGGGAAGCCCTACGCAGGTGAATCGACCCGGGGAATCTGGGGATTGTATGGAATGTACGACTACATCTCGCCTCAGGTTTTTCGTGTGTCGAGCACGGCATTAGCGGTGGGCACCACCTGGCAATCATGGCTGTCGCCAACCGTGGCGTTACAAGGGACGGCGCTCGCCGGAACGGGGTATGGGGCAGCGGGCAATATGGAAGCGCAGGGAGAGCGCGACTATCATTATGGGCTAACGCCGGAAGGGCTCTTGTCACTTCGATTCATATTCGGCGACCGGGCGATGATCGACCTCACAGCGCGCGAATTCTATGTCAGCGACGTGCTGTCCCCCGACCAGGCGGCTTGGGAGAATATCATGCGTGGTGAGTCTTCGTTGACGGTGCGAATTTACGACCGTCATGGCTTGGCAGTCCGATACCAGCACGCGCATCGGAATGCGAGTTATTCCAATATCGACTATCGAAATCAGGACGTCGGCATGGCGAGCCTCATGTATGTGTTCCTCGGTGAATCGGGATTCGGAGCCGTGGATTGGCGTTGACGGGCGTGATGACCGGTCATGACCCTCTGTTATTTCTGACAGTTCCGCCCTGCCGTAAGACGTAGTACACCCACAGCGGGTCTGAGCATTTCCGTCTTGAATGTGCTGTTGGGCCAGGACAAGGCATGACGAATCAACTGAGGGAAGGAGACGTGGAGCGGACGGCTGATGCACTCGTCACCTGGACCAAGGTGATTTACGCGCTTCATGCCTTCAGCCTCGTAACCGGCATCGTCGGCACCGCCACCATCGTCGGCGCGTTTCTGACCGGTTGGCCGTCGATCATCGCGGTCATTCTGAACTATGTCAAACGAAGCGAGGTACGCGGCACATGGCTCGAATCGCATTTTCGATGGCAGATCCGGACGTTCTGGTTCGGACTGCTCTGGATTGTGCTCTGCCTCGTGTTCGTCGTGGCGACCTTTGGAATAGGGATCTTGATTGCGTGGCTGCCCATGGGGCTGGTCGGGCTTTGGTTCGTCTATAGAATCATTCGTGGGTGGGTCGCTCTGGGCGATGGGCATCCGATGTATGTATAGGGGGTGGTGCTATCCAGGGAGCATTGGCGTCGTCCACAGGTCTGGAGGGCAGCATCACCTGTCAGTTTTGACAGTTCCTACGATCCAAGCCTGATGGCTACACTAGTCCGCCTTAGTGTCACGACAGATCTCGCGACGACGTTGTGGAGAAGGCCTTGCAGAATGCTGTCGCAGGAGGGTGCGGATGAACCCACAGGGTGACGTGTCGAAGTCCCTGGGACTCTCCATCGGTGCTTTCGTCGTTGGAGTAGTCGTCGGATGCGCGGGAGGATCGCCTCAACAGGACGCTTCCTATAAGTTGGTCCCGATCACCGAGGTCGGTATGGTGGTCGGTGAGTGGGAAGGTCTGGTGAAAAAGGACCATGCCACGCTTCCTGAAGGCTCGGTGCGACTCATGATCCGCGCCAACAGTACGTATTTGTTTGCCGGTCAAACCGTCTCTGCGGCGGCGGTAGGATCGGGGGATCTCGAAGCGCGCGACGGCCGATTGGTCGGAGAGACAGAAAAGCGCGCCGTGAGATTGACCTTGTACGACCATAAGGGCAAGGCCGTGGTATTCGTCGAGTCGACCAACCTGGCAACGGGAGAACGATACCGCGGCGAATTCACCAAGGTGCAGTGAGCAGCAGGGGGATCTTGAATCGGAGACGACGCGTGGACGAAGATGGCGTGGTCTCCGGAGGATCACGGTCATGCTGAGACGGGGTCCACACAGCGCATCCCTATCGGTAGGACTCGGCGTCGCGGCCCTCCTACTCTGGCAGGCGTGCGGCTCCGAGCGATATCACACGGTAATGGGTGCGGCGGAATCCGGCCTTGGATCGCTGACCCTGGCGGACGATTACCGGCATCAGCGCCATCTGCAGCAAGTCCTGCTCGAGGAGCCGGCATTCGCCGGCCTCACGCTGACCGCCTATGTGATCATGGATCACGGATATGTGGTCGGTCATGTGCGGAGCCCCGAGCAAGCCGAGGCTGTCTACCAGGTCGCCAGCAAGGTTGAAGGGCTTCGATCAATCAACGCGTTTCTTCCGATCAAACGAACGGCCGACGTGATCGGCGCTGTCACATCCGACGAGACGCTGAAGTCAGAAGTTCAGGCGGCGCTCGCACGGACTCCGGGCGTTGTGGACTCGCGCGTGCACGTCGAGGTCCTGGATCACCGTGCCATTCTGCTCGGCGTCGTGTCGGGAACGGAAGAGAAAACCCTTGCGGAAGATGCCGCGGCATCGACGATCGGCGTGAAGCGCATCATCAGTTGGCTGTTGTTGCCAGAAACCGACTATCTCGCGATCCGGTCGCAGGTGTTTTAGAAAGCAATGCGATGGACAGGATCGGACATCAGAAAGTCGGCAGGGCATACCGTGTGCGGCGATTGTCTTTCCTCGTCGTGGTCATGCTGTGCGCCGCCGCATGCACGGAACCGACTCGAGAGACCTTCCGGGAGCCGACCGGCATCCCGATGCAGCGGATCAAACTGCTGACGTACAACACGCTCCACGGGCTTGAGCCGAGCGGACTGACGGTCAAGGCCAGTGAATCGAAAGAGGCCAGGCAGGCGCGGCTTGATCTGCAATTTCGACAGCTTTCTGTCATCCAACCGGACGTCATGCTCCTTCAAGAGGTCAATCCGCTCCCTGAAATGGCCGACAAGTACGTCGCGGCGATGAAGCGTGCCGGCTTGGACTATCGGGCCGTGCACCAGGTAGATGCCTGCGGAGTCCGGGTGGCTCCCGGCCTTGCCGTCGTGCCGGGGTTGAACAACGGATTGGCCGTTCTCGCCAGGGCGCCGTTGCTGCTGCGCAAAGTCGAAGGTCTCAAGCTCAGCGGAGGCTTCGGACGCTGCGACGACTACATGGGCTTTCAAACGGGTGAGCTGCGGTATGCCCTGATTGCCGAAGTGGAAAACCCGAATACCGGCAGGAAGCTGTTGACGGTCAGCCTTCATCTGCATTCCGGAATCGAGCGGAACGCGTTCTTCATTCAAAAGATCAATGAGGCCGTGCAGCAGGGAAAGGGACGACGTGAGGACTTCGAAGGCATCGTGGCCGCCATGGAGCAAGACCAGCAGCGAAGGCTCGATGAGATTCGCCTGCTCGTGAAGGAGATCCAAAAGCTGTATGCGGCAGGAACCTATCTTGGAGTCCTCGTCGGCGGAGATTTCAACTTCGAGCCCGACGATCCGGAGTACCGGGAACTGGAGCAAGCCGGTCTTAGGGACACCTTCTCGATGGCGCGTCCCGAAACAGAGGTATATAGTCTTGATCCTCAGCGCAACGTGATTGCCGGCCGGGGGCTGCAGGAGGTCCCCTCCGCGCTTCGATCGGCACTGAAGCGGCTTCCTGACAGTCAGCAACAGAAGATTCTTGAAGGTTATCAAAAGGGGATCAGCCAGGCGAGGCGGGTGGATTTTCTGTTTCTCATGAAAAAGCCATCCGACCATGCGACGGGCTGCTTCAGGCAGGAACTCTTTGGACAATCCGATCAAAGCTTGTCCGCGCCAGGA
>Ga0070664_100004116_pt1 | contig 11679 bp, 9 predicted proteins | sample KBSC73metaG_FD_65863 | JGI IMG/M metagenome (GOLD analysis project Ga0070664, IMG submission 65863) | Corn rhizosphere microbial communities from Kellogg Biological Station, Michigan, USA - KBS C7-3 metaG | ecosystem: Host-associated > Plants > Roots > Rhizosphere > Soil ... | reverse complement strand
TCGAGTGGGCGATGTGTATCCCGCGTAGGGCTCATGCAGCCATTGCCGACATTCCTCCCCATGGGCAGCGTGAACGAAAAGGGAGGCGACAACGCTCGACAAGCCAAACCGAACAATCCACCGCATGAACTCAGTTCCGGAACCATTGGAGCGCCATCTTATGCGGATGATTTCCCTCGCCTACAGGACGCCGATGTGCTTTTATCAAGGGTTCCACCAGCGTTGAGCACGGTGGCGTCCATGCCGTAAAGTGCTCTTGTCCAGGGATCACACCAGGGAGGGCGCGATGGAGCAGATTGGGGAGATGGTGCAGTGCGTTGCTGCGGTCGGACCGGCGCACACCGCGCTGGTCGCCCGAGGGGCAGGAATGCACGCATGACCTTGGCGGCCCTACAGCAGTGTTTCTCGGTCGAAGGGTTTGCGCTGGTTCCCGGTGTGCTCGATGCGGACGGGTGCCAGGCCGTCCTCGCGCAGATGGAGACCCTGCCGGAGGGAAGTGCGGGCACGCGTTGCCTCCTTTCCCAGCCATGGTGCACCGCGTTGGCCGAGCGCCTTCGCAGGCATCACACGCTGGCCTCGCTGATCCCACCCGGCACAAAGGCGGTTCAATGCACGGCCTTTGAGAAATCAGCGTCGCGCAACTGGCTGGTGCCGATCCACCAGGACCTCAGCATCCCGGTGGCAGAGCGTGTCGTGCACCCCGATCTTCACGGCTGGTCAGAGAAGGAAGGGCAACTTTTCGTGCAACCTCCGCCCGGGCTGCTCGAACAGCTCGTGGCCGTGCGTGTGCACCTCGACGCTTGTACGCCGCAGGATGGTCCGCTGCGCGTGGTGACAGGCACGCACCTGCAGGGGCGCATCTCACCCGAAGCGGCCGTCGCCATTCGGGATGCGGGCGTGATGGTCGATTGCTGCGCGGCAAGCGGCGATGTCTGGGTGTTGCGGCCGCTTCTGTTGCATGCGTCGTCCAGGGCCTCGGGCAGGAGCCGGCGCAGGGTGCTTCATTTCCTGTTCGGCCCCTCGTCGCTTCCCCACGGCCTGCGATGGCACAGCGCTGCCTGACTGCGGCAATCCCGCGGGGCGGTTTTCGAACGCGAAACCAGAGTGGCTGCGGTTCGACCCTTTTCTTGGGGCCAATATCATCGGCAGCCGAGCGGACCGGAGGCAAGGTTCCACGGTCAGGAGGCAGGTGTCGCGGCTTGCATCTATCCGTCGTTTCCCAACTCCGTGCTCGATGCCTGCCGGGGCACCACTGGCGCTTCGCTCATGGCTTCACGCCACACCTTTTTCGGGATGAACGTGCGCAATTGCTCGATGGCCTTGGCGATCAGCTGGGGGTGCAGTTCGTGCGCGATGCCGGGCAGCACGTCTGCTGTCACGTCACCACCCAGCGCCACGAGGCGTTGAGCGGCGTCGACGGCGGGGCCGGGGGGTACGACCTGGTCCAGCATGCCGTGGAGCAGGTGCACGGTGGTGTCTTCCGGGGCGTGTTCGGGGGCCGTGGCATGGCGCCCGCAGAACCCGATCACGCGACCGGCAAGGCGGGGCTCGGCCTGCACGGCTTCGAGCGACAGGATGGCCCCCTGCGAAAAGCCGAAGAGCGCAGTGCGCTGCCACGGCAACTGGAAACGCAGCGCCAGCGAACGAACCACGCTGATGAATTCGGGCAGAGCGGCAGCCACGCGTTCCCGGCGGCTGTCTTCGGTGAGGCCCATGGGCGAAAACCATTCGAAGCCCGCGCGCCCGGAGGTCGGGCCTTCGTAGGGCCGCGGCGCGTTGATGGAGATGATCGCGGCCTGCGGGTACTCGGCCGCGAGCGCGTCGGCGAGCGGTTTCATTGCATGGGCGTTGAGGCCCACGCCGTGAAACAGCAGGAACAGGAGTTGCGGGGCGCCCGACGCGGGCAGGATTTCAACGGTGGCACTCATCGTTCGGCGAGTCAGGCAAAACGACAGTGTGCCTGCCCCGGCCGTGCCGTGCAAAAGGCGCCGCGTCACCAGGGGCGATGGGCCGCCCCTGAGAACCAGGCCTCGCCCTTCAGTCGCGTGGCTCCAGCGGCAGCAACGCCCCGAAGTTCGAGTGCCCCTCGACCACCCGCACCAGCGCCTGGCGCAGCTTTGTCGCGTCCAGTGGTTTGGTGAGGAAGTCGTTCATGCCCGCGGCCATCGCTTCTTCTCGTTCCGAAACCAGCGCAGCGGCCGTCAGTGCAATGATCGGCAGGGCTTCTGCCGAGTGTTCCCTGCGCAGTCGGCGCGCGGCCTCGTGGCCGCTCAGGCGGGGCATCTGCACATCCATCAGCACCACGTCGAAGGGTCGCCGCGCCGCCACGGCGCGCTCGACCGCAACAATGGCTTCGTGGCCGTCGCAGGCTTGCACCACGTCCACGCCCCACTGCTCGAGTGTCGACACGCCGATCAGCATGTTCACCGGGTTGTCCTCGACCAGCAGCACGTGGACACCTTGCAACCGGACGATGTCCTGCGCCTCGTCGTCTGCGTCCTCGGCATCGATCGCCGTCTCGGACATCGGCAGTTCCGCCCAGAAGCGGCTGCCTTCGCCCACCCGGCTTTCCACGCCAATGCGCCCGCCCATCAGCGCCGCCAGTTCCTTGCAGATGGACAGCCCGAGCCCCGTGCCCCCGTACCGGCGCGTGGTCGATTCGTCGGCTTGCGTGAACGGCTGGAACAGGCGGGACTGGGTGTCGGCATCGATGCCGGGGCCCGTGTCGTGCACGCTGAAGCGGATGAACCCACCCGTCGACGGCGAGGCCTCGATGCACACAAAGCCTTCGGATGTGAACTTCAGGCCGTTCGTGATGTAGTTGCTGAGAATCTGGCGCAGCCGGAGCGGGTCGCCACGGACGATGGCGGGGAGCGATTCGTCGATGTGCAGGTGCAATGCGAGCGAGTGCGCATGGGCGAGGGACTGGTATGCATGGTGCACCGCGCCCAGCAGCGTCCGCAGGTCGAAGGGAACGGACTCCACGCTGAACTTGCCTGCCTCGATCTTCGAGAGGTCGAGGATGTCGGAGATGATGCCGGCAAGGCTTTGCGCACTGTCGTGGATCTGCGCCAGGTACTGCTGGCGGCGGCGCTCCTCCAGCCCTGGCTGCATGGCGAGCCGGGCGAGCCCCAGCAGCCCGTTGAGTGGCGTGCGGATCTCGTGGCTCGTGTTGGCGAGGAAGGCGCTCTTGGCGCGGTTGGCTGCTTCGGCGCGGTCGCGTGCTTCCGCCAGGGCCTGTTTGATCTGGTGGCGTTCGGTGATGTCCTCGGCGATCCAGATGGTGCCGTCCAGGCTCGGGTGCGGCGAGGTCACGGCCTGTGCCATGACGCGCCCGATGAACGTGCTGCCATCACGGCGGCGCATCACGCGCTCGAGTTCGAGCGGTGCATCGGTGCGGTCGTCCGCACGGTGCTCGCCGTGGAGCCATACCACCTGTTCGTCCTGGCCCACCAGCGCACCGGGGGCCCAGCCGAACATGCGCTCGAAGCGGTCATTGACCTGCACGAAGCGGCCCTCGCGCGTGAGTGCAATGCCGATCAACGCGTTCTGCAGCATGGCCTCGTGTTCCTGTTGCACGCGCTGCGTCTCGGTGATGTCGCGGCCGTTGACCACCATGTACGCCCGGCCGTCGAGTTCGAAGCGCGCAGCGGACAGCAGCATCGAAACAGGCTGCCTCGCCTTCGTGACGAGAGTCACAGGCATCGCGTGGATCGAGTCCTGCGCCTGGATGGCTTCGATCAGCGGGAGCCGGTCCTCAAAGCGGTACCAGATGCCCAGCTCCTGCGCGGTCTTGCCGACCACCTCCTCGGCCGTGTAGCCGAAGATGCGCGAAAAGCTTTCGTTGACCATCAGGTAGCGGCCGGTGTCCAGGGCGTTCAGGGTGATGATATCGGGGCTGGTCGCGAACATGTGCTTGAGCATCACCTCTGAACGCCGCAGTGCGTTCTCGGTGTTCACCCGCGCGGTGATGTCATAGAAGATCGACAGCGTGGCCGGGCCGTCGACCTCGTTGACGCGCACGTCGGTGGCCTGGGCGGTGAGAGGCTTGCCTTCCAGGGAAACGAGTTGGAAGTCCACCATGTCGAGCGCGCTGCCGATGGGCATGTGATCGAGTTGGGCCAGGCGGAGCGTCTGACGGTCGCGCGACGGCCCGTCCTCATAACGCTCCAGCAAGTTGGTGCTCACCAGCGCGGTGGGCGACCCGTGCCCGAACATGCGCGCCGCCGCGTCGTTGGCATCGAGCACGAAGCCGCGCCGGTGCAGCAGCAGCGGTGTGGGCGATCGGGTGAACAATTCCTGGTAACGGCTTTCGCTTTCGCGCACGGCTTGCTGCGCCATCCATTCGCCGGTGATCTCCTTGCCGACGCCCCAGTAACCGAGGAAGCGGCCTTCATCGTCGAAGCGCGGCCGGCCGCTGAGGATGAACTGCCGGAGGCGGCCTTCGCCATCGAGACGTTGCAGCCGCACGTTCGAGAACGGGTGATGAGCCTGCATGGCAGCGCGGGCAATCAAACGGTCCCGCTCGTTGATGCCGAGGTCGAGTTCCCATGGCAGCATGCCGGCCTGTGTGCGGCTGGGGCGCAGCAGCCCGCTGGTCACATCGTCCGAGACATCCACCAGCCGCAGGTTCCGGTCCACTTCCCAATACAAGTCGGCGGCGATGGCCAACAGGCCGCGAAAGCGTTGTTCGCGTTCCTCTGCCTGCCGCAGCGCCTGGGTCACCATGCGGGACATCAAGGCCCCTGCCACCAGCGAGGCGGCGAGCATCAGGCTGTGGGAGATCGTGTACAGCGCGTTCGGTTCGGCGTTCAAGTAGCGGAAGGATGCGGCCAACGCGAGCCCCGCAATGGCGAGTTCTCCGGCCAGCGCGAGCGTGACGCCGGCCCGGACGCCGGAGAGCACCGAGACGAGGCACACGAACAGCCCGACGTAGGCGAGACTGGGCGTGTGCAACCCTTGGCCGGTGACCACCGCCGACATCACCGCCACCATGGAAGCGCACCACCCCGTCACGGTGATGACCATGCCGACAGGCCACCTGCGGGCCTGCCAGGTGGCCACGGCGAACAGGGTGGACAGCAGCAGGCACGCGCTGACCAGAAAGGCTTGCGCGGACGGCCCGATCTGCAATGGGACCAGCGCATACATGACGGCATTGCCGCACGCGATGGTGGCTGCCGCGCCGAAGAAGACGCGGGCGACCTGTGGCTTGATGCCGAGCGGCGCCCGTTGAACTGGTGCGCGGTCGGCAGGGTCTGGCGAGGAGGTCATGCGACTGTCGACGACGGCATGTGAAACACGGGGGCAGAGCCCGCCAGTGTGTCATCGCGTCTGCGCCGCCAATCCCCCTGGTTTTCCCCTGCGAAGGGGTCGTCAGGCCTTGTTGCGTGCGGAATTCAGCAATATCCGGGTCTCGAGTGCGACCCGCCGGGCAGCGGAAGCAAAATCCTCGTCCGCGGACGCGTACAACACCGCACGCGAGGAATTGACGACGATCGGGGCATCCGGACGCCACCCGGCCTTCACGGTGGCCACCGCGTCGCCTCCTTGGGCACCCACGCCCGGAATCAGCAGCGGCAGGCGTGGCGCCAGCTCACGCACACGGGCGATCTCTGCCGGGAACGTGGCGCCCACGACGAGCCCGAGCTGGCCGTTGCGGTTCCAGTCGGTCTGCGCGAGGTGCGCGAGGTGTTCGAACAGGCGCGGCTGTCCAGGCACGTCCGCCAGGCGCTGGAACTGCCAGTCGCTGCCACCCGGGTTCGACGTGCGGCACAACAGGATCACGCCCTTGCCGGGATACCGCAGGTACGGTTCGATCGAATCGAATCCCATGAACGGCGACAGCGTCACCGCATCGGCCTGGTAGCGCTCAAAGGCTTCGCGGGCGTACTGCTCCGCGGTGGAGCCGATGTCGCCGCGCTTGGCGTCCAGAATGACCGGCACGTCGGGGGCGACGCGGCGGATGTGCGCCATCAGCTGCTCGAGTTGCGCTTCGGCGCGGTGCGCATGGAAGTACGCGATCTGCGGTTTGAACGCGATCACGAGGTCCTTGGTCGCGTCCACGATGCGGGCGCAGAAGTCGAAGATGCGCATGGGGTCGTTGCGCATCCCGGCGGGGAACTTCGACGGCTCCGGATCCAGCCCGACACACAGCATCGATTGGTTCTGGCGTTCGGCCTGCTGCAGCCGGGCGGTGAAGTCCATCGTCGTTCCTTCAGATCTTGCGGGCGAGGGTGGCGGCGAGGCCGGTGTAGCTGGCTGGCGTGAGCGCAAGCAGGCGCGCTTTTTCAGCTTCGGGCAGTGCGAGGCCGGCGATGAACCCCTGCATCAGCTCGCGGGTCATCGGCTGGCCGCGCGTGAATTTCTTGAGCTGTTCATAGGGCTCGGGCAGGCCGAAGCGGCGCATCACGGTCTGGATCGGCTCGGCAAGCACTTCCCAGGCGCCATCGAGGTCAGCCGACAACGCCCGCTCATTCAGCTGGAGTTTGTCGAGCCCGCGGGTCAGTGAGTCATAGCCCAGCACTGCGTAGCCGAGGGCCACACCCATGTTGCGCAGCACGGTGCTGTCGGTGAGGTCGCGCTGCCAGCGGCTGATCGGGAGCTTCTGGCTCAGGTGCGTCAGCAGCGCGTTGGCGAGACCGAAGTTGCCTTCGGCGTTCTCGAAGTCGATCGGGTTGACCTTGTGCGGCATCGTCGACGAGCCCACTTCCCCTTCCTTGGTCTTTTGCTTGAAGAAACCGAGGCTGATGTAACCCCACACGTCGCGCGACCAATCGATCAGGATCGTGTTCGTACGGGTCACTGCGTCGAACAGTTCGGCCATGTAATCGTGCGGCTCGATCTGGATGGTGTACGGGTTGAAGGTCAGGCCGAGCTGCTTTTCGATCACGCGCTGGCTAAAGGCTTCCCAGTCGTGGTCGGGGAAGGCGGACAGGTGGGCGTTGAAGTTGCCGACCGCGCCGTTCATCTTGGCGAGCAGTTTGACGCCTGCGATGCGTTCACGGGCATTCTTCAACCGGGCGACGACGTTGGCCACCTCCTTGCCCACCGTGGTGGGGCTCGCCGTCTGGCCGTGCGTGCGGCTCAGCATCGGCACGGCCGCGAAATCGTGGGCCAGCGAACTCAGCTTGGCGATGATCTTGTCGATCGCCGGCAGCAGCACGTCATGCCGGGCCGCCTTGAGCATCAAGCCGTGGCTGGTGTTGTTGATGTCCTCGCTGGTGCATGCGAAGTGCACGAACTCGCCGGCGTTTTTCAGCTCAACGTTGGCTTCGAAGCGGTCCTTCAACCAGTACTCCACGGCCTTCACGTCGTGGTTGGTTGTCTTTTCGATTTCCTTGATGGCTTGCGCATCCGCTTCGGAGAAGCGGGTCACGAGCCCGCGGAGGAGGCCACGGGCGGCTTCGGACAGCGGCTTGAATTCCGCGAAACCGGCGTCGGACAGCGCAATGAACCATTCGATCTCGACCTGTACGCGGCGGTGCATCAGGCCGAACTCGCTCAGCAGCGGTCGGAGTGCGGCAACCTTCGGGGCATAGCGGCCATCCAGGGGGGACAGGGCGGTGAGGGTGGAGAGGTTCATGACGGGGGTGGCCGGGACAGGGGCCACGAAAAATGGGGGATCCGACGGGAAACCCGCGCGCGAGCGGGCGGATGGGATTTTAGGGGACCGCCGGGTGCCCCGCCTTCGCGCTGGCACTTTTTGTGCGATGCAGTACACGTTGCCCTACAGTGGCGCATGTACCGAGGACCGACCCCATGACCACCGTCCACCACCTCACCCATCCGCTGATCCAGCACAAGCTCACGCTCATGCGCCAGAAGGACCGCAGCATCAGCGGGTTTCGCCGCCTGCTTGGCGAGATCAGCATGCTGATGGCCTACGAGGTCACCCGCGAGATGCCCACCCAGATGATCGACATCGAGACACCGCTCGAACCGATGAAAAGCCCGGTCATCGACGGCAAGAAGACCGTGCTCGTCAGCATCATGCGGGCAGGCGACGGCTTCCTCGATGGCATGCTGAGCATCATCCCCGGTGCGCGGGTCGGGCACGTGGGTCTGTACCGCGACCCGGAGACGCTCAAGGCCGTCGAGTACTACTTCAAGATGCCGCAGGACATGAACGAGCGGGACGCCATCGTGCTCGACCCGATGCTTGCCACCGGCAACTCGGCCATCGCCGCGGTGGATCGCCTCAAGGCGACGAACCCCAAGTCGATCCGCTTCGTGTGCCTGCTGGCGGCGCCCGAGGGCCTGGCCAAGTTCGTCTCAGCGCATCCTGACGTGCCGGTGTACACCGCGGCCATCGACCGGGCGCTGAACGAGCACGGTTACATCGTCCCCGGCCTCGGCGACGCCGGCGACCGCATCTTCGGCACCAAGTGAGCGGGCATGGCCGCTGACCGCACTTTCTGCCTGCGCGACGTGGTGCTGCCCGATGGGCGCACCGGCCAGGACGTCTTCGTCGAGGCGGGCCGCATCCGAGGCATCGGGCCACGTCTGGCGGTGCCCGAAGGGGTGCCGGCCATCGACGGTGATGGCTGGCTGCTGTCACCGCCCTTCGTGGACGCCCACTTCCACATGGATGCCACGCTGAGCCACGGCCTGCCGCGCGTCAACGCGAGTGGCACCTTGCTCGAAGGCATCGCGTTGTGGGGCGAACTCAAGCCCACCCTGACGCAGCAGGCGCTGGTCGAACGGGCGCTGGCGTACTGCGACTGGGCGGTCGCGAAGGGCCTGCTGGCGATCCGCACCCATGTGGATGTGTGTGACGACCGGCTGCTCGCGGTGGAGGCGCTGCAGCACGTGAAGCGGGCGGTCGCACCGTACCTCGATCTGCAGCTCGTCGCGTTCCCGCAGGACGGTCTCCTGCGCTCCCCCAACGCGTTCGCCAACCTGAAGCGGGCGCTCGACCTCGGCGTGGACGTGGTGGGTGGCATTCCTCACTTCGAACGCACCATGTCGCAAGGGGCCGAGAGCGTGCGCTTGCTGTGCGAGCTGGCGGCAGAGCGTGGTTTGCCGGTCGACATGCATTGCGACGAAAGCGATGACCCACTGTCGCGACACATTGAAACGCTGGCCGCCGAGACCGTGCGGCTCGGGCTGCAGGGCCGCGTGACCGGATCGCACCTGACGTCGATGCACTCCATGGACAACTACCACGTCAGCAAGCTCATTCCGCTGATGGCCGAGGCCGAGGTCCACGTGGTGGCCAACCCGCTGATCAACATCACCCTGCAAGGCCGCCACGACACCTACCCGAAGCGGCGGGGCATGACCCGCGTACCTGAGCTGCTGGCGGCGGGCATCAACGTGGGCTTCGGTCACGACTGCGCCATGGATCCCTGGTACGCGCTCGGTTCGGGCGACATGCTGGAAGTGGCCCACATGGGCCTGCATGTCGCACAGATGACGTCGCAAGCGCAGATGCGGGCGTGTTTTGACGCCGTGACGCGCAACAACGCCGCCGTGCTGGGGTTGGACGGCTACGGCCTCGCGCCCGGTTGCCGTGCCGACATGGTGCTGCTGCAGGCGCGCAACCCGATCGAGGCCATCCGTTTGCGCGCGACGCGGCTGCTGGTGGTGCGCGACGGCCGCGTGCTGGCCCGTGCGGCGCCCGCCGTGGCCGCGCTCCACCTGCCCGGGCGCCCCGCCACGGTGGACTGGACGCTCCGGCACTGACGCATCACGGGCGGCGCGATTGCGCAGCGTCCCGGAAGAACTGGATCCGTTCCGCGCTGCTGGGGTGCGACGCGATCGTCAACCCGAGCCACCGAGGTGTCTCATCGCCCGCTGCCGGGCGCTCCGGCAACGCTGCGAGCTTTTCGAGGAGCCCCACCATCACGAGCGGTGAAATGTTGCTCGCCTTCAGCAGCTGCACACTTGTGGCGTCGGCCGCCCGTTCGGCATCGCGGGAATAAGCCGCGCGGCCGAGCAGCACCGGCGCGGTGCCGAGGAGTCGGCCGAAGTCGTCGAACAGCCAACCGTATGCGACGCCCAACAGACTGTCCTGCACGAAGAGACGCATGCCGTGGCGGGCCTCGATGTGGCCGAACTCATGGGCGAGGACGCCCAACATGGCGTCCTCGTTGTCCGCCAGCAGCTCCACGAGCTGGTCCGTCACCACGATGGTGCCGCCGGGGAGCGCCAGGGCGTTCGGCCCCAGCGTTTCGTCGCGCGCCTTCCGGAAAATCACCTGGTGGGCCACGGGCACGGCCTGGCCGCCTCGTGACTTGCGAACAATGCCGGCAAATGCGAGGCGCAGCCGGGCCTGCCGCGCCTCGGGCAGTTCGCTCGGGACCAGCGCGTCGGCTTCGACCGCCTTGAGCGCCGCATCGCCGAGGGCGCGGTCCACTTCGGGGGGCACTGCGGTGACGAGCGTGCGGGCCGCCCACGGCAGGGCCCAGGCATGCAGCGCCGCGCCCACCGCCAACAGCACCCCGATGGTGGCCAGCACCACCGCACACCAAGGCCATGCGGGGTTGGTGCGGGGAACCAGCTGGTGCCGGTGGCCGGTGGCTGCGGCCCAGCGGTCCCACGCATCGCCGTCACGGCAGTACAGCGCGCCCCCATCCCGCAGAGGCAGTGACCGGCCGCCGTCCGTCGTGCGCACGGGTGCCAGCACGTCGTCGAGCGCCAGGCTGCGCGCCAAGCCCTGGCCGGCCACCAGCAGGCGCTGCTGCCCCATGCGCAGCGTTGCCGGCAAGCGCTTGGCGCCTTTGCCTTCGAGGTAGTCGATCGGCAGGTCGAGGGTCATCGCAGGCTCACAAAGGGGAGTCGTCCACAGCCGGGAGTGGGCATGAAAAACTCTATCACCTGCAATGTGCCCTTTGTCACACTTGGCCTTCGATAGAATCGATTGACTCCAGGGAAAACCACAACCATGAAACTCATCGGTTCGCTTACCAGTCCCTACGTGCGCAAGGTCCGCATCGTGATGGCGGAAAAGAAGCTCGACTACCAGCTCGAACTCGAGGACGTGTGGGCGAACGACGCGATTTTGAAGTCCAACCCCCTGGGCAAGGTGCCTTGCCTGGTGATGGACGGCGCCGAAGCGGTATTCGATTCGCGGGTGATCGTCGAGTATGTGGACACCTTGTCGCCGGTAGGCCGTCTGATCCCCGAGCGTGGCCGCGAGCGCACCGAAGTGCGCACCTGGGAGGCATTGGGCGATGGCGTGATCGAAGCGGCCATCCTCGCCCGCCTGGAACGCACCTGGTCCGGCCGCACGGAAACCCAGCGCAGCGAAGCCTGGGTGAGCCGCCAGATGGTCAAGGTGCACGCCTCGCTGGGCGCCATGAGCCAAGGCCTTGCCGACAAGCCATGGTGCACCGGGATTCATTTCAGCCTCGCAGACATCGCCGTAGGCTGCGCCCTCGGCTACCTCGATTTCCGGTTCCCGGACATCGCGTGGCGCGACCGCTATCCGAACCTTGCGAAGCTGAGTGCGAAGCTGGCGTTGCGGCAGAGCTTTATTGATACGGCGCCGCCGCAGGGCTGAGGGGCCTTCGGTAGCGGAGAATTCGGTCCGCGGCTTCCCTCGTTTTGCTTCGCGCGGAACTTGTTCTCTGGCGAGGCCGCGCCGGGTCTCGGCCCGGCAGCCGAGGTACCTTTCTGTCGCGCCAGAAAGGTACCCCAAAGAGGCGCTTTGAACACCAGCTTCCCCGCTATTTT
>Ga0070664_100004114_pt1 | contig 11685 bp, 9 predicted proteins | sample KBSC73metaG_FD_65863 | JGI IMG/M metagenome (GOLD analysis project Ga0070664, IMG submission 65863) | Corn rhizosphere microbial communities from Kellogg Biological Station, Michigan, USA - KBS C7-3 metaG | ecosystem: Host-associated > Plants > Roots > Rhizosphere > Soil ... | reverse complement strand
TTCAGCTTTGAAGCGGATGAGAGCTTGCTACCGGAGACGTTTCGCTACGTCGGCGAGAATCATTTCGTCTACGCCACCGATATTCCGCACTGGGACTGCGAGTTCCCGGCCAATTTGCGCCATACGCAGAAGCGCTCGGATATCTCCGACGAGACTAAAAACAAGCTCCTCTCCGAAAATGCCAAAGCACTGTACGCAATCTAGCGACGACAGGATTAGGGAGCTGAAATCCAGTCCGGCTAGCTCTGCGCCGCAAGAGCATATCGCGGTTTTACTGCGTCAAAGAAGATCTCAAGAGCGGTTCATTGCGAAATCCTCGGCAGTTATCCGATTCCGGCACATCCGCTATCCCTGGTATTTTCGCTCGGGAAACCAATACCGCAAAAGATTCGTTTGTTGATGATTTCCTCATTGACTGGTTTCGCAAACGTCCGATCCCACACTAAGCCCCAATCGAAGACAAGCCGGAACACTAGACTGACCGGCCGGAACTGTTAGAGTTCATAGGGGTTGGTCGATCGCGTAACGGTCAGTGAATTTCTGTGACGAAGAAAGACACAGCCGAAGTTCTGTCCATCGAGGGACGCGAAGTTCGCATTACCCATCCGGATAAACCGTATTTTTCCAAACAGACAAAGGTCTCCAAGCTAGACCTCGTGCGATACTATCTCTCGGTTGCGCCCGGCGCCCTGGCCGGCATCCGTGATCGTCCGTTGGTGCTCAAGCGGTTTGTCGACGGCGCCGAAGGCCAAGCGTTCTATCAGAAACGTGCGCCCGCTAATGTACCCTCGTGGCTGCGCACCGTTACACTATCATTTCCTTCAGGGCGCAAAGCGGAGGAGATTGTCGTGGACGACGCAGCCGGGCTCGCCTGGGTGATCAATTTGGGTTGCATCGAGCTTCACCCCCATCCGGTGCGCTCCCTTGACCTCGATCACCCGGACGAGTTGCGCGTCGACCTCGATCCTGGACCGGGTGTCGCCTGGGATGATGTGCGCCATGTAGCACTCGAAGTAAAAGCATTTTTGGAGGAGATGGGACTGCGCGGGTGGCCGAAGACCAGCGGCTCGCGCGGCATGCACGTGAACGTCCGCATCGAACCGCGCTGGACCTTTACTGACGTGCGCCGCGCCGCCTTGGCTCTATCGCGCGCCCTCGAGCGGCGCGCGCCAGCTCTCGCCAGCTCGAAATGGTGGAAAGAGGAGCGCCACGGCGTCTTCCTGGACTACAACCAAAACGCCAAGGATCGTACCACCTGCTCTGCTTATTCTGTCCGCCCGCTTCCCGACGCGCGGATCTCGACGCCGCTTCACTGGGAGGAGGTGCCGGACTGCGATCCCACCGATTTTACCCTGTTGACGGTTCCGAAGCGGTTCGCTGAGGTAGGAGATCCCCATAAGGATATGGACTCCGCGCCGGGCTCGCTGGAAAAGCTCCTGGAGCTAGCCGCCGAGGATGAGGCGGCAGGTCTTGGCGATGCGCCGTGGCCACCGCATTTTAAGAAGATGCAAGGCGAAGCGCCGCGGGTGGCGCCATCGCGCGCCCGCACAACTTCGAAGCGTGCCGTCGCCAAAAAAAGTCGATCGAAGGCGCCACTTCTGGTCGTGGCCAACTCCCCCGATAAACAAGCGGCACTCACCGGCCTGGAAAGATGGAAGATGAAATACCCTGAAGCCGCCGGGCGGCTCGCCGTAGATGACGTGCTGGTCGATTCCATGCGCGGCAGATCGTCCACTTGGACGCGTATCCGAGTAAATCTCAGAAACGTGCCTGAAAAATTGCGCCCGCCGCAGGAAACCCCTGACCCCGATGAAGACCCAACGCGCGAATGGCGCGAGCGGCGCGGCTCAGGCCGGCGTTAGAACTGATCAGACGAAATCCTGAGCGGAATCAATTCCCCTCTTTGACAAAGAGGGGCTAGGGAGATTTGCCCGAATTTGTCGCCCTGTTTTATCAAACAAATCGCCTTCAATCCCCCTTTCTCAAAGGGGGAAATTTTTTCTTTGCGAGTCCAACTCCTGTTTGAAAACGCTCACTCTGGTCTTTAACGTACCCCAGAACGACCGCACTAGCGCCCGGTCGCGAAAATCGTTTGCAATTCTTCCGGTGCAATGACTTCGAGCTGTTCATATGTGCAGTCCTTCGGTTTTTTATCGGTCCGCCATCGGCGAAACTGCGCCGTGTGACGGAATCGGTTGCCTTGCATATGATCATACGCAACTTCGACCACCAGCTCCGGACACAGCGGCTCCCAGGACAGATCCTTACCCGAGCTCCAGCGGCTCTGGCCCCCTGGCATGCGATATTCGGCCTCTCCGTTCGCCTGCTCCGCCCAATTTTTCCATGGATGATGGGCAAGCGCATTTTTGCGATACGGTGCGAGAAACTCTACGAGCTCACGTCGTTTCTTTTCCGTGAAGCTCGCGCAGACACCGACATGGTTTAGCGCTCCAGAGTCGTCGTAGAGTCCGAGAAGCAATGAGCCCACCATTGTGCGCTCACCTTTCTTATGCCAGCGAAACCCGGCAACCACACAATCGCACTCGCGCTCGTGCTTAATTTTGAGCATCGCGCGCTTGTTCGATTCATAGATTCCTCGAACCGGCTTCGCGACAACTCCATCGAGACCGGCGCCCTCAAACCGACGAAACCAATCCGCAGCGACCTTGGTTTCACGAGTTGCAGGCGTCAGATGAATGGGCGCTTGGGCGCCCGAAAGCAGGCTTTCCAGGATCGAGCGGCGCTCTTCAAACGCGGTGCCGCGCAAATCCCGGTCTCCTGCGCTGAGAACATCGAAGAAGACGATCGACGCCGGGGTTTCTTTTGACAGCAGCTTGACCCGGGACTGGGCCGGATGAATGCGCAGCTGTAGCGCATCAAAGTCGAGCGCGCCATCGCTAGCGACGACGATTTCGCCGTCGAGCACGCAGCGCGCCGGCAGTTGTGAACGGAGCGGCGGCAGCAGTTCGGGAAAATAGCGATTGAATGATTTTTCATCGCGGCTCTGGATCAGGATCTCCTCCGCATCGCGAAACACCAGCGCGCGAAATCCATCCCACTTCGGTTCAAAGATCCACGTTCCCGCACGCGGTACCTCTCCGAGTCGCTTGGCGAGCATGGGCAAAATTGGCGGGTTCACAGGAAGATGCATACTTCATTGTGCACGCGCACGGTACCCGGAAGTCAATGGGTGGGATTGCAATCGGGGTGAAGTCGCTGCTTAAGTACGCAATCGTCATTCAATACGAACTCCGTAGTCCGGTGCTTTAATTCAGCTCGCTAAATGGGAGAATGGGGCGTGCCTCACAATGTCAGCTTGATCACCACCATCGCCGCTGCGCTCGGGCTCGCGCTCGCCATGGGCTTTGCCGCAATTCGCCTCAAGCTCCCGCCCCTGGTCGGTTATCTCCTTGCCGGAATTATCATCGGTCCGGCAACACCGGGCTTCGTTGCCGATGTAGAGCTTTCACAGCAACTCGCTGAAATCGGCGTCATGCTATTGATGTTTGGCGTGGGTCTGCATTTTTCACTCGCTGACATTCTCGCGGTGCGGAGTATTGCGCTCCCCGGCGCGATCGTCCAGATCGCCGCCGCCACTGCTCTCGGCGGTGCGGTTGCTCATTATTGGGGATGGAATATTGCCGCCAGTATATCCTTCGGGCTTGCGCTGTCAGTCGCCAGCACCGTGGTGCTGCTGCGAGCTCTCGAAGACCGTGACATTTTAGAAACACTCAATGGCCGCATCGCCGTCGGCTGGCTCGTCGTTGAGGATCTCGCGATGGTTCTGGTCCTGGTGCTCCTGCCGTCGGTTGGGGCTTGGACCGGTATACATATGAGCGGAACTGCTCCTGCAATAAGCGATCGCAGCTTGGCAGCAACACTTGGACTAGCCCTCGCAAAAGTTGCAGTTTTTGTTGGACTGATGCTGCTGGTGGGACGCCGTCTTTTTCCATGGCTACTCTGGCAAGTGGCGCGCATCCGCTCGAGGGAGCTTTTTACGCTTTGCATCATCACCGCCGCGGTCGGCATCGCCTATGGATCAGCCGCATTGTTCGGCGTATCGTTTGCCCTGGGCGCATTTTTTGCCGGTATGGTGATGCGCGAATCACCGTTGAGCTACCGCGCTGCCGAAGAATCTTTGCCATTCAGGGACGCCTTTTCGGTCCTGTTTTTTGTTTCAGTGGGTATGCTCTTCGAGCCTCGGGTACTGATTCGCGAACCGCTCCACGTCCTTGTCGTCCTCGGGATTATTATCGTCGGGAAGTCGCTGGCCGCTTTCCTCCTCGTGCTGCTGTTTCGCTACCCACTCAACACCGCGCTCACGGTTTCGGCGAGTCTCGCTCAGATTGGCGAGTTTTCATTCATTCTCGCCGGATTGGCGGTCTCCCTAAAACTCATGCCGGCCGAGGGTCAGAGCCTCGTTCTCGCGGGAGCCATCATCTCGATCGGATTAAATCCGCTTGTGTTTCGCGCCATCGAGCCCGTGCAAAACTGGATTCGTTCCCGCTCCAAGCTGGCCCAGGCATTGGAGCGTCGGACGGATCCTCTCGCCGCATTGCCGACTTCCATCGATCTCAAGCGGCTCACCGGACAAGTTGTTCTGGTCGGATATGGCCGAGTGGGAAGTCGCATTGGCGCGGCATTAACGGCGCAAGGCATTCCGTTTGTCGTTGCCGAGGAGAATCGTGAAATCGTGGAAAAGCTCCGCGAAAAAGATATTCCCGCGGTTTCGGGCGATGCCTCCGAGCCGGCCGTGCTCATTCAGGCGCATATCCACCGTGCCCGCATACTGGTGACGGCGATCCCGGACATCGTGCAAGTGCGCCGCATCATCGAAACTGCGCGAACGGTCAATCCGCGCGTGGAAATCGTTGTGCGTACGCACAGCGAAAAAGAATCCGCTTTGCTTGAAAAGGAAAAAATCGGCGCAATCTTTTTCGGTGAGCACGAGCTCGCGCGCAGCATGACACAGCATTTGCTCGATCGTTACGGCATCGAAACGGTCACACATTCTTAGACACGGGCTGACATCTCTGGGCGATTTTGAAACGAAAGGCATATCCATTATTGTCACCACGGAGCGCAGAGGACGCGGAGATATAGAGTTAAATTCTCCCTTGTCTCCGCGCCTCTGTGGTGAGTTTCGTCCTTAGCGCTATCTACGAAGTACTTACGCTCCTGACTGCAGGCTGCCATAGACGTGCTCAGGCGTAATCAGAATCAGGCTGCGCTCTTCCTCACGCATCTGACGGGCAAAATCCTCGTCTGTGCCCTTCTGCGTGCGCCCCATGGAACCATAAAAGTCTTTCAGTCGTTTGATGTGCGCCGGCGTATTTTGCCACGGCTCGATGGATGCCGCTCCCTCCACGGTGATATAGCGCCGATTCTCGAGCTTGATCACGGTAATAGCTGCGCGGCCTGTCCGTTGGATATTTTTGAGCTTTACCGTCCGCGGCCGCGAAGCGAAGCCCAGTTTGTCGTCGAGCAAGGCTGTCGACACGATAGTCGACTGAGCATACCCCTTGGGCGTGATGCTGATGGCGACACCGGTGTGATTCTCTCGCAACAACGGGAGCGCTGCTTTCCATTCCATTTAATCGGTCCTCCGCATATTGATCTTGTGAGCCGCATAGAGCGAATCCGGCACCTATAACGCTCCCGGTTCTTACTCGTCAAGTCGATTCGGGTTTATCCTGCATCAGGGTCGGGATCACACAAATCCTTCAGTTTGCCCGGCTCGAGCCGGCGAGCCAGATGAAGACCACCGATGCCAGTGCCATTACCTGAGCAACGCAGAACGCCCAGTAATATCCGCCGGTCGAATCGAAAATGAGCCCGCCGAGCCACGGACCGATTCCGGCGCCCGCCCCGATGAACAAAGCAATAGAACCGATGATCGCGCCAAAGGATTTGCCATGAAACAAATCCGCCGCGATCGTCGGGTAGAGCGATTGGCGCGATGAAAAGCCGATCGCGACGAACGGTGGAAAAGCATAGAACAACCAAATGCTGCTCATCGCGTTGACCGTCATCAGGAAAAAAATTCCGATCATAAACGCCGCTGATCCGAGGGCGTAAGCCAGTTGTCGCCCAATGCGGTCGGCCAACAGGCCCATTCCTATCATCGCCGGCGCGGTAAATAGTCCGATCAGTCCAAGCGCCCACGCGGCCGATTCCTTTGAAAACCCGGCATCGCTGACGGCGGCGACTTGATGAATCAGGACCATGTGCAATGGAATCGCGCCGGCCAATACTCCCAGCGCAAATGACCAGAAACGCCAATCGCGCAGCGCTTCACGCAACGTAGGACCAGGGGCAGTCTTTACCTTCACCCCGTCAACCGAAATAGTTCCTGTCCGGCCAAAATCCGGTTTGAGATTCATTTCTTCCGGCCTCTGTCTTTGAAATAGAAAATTCACCGGCGCGACGATGAACGCGAGCACTCCGGCGAGAAGAAATAAAGCCGAGCGCCAACCGTACGCCGCGATCAGCCATTGGCTCCAAGGCACCACGAGAAGAATGCCTAACCCTATGCCGGATGCAGCGATACCGATCGCCATGCCACGTTTCCGAACAAACCAGTTGCTGAGAAAGGTCGCCTGCGAGGTCATTGTCAGAGCGGCAAAACCAACCCCCATAAACACACCCATGCCGATGTAGTATTCAATTGCGCTGTGGGCCAATCCGCTGATCACAAACCCGAGCGCCATTATGATTGCGCCGCCGGGAAGAACGACGCGCGGCCCGAAACGATCGAGAGCCATCCCGATTAGTGGCGCGGCTATTGTCCACAGCACCGATCCGAGCATGAGCGCGCCAGACGCCAGCGCTCGGCTCCAGTGGAACTCTTCGATGACGGCTATCAGAAAAACCGCAAACGCATTGCGGCTGCCGAACGCCATTGCCACAGTCAGAAACGCAATTCCGATGACGACCCAGGGATAATAGCGCTGGCGCGCAAGGCTAGCGGTCGTTTCTATTTCTTGGATCGACACAACAAAACTCACCGCTACTTCCGAAACCCGGCGGATCGGGAGTCAATGTTTGGCCCATTCCTCTCATGAATCCGTGGCCGTTTCGAGACGCCAGGATTTAAACAGACCGCCTGCGTTATCGAAAGAGATTTCGCTGGAAATGCGTGGCTGATAATTTAGTTAGGGAGCATGGGTCGGATCCCAGCAAGTTCGCAAATCTTCATTGAAACCGTCGAGAAGCTCCATATCCGCTCGACTGATCTCGAAATCGAAAACATCGGCATTTTCCAAAATGCGCTTGGGATTGGCTGATTTGGGAATCACCACCAGCCCGTGTTGGAGCGCCCAACGAATCAGGATCTGTGCCGGTGATTTGCTATTCGAGTTGCGCGAAAATTTTCCCAGGATTGATGGCCGCGACTGGGAATTCGCCCCCTCTCGCGGCGACGTTGGGTATTTGTTAGCAATCGCGACAAGTTTCCGATCCTTCAACCGCTCTCCTTTAGTCAACGGGCTATAAGCCTCGAGGACAATGCCACTGCGGCGGCAAAACTCGAGCAGGTCCCGCTGATATAGATACGGATGAAACTCGACCTGGTTGACGGCGGGAATGCACTTCGTCTCCCGAAGTAACTCCGTCAAATGCCTGACGGTGAAATTGCTGACGCCGATCGAGCGCGCTTTGCCCCGTTCGCGGAGCAGTTCCAACGCGTGCCAGCTCTGAATGCGTTGCCGCACAGGATAATGAATCAAATAGAGATCCACGTAGTCCATTTTGAGCTTATGCAGGCTTGTCTCCAGCGCTCGCTCCGGGTTTCCGTGATCGGAATTCCACAGTTTTGTCGTGACGAAGATTTGCTCACGGGGAATACCGCTCTTGCGTATCGCGGCGCCCACGCTCTCTTCGTTGCCGTACATCGATGCCGTATCGATGTGGCGGTAGCCCGCTTCGAGTGCTGCGAGGACCGCTGCCTCGCAAGTCGCCCCGGGCCGAGTCTGCCACACGCCCAATCCGAGCTGAGGAATCAGCCGCCCATCATTCACGGGAACTTTGCTTTCGATCGTCAAGGCCGGCTTCATAGAAATGGCTCTAGGAAAGCCCTTCGTTATCGTGGCGCTGCGCCGATGCGCCGGGTCCACTCGACCAGATTGGTGAGCAGCTGGCTGATCAATTTTTTCGTCGTCTCATCCTTGAGGTTTCCCGCTGAGTCGAACCGTTCCGCGGCATTGCCGATCATCACTTCGGGCTGATTGATCGGAAACATATTGAGAAATACGAAAGTCTGTCGGAGATGATACTGCGCCCGCGCCGTGCCGATCGCGCCAATTGAAGCGCCCATGATCGCCACCGGTTTCCCTGCCCAGGCACTATCACCGTACGGCCTCGAAGCCCAATCGATCGCGTTCTTGAGCACGCCGGGAACTGAATAGTTGTATTCCGGCGTCACGATCAGGATCGCATGGGCATTGCGCACGCGGCGTTTCAGCTCCACCACCTTGGCTGGCGGATTTTTTTCCTCGTCCTGATTGAAGCCCGGTATGCCGTCGAGCTCAAATACTTCGAGATTTGCCTGTTGAGGCACAAGCTGAGTTGCGGCTCTGAGAGCGGCGCGATTGTACGACTCGCGCCGTAAGCTCCCGGCAATCCCGAGAATGCGGATGGTCTGGCTCATTTCTCCTCCCTAGTTCAACGGGTTATAGATCAGTCATGATCGCTCGTTCCGAGGCCGGCCTGAACGGAGACAAAGCCGCAGCGTTATGCGGTGCACAGAGCAAGACTTGAATAACAGCTATTTGATTTGAGCGTATACCTAGGGCCAGGCCAATCAAGTTGTGCCGGAGTAAAATCGTCCGGAGTCCCGCTCGGTTGACCTCAACGAATGCCGAAAATTTCCTGAAACAGTTTGATGTAGCGGTCGAAGCTGTCGTAAACCTCCGGCTCCGTAAATGCCGGTGTAATTCCCTGGATCAGGTTTGGCGGGTCCGGTGGGGTATCGATGCGATCCGGAATGCGCTTTAGGCCGCGCACGACTTCCTGCCCTTTTTGCGACAGCATGAAGTCGATGAAGAGTTTCCCGAGGCTCGGATGAGGTGCTTTGGCGTTCAGCGCCACCGGATGCAGATTGGCAAAACTCGGCGGGAGCGCCACCCAATCCACCGGGGCGCCGCTCTGCTTAAGCGAGTCGAAATTATGAATATAGGCGGTGAGCGTACCGTTGAATTCCCCCGCCGCGACCAATTGGGCCAGAAGAGTTCGGCCCACGCGCAGGCCGGGGTTCTGCGCTGCCAGAGCGCGCATATAGCTTATGCCCTTTTCCCGGCCCATGCCGCTGATTGTCGCAGTGAACCACTCGTACCCACGCCCTTCCATGCCGACCTGGCCTTTCCACGCTGGTTTTAAGAGATCTTCGTGACGGCGCGGTACAGCCGATTTCGCCATCGTGTTGGTGTTGTAGCCAAATACCGCATAGGTCGTATAGGTCGAGGTCCAAAATGCTTGAGGATCTTTGAAACCGTCGCGGAAATACTTGCGTTCGGGAGAATCGTATGCGGCCAATAATCCGCGTTTCTTTAGCAGGTAGCCATAGTATCCGGTGGTGGATACGACATCCCAAAGCGGCTTTCCGGCACGCGCTTCGGTCAAGATCTTCTCCATGAGTTGCGAATCGGTGCTCCGTTCAAACTGCACATCCACTTTGGGATACAGCCGTTTGAAGCTGTCCGTCACCGCTTTCGTATCCGCCGTATTCGATGTTGAGTAAAAAACCAGCTTCCCCTGGGGTTCGTTCCCTTCAGCGCCGAGTGCAGCGATTGCGTATCCCGAGATCAAGACTATCCCAGTCAGCCAACATGCAGTTCGCGTAACGGCGCTCGTTCGAGCTGGGCTCGATTTCATTTGTGCTTGCCCCTTTCCACTCGCTCGCAAGCCACCCAAAATACGGATAGGCAAGCCATTCAGTCAAGGGAGAAAATATCTGCCCAGTCAAACCGAAGTTGCTAAAAATCTGCAAGTGATTTTTCCCAACTGGCAGCAAAAATCAGACACTGCAAGCTCGATAATTCTCCTGTGCGATTTTGACACGACCTGAAGAATCACCAAGATCCTAGAGTCATTTGTCTTTTCGCAACAGATTTTCCGCTGATCAGACTGGTACTGTTTTTGCGCCGAAAACACGGCATCAGCGCGTGTCGTACAACTATCTCATTTATACTTTCGTACCGGTGAAGGAGGAATTATGTCCACGCAAAAAAATAGTTCTGGAGAAGTGCAACAAGCGATTATGAAGGGAGCCATCACACGAGAATACAGAGCCGATGCGCAGCAAGTGATCCAGCGGCTGAACGCTCTGCGCTCTACTGAGATCATGAGCTATCTTCAGTATATGCAGCATCAGTACATGGCGGTTTCCTTACTTTCGCCGGCATTGAAGACCGAGTTTCAGACCCATGCCACTCAGGAATTGGATCATGCCAATCGCCTAGCCGAAAGAATCCAACAACTCGGCGGCACACCTATTTATGACCCCAAGGAAATCGCCGCGAAGGCTGCCAATGTAGGAGTTGCGCCCGAGCAAGGCGCTACTCTAACTGACATGGTCGTCGAAGATCTGATGCTCGAACGACAGCAGATCGAAGCCTACACCGCTTTGATTCGTGAAATCGGTGATCAGGATTTCGTCACCCGGCATATGCTTATCGCTGTACTCGCTGAGACGGAGAAGCACGCAAACGAATTGGCAGATTATCTCAAGCGCAGCACGTGATTGGCATCGCCGCTGAAGTCAATGGCAGCGTTGACGGGCGTCATGTGAACCGCGGATGGTCGGATCACTGTATCCAGCTTACAAATCCCATGTCGTGGTTGGAACAGTTCGTTTAGGCGGGACTTTGCAATGTCTCAGAGTCCGTAGAACGCCTGCGAATTAGTTTCCAGAATCTTCTGTGCCTGCCCCTGGGTAATTCTGCCCTCGTCGACCCAACTGCGCACTTCATCGAGTCCGCTCAGGTTCGCGGAAATATCCGTGTGGCTGTAATCGGTGCCGATCATGAAGCTGTCTTCCGTGCCGAATTTGAGCAGCGACTCAATGTCGTCGATGGGGTCGATCGTGATGTAAATCCGGTTTCCTCGGAAAATTTCCGGCTCTAATTCATAGAGACGGGGCAGTCGAGTTCCCTTGCCGCGAAGGGATTGCCTTTTTACCGCTCCCAGTTGCGAAATCGTATAGGGAATCCAGGAAGCGCCCGATTCGATTAATCCAAAGCGCAGCTTGGGGAATTTTTTTGGCACGCCGGAACTCACCAGCGCGGTAAACGAGTACATGATTGGAAAGCCGCGGTCCCATTCGTGGAAAGGCAGTGGGTGGCCAGTATGGATACAGAGCGGAATGTCGAGTTTGCTCGCTTCCTCGTACACGGGAAAGAAATGGAGATCGGTGATGTTCCGGTCGAGATCGAATCCCCTTTTGTAAATACCGCAAGCGTTGTGCTCCTTGGCCCACCGTAGCTCCTCGACTGCCTTATCGGGCTGCAGCAGTGGAAGCACCGCCGCCCAGCGCAGCCGGCCGTTGGTGCTTGCGCATTTTTCTGCCATCCATCGGTTATAGGTAGTGGTCAGCGCCCACTCAGCCTCAGCGTTGTTGGTATTGTACCGAATGAAGAATGTCGGGAAGATCACCTGTACATCGACGCCCATTCTGTCCATGTGCGCCAA
>Ga0070664_100004109_pt1 | contig 11693 bp, 9 predicted proteins | sample KBSC73metaG_FD_65863 | JGI IMG/M metagenome (GOLD analysis project Ga0070664, IMG submission 65863) | Corn rhizosphere microbial communities from Kellogg Biological Station, Michigan, USA - KBS C7-3 metaG | ecosystem: Host-associated > Plants > Roots > Rhizosphere > Soil ... | reverse complement strand
CCAGGTCAAGGAGGTGCAGCCGTCGGCTCTGGCCCCCCATCTCGAGCCCGGCGCGCGCCGCGACGAGGGCGTCCGGGTGGTCGACGGGCAGCGGGTCATGCAGGCCGCGTCCGACGTCTTCCTGGGCGCGCAGCGAGTGACCGGTCACGACGGTCGTCGCCGCGACTTCTACGTGCGGCAGCTCCACAACTGGAAGGGCTCCGCGCGCGTCGTCGGCATGGAGCCCGAGGCGATGCGTGCCTACGGCCGGTTGTGCGGGGCGACGCTGGCGCGCGCACACGCCCGGTCCGGCGACCGGGTCGCGATCGCGTCGTACCTCGGCACCGGCGACGAGTTCGCCCGCGCCGTGGTCGCGTTCGCCTCGGCGTACGCCGATCGCAACGAGGACGACTTCGCCAGCTTCGCCCGCGCCATCGCGGCGGGCGACCGGGCCGCGCCCGGACAAGCGGCCGGACAAGCGGCCGGACAAGCGGCCGGACAAGCTGCCGGACGAGCGGCCGCGGGTGCGTGATGTCGAAGCTGCCAGGAGTGCTCCGGGTCGGCGAGGGCGGGCTGCCGCGGGGAACCCTGGTGCTGCTCGGGCTGGCTGCAGGTGTCATCGTCACCGCGGGCATGAAGGCCGCCGCCGAGATCGTGGGACCGGTGTTCCTGGCCCTCGTCTGCGTCATCGCGTTGCACCCGCTCCGCGAGCTCCTGCAGCGACGCCTCCCGTCCTGGATCGTGATACCGATCTGCCTGCTCGTCGTGTACGCCGCCCTGATCGGCCTGGCCGTCGCCCTGATCGTCGGCGCGGCACGGTTCGCCACGTTGCTCCATGACTACGAGGGCCAGTTCGACGCCCGGATCGCGGACATCACGAACCAGCTCGAACGGGCCGGCGTCTCGAGCGCCGACATCCGCCAGGTGATCGACGGCCTCGATCTCTCCGGGCTCCAGGGCATCGTGGCGTCGGCGCTTCAGGGGATGATCAACGTCGTCTCGAACCTCGTCTTCATCCTGAGCCTCGTGTGGTTCATGGCGGTGGACGGCGGCTCGTTCCCGGCGCGTCTCGCCGCCGTGGGCGAGGAACGGCTCCCGCTCGTCGCTGCGCTCGTGCAGTTCGCGCGCGACACCCGCCGCTACCTCGTGGTCTCGACCGTCTTCGGCCTCATCGTCGCCGCCCTGGACACCGCGGCCCTGGCTCTCCTGGGGATCCCGGTGCCGCTGCTCTGGGGGCTGATGGCGTTCCTGACGAACTACATCCCCAACATCGGGTTCATCATCGGCCTGGTGCCTCCGGCCGTGCTCGCCCTGCTCGAGGGCGGCCCGGGACTGATGCTCACGGTCATCGCCATCTACTGCGTCCTGAACCTGGTGATCCAGTCCCTCATCCAGCCGAAGATCGTCGGGGACGCCGTCGGCCTCTCGCCCACGCTGTCCTTCCTGTCGCTCGTCTTCTGGACGTGGGTCATCGGCCCGCTCGGCGCCGTCCTCGCCGTCCCGCTCTCGCTGCTGGTACGCGCCGTGCTGGTCGACGCCGATCCCGCGAGCGGGTGGCTCGTCCCGCTGGTCGGCGGCCACGATCGAGCCGTGCCGCAACCCGCCGATGCGCCGACGAGCACGCCGAGCACGCCGAGCACGCCCACGAACGACCCCAGCGTCAGTCCTCAGGGATCGTGACCACCTCGATCACGGCCACTCCCAGGGCGTTGAGCATGTTGAGGACCCCGAGCAGCTCCTCCTGATCGGTCACGTCGCCCACGAGCGTGGTCGAGCCATGGGCCCGGCGGCTGGACAGGTTCGGGAAGGCGTTGGTGAGCTCGTCGGACAACGCGCCGTCCACCCGGATCAGCAGCTTCCCCATCTCGAACGGCCCTCCCGGCTGACGTGTGCGCCATCGGTATCGCGTGGCCCGGGGAGTTGCGACGGCCGAAAGCGCCAGACGGAGCATCCGTACCGACGGAGCGGAGCCTGCCCGGACCGAGGGCACGGCGCCCGCGAGTCCTTCGCTACGCGAACCTACTGGCCGCGGCCGGTCACGGACCTCCCCCGGAACGGGCGAGGGTCAGCGGAGGCGCTGGCCCGGTCGCTGTTCACCGGGAACGGGTGAGGCCAACGAGCGAGCGCGGATCGACGGTGGATCTTCGACCACGACCGCACGCAGGAGGCTCCGATGCCACAAGCCACCCTCACCGTGTGGCGGTTCGACACACCAGAGGGTGCCCAGGATGCCCTGAAGATCCTCGAAGACCTCGCCCGCGAGAAGGTCATCTCCCTGAGCGACGCGGCGACCGTCTCCTGGACCAGCGGGGAGCCGAAACCGAGGACCCATCAGGTCCAGTCCGCGGTCGGCGCCGGCTCGATGGGGAGCGCCTTCTGGGGCCTGCTCTTCGGACTCATCTTCTTCGTGCCCCTGCTCGGCGCCGAGCTCGGCACCGCGACTGGTGCCTCGGGTTCCCTGGCCGACGTGGGCATCGACGAAGGCTTCATCAACCGCGTGCGCGACCAGGTGACCCCGGGAACCTCGGCACTGTTCCTGATGAGCCCCGACACGGTCCTCGACCGGCTCAAGGACGAGTTCGCCGTCCACGCTCCCTCCGACCTCGTCTTCACCCACCTGTCCGCCGATCAGGAGGGGGCGCTGCGGAAGGTCCTGGCGGAGGCATGAGCCGGATCGGAGAGCAGCGGTCCCGCGGAGGCCAGCGAACGAGCGAGCAGCAGGCCGCGGAAGCCACCACCCTCACCGTCTGGTTCTACGACTCCCCGATGGGCGCCGCCGCCGGTCAGGTCCGCCTCCGGGGCGTGTCGCCGTACGACGGCATCCTCGTGCTCGACGCGGTCACGATGACCTGGATACCGGGTACGCACGCGCCACGCGTGGGCCAGCTGCGCCAGACCGCAGCAGGAGCAGCGAGGGGCACGATCCTCGGCCCCTTCGTCATCTGTCTGCTGCGGACGGGCGGCGAGCGGGGTGCGGCCGCAGTGGACGCTCTCGCGCACCAGCTGGGCGCACCCGGCCTCGACCGCGATTTCCTCCAGGAGATGAAGGACCGACTGGCGCCAGGGACCTCGGCCCTCCTGGTCCTCTCGGTGGACACCGACCTCGACGCCATCCGTCGCGTGATCGAGCGCGGCCGGGCACGCGGCGAGGTCACCTTGATGCACGCGTTGCTGCCCCGCGGCGCAGCCGCCACCTTCAGCGGGGTCGCGGGTGCGGGCCGCCTCGTGCCACAGCGCGCGGGATCGCCCGTTGTGGGTGAGCCGCCGTGGCTGGGCACCACCTAACGTCACGCCCTGAGCGGTCCGGCAGGCTCCGCCGCCTTGACACAAGGAGTTCTCATGAGCACGACTGACACCTACGAAGACTCGACCAAGGGTCAGTGGGCCACCGGCGTCGCCGGCTTCGCCGGGATCATGCTCGTCGTGGTGGCGGGCCTGGAGATCCTGGAGGGACTGGCCGCCATTGCCAACGACGCGGTCTACGTGACCGGTATCAACTACACCTACGAGTTCGACGTCACCGCGTGGGGCTGGACCCACGTCATCCTCGGCGCGATCGCCGTGATCGTCGGCATCGCGATCATCCGTGACCAGACCTGGGGCATGATCGCCGGCATCGCCATCGCCTTCATCAGCACGCTGACGAACTTCGCATTCATCCCGTACTACCCGATCTGGTCCTTCCTGGTGGTGGCGTTCAACGTCCTCGTCATCTGGGCGCTCTGCAGCCGGATCTTCAACGAAGTGCCCGAACCGCCCGCGGGCTACGGAGGCGACGCCGGCACGTATGGTACCTCCGGCTCGATGTCGGGCGCCGATTACGAGCGCCAGCGGATGAGCCCGCCGCACTTCGGTTAGCACCTGGCCCGCGCAGTTCGCCGGGCCAAGAACTGGCAAGGAACGGACAAGGAACGAGCGCGGCGATGCCCGGCGACCACGCCACGGGAGGCACGACATGGCCCAGCACCCGCCGCAGACCAAGGCATCACTGGAGCACCTGCGGGAGCTCCGTGAGGAGGCCGCCATGCTCGAGGCCGAGCTCGGAATCGAGCCTGTCATGCCGCCGTCCGCAGCACCGGGCAGCGGAACCTCTGCCAGTCGCGGTGGGTGGTGGCGCACCCCCGTCGTCGTCGTGTGCGTCCTGCTGTCGGCACTCCTGGCGCCCCTCGCGATCGTCGCGACCTGGGCGCATGACCAGGTCTCCGACACCGACCGGTACGTCGAGACGGTCGCCCCCCTCGCCGAGGACCCGGCCGTGCAGCGGGCTGTCAGCAGTCGCATCACGGCTCGGATCCTGGGCTTCCTCGACATCCAGGCGGTGACCTCGGACGCCGTGGACGCGCTGGCCGCGCGCGGGGTGCCCGACAACGTCGCCGCCAGCCTTCGGGCGCTCGGGACCCCGCTCGCCAACAGCATCGAGAGCTTCGTCAGCCAGAGAGTCACGCGCCTGGTGCAGTCCCAGGAGTTCGCGGATGCCTGGGCAGAGGCCAACCGTGAGGCCCACGGCCAGATGGTCGCCGTCCTGACGGGCGAGCGGGACGGGGCTGTCCAGGTGGAGGGCGACACGGTGACGCTCAACCTCGCCGTGGTGGTCGACGCTGTCAAGCAGCGGCTGGTCAACGCCGGCTTCGCGCTCGCCGAGCGCATCCCCGAGGTCCAGGCGGAGTTCACGCTGTTCGAGTCGGCCGACCTCGCCCGGGCCCAGACCGGCTTCCGGGTCCTGTCGGCGCTCGCTCGCGCCCTCCCCGTGCTCGCCGTGCTGCTGCTCGGTGTGGCCGTCGCCGTGGCCCGCCGCCGTCGTCGCACCCTCGTCGTGGGTTCGCTCGTCATCGCAGGGTCGATGCTGCTGCTCGGGCTCGCGCTGAACGCGTTCCGCGTCGTCTACCTCGACGCCGTGCCGAGCGACCGACTTCCTGCCGACGCTGCCGCGGCCATCTACGACCAGCTGGTGTGGTTCATCCGGCTCAACCTGCGTGCCGTGCTCGTGCTCTTCCTCGCCATCGCCGCCGTCGCCTGGGTCAGCGGTCCCGAACCGGCTCCGGTCGCCCTGCGAGCGGGAGTCACCCGTGGCCTCGACCTGGTCCGGCACGGCAGCGACCGCGCTGGGCTCGACACGGGACCGGTCGGCGAGTTCCTCGGCCGCTACCGCGTCCCGATCCGCGGGCTGGTCGCCGGTGTCGTGGTGCTGGCGTACGTCCTTGCCGACCACCCGACCGGCGGCTGGACCCTGGGGCTCCTCCTCTCCGCCGGCCTCCTGCTGCTCGTCGTGGAGCTGCTCGCGCGCGACCCGGCACCCGCTCACGCGGATCTCCCCCACGAATCCGGGTCGCTCAGCGCATGAGGCCGCGGGTCCTGGCCCCGTTGATGAACGAAGTCCCTGACAACACGGGCCGTTTGGCCTTGGCGGACGACGCCGCCCGACGTAGCGTGAACTGAAGATGGCTCGGGCCGCGAGAATGGCCCTGACGCCTGGGGCCGCGGCCCGGACCCTTTCGGAATCGCGCCCTGACTCTGCGCGACCACCGCCCACTCTCTGCGAGGGGGTCGCCGTGCAGCGCCCAGCATCCACGCACCACCCAGCCTCAGTACCGAACCGACCATCAGTACCGAACCAGGCAACCGGGCAGGATCCGACGTCGCCTGCTGCGACGGCCGCGAGGTTTCCCCGGCTCCCGCGCTCCTACGTGCCGCGGAGACGACTGTGGCAGCGCCTGGACGAGGCGACCAGCAGCCACGGCGTGACGCTGCTGGTCGGGCCCGTGGGTGCAGGCAAGACCCTCGGCATCTCGGGATGGTTGCAGTCTCGCGGCCCCGAGCTGAGCGACGACGCCGTCTGGCTGCACGCTGACGCCGGCTGGACGCCGGACCGGTTCAGGCGGGTCCTCGACGAGCCGGCGGCCGACGCGAGCTCGCCGGGCCCTCTCGTGGTCGTCGACGACGCGCACGCCCTCCCCTCGGCAACGCTCCGGCTCATCGACGACCGCCTCCTCGAGGCCCCCGACTCGATGCGTCTGCTGCTCGCGAGCAGATGGGACCTGCCGCTGAACCGGCTCGTCCCCGAGCTGCTGGGGCACCTGACGACCATCCGGGGTCACGTCCTCCGGGCGGACCGCTCGGAGGCAACGGCCCTCACGGAGCCGTACCTGCGGACGACGGAGCCGTCGGTCCTCGAAGCGATCATCGAGCGCGCCCAGGGCTGGTGCGCCGCGGTCGTGCTCACGGCCCGGGCGCTCGGCGGTGCACCCGACCCCGTCGAGGCTGCCCGTCGCCTGTCCGAGGGCGATACGCCGGTCGCCGACCAGATCGCGAGCGAGGTGTTCGCAACCCTCACGAACCGCCAGCGGCACCTCCTGCTCTGCGTGGCCGGCGAGGACCCCGTGGACCCCGAGACCGCGCGTCACCTGACCAACGACGCCAACGCCGGCGACCTCCTCACGGAGCTGGAGGCGACCGGGCTCCTCGTCAGTCGTCTTCCCGGCAGGTCGTCGGCCCTGGACGCAAGCCACGCGGGCGACGCGAGCGCGGATCCCGCACCCCGCTTCGCCATCCACCCGCTCCTGACCGAGGTGGTGCGCCGCCGGCTCAGCGTCGACGGCGTGGACATCGCACAGGCCCGGGCGACAGTCGTGCGCGCCGTCAACCTGGATCTCACCGGCGGGCACTCGCGCCTGACGCTGGCGCGCCTCCTCCGGCTGCACGCCTTCGACGCCGCCGCGGATGTCCTGGCGTCCGACGGTGTCCACATGGTGCTCAGCCACGGGGACGGCTCGAAGGTCGTCGAGTTCACCCGCACCCACCCCGACATGGTCGAGGAACACCCGGCGACGTGGTTTCCCGTGGCCCTGGACCGCTGGTTCGTCAACGACGTCGAGGGCGCACGCCACTGGGCCGGCCGCATCCTCGAGGCAGCGGGTCGTGAGAGAGGTACGTGGCACGTGGAGCCACGTGGTCGGCACGTTCCCGACGCCACCAAGGCGGCTCAGCTTGCGTGCGTGCGGTTGTGGCGCGCTCGCCTGGGTCTGGAGCCGCTCTACGCGGCCCTCGGCAACGCCCAGCGCGTGGTCGCCGCGATCCGCAACCATCCGCAGGCGGCCGAGGCCGCCGCCTCGGTGCTGCCCGTGGTCGTCACGGAGATCGGGGTGGCCCAGAACTGGATCGGCGAGCTCAGCGAGGCGGAGGCGAGCTTCACCCTGGCCCTCTCGCTGGCACGCAACCAGGGACTGTCCGCGCTCGAGGCGTCGTGCATGACGCACCTCGCGTTCACCCAGCTCATGGCCGGGAGGGAGCGTGCGGCTGTCGAGGTCGCGACCGAGGCACTCAGCATGCTCGGCAGCGGTGAGATCTGGAGGATGGAGTTCGCGCCGTCGCGCGCCGCGCTGGTGATGTTCCTCGGCACACAGGTCAGCCCCCCGTGGTCCACCGAGCCGATCAGCGAGCCACTTCCGGAGACGGGGAGCCGGGCACACCGCGGAGACCTGACCACACGGTTCTGGCTCCGCATCCGGGATGCTCGCCTGGCCCTGACGGCCGGCTCCGTCGCCGATGCGAAGAGGATCCTCGAGGGGCCGGTCGACGATGCCCAGCTCCAGGAGGAGCAGCTGCCGGAGCACCTGCGGGTCGTGCTGCTCCTGGAGGAGGCGTTCGTGGCCGACTTGTCCGCCGATCCGGACCTGCTGCGCCGCATCGAGGCCGAGCTGAGACAGATCGGCGTGCTCGGCGAGGCGGGCTTCGTCGCAGGACTGACCGCGGACTGCATCGGCGATCGACGTGCCGCGGAGGCGGCGTTCAGCGCCGCGGACGCCGATGCTGTGTTCTCCCAGCCGCCCACGCGGGCCTTCTCGCTCGCCTGCCAGGCCCAGCTGCTCGACGCTCTCGGGGAGCCGGCCCAGGCGCTGGAGCTCCTCGCGCAGGCAGCGGCGCTGACCGAGGTGCGCCGCAACGCCGGTCCCTTCCTGGGGTGGTGCCGGCAGGGCACCCCGATCCAGACCCTGCTGCAACGCCTCGCGGCCGAGAACAGCTCACCGTGGGTGAGCGAGCTCGCCGCGGCCGGTCAGGGAAAGCCCGACGTCATCAGGCTCTTCGAGACGTCGACCGCCCTGCGACACGAGGCGCGGGAACCGGTCGGACTGCTTGTCCCACCGGCGCTCAGCCCGCGTGAGCGCGAGGTGCTCAGCGAGCTCGCTCGCGGTGCGACGTACGCCGACATCGGCGCCGCTCTCTTCGTCTCCGAGAACACCGTGAAGACGCACGTGTCGAGCCTGTACGGGAAGCTCGGCGTGTCACGGCGCAGCGAGGCGCTCGCCGTCGCACGCGCGCACCTGCTGCTCTGACGACGTCGCCTGACGTCGGCAGAACCGATCCGTTCGCAGGGCCTCGACGGCCGTCCCCTCACCGATCCAGCACCGACTCGCAGGTCTCGCCCGGCTGCAGCCGGACCAGCGTGCAGCCCGGCGCGATCCGGGCCAGCGCATCCGCGAACAGGTCGGCAGGCCGGTCCATCCAGTCTCCGAACCGCCCGACCGGCGGCACGTGGAAGGTGCCCCAGTGCACGGGTATCGCGACCCGCGCACCGGTCATCGCGCACGCCACGGCGGCCTCCTCCGGACCCATGTGCCCGGGCGACAGCCGCGGGCCCCAGCCACCGATCGGGATCAGCGCGACGTCGATGGACTCACGCCCCGCCCACGAGGGCATGTCCCGCATCGCGTCGTACAGGCTCGTGTCCCCGGCCGCCCACACCGTGGCGTGGTCCGACCGAATCAGGTGGCCCAGGGCGTCGTTGGGCCGGTGCGGCATCGGGCGGCTGTGGTGCACGGCCGGCACCGGCAGCACGTCGACCCCGTCGAGGTCCGTCCAGCCCTCCAGTGGCACGCCCCTCAGCCCTCGGCGACGCAGCCACGTGGCGTTCCGCGGTGCGGCGAGGATCGGCACCTGGTCCAGCATCCGTAGCGACCGGAGGTCGGCATGATCGTGATGCAGGTGCGACAGCAGCACGGCGTCGATCTCCCGCCAGTGCCGGCTGGCCGGAGGACCGCCTCGGCGCCGCAGCACACCCGCGTGCGGGCGAATCAACGGATCGGTCATCAGCCGGACGCCAGCCATCTCGAGGACGACCGCGGAATGCCCCAGCCAGGTCACCGAAACCATCGGTCTCGCCTCCCTCAGCCGAGGTAGTCCTCGCGGCGGAGCCAGCGCAGCGCCCACACCCCGTAGACCGGTGGAAGGTACGACGTCGCGATCCGCTGGGTCACTGCGATCGCGAAGGCCGGGCCGCTCGGGATGCCGAAGGCGACCAGCCCGGCCGTGAGCGCGGCCTCGCCGACGCCGACATTCCCGGGAATCGGGACGATCGCGCCCAGCAGGGCTGCGGCGCCCGCGACGAAGAAGATCTGTCCGAACCCCGGGCCGGGGTGCAACCCCCGCGTCATGCACGCCAGCGCGACGGCCGTGAGCAACAGCGACGCCAGGTTGCTGCCGAACAGCACCAGCGCCCGCGCCGGGCTGTCGGTGACCACGTGCAGGGACTCCCAGGACTTGCGCGCCGCGAGCAGGAGGCGTCGTCGCAACCTGGGGACAGCCGCCACCACGACACACGACACGACGACCGCGGCCAGCAGCAGCAGCAAGATCCGGCCGAGGTCGTCGGGACCGGACAGGTCGATCGGCGGCAGGTCCTTCGCCAGGAGGAGTCCGAGCAGGACGACGACGACGTTCACGACCGCGCCGGCGAAGGAGTCCAGCGCGGTGGCGGTCACCGCGGTGGCCGGCCCCTCGCCGAACCGCCGGAGGAAAGCGGTGTTGAGAGCCACTCGCCCGGCCGTCGCGGAAACGGCGAGGCCGACGCACTTGATGCCGTACTGGAGCTGCACCAGCGGGAACAGCGGCAACCGGATCGTGACCGCAGACATGGTCGAGACCGCATCGGCCACCGGCGTGGTCTGCGCCACGAGCAGGCCGAGGACGACCCAGACCCACTCGGCGTGCCGCCATGTGTCGAGCACCGTTGCCCAGTCCAGTCCGGCGAGGGTGGTGAGCAGCGCGGACGCCGCGAGCAGGATCAGCAGGGTCTTGATGAGGTCGCGCAGACTGAGCCGCACGATGGGTGCCGGCGCCGGAGCGGCGACACCGGTGCGCTCCGTGATCGCGGCGGCGAGCTCGGAGAGGTTGCCCTTGACGCCGCCTACGGCCCTGAGCGGACGCGGCAGCGCGGCCCGCTGGAGGTAGGGCAGCGCGGCGGCGAGCGCGTCCGCACCGAGCTCGCGGATCGCAGCGTCGATGGGGGCGTCGGCACCGACGCGGACGGCCTGCGCCGTGAGCAGGGTGGCGACGTCGCGCGCGCGCTCGGCCGAGGCTGCCGCGATCCGGCCGTCGGCGAAGTCCGTGAAGACGACTCCGCCGTTCGGTGCGAGGCCGACGTGGTCCAGCGTGAGCCGGCCGTGGGCCAGCCCGGCGCCGTGCAACCGGGCGACTGCAGCCCAGGTCCCCTGCAACGTCGTTGCGTCCGCCACCGCCGCATCGGGCAGAGGCCGGGGGACGGCGCCGAGGACGAGCACGGCGTCGCCCTCGGACTCGGCGGCAGCCACGACGCGCTGGACAGGAACTCCGGCGCGTTCGGCGAGCACGGTGATCAGCGCCTCGTGCTCCACCAATTGGAGGCGGGTGCTGCCGGGTGCGGCCTGATCGCGGTAGATCAGCGTGCGCCACCAGCGGGCAGCCCGGTGCGCATCGGCAGCGTCCCGGCCGTACACCTTGACCACGAGCGGCTCACCGTCGCGGGACTCGGCGCGCAGCAGCCGGGCACCCCACGTCTGGACCTCGGACAGGCCCAGCGCCTCGACGTCGACGCCCATGTCGCGCAGGCTGCGCCGGACCTGACCGACATCGGGATGTCCGGCGGGCGAGCCCAGCGCGACCAGCGCAACGCCCGCGCCCAGCATGCCGACGCCGAGGGCACCGCTGACGTCGGTCGGTCCGCCGCTCCCGATGCTCCACGCGGCCAGGCACTCCACCCCGACGAGGACCACGGTGAGGCGGCGGTAGGCCAGCACCAGCCACGGCCGCAGCACGAGCAGCACGGCGGTCGTCGCCGCCACCAGCACCACGGGGAACGAGTCCGGGGTCGAGGAGCGCCCCGGGTCCGGATCGAGCGAACCACCGCCGGCGAGCAGGGAGCAGGAGAGGGCTGCTATCCCGGTGACGGCGACCGCCAGGGCCAGGGTGAGCGGCAGCCGAGGACGCCGCGGGGTCTCCAGGAGAGCGAGCACCGCGCCTGCCGCGGCCAGAACCGCGCCGATCGCGTACGCCGCGTTGAACAGCGTCGTCGCCCACCCGGGCAGGTCGTCGGCCACCCGACGTACTGCCGAGTCGAGGTCACCACCGCCGTTCGAGGCAGCCATCGTGCTCAGGACGACGATGACCGCACCCACGGCCGCGATGGCGACGTCGACCGGCCGCCGCGAGGTGCCACTTGCCGTGACGAAGAACCGGCGGGACTCCTGGCCGACCTCGGGAAGGGCCTCGGTCGACGACCCGGTCCGGGTTTCAGTCATCGACCGTCTCCCGGGCGAGAGCCACGCGGTGCCCCCGCTGCTCGAGCCAGCCGACGAGGATCCGATGGAGGGCGTCCGCGCCGACCACGAGCTCCTCGGGCATCACGAAGTCAGCGGGGTGCACGATCATGGCGCGGTCCTGCCAACCGCCGAGCCCCCCGTGGC
>Ga0070664_100004108_pt1 | contig 11693 bp, 15 predicted proteins | sample KBSC73metaG_FD_65863 | JGI IMG/M metagenome (GOLD analysis project Ga0070664, IMG submission 65863) | Corn rhizosphere microbial communities from Kellogg Biological Station, Michigan, USA - KBS C7-3 metaG | ecosystem: Host-associated > Plants > Roots > Rhizosphere > Soil ... | reverse complement strand
GTCAGCGCCGAATGCGGCTTTTGCGGCACCGCGGTGCCGCTCGCCGAGGCATCGTGGCACGAGGCGAATCCGCACGGCGCTTCGGCCAAGTCCCGTTCGAAGCTGGCCGATCAACGCCGCTTCCCGCGGATGCCAGCGAAGGGCCGCAAGCTTCAGCTATTGATTGACGGCTCGCCGACCAGCTTCGCGCTTCACAATATTTCCGAAGGCGGCGTGATGGGCGGCGGCGTGCCCGACCTCGTCGAGGGAGCTGCAGTGCACGTCCGCTTCGAGGGCGGAATCCTCGTCCCGGCCATCGTGAAATGGACCGAGAACGGGCTGGTCGGGCTTGCCTTCACCGCGCCGGTCATTCTCGACCGGTCATCGCAAGCTGCGAACTAGCTAACGCGTCGCGACCTGGTTCGCCGACTTGGGCTTGGGCTTCGGCTTGGGCTGCTGGCCGCTCGGCCCGTCCGGATCCTTGGGCATCGCGAGACTCGCGCCACCGTCCTTCATCTCCAGCGCTGCCATCGCCTTGGCGTCGCGACCGTAGAGGTCCTTGTAGTCGACGATACGGCCGTCGTTCAGCGCCGCTGCGCTGAAATAGACGATGTAGACCGGCACCGGCTTCACGAAATTGGCCTGCACGGTCTTCTTTGATTGGAGCGCCGCCTCGACCCGGTCCGCTGTCCATTCGCCGCCGTCGTCGCCCAGCAGCTCGGTCGCAAGATCGAGGATGTGCTCGGTCCTGACGCAGCCGTGGCTGAGCGCCCGCGTGTCGCTGTTGAAGCGGCTGCGCGCGTTCGTGTCGTGGAGGTAGATCGCCTTCGAGTTCGGCATCACGAACTTGATCTGACCAAGCGCGTTGCTCGGTCCCGGCGGCTGCCGCCAGCGCTGGATTGAACCGTCGGAGCCCTTGACCGCGACGAAGCCCTTCTTGCCCGCGGCTTCCTTCTCGATGCTCTTCGGCACTTCCCACCAGGGGTTGAGGATCACGCCCGTCGCAAGCGCGTTGAGCTGCGGCGTCGGCGTCGACAGCTTGCCCGCGATCGCCCGGTGCTTCCAGCGGTTGACCCCGTTCTCGACCAGCGTCGCGTGGAAGCCGGGGACGTTGACGATGATATATTTGTCGCCGAGGTCGCGCGGCAGCCAGCGCCAGCGATCGAGATTGAGCCGGATCCGGTCGCGCTTCGCCTCGTCAGTCGCCGGCGTCTCCGCCAGCGCGGCCTTCAACGCGGCATATTGCGGATGCGTCGGAAGCAGCCCGTCGAGCGCCTGCGGCAGCGCGTGCGCGGCCAGTGCCGATCGCAGCAGCGCGTCCTGCTTGGCCGCATTCAGGTCAGGGTCGACCACCCACCAGTCGATGCGGCCCGGCTTCTTCACATGACCGAGCGCGAGGTCGGACGAGAGCCGGTTGAAACGGTCGGTCGCGGCTGCCGAGATCGCGGCCATATTGCCGGTCTGGATGACCGCCTGGAGCCCTGCCGCATCGTAATCGCCGGGGTCCAGCCCTTCCTTGCCGACGCCGGCGATGTAGTTCAGCAAATCCGCCGCATTGGCGAGGTCCCAGATCGCGGGCGGCAGTGGCACCGGCTGCGGGGTCTGTGTGACAGGCACTTCCGGCTTGAAGTCCGGATTGTTGGGAGCGAGCGCATCGGGGGCGATCCTGGTCGCCGGCGTCGGCGCCTTCGGTTTCGCTTGTGTGGACGCTGGGCTCGGTCTCGGCGGCTGATTCGCGACCGGCGGAACATTGCCCATCGGCGCAATCTGCGCTTGTGCCGCACCGAGCGCCGAGCCCGCCAGGACGCCCGTCAACAGCAATGCACGCCAGCCCCGCGACATCGAACCCAACCTCTTCATTTCAAACGAAAACCCTTCGATGCATCGACCATTACAACGCTCGGCCCGCGGCCGCCAGTCGCATTGGCGACACAGCGGCTGAAAATCGAATCGCCGGACGCCACCGTCGCAAACCAATCCTTAAGCGAGAATGGCTAAGCTTTCGCCGGCTCAAGTGGGAGAGCAGGTGTGGCGTCGGGTTTTTTTCTTGATGGGACGATGATCCCGCGCAGTGAGCAGCGCAGCATCGATGAGCGCGGCGAGGCGCGGTATCCGGCAATGTCGAGCACCGCCGTGCTCGAGTTCCGCGGTCGCAAGCATGTCGTCCAGCTCATCAACATCTCGCCGTCGGGCGCGATGGTCCTCTTCCCGCACGTACCCAACATCGGCGAACGTCTCCCGCTGCAGTTGCTCGAAAGAGGAGTGGTGATGGCCCAGGTGCGTTGGGTCCGGGACGGACGCATCGGCCTGTCCTTCGCAGCGACCCTGGAGTAGCGACCTCTTGGAAATGAACTTCACGACATTCAAGGCGCGCATCGCCGAGGAGGGCGAGGGTGAGCGGCGGCGTAGCGATCGTACGCCGGTCGCGGTCGGAGCGACGATGCGCGAGCTTGGCGCCGGCGGCGTCGAGGCCACCGTCCTCAACGTCTCCGAACGCGGCTTCATGGCGGTTGCCGAAGGCCAGTTCGAAGTCGGCGCGCGTGTCTGGCTGATCCTTCCAGGAGGTCGCGACCGTGCCAATGCCGTCGTCAAATGGATCGCCGGCGACAGGCTCGGGGCGGAATTCGCGGAGCCGGTCTCGCTCAAGTTCTTCCGCGTCTGAGGTTTCTGTTGGTCTACGGCCGGGCTCGCCTCGGCGTTAGCATGCCTATGGCCGTCCGTTAAACTTACTCAACGTCTGCAACCGCTTGCACATATCGGTCGTTGGAGGTCGCCGAAAGGAAGGACGACCATGCCGATCACGAGCGAGGCCTGGAAGCCGTACGAGCGGGGTTATCACGCCGTCTACCGCGAGCATGAGGTCAACCACTGCCCGGGCTGCGGACGGACGCAATGGATCATCGGTCGAGTATCGGCCGAGTGCGCCTTCTGCAGTACCGCTTTGCCCTTGGCCGAAGCGAGCATGCGCTCGCACAACGGGCCGGTAATCATCCAGCACAAGAACGGCCACATTCACGATTGGGCCGCGTAAGGTCTCGCTCAGGGGCCCGGCGTCTTCCTTACTGGAACCTGCACATTGCACAGGTCGACGCCGCCGGCCGGGACCTCGTAGAAAGCGTCGTGCCGATTGGCGCGTAGTTTCAGGTACCGGGCGAAGGTCGGGCTCCTCGTATCCATCACCTGATAGGCCGGGCGCTCGGCGAAGGGCATGTCGCTGGCCAGCTTGATGCTGGCGATCGGCACATATTGCGCCTTGTCCTTGTAGAATCCGAGCGCCTCGGTCCCGCGCGGCAGCGAGCTCAAGCGGTCGATCCCCTCGACGACCCGGCCAACCAGGGCAATGTTGCGGTCGAGCTGACGCGGTGCGTTCCCGATCACCGCGTATAGCTCTCCGCCAGTCCCGTGATCGGGCGCAAGATCGCGGCCGACGCCGACACTCCCGTAACAATGGGTAAGCGTCGCCCAGCCTGCCCTGGCATTGAAGGCGACCGGCCAACCGTCGACGAAGCCAGCGCCCGGAGCATAGGCGTCGGGGCTTCCGAGCGGCGTGATCCGCAGGCCCTTGAGGTTTCTCGTATATTCGGCCGGCGGCTTCGGATTGACTCCGGGAGGCCAGGGCTTGTCGCTCTCGTTCAGGCCCCATTGCGCGACATAATTGTCCTGCAGGCGATAGACCGCCGCGCCGTCCCAGTAACTCCCGCGCGCCAGCGCCTTGATGTTGGCGACGTGGACCGGCGCGAACGCAGGCGCCAGCTGGATCACTATCCTGCCGCCGTTCTTGAGGTCCATGACCAGCAGGTCGTCGGCCGCAATCGCCGTCCACGCCGACGCCGGGGCAGCAGCGACGATGTCGTTCGGCGTCGGCAGCTTCGATGGCGGCGCCGTGCCCGCTGCGACATGGGCTGCCGCCTGCGCCGCGAAAAGCAATGGAAGCATGATCTTCTCCCCTTCGCGGCTGCTCTAGCCGAGCAACAGCGGCCCCGCTATCCGCGCCACCCATGTACCTTGCCACCCTGATGCTGCTCGGCTCCGGCGAGCTCGGCCGCGAGTTCGCGATTGCCGCCAAGCGGCTTGGCTGCCGGGTCATCGCCTGCGACCGCTACAAGGACGCTCCGGCAATGCAGCTTGCCGACGCGTTCGCGGTCTTTCCGATGCTCGACGGCAAGGCGCTCCGAGCGGCGGTCGAGAAGCACGAGCCCGACGTGATCATCCCGGAGATCGAGGCGATCGACACGGCGACGCTCGCCGCGCTCGAGGCTGAGGGCTGGCGCGTTGCGCCGTCGGCGAAGGCTGTGCAGTTGACCATGAACCGAGACGGCATCCGCGACTTCGCGGCGAACGAGATCGGCCTCGTCACGTCCAAATACCGCTTCGCCGAGAGCCGCGAGCAGGCCATCGCCGCGGCCGCCGATGTGGGTCTGCCGTGCGTGATCAAGCCGGTGATGTCGAGTTCAGGCAAGGGCCAGAGCACGGCGAACAAGGATGAAGACGTCGGGCCGGCGTGGGACTATGCGGTCGCCAACATGCGCGGCGACCGCCCGCGCGTGATCGTCGAGGAGTTCATCGATTTCGACAGCGAGATCACGCTCCTGACGGTGGCGACGAGGGACGGCGTCCTCTTCTGCGCGCCAGTCGGGCACCGCCAGGAAAAAGGCGACTATCGCGAAAGCTGGCAGCCGGCCGCGATTCCGCGCGAGGCGCTCCACTCCGCGCGCTTCCAGGCGCGCAAGATCGTCGACGCGCTTGGCGGCCACGGCATCTTCGGCGTCGAGTTCTTCGTCCGCGGCGACCAGGCGGTCTTCTCCGAGCTCTCGCCCCGTCCCCACGACACCGGCATGGTGACGTTGATCAGCCAGTTCCCGAACGAGTTCGAGTTGCACCTGCGCGCAATCCTCGGCCTTCCGATCCCGGCCATCGAGCTTCTCGGGCCATCCGCCTCGGCAGTGATCCTCGCCGACCGTGAGAGCGAGACCTTTGCTTATTCCGGCGCCGTAGATGCGTTGGCGCTCGGCGCGCCGGGCTATCCTGTCGATCTCCGGATCTTCGCCAAACCGAAAACGCTGCCGAACCGTCGGATGGGCGTGGCTCTCGCCCGCGGTCCGAGCGTTGAGGATGCAATCGAGCGCGCCAGGGCCGCCGCGGCGCGCGTCAGGATCGATTATCAAGGCTGAAGGAGAAGCCGATGCGCCGCACTTTGACTCTCGCCGCCATCGCCGCGCTTGCCGCATGCAACAACAACCAGCCGCAACAATCCCAGCCGTCGACGATCAAGGTTCAGTCGGAGGAGCAGAAGCAACTCCACAAGCTCGACGCGTTCAACCTCGCGATCGGCCTCAAGCACGCGATCTACGACGCCGGCTACACGTGCAAGCGCATCACCGACGCCGGTTTCGTCGGCGCCTGGAAGAACAACGACATGTGGATGGCGCACTGCGTCTACGACAAGGGCGCGGCGCGCGACTGGGCGATCTTCGCCGGCCCGGACGGGAGCGCGCAGGTGCGCGACTGCAAGGACATCACGCCCGAGTCAGGGCTGCCGTCATGCTCGATCAAGCAGCGCCCGAAGGGCAGCTTCACGGATATTAGGTAAGGCTAGCCCGGGTTCTGCGGATTGCACTGGCGAGTCTCCTTGTACTCGCCGGTCGCCGAGCGTTCCTTGATGGTCACGCAATTGCCCTGGCGGACTTCCTCGCGCCAGCTACCGTCTGGGTTCGTGACGCGGTTGCCCTTGGGCACGCGCTGACCGTTCTTGTCGAGCGTGTAGCTCCAGTTCTTGGGCGTCTGCGGCTGGCTCTGCGCATAGGCCACGCCGGCGAAGCTCAGCGTCGCAATCGCAACGGCGCCAACCACCAGCACTGTCCTTACCCTAACCATCGTCACATGCTCCTCCAGCCGACATCTAGCGTGGGCGACGTGAACCAAGGATGAGCCTTGTTTCCGTTCCGCAACGCTGAGGCGCGGCGGTCGAAGGATATGTCGTGAGGCAAGCGCCAAAGCGCAAGCGGCAGGCTGGCTTAGCCCTGGCGCGCCTTGAAGCGCCGGTTCGTCTTGTTGATGACGTAGGTGCGGCCGCGGCGGCGGATGACACGGCAGTCCCGGTGGCGCGCCTTAAGCGACTTCAATGAATTGCGAATCTTCATGGCCGGGCGCCTGCTCGTGTCTCGTGTCTGGTTGTCGGTAGCCGGCCCCTTGAGGAGCCGGCGGCCCACCTAGAGAGTGGACCCCGCTTAGTCAAGGCGGGGCGTGGCGGACACTAACAGCCGATCCGCCGTTGTGACAGCCGTGGCGCTTGACCTGATTCTGATTCTGCCGGGCATCCTCCTCGCCTGGCTAACGCTGCGCGACGTGTTCGACACGGTCGTCGTGCCGGGCGGTAGCCGCGCGTCCCTCCAGGTCACTCAACGAATCGGTCGCCTGCTATTGATGCTCTACAAGCTGGCGCGCGGTAAACGTCGCGGATTGTCGGCCGCCTTTGCGCCGTTGGTGCTGGTCAGCTCCTTCGTCATCTGGATGGCCCTGCTCGCGATCGCATTCGGGTTGACGGCATATGGCGCGCGCGCCCACTTCTCACCGCCGATCCGCAGCCTTGGCGACGCAATTTACGAAGCGGGCAGCGCGCTCCTGACGATCGGCCTGAGCCCGCATTATCCGGGCGGTGCCGGCCGCTGGATCATCCTTGCGGGCGGCTTCTGCGGTCTCGCGGTGATGACCATGGCGGTCACCTACTTGCTGGAGGTTCAAGCGAGCATTTCGCGGCGCGACACCGGGATCATCAAACTCAATACGGTTGCGGGCGACCCGCCGTCGGCGCTGACTCTTCTCGAGCGCTTCGCCGCGATCCGTAACCAGGCCGCCCTTCGCGCAGATCTGGAGGAGGCCCGCAACTGGTGCGCAACCGTGCGCCAGAGCCACACTGCTCATCCCTCCTTGGTCTACTTCCGCTCAGTGTCGACTGGCGCCGGCTGGCCCGCCGCGCTAGGCGCGCTGCTCGATCTCGCCCTGATCGCCGAACACCTGATCGACGACGACGATCTCTACGGCCCCGCCATTTTGCTGCGCGAGGAGGGGACACGGATGGCAAGGGAGCTGGCACTGATCGCGCGCCTGACCCCACAGGAAACGAAGGTCGACGAAACCGAGCTTCAGCAGCTGGCGACGCGGCTCGCCACCAGCGGCTATCCGGTTCGCTCCGGCTACAATCTCGCCGCAATCGCCAGCCAGCGGGCCCAGCACATGGGCTGCGTCGATGCGATTGCCGAGCACCTCGGGCGGGCTTCAACCATATTGGTGCGCCAGAGCTGACCCTAGCGAAGCACCATCCTGTCGCCTTCGATCTGAACGCTCGAATATTTGCTGAGGAAGCTCTGGCCGAGCAGCGACTGCGTTCCGCTGTTGAGGACCACCGCGTCGAGGCCCGACGCAGTCAGCGGGCCAAGCTCGACCCGGTCCAGCTTCACATATTCGCCATGCACCGCGCCGTCGGCGCCCTCGCCCACCACATCGTTCATCCCGATGGATGTCGCGAGCCCGGCCGCGCGGGCATCGTCGCGGGACAAGGCGATGCCGCTGGCCCCGGTGTCGATCAGCATGTGCACAGGATTACCGTTGATCCGGACGTCGGCATAGAAATGCCCGTCGCTGTCGCGATCGAGCGCGATGCTTCCGTCGTCGGTGGAGAATTGCGGCTGGTTCTTGGCCTTGAGCTCGGCGATCCGGGCCTTCTCGTCATCGAACGACTGCTGGATCGCGTCTGGCACCTTGCCCGACGACCGCGACGGGATATGGCCGACCAGCGCGCCCAAGAAGCCGAACGCGAAAATCCAGATGAACAACGCACGCATGGCCATCGGGAATAGCCGTGGCCGGTAAAGAAACGGCTAAGCGCGGGACGATTGACCATTCCGTAACCCCGCCTCGCGTAAAGGCATGCGCGGAACGAGTGCGTGGGAGTGCGTATGACTTACTATTTGTACGGCGTCGGAGCCGTGGTCGTGGTCGGTGTCGCGGTCGCCATTTCGGGCGGCGAGAACAATTGGCAGCCGGCGAAAGCGACAATCACCACGATCGACCGCAAGTGCCAGATCGTCGAAACCAAGTACGACGAAAATTACAAGGCCAAGGAAAGAAGCACCCACACCGACGACTGCAATTCGGTCGATGAATGGGAGAAGGTGAAGACCAAGCACGACAAAACGATTGTCGGCAATGCGGTCGTGCACGTCAGCTACACGGCACCCCAAAACGGCCAGGAGGTCATGGGCGACCTCAAGTTCACCCCGCGCGAGGACGAGTTTTTCGAGCTGAAGGCGGGGGACGAGCTCAAGATCCTGGTCAGCAAGTCGGACCCGGCGAAGATCCGCAAAGCCTAGCGCCCGGCCAGCTTCCGCTCCCAGGCCAGCGCGTCGCCGACGATCCGGTCGATGTCGGCATAGGCCGGCCGCCACTCCAACGTCTGCAAGAGCTTGCGATTGTCGGCCACGAGCTCGGGCGGATCGCCCGCGCGCCGCCCTTCGATCACCCGCGTCACCGGTTGATTGGTCAGCCGGTCGACCGCGTCCAGCACCTGGCTCACCGACAGGCCTTTGCCGTAGCCGCAGTTCATCGCCAGGTTTTCGCCCGGATGATCGACCAGCCACTCCAGCGCCGCGACATGCGCCGCCGCCAGGTCGCTGACGTGGATGTAATCGCGGACGCAGGTCCCGTCCGGCGTCGGATAGTCGTTCCCATAGACCGCCACGTGCGGCCGCTTCCCGACCGCCGCCTCGCAGGCGATCTTGATGAGATGGGTCGAGCCCTTGCCGATCTGCCCGGTGCGCCCCTGGGGGTCGGCGCCGGCGACGTTGAAATAGCGTAGCGCGCCATAGTTGAAGCCATGCGCCGCAGAGGCGTCCTCGAGCATCCGCTCGGTCATCAGCTTCGACGCGCCATAGGGATTGATCGGCTGCTTGGGGTCATCCTCGGTGATCGGGACGCGTTCGGGCGCGCCGTACACGGCCGCGGTCGACGAAAAGAGGATGTGCCTCACCCGCGCGTCCACGGCGTCGCTGATCAGCCGCAGCGAGGCAAGCGTGTTGTTGGCATAATATTTGAGCGGGTGCTTGACCGACTCCGGGACCACGATCGAGCCTGCGAAATGCATGATCGCACCGATCTTGCGCTCGTGGAGCACCGAATCGACCAGCACGGTCTCGGCGATCGATCCCTGGTAGAAGGGCACGTCCTCCGGCACGACTTCGCGCGAGCCATTGGACAAGTCGTCGATCACAGCCACGTTCCAGCCGGCGTCCTTCAACGCGAGCACCGCGTGGCTGCCGATATAACCGGCGCCGCCGGTAACGAGGACATTGGGCTTGGTCATGCGGGCGGCGCTAGCGAAGGCTCAGCGTCAATTCCACCCATCGTTCGCCCGCTAGGCCTCGGCAATGGCCCACGCCACTCCGCCGATCGTCAGCACGATGTAGAACAGGAGGCCCGCATACTGCCTGAACGGCAATCGGACCTTTGAACGATTTTCTGCAGTGAAGCGATCCAGCTTGGGAGCGAGCGCGCGATCCGAGAGCAGCAGCGCGGTGTCGAGCGCGGAAAATTGACGATACAGATTGATGAGCCGCGCCAGCTCGATTTCACTGAGGTTGGGATAGCGCGCCAGGAGGGGCATTGCCTGTTCGCGGCGACTGCCGCTCTCTGCGGCAGACGCATCGAATGTTCCGGACTTGAGGGATTGAGTCATTACGCTCGTCTCCATTGAGAGGAAGCGAGCCGTCTGGGGATGGATCAAGGATCTCTGGCGACCGGCTTCGGTCTGCGTGAGATTGGTCTTTGCGCCCTAGGCCAGGACCGGCTCGCGGACATTATTCCGGCCGAGGGCTCGCTGTCGTGCCGTACTGCTGCCTGGGTGGATTTGCCGGGGTCGGGTCACAAGACCGATATGGGGCAGACGGCCCGAATATCCAGTGGCGCGCTAACACTTGATTACGCCGGGGACAGGTCCATATCGAGGATATGACTGAGCATAGCCAGTTCGATCGGTCTCAGCTGCACCCGGGTAGCAGTACGGCACGACTCTAGCGCCCTAAGCCGCCGGCCTTGGTCCGGGCGCGCTTGGGGCTACTCCAAATCGCTGCGCTTCGCCTTGCGCGAGCGCTCTCGCAATCAGGCAAGCTGCCGATCGGACGCCGAGCTCGTCCAGCCGCCGCGGCTCGCCATTGGAGCAGAGTCAGATGAATTCCCAACGTTTCGCGGTCGAATATGATCGCCGCACCGTCGGCATCGCTGTGCGCGTGCCGGGCGGGTTCATGTTTTACGCCTCCGACCAGCGTTTCGAAGCCATGGACGGACAGATGTTTCGTCGTGCCCGAGCCATTGAGCGACAACTCAGAAGACATGCCGATCGCCATCCCGCAACGTCGTCCGCGCTGCTTCGGCGGACGCCGTCAATGAGCACACCAGGAGCTGCATTGTGAACGTAACCGAACACGGCGGACCGCGTCCGCCTATCCACCTGCTCGCGGCAGAATCAGACCTGGTCGCCTCACTCGCACTTCGAGCCGAGCACCGTGAGCCAGTCGTGGCGGCGATGCTCCTCGAAGAGATCGAGCGCGCCGAACTGCACGAGCCTGAAACAATGCCCGCCGGCCATGCCCGGCTGGAGTCCTACGTCACCTTCGTTGACGAAAAGACGCAGCAGGTTCGCGAGGTCCAGCTCGTCCTTCCAGCGGATGCCGATATCGGCAGCGGCCGCGTATCGATCCTGACCCCGATGGGTGCTGCGCTTTACGGCCTGGCCGCGGGGTACCTGATCGACTGGCCGAATCTCAGCGGCGACTACCGGCCGCTTCGCGTCATTCGGGTGCTGCAGCCGGATGAGCGTGAAGCAAATGCCGTGAGTTGAAGGGTAGGTTGTGCTTCACCCGTGGCAGGGCGCGCCGGCGTTGAGCCGTTTGCCTGACAGGCGCTCGCGCTCTATCAGCGCCCGCTGATCAGCTTCGCAGCCAAGTAAGGTCCAATGTCCCTCATCATTTCCAGCGCGTTCGACGCCGGCAACATTCGCGTCATGAGGCAGGACGGCGCATCCGCCGACCTCGAGATCGTCCATGATCACATGAGCGATTTCTACCAGTGGTTTTATTTCCGTGTCGCCGGCGGCGCCGGGCGGGAGCTGACCCTGCGCATCACCAATTGCGCGGGCTCGGCCTATCCGCACGGCTGGCCCGATTACAAAGCCGTGATGAGCCTCGACCGCGAGGAGTGGGTGCGGGTTTCCGACACCAGCTATTCGGGCGGCGTCCTGACGATCAGGCTGACACCGCCGCAGGACGTGGTGTGGATCGCCTATTTCGCGCCTTACTCGATGGAGCGGCACCACGACCTCGTGACGCAGACCGCCGCGCTCGACGGGGTCCAATACCGGTCGCTGGGCAAGAGCCTCGACGGTCAGGACATCGACTGCCTGACCATCGGCTCCGGCGAGCTCGACGTTTGGCTCTACGCCCGCCAGCATCCGGGCGAGAGCATGGCCGAATGGTGGATGGAAGGCGCGCTTGAGAAGCTGACCGACGAGGACGATCCGGTCGCGCGCGTGCTGCGGCGCGAGTGCACCTTCCGAGTCGTTCCCAACATGAACCCCGACGGCTCGCGCCGCGGCCACCTCCGCACCAACGCCGCCGGCGTGAACCTCAATCGCGAATGGCACGCGCCGTCGGCCGAGAAGAGCC
>Ga0070664_100004107_pt1 | contig 11695 bp, 9 predicted proteins | sample KBSC73metaG_FD_65863 | JGI IMG/M metagenome (GOLD analysis project Ga0070664, IMG submission 65863) | Corn rhizosphere microbial communities from Kellogg Biological Station, Michigan, USA - KBS C7-3 metaG | ecosystem: Host-associated > Plants > Roots > Rhizosphere > Soil ... | reverse complement strand
CAGGCCCCACGGTCAGGACCATCGCGAGGGGGAGGGTACCCTCGAGGGCGGCGCGCGACCCGGGTTTGCGAGAGACGCGGCCCGACTCTGCCGGTTGGGGTCGTCATTGTCGTAAGCTCGCGCGGTGGTCGTCTGCTCGAGCTGCGGAGCCACGAACCGGGACGGCGCCCGCTTCTGTGACTCCTGCGCGGCTCCGCTCACCGACGTCGTCCCTCGGCGCGAGGTCAGGAAGACGGTCACCGTCTTCTTCTGCGACGTCTCGGGCTCGACCGCGCTCGGCGAGCGCATCGACCCCGAGAGCCTGCGCGCCGTCATGGCGCGGTACTTCGACCTGGCGAAGACGACCCTCGAACGGCACGGCGGCACGGTCGAGAAGTTCATCGGCGACGCGGTCATGGCCGTCTTCGGCGTGCCTGCGGTGCACGAGGACGACGCGCTGCGGGCGCTGCGAGCGGCGGAGGAGCTCCGCGAGGGTCTCGGCCCGCTGAACGACGAGCTCGAGCGCAGCTACGGCGCCCGCCTCGAGCTGCGCATCGGCGTCAACACGGGCGAGGTCGTCACCGGCACCGAGGAGCGGATCGCGACCGGCGACGCGGTGAACGTCGCCGCCCGGCTGGAGCAGGCTGCCCCGCCCGGGGAGGTGCTCGTCGGCGAGGAGACACTCCGGCTCGTCCGCGGCGCCGTCGAGGTCGAGCCCGCAGAGCCGGTGGCTGCCAAGGGCAAGGCTGACCCGCTCACGGCGTACCGGCTCGTCGCCGTCAGAGCGGCGACGAGGCCGAGGCGGGCCGGAACCCCGATGGTCGGGCGGGAGCGCCAGCGGAAGCTGCTCGAGGACGCGTTCGCGAACGTCGTCGGCGGGCGCTCCTGCCAGCTCTTCACCGTGCTGGGCACCGCGGGCGTCGGCAAGTCGCGCCTCGTCGCCGAGTTCCTCGAGGCCCTCGAGGATGCCTCCGTCGTACGCGGCCGCTGCCTGTCCTACGGCGAGGGGGTCGGCTACTGGCCGGTCACGGAGGTGGTGAAGCAGCTTCTCCGCGACGGCGACGGCGCGACCGTGTCGCTCGGGGCGATCCTCGGCGACGAGTCCGCTGCCGGCTCTCCGGACGAGATCGCCTGGGGTGTTCGTAAGCTCCTGGAGGCACACGCGGCCGAGCAGCCGCTGGTGGTCGTGTTCGACGACATCCACTGGGGCGAGCCCGCGTTCCTCGACCTGATCGAGCACGTCGCGGACCTGAGCCGCGACGCGCCGATCCTGCTGCTCTGTCTGGCGCGGCCCGAGCTGCTCGAGCGTCGAGCTGCCTGGGGCGGCGGCAAGTTGAACGCGACGAACGTCCTGCTCGAGCCGCTCGCGCCCGACGAGTCGCGCGAGCTGATCGAGGCGCTCGTCGAGGCCGAGGAGATCGACGCCGGGCTTCGCGACCGGATCCTCGAGTCCGCCGCCGGGAACCCGCTCTTCGTCGAGGAGATGGTCGCGATGATCGCGGAGCACGATCGGCCGGACGTCACGGTGCCGCCGACGATCCATGCTCTGCTGGCCGCCAGGCTCGACCAGCTCGACACGGCCGAGCGCAGCGTCTTGGAACGTGGGTCGGTCGAGGGCCAGGTCTTCCATCGGGGCGCTGTGGTTGCACTCGCGCCGGAGGAGACACCCGTCGACGGGCGGCTCGTCTCTCTCATCCGCAAGGACCTCGTCCGTCCCGAGCGGCCCGTCGTCGCCTACGACGAGGCGTTCCGCTTTCGCCATCTCCTGATCAGGGACACCGCCTACGACGGGTTGCCGAAGGCGGTCCGCGCCGAGCTGCACGAGCGCTTCGCAGCCTGGCTCGTCGCACACGCGGACGAGCTCGTCGAGTCGGACGAGCTCGTCGGCTACCACCTCGATCAGGCCTACCGCTACCGGGTCGCGCTCGGCCCGCCCGACGCCGACGCGCAGCGGCTCGCCGTGCGCGCGGCCGGGCATCTGCTCGTCAGCAGCGAGCGCGCCGGCGCCCGCGGCGACAACGAAGCGGTCATCGCCCTGCTCGGCAAGGCCGTCGAGCTGCTTCCGGCCGACAGCCCCGAGCGGCGCGCGGCGCAGGTCGAGCTGGCGGTCCTCCTGACGTGGCGCGGTGACTTCGCGGGCGCGGCGGCTGCACGCGAGGAAGCGGAGGCCGCTGCCCGGGCGGCCGGGGACGACCGCGTGCTGGCTCGTCTGGTGCTCGCCGATGTCGAAGGGGAGGTCATGCGGGCGCAGGACCAGACGTTGCGTGGCGCGCTCGCGACCGCGGAACAGGCGCTTGCCGAGCTCGAGCGCGTCGGCGACGAGGAGGGAGCCCTCTGGGCGCTGAGGCTCGTGGGCAACTTCGAGATCTGGCTCGGGAACAGCGCCGAGGGAGAGCGCCTGTGGCTGCGAGCACTCGAGCGTGCGGAGAGGGTCAGCCCGCGCCGCGCGAACGAGATCCGCATGTGGTTGGTCTGGGCGATCTGGTGGGGCCCGACCCACGTCGACGAGGGAATTCGCCGGTGTGAGGAGATCAAGCGGCACGCGACGTCGAAGGAAGTCGAAGCGCACGCGATGGTGATGGGAGGGAATCTGAAGGCAGCGTCGGGCGCGGTGGACGAAGGACGCCTCGAGGCAGCCGCCGGCCGCCAGATCCTCGGAGAGCTCGGCGACGTGCTCCGATGGGCAGGGACGGCCATGGTCCTCGGCGACCTCGAGCTCAATGCGGGCGCGCCCGAGCGCGCATACGAGCTCTTCTCCGAAGGGCACGCCGGGCTCGCCCAGTACAGCGAGACCGGCTATCTCTCGACCATGGTCGGCTATCGGGCGCAGGCGGCGCTCGAGCTCGGCCGGCTCGACGAGGCCCTCGAGCTGGCGGACGAGGCGAGGCGGCTGGCGCAGCGCGACGACTTCGAGCCGCACGCGCGCGCGGGCATGGTCCGAGCACGCGCGCTGGCCCGGCGTGGAGACCTCGCCGCAGCCGACGACCTGATCCGCGAGGCGGCGGCGACCGTCGAGGCGACGGACTACTTGATCCTGCACCTCGACCTCGCATTCGCCCGAGCGGACATCGAGCGGTCCGCCGGCCGCACGGACGGTGAGCGCCAGGCGCTCGAGCGGGCGGCCGAGGTCGCGGAAGCGAAGGGCAACCGGGTCGCGGCGGAGCGAGCTCGCCGCCGGTCGGCGGAGCTCTAGCAGGGGCTCCTGTCGACCGGACTTCCCGTCCATCTGGGCGTCCACGTCCGGCAAGCGCTGCGACCAGCTTCCATCCCGGTCGCCACGAGTCCAGGCCCCGACCCGAACAGCAGGTCGGCGGGGGTGGGGTACACGGTCAGTCCTCGCGTGCGTGCGCGTGCGCGCGAGGAACAGAGGTAGGCGTGCAGGAAGGGCCGCCCCGCGACCAGGCCCCGCACGACGCGACGTTCGCCGACCAGGAGGCCGTGAACCCCCGACACTCCTAATCGCGGCCCGCAAACCGCATGTTCAAGCCGTTTGCGGGGATGGAGCGTGCCGGGCTCGAACCGGCGACCCCCAGCTTGCAAATTCTCCTACACGCTGGTCTCGAATGGTCAGTGGCGGTCGGCGCCGAGAAACCAAGCCGACTACCGCGCGTGATGTCGTCGACGTTGGTGTCTGTCGGTCGACGTGATCTACGGGCGCGATGTCGCGGAGTTCGTCAGCAACGGGCTCGCGGAGCGCGGACTCGACGCCTCGTTTCTCGACGAGGACTGGGGTTGGCAGGCGCACGGGCGAAGGCCGGACGGGTCCGTGCTCGAGGTTTCCGTCTACAACAACCCGGACGACGACCCGGCGCGCGAGAACGAGTGGGCGTTGATGCTGCGCGTGCTCGCCAAGCAGCGAACCTTCGGCGTTGTTACGCGTTTCCGGGAGATCGAGGCCGATCCCGACGCGATCTCGACGCTCGAGGACGTCTTCCGAGGCGGCTGGGTGGAACTCGAGCGAGCGCCGCGGCGCTAGCGGGCCTTCTCGACACGCCCCCCGCTGCCAGGCCTGTCGCAATGATCACCGAGACTGGGTGGAGGTACCCCCGGCGACCGGTTGCGCGCTCGTGACCGCGAAACGGGCAGTACCCGCGACCGGCCGCGCCGGGCTCGGGCGCGCGCCAACGGGAAGACCCCACGCCTGGTTGATGCGCCGGAAGGCGTAGCGGCCGACCGCTCTGACCAGCCGAGCCATAGGTCCCTGTCCGCGGGCGTACCGCTCGCCTGGACGCGACCCCCGTCCGGTGCTTCGACCTGTCGTCAGGCGTTGGGGCGTTGTGGTCGATCGTCCGAGAGCGGCCTGGTGCCGTGCGCAGCGTGCGCGGAGAGACGGATCGGCGACCGCCTCCAGGCGACGGGCGCGGAACATGACCCATCCCAGGTAGCACTCCTCCGAAACCTCTTGCTCCGGGATGCCCGGGCCGCTCGACACGAGGTAGCGGCGCGTGCCGTTGTCGAGGAGCTCTTCGCGAATCATGCATGGGAGGTCGTTATCGCCGACTGCAATCAGATGACCATTTCGGGCGGTTTTCGCACCTGGACGCGCAAGCCGTCCATCTGATCGCGGGCAATTCGTTGACGCCAGGTGGGCATGACGCCGCTGCCAGCGATTTGGCCGCTGAGCGTGGTTCTGTAGGGCGTCGGCGCGCGTGTGACGACCTGATAACCGCCGCTGTAGTCTCGCGCCGTTGCCGAGCGGTGGAATGCGAGGAGGGTGCGTGCAACCAGGCCCCACCGGTCATCATCGCCGCGAGGGGGAGGGTCCGTACCGAGGTGGCACCGACTCGCCGAGTCGGGGTCGCGCCGAAAGGCCCATGCATACTCGCCTTCAGGTGTCGAGTCAGACCTGTGTCAGATTTCGCTCGTCGTTCCCCGACGCTTCACTGGAGCCGGAGTGCGACCTTGTGGGGCCTCGCGCGCGCGCGCGTGCGCGCGATAGAGAGTGGTGGGCGTTCGCGAGCGGGGCGTTCTCGCGTGCGCGCGATAAGAACGGTGGGCGTTCGGCGCGGGCGCGGGGTAGGCGACCGCCGCGAGGATGAGCACGGCGAAGGTGGTGAACCCGCGCAGGAGGTGGTCGCCCCAGCCGGTGCCGGGCTCAGGCGCGATGAACGAGTCGACTGCGGCGTGCGCCGCGATGACCATGATCGCGACCGAGAACAGAAGCATGTCGACGCGAACTGCTGACAGCATCACGGCGGGCCGGAGCCTCAGGCTCCAGCCCCCCGCGAGGCATACCGACTACGTGGTCACGCATTCCGGAGTGCCTTTCCCGGCTTGAGGCGGACGGCGCGGCGGAGCGGCAGCCGCATGATCAGCAGGGCGAGCACCACCGTTCCCACGAGCGCAATCAGCAGGTTCAGCGGCGGGAATGTGAACGTGAACTCGATCTTCACGAGCTCGACGAGCAGCCAGTTCAGCAGCCGCGCGAAGGCGTAGCCGACGGGGATGCCGAGCAGCCAGCCGGCGAGTGAGACGGCGAGGCCTTCAGCGGCGAAGATGCGCCGGATATCTCGTGCTCGCGCACCGATGCAGCGGAGAACGCCGATCTCCCGCGTTCGCTCGAGCACGTTCATCGTGATCGCGTTGACGAGCCCGACCATGCTGATCGCGACGATCAGGAATCCGAGGATTCCGATCGCCATGCTGATCTGACGGTTCGTGTCGACGTTGCGGGCCTGGTCGACGTAGCGGATGTTCGTTCCGATCGAGTACCCGGCCGCGGCCAGGCGGTCCTCGAGCGCCGTCGTCGTCCGGTCGATGAGCGCGTGGTCGGGTGTGGTCGTACGCACCCAGTACGCGTTGACGGTGTCGGGGCTGTCGAGCAGCGCCCGCATGGTCGAGAGTGGCGTCAGGAAGAGGAGGCCGTTTTCCATCTGCGTCCCCGTCATCCCGACGACGCGGAGCCTCCGCGGCCCGGAGGCGGTGCGGATGGAGACGGTGTCTCCCACGTCCGCGCCGAGCTCTTTGGCGATATTCGTCGCGATGACGGTGACCCGAGCCGCAGCAGTCTCTTCACTGGCGCTGAACCACCGTCCCGAGACGACCTTCTGCTCGAACATCGGCTGTGGCGAGAGCCCCCAGGCGGCGGCATCCTTGCCGGCCGCCTTGACCGTGTTCATCAGCACAGGCTGGGCGACCGCGACGCCGGGCGTCGTTCGGATGAGGCGGGCGGCCTTCGCGTCGAGTTGCTTGCCGACGACGGTGTTCAAGTCGACGTCGTAGTGCAGCTCGTTCCAGGCGGCCTCGGTGGTTGCGGTGACGCTGTTCATGAGCGCCAGGACGCCGACGAGCGTTCCGACTGCGAGCGCGATCTGGATCACGGTCGCGATCGTGCGCCGTGTGCGTCGCGTGACGCTTCGCACGCCGATTTGCGCCGTTCGGGGCAGGAACGTGAGCCGCCGGAGCAGCCGATCGACGGCGCGCACGCCGCCCTCGAGCGGCGGCACTTCGTCGAGTGCCTCCCGCACCGGGACGCGGGTCCCGCGTCGGATTGCCGGCAGCGCGGCAAGTGGCGGCCCGAGGATCCCGATCACGAGGCTCGCGACGATGACGGGGACGCTGATCGACCAGCCCGGCGTGATGGCGAAGAAGGTCGAGCCGAAGAAGCGAACGATCATGTTTGCGATCGCGATCCCGAGCACGATGCCGAGCACCGAGCCCAGGCCTCCGAGCAGCAGCGCCGTTCGCAGGTACAGGCGGCGGATCTGCCTTCGTCGCCCGCCGATCGCCTTCATCATTCCGATTTCGCGTCGCTGCTCTCCGATCAGCGTCCCCATCGTGTTGGCGACGAGCACGCACGCTGCGAGCAGGGCGAGGACGGTGAACACGTTCATGAGCGAGGCAAGCTGGTCGAAGAACTCCTTGCCTGGGTACGAGCCGGGCTCACGGATCGTCGGCAGGTCGGAGAACCGTGTGAACGACGTATTGGCGCGCAGGTAGCCGCGGATGTCGGCCGCCGTGCGGTTCGCAGCCGGCGTCGACGTGTTCGAGAGACGGAACGCGAACAGGCTGTAGCCCGGCTCGCCTGCGACGCGGGCCGCTGTCTCGGGCGTGGAGTAGAGGACGACGAAGTCGCCGTTCACGCCCGTCTGGCTCCATTCGAGATTGCGTCCGACGCCGCTTACGCGCAGGGCGTAACTGCGGTCACCGACGCCGAGAACGCGGATGCGGTCACCGACGCCGCCGTCGTAGCGGCCCCCGTTCTGAACGTCGGTCAGGACCGTTCCCGCTCGTGGTGCCGTCCCCGATGTGATCGCGACGCGGTCGACCTGCTGACGTGCGTAGTCGGGAACGCCGACGACTATCGCCTTCTGCCTGCGCTCGCCGATCCAGACCCGGGTCTGCACGACGCTCAGCGCCTGCATGCCCGTCACGTTCGGGAGCCGGCGGAGAGCCTCGAGCTGCTCCTTCGAGACGACCAGCGGCTTCGTCTGCAGCGTGAGGTCAGCGAGCCGGCTCGCGCGCACCTCGTCCTGCATCGCCCGGTCCATGAGCGGTGCGGCCGCGAAGATGCCGATGCTCGCGACCGCGATCGCAAGCGTCAGGATCGCGAACACGGCCCGAGCCCTACGCCGGGTGAGGTCTGTGACCGATTTCTTGACGAGTGTGGATGCCATCGTTGCCTTCTCACTCTCCGACGACGAGGCCGTCGCGGATCGTCACGACGCGACCGGCGCGTGCGGCCAGCTCGAGGTCGTGGGTCACGTAGACGACGGTCTTGCCCTCGTCGTTCAGGCGTTCCAGCAGCTCGAACATGTCGGCTGCCGTCTGTGTGTCGAGGTTGCCGGTCGGCTCGTCGCCGATGATCAGCTTGGGATCGGGTGCGAGCGCGCGTGCGATCGCGACCCGCTGCTGCTCCCCGCCCGAGAGCTCGGCCGGGAGATGATGAAGCTTGTCTCCGAGCCCGACGAGCTCGAGGTTGTGCCGAGCGGTCTCGAAACGGGCCCGCTTGGAGCCCTTGCGGGCGAAGTCGAGCGGGAGCATCGCGTTCTCGACCGCGGTCAGCGTCGGCAGCAGCTGAAAGAACTGGAAGACGATGCCGACGTTGCCGCCGCGCCAAACGGCCAGCTGCTCCTCGCTGAGCTCGTCGATCTGCTGACCATCCACGACGACCGATCCCGCAGTGGGACGGTCGATGCCGGTGATCATGTTCATAATCGTCGTCTTGCCGCTGCCGGACGGGCCGACCACTGCGACCATCTGGCCCCCATCGATGGTGAGGTCGACGCCGCGGAGCGCCGGGTACTCGAGCTTCCCGGTGCGGTAGATCTTCACCACTCCCTCGAGCTCGATCAGCGGCTCGCGGATGGTGCGCTCGACGGCGGCCTCGACAGAGAGCGTTGCTGTCATTTCGACCATCTCCTCCCGCACGGCCGACCGAGCCGCGCGTATATCCCCACTCTGTCGTCGGGGCTGCGGCGTGTAATCGGGGCGAACGCGGACGCGTCCGGGTGCGAACTACGCGTTCGCTCGAGCAAACGAGCGGCGCCCGATTTCGGCGGCTTCGTCTGCCGGCGCGATGGTCCCGGCGCGCGATCGACTAGCAGGAGCTATCAAGGACGATCGGTAGAAGCCGGAAGTGGAATTGAGGGGTTTCCCGATGCGAAGTGGGGCCTCTCGGGGCGAAGCTCGCGGTAATTCAATCGGAAGGTGATCGGTGTGTCTTCCTACACGCATCCTGTGCCGCGGGCGATTCCGGAGGTCGTCCGCCATTTCGCGTGGTTTGCCGTCGTCTGCGTGGTCGCGTTCTTAGTGCCGCACCTAGGCGTCTCGGTGCTCGACCTTCAGCACGATCTCTTCTACCTCGTCTACTTCGCCGTCACGATCGCGCTGGTCGCGACCTATGTTCGGGTCGAGCAGGTCGACGTTGCCGCGATCTTCCTGCGCCGCTGGCGCTGGAGCCTCGGCGTGGGGGCTCTCCTCGCGGTCTTTCTCGTCTTCAACGTCTTCAACACGTCCGGCGCGACCGCGCGGCCGCACGGCGCCTACTTCGTCTTCGAGCTGCTCTGGCGCGGGGTCGGCTACGGCCTGATTGACACGCTGCTGCTGACGGTCTTCCCCTGCTTCGTCGCTTACGGGGTCCTGCACGGCCACGTCGACGGCCTGAAGGGAAAGCTGCGCTTCACGGCTCTGGTGCTGCCGCTCGTGCTCGTCGTCACCGCGACCTACCACTGGGGCTACCCGCAATACCGGGAGGACGGGCTCAGCCGGCCTGAGACCGGCAACGTCCTGATCTCGATCCCGGCGTTCGCGACCGCAAACCCGGTCGGCTCCGTCGTCGCGCACGTTTCGCAGCACGTCGCCGCCGTGACCCACGCGTACGAGTCGCGGATCTTCAACCCGCCCGAGACGAAGTCATGATTGCGACCGCTCACCGACGCGCGCGCGCCCGGAGGCCGCTGCTCGGGCTGCGCCGTCATCCTGGACGTCTCGCACTCGCGGCCATGCGGGTGCCGCGGCCCCTGTACCACCACGGCTGGGGCTGGCTGCTCGACCACACATTCCTGCTGATCGCCCACCAAGGCCGGAAGACCGGCAGGCGGCGGGAGACGGTCGCTATGGCGCTGGCGTACGACCCGGAAACGCGCGAGGCGGTCGTCTTTTCTGCCTGGGGGCCCAACACCGAGTGGATCCGCAATCTCCGAGCCCACCCGGCACTGCAGATCCAGATTGGGCGTGAGGCGTACGTTCCCGAGCAGCGATTCCTGTCCGACGACGAGAGCATCGCAATGGTGCGTGAGTTCCAGCGCCGCCATCCGTGGCGAACACGCCTCTTCGCGGCGATTCTCGGCTGGGGTGATCTGCGCTCCGAAACGGCGGTGAGGAGGTTCGTTCGGAGCCGCCCGTTCGTCTCGTTCCGAGCCGGCGACCAGGCCCCACCGCCATCACGACCGCGAGGGGGGTGGGTACCCGGTCGGTCCTCGCGTGCGCGCGCGTGCGCGCGACGACCAGGAGTCTGGGGCACGGCGGACGGGCGCGACCACGCCCCCACAGCCATGACCGTCGCAAAGGGGGAGGGCTAGCCGGGTCGCTGCCGCGCGCGTGCGCGCGAGAGAAGGAGGTGAGCGTTCGCGGGAGGAGCGACGAGGCCGAGCTGGAGGTCGTCGGATGTTGACCGGTGGGTGGCATACCCCTCCCCCGCGTGCGCCCTACCCCCGGAGGGGCTGCGGCTCGCATTGCGCGTGACGTCCTTAAGGGCGAACTAGGAGGAGCCCACGCCTCGGTCGAGCGAGATCGTCACGCTTTCGTCCCCGAGGCGAGCTTGACCGAAACGGGAACGTCGAAGCCATCCTGCGTGCGGTATGCCTCGAGGAGCTCGGCGAAGCGCGAGTGAATCTCACGCCGCAGCTCCTCCGTCTGACCGAGGATCATCGGGCGAACTCGCACGGCCCCCTCGAGAAGACCGTCCCAGAGCTCGTCGCCATCAGCCAGGTCGAGACCGAACTCGACGGTATCGACCGTCACGTCTGTGAGGCCGGCGCCCTCCAACAGCGATGCGAACAGCGCGTCGTCTGCGAACGCGAAGAAGTTCGGTCCTGTGGGAACCTCGGCGGGGGGATGCGCTCCCGCAGCCACGAACGCCTCGAAGAAAACCCCGATCCAGCGACCTCGCGCTGGCTCGTCCCACACGCTGAATGCAGCGCGGCCGCCGGATCGCAGCACCCGAGCGGCCTCTTCGACCGCTCGCTCAGGAGTTCCAAGGTGCAGGAGCACGAAAGCCGCGACGACCGCGTCGAACGACTCGTCCTCGAACGGCAGCGCAGTCGCGTCTCCATGCACGAACTCGACGCCCGCTACGTGGGCGCGTGCATAGGCGAGCATCGTGTCGGAGAAGTCGACGCCAATCGGCTCCGCCCCGCGCTCGGCCGCTTTCGCGGCGACATAGCCGGGGCCTGTCGCGACATCGAGGAGCCGCGTCCCCCGGCGGGCGCCCACCGCATCGAGGAGCGGCGCTACGACCTGCGATGTCACGCGGCCCAAGAGCCCGTGGTAGGCGGTGGCCTCCTTCGTCGTCCAGCCGGCTTCCTCGAACGCATCGAATGCGTCGGGGTCGTACTCGGTCATGACCTGAAGTATGGAAAATCCGCGCGCGAGGCGTCGCGAGGCCAGGCGTCTCGGGGGCCACCTGTCGCAACAGGTCGATGGCGCTACCCTCGGCGGGCATCACCGCCGTTGCGCGGACGCGGTGACTGGGCGAGAATCTCGGAAGGCCGACCACCGGGAGACTCGCGATGCCGAGGGTCGTCGTCAACGGAGCCGAGCTGTACTACGAAGTCCGGGGCACCGGGCCGCCAGTCCTGCTGATCATGGGGGCGACAGGCGACGGCGGCCACTTCGACGCGCTGGCCGACCTCCTGGCCGACGAGTTCACGGTCGTCAGCTACGACCGGCGCGGCAACGGGCGCAGTCCCGTCGCGACCGGCTGGCAGACGACCTCCCCGGAGGAGCAGGCCGACGACGCGGCGGCGCTCTTGGATGCGCTCGGGATCGGTCCCGCCGCGGTCTTCGGCACCAGCGGTGGCGGCGTCTTCGCGCTGTGCTTGCTCGTCCGACATCCCGAAGTGGTGCGCGGCCTGATCCTGCACGAACCAGGGTTGTACGCTCTGGTCGATAACTTCGACTCGGTTCGAGCACCCATACGTGCTCTGGTTGAGGACGCGAAGCAGGCCGGTGGGCCGTCCGCCGCGGTCGAGCGCTTCTGGTGCTACATCGTCGA
>Ga0070664_100004104_pt1 | contig 11697 bp, 11 predicted proteins | sample KBSC73metaG_FD_65863 | JGI IMG/M metagenome (GOLD analysis project Ga0070664, IMG submission 65863) | Corn rhizosphere microbial communities from Kellogg Biological Station, Michigan, USA - KBS C7-3 metaG | ecosystem: Host-associated > Plants > Roots > Rhizosphere > Soil ... | reverse complement strand
CGGGCAGGCGTCGCGGGCGTCCGCCGGTTGCGAACGCGAGCCGCGTGTAGGGCATGGGCGGGCCGTCGGCGAAGTGCACCGTGACACGGGCAAGGTCCACGTGGATGACCTGACGGCCGGTCATCAGTTCGATGCCGGCTCTGGCGTAGGCGGCGCGGGCCTTGATTGCAGGGATGTCCGCGCCCGGTGCCTCGGTCAGCACGGACTTGGACAGGGGCGGGCGGTGATACGGCAGGTGCGGTTCCTCGCCGATCAGCGCGATGCCGCCCGCCCAGCCGCCTTCGCGCGCCTGCACCGCGAGCTCCGAGCCGGCCTGCCCAGCGCCGATCACGATGAGCATGTCGAGGGATGGCATGGCGTACTCAGGGCGATGAGGGCATGTCGTCTGGAACGACGCCAAGTGGCAGCGGTCCCGGAACCGCAGCGTTGGAGGCGGTGCCAGGCGATCCGGGGCGCTTCGCTTCTTCGAGCCATGGCAAGCCGGCCCCGGTGGGCTGCGCCACGGGTGCGAGAGTCGGCTCAGCGAGTGGGCTCGGGTGGGGCGCCGGCGCGGCCGACGACGTCGCCAGCACGACGCGGGGCGTGACTTCCGCGGGCCATGTCCATATCAGCGCGATGCCTGCAGCCAGGGCGATGAACGCGGCTCCCGCGGCGAACTGCATCGCGCGGCGCTGCACGGGTGCTTCCCAGACGGGCTGGTGTTCCGCCTGTGCCTCGGCCCTGGCCATCAGGCCGTGAAGCGGGTTGTGGGGGTGCCGGGCGGCCATCAATGCGCCTCCGCCAGCAGGTCGGGGCCTTCGGTCGCGAGGCCGAAGGCATGGTGCAGCGCACGCACTGCACGGTCGAGCTGCGCCTCGTCAATGATGACCGAGGTCTTGATCTCGCTCGTCGAGATCATTTGGATGTTGATCGACTCGCGCGCCAGGCTGTCGAACATGCGGCTCGCGACGCTCGCGTGGCTGCGCAAGCCCACGCCCACGACACTCACCTTGCTCACCGTCGCGTCGCAGAGCAGGCCGGTGGCCTTCAGGGCCGGCAGTTCGCGCGCGAGCGCCTGGTGCGCGGCCGGGCCGTCCTGGCGCGCCACGGTGAAGGTGAGGTCGGTGCTGCCGTGGTGCGACACGTTCTGAACGATGATGTCCACCTCCACGCCGGCCTCGGCCACCGCCGCGAGGATCCGGCTCGCCGTGCCGGGGGTGTCGGGCAGGTCTTGCACGGTCACCTTGGTTTCCTCCCGCATGAATGCAATGCCGGAGATCAATGGCTTTTCCATCGTGGGTTCCTTCTGGAGCGTGATGAGGGTGCCGCTGCGCCGCTCCTGCGCCAGCGGGAGGTCCCAGGGGGTGAAGCTCGACAACACGCGCAGCGGCACGCGATGCTTGCCTGCGAATTCGACTGCGCGGTTGAGCAGCACTTTTGATCCGAGGCTCGCCATTTCCAGCATGGCCTCGACGCCGATGGTCTTGAGGCGCCGGGCCTCCGGCACGACGCGCGGATCGGTGGTGTAGACGCCATCCACGTCGGTGAAGATGAGGCATTCGTGCGCGCGCAGCGCCGCGGCGAGTGCGACGGCCGACGTGTCGGAGCCGCCCCGCCCGAGGGTGGTGACGTCCTGGGCAGCGTCCACGCCTTGGAAGCCGGCGATGACGACGACGCGGCCTTGTGCGAGGTCGCGGCGCACGCGGGTGCCGTCGATGTGTTCGATGCGGGCCTTGCTGTGGCTCGAATCGGTCACGAGCGGTACCTGCCAGCCGGTGTAGCTGACGGCATCGATGCCTTGCTGTTGCAGTGCTGCGGCCAGCAGCCCGGCGGCGACTTGCTCGCCGGTGGCGGCGATCACGTCGAGCTCGCGGGGGCTGATGCCCGGCGCCACCTCTTTGGCCAGCGCAATCAGGCGGTTGGTCTCTCCGCTCATCGCGGACGGCACGACCACCAGGCAGTGGCCGGCACGGGTCCATTTGCCCACCCGCTGGGCAACCGCATGGATGCGGGCGACGGAGCCCATCGAGGTTCCTCCGTACTTGTGAACGAAGAGCGGCATGGCAGATGCTCGTGGAGGGGAGGGGACCGGGCGCTGACGCCCGGTATTTGGAACGGCTTCAGTGCTCAGACGGTGGCCATGCCGCCGTCGACCTGCAGGTTGGCGCCTGTGACGTACGACGATTCGTTCGTCGCGAGGAAGAGCACGGCGTTGGCGATTTCTGCCGGCTGTGCAAGGCGCTTGGCCGGAACGCCCTTGAGCAACTGGCCGGCCCACTCCTGCACCGCTGCGGCGGGCAGGCCCAGCTTTCCGTAGATGGGCGTTTCGGTCAGGCCCGCCCCCACCACATTGACGCGGATGCCGCGGTCGACGAGTTCGGCCGACAGGGTGCGGGCCAGAGAGCGCACGGCGGCTTTCGTTGCTGCGTAGACGCTCATGCCGGCCACACCGCGTTCGGTCATCGCAGTGGAGGTCAGGATGATGCTGGCGGGCTTGCGCAGCAGCGGCAGGGTCTTCTGCACGGTGTAGAGCACGCCCTTGAAGTTGACGTCGATCTGCGCGTCGATGTGCTCCTCGTCGATCTCCGCGATGTTCTTCGGCAGCGCGATGCCCGCGTTGGCAAATACCACGTCGAGGCCGCCGAGTTCGGCCTTGATGCGCTCGGCGACGAGCGTCATCTCGGCGGCGGAGGCGACGTTGGCGCGGATGCCGGTCGCGGACGGCCCGAGGTTTCGCGCGGCTTCGGCGACGCGTTCGGCGTCCTGGCCGGTGATGACGACGCGGGCGCCTTCCTGGATGAACAACTGCGCGGTGGCGTAGCCGATGCCGGTGGTGCCGCCCGTGATGAGAACGTTCTTGCCGGTGAGTCGTGCCATGGTGGGTCTCCCAATGAGGATGAGTGAGTGCGGTGTCGTGAAATACGTACCGACTGGTATACTGTACTGATGGGAATATAATGTGTCAACGCAACCGCGAAGGAAACATGGATGCCTGACCCCACCCCCACCCGGGAGCGCGGACGACCGCGCACCTTCGACCTCGACGAGGCTTTGGACGCCGCGCTGCAGGTGTTCTGGCGCGAGGGGTTCCTGAGCGCGTCGCTGTCGGACCTGACCGCCGCGATGGGCATCAACAAGCCGAGCCTGTATGCCGCATTCGGTGACAAGCAGGCGCTGTACCTCGCCGCCTTGGAGCGGTACGCGGCCCAGCATCTGGGGGCACTCGCCCAACGCCTCGATGAGAACCCGGATGGCCGTGCGGCAGTGCATGCCTTCCTGCGGGCGTTGAGCGCCCTGTTCGCGGATCCGGCCTTGCCGGGGGGCTGCTTCATCGTCAACGGAAGTGCCGACAGCGGCGCGATCACGATGCCCAAGCCGGTGGAATCCGCCCTGCAGCAGGCGTTGCGCCGCAACGAGGGGCTGCTGCGTGCGCGCCTCGAACGCGCTGCAGCCGTTGGGCAATTGCCCGCAGCAGGGCGCAAGCCCGCCGTATTGGCCTCGTTCTTCATGGCGACGGTGGCTGGCATGAGCGTGATGGCCAAGAACGGGGCGAGCCGTGCCGTGCTCGATGCCGTGGCCGACATGGCGCTCACTGCCTGGGATGCCGGCCCGGCGGCCAGCCCTCAGCCGGCGCGGCGCGCCCCTGCACGGCGTACGGCACCGAAGCACCCGGCCCGCCTGGCCTGACGCAAGCGCGAGGATCAGGCGGACGCGCGCGCCCTCGTGCGGCGCTGCGCCGGCTGCATGGCGGTGCTGTCCTCGAAACCCGAATGGCCCGCCCCGTCCAACAGGCCTGCCTCGTGTGCCTTGGCCACCGCATGGCTGCGCGTGGACGCGCCCAGTTTGCTCAGCACGCGGCCCACATGGATCTTCACGGTCCAGGCGCTGATGTGGAGGATCGATGCGATCTCCTTGTTCGACTTGCCTTTGCAGATCCAGTGCAGCACCTCGGTCTCGCGGCCCGTCAGCAGCGCGGTGCGCTTGGCCTGCGAAGAAACGTCCAGCAGGAGTGCGCCGAGCAGGTGGGGCGTCAAGAGCTGCAGCAGGAAGTTTTGCCAGGGCGACCCCTTGTCCACGGAGCCGAACGCCAGGTAGAAGCATGCTTCGCCGCGGTCGCAAAGCAGGCCGTGCATCGCGATATGGCGCACCGGCGACACCACGAGCGTGGCATCGCACTGCTGCTGCATCCAGTGGAGCAGCATCACGCAGGAGACGAATGGCGGACTCTCGAAAGACCGCCATTGGGTGTGCGGCAGGTCGGCGAGCAACCGGTGCCCGCCTTCGTCGAGCCCACCCTCGGTGAGCCTCACCAGCCCGCATTCCAATTGAACGCTCGGGATCAGTGCGCGCAGGTGCGCATGCAGCGAGGCGTCGAGTTCGCCTCGCGTGCACCGGTCGAGCACCGACGTGATGTGCTCGCATGAGCCGGGTGGCCACATCCCTGGCGGGCAGGTGCGATCCACGACCGCAGCCTGCCCTGATACACCGACGACTTGCACAGCTCTCTCCGCATGAGTCGGCTCGCGGCGATGGAACGGGGGTGGACACCCGAAGATATCGCGCATGCTTCTTATAATGTACCGATCGGAACACGATTGTCATGGCCTGTCAACCCAGCGTTTTCGAGGTCCAGTCGCCGTCCGCGCCTTCAGGCGAGGGAGGCCTCGGGCACGCGCAACACGTGCCGCAGCGCGGAGATGAGACGGTCCACGTCAGGGCGCTTGCGGGCAACCAGCCGGAGGTAGTTCTCCGACGAGCCCACCTTGTTGCTGCACTCCCGAACAAAGATGCCGTGATCGCGCACCAGCACGTCTCGCAGGGCTCGGCCTGAAACGCCGTCTGGCAGTTCCACGTAGACGAAGTTGGTCTCCGACGGATAGACGCTCAGGCCACGCAGTTCGCTCAGGCTGCGGTACAGGTGCTCACGGTCCGCGGCCACCTTCGCAAAACTCGCCTTGTATTCGGGCAGGAAGTCCTTCACCTCGTGCAGCACGCGCGCAGCGAGGCCGTTGATGTTCCAGTAGGGCGTGCGCGCCCGCAGGCGGTCGGCCAGGGCGGCGTTGGCCACGCCATGGCCGAGCCGGATGCCATGCCAGCCAAGCGCCTTGCCCATGCTTTTGACGACGATCGCATTCGGAACACGCAGCACGGCTTCCTGGGCACTTGGCACCGAGGCGAAGTCGATGAAGGATTCATCGATGACCACGAGCGAGAGGTGGCGCAACCGATCCAGAAGGGTCTCGATGTCGGCCGCGCTTGAACAGGCGCCGGTCGGGTTGCTGGGATTGCACAGCACGAACGTGCGGGAGCCCGTGGCTTCGACACGCGCCACGATGTCGTCGACGGTGAGCTTGAAGTCGCGGTCCTTTCGGCGTTCGATGAAATGGACCGGCACGCCGTGCTGCAGCGGCAGGTCGGTCCACCGGCCGAACGTGGGGGTGTCCGTGAGGATGGGGCCTTCGGCGCCGAGACACAGCTGCGTGATGAGCTCGGTCACGCCGTTCGCGGGCACGATGTGCTCGGGCGCCATGCCGATCAGCTGCCCGATGTTCGCCTGGTGCACGGGGGCGTAGTCCGGGTAGTACTTGAGGATGTCCACGAGGCCTGCCTGGATGCGGGACAACAGTGCGGGCGGGGGAAAGTAGCTGTTGGCAGGAACGCAGAAGTCGAGCAGCTCGGTGGCATCCGTGGCCTGGCGCACCTCGAAGATGGACGGGTTGTGAAAGCGCGTGTCGAAGATGCGCAGCGCCTGGTCATTCGGCATCGCAGCCTCCGGAGATGATCGCGTGGTCGCCCACGATGCCGAGCGACGGGCCGAACCGCCGGGTCACGGCATCGAGAAGCCGTTCGCCCAGGCCGGGCTCGTGCAGGTACAGCACGCCGAGCACCGAGCCGCTGTGGGCGCAATTCACGCCGATCGCGCCGAGACCGGTGACGAGTGCGAGCAGGTCTTCGAACGGGAGCTTGCGGTGGATGAACTGGCTGAGGCGCGCACTTTCGGTCGCGCCCTCGGCGATGGCCGCCGCGTCGTCGTCGCGCAGGCCACGCTCCAGCGTGCGCAGGGCATGCGTGATGCGCTCCTCGTGCTGGCGGTAGACGCCGCGGGCGCGTTCGCGGTCGAAGCCGAGCGTGTCGATCTCGCCGCCGCAGTCCACGATCAAGGCGCGCATGCCGGTGGGCGGCGCGTGCTGGCCCAGCAGGTCCCCGGTCAAATGGTTCACGTGGGCGATGCCGTTGAAGTGCACGCAGTCCGAAGGCTCCACCTCAGTGAGCAGCTTCGCGAAGATCAGTGGCGACACGTTGCAGTCCGACGCCGCAAGGAATGCGCCAAGCGCGGCCGCAATGTCTGCCGAACTCGACGCCATGCCCTTGCCGCGAGGGATGCGGCTCTCCACCGACACCGCATGCTGCAGCGGCAACATCAGTTCATGGGCGGCGAGGGTTAGCGTGTCGCGGATCTTCAGATGCTGGTCCGGGCGCTCGATGGCGAGCCCCGTTCGCGTATGGGGCGTGACGGCGGCGTGCGCATAGAGGTCGATGGGGCAATTGACGAGGAAGTCCTGGCCGCGGATATGGCCCTGGACGAATTCGCCGCAGGTGCCGGGCGCGCGGACGCGAACGGCCGCGCGCGGCGCTTCGAGGTGGAGTGCATCGGTTGACATGGGAAACGTCCTTGAAGGAAGGGTGAGGTCGGGCGCCAGCCTCTCGCGAGGCCGGCAGCACCGAGGGCGATGGGAGGGTCAGGCGAGTGCGGGTTCGGCCGGCGCGGTCGCCCGGAACGGGTTGTCCACCGGCTGCAACTCGGGCCGCTCGAAGGCGCCGTAGTGGCGCGCATGGTCCTCGATCGCCGATGGTTCGAGGTCGATGGGGCTCTCAAAACTCACCGTGTCGCCGATCTGCGCGAGCAGCTTGCTGACCGCCGCCGGGTTCCGCGATACGGCTCGGAAGTAGGCGAGTTGCGCGGTCGTGTAGGGGGCCATTTCGGCGCCGTCGCACACGAAGTTCCAGTAGCCTTCGTAGTCCGCCATGCGAACGGCGGCATAGGTGCCCATCGCGTCTTCCCATGCGGTGGCGTTCCGCAGGTAGCCGTCGAGGTGGCCGGCAATGAGCTCGGCATCGCGCAGCGCATGGGTGATGCCCATCGCGGTCCACTGGTCCTTGAAGCTGCCGGCATCGCCCACGAGCGCCCAACCCGGCCCCCAGTTCTCCCGGTGGTAGGCCACCATGCGCCCCATCGCCTTGAAGGGTTCGGTGCGCGTGCCGCGGGCGACGAGTTCGGCCACGTCCGGCGCCACGTACCGGAACGTGCGCAGGAAGTTTTGCTCGGCATCCAGGCTGAAGTCGCTCCACCATGCGGTCGGGCCATACACGAGCGCCAGGTGCTTCTTGTCCATCGTCGGGAAGATCGCCGTGCCGAAGCGGCCGCGTTTGTGGATCACGAGCTCCGGCTTGTCGATGCCCTCGAAGTAGCCGTAGTAGGCGAATGTGGACTTCTCCCGCGCATGGATCGTCTTGGCGCCCACCATCATGGCGAACGACGAGATGCGTCCGTCCGCGCCGATGACCACGCGTGCGCGGGCTTGCAGTTCCCGGCCCTCGGGATCGATGGCGTTGATGCCGACCACCCGTCCATCCTCCACCACGAGGCTCTTGACCGTGGTGCGCAGCCGCACGTCCACGCCCTCGCGGCGGGCGTGGTCGACGAGCACCTGGTCGAGGAAGTAGCGGCGCGGACCGGCGTAGTAGCCCACCACGCCTTCGTCATCCCCATGCAGCGCGATGAACCGGCGGCGCACGTCCTCGATGGGCACGGGGCCGCGCAGGTGCACGTCCTCGATGTTCACTTCGAGCTGGCTGAAATACGGTGTGGCCGCCCTGACGGCATCGGCCACGCCGAGGCGGTTCAGGTACGACATGCCGCGCGGCCAGATGAAGTGGGTGGAGTTGGTGTCGCGAGGGAACCCGGCCTTGTCGACCATCAGCACGCGGTGCCCCTTGCGGGCGAGCCAGGTGGCGGTGGGGGCGCCGGCGACACTCGCGCCAACGACGATGACGTCGAAGTCTTCCATGTTCTGCTCCTTGCAAGGCTGGGCGTCAGCCGGCCACGCGCTTGACGAAGTTCTCGAGCGACACGGTGTACTTGTCGCCGGCGTGGTGATAGCGGATGCAGTATTGGGTGGGGTAATAACCGGCGCTCTGGAATTTTTGCGGCTGCTTGATGGCCTGGCAATGGTTGGGTTTCGTTTGCAGGTAAGCGAGGCTGACCATCGGTTCGTAGAACGTGATCACCGAATCGTAGGATCCAAGGATGAAGGTTTGCGTGAACGTGCCGCCGTTGAATTCCGGGCTGGTTCTGTCGGCCCAATGATTGCCCATCCTCGAAAAAGCCAGGTTGGTATTGAAGAAATCGGGGTGGAGATACTGCGGTGCGACAGGTCGCACGGCGATGTTGTATTGGGCGCAGTTGATGGTTCCGGGCATGCACGGTCCCACGGCGATCTTGTTCCGTTCGACGATGTCGGTCAGGTAGAAGTGGAAGTCGAAGTGCTTGGCGCCGTAGGTGTCCTCCGGAACGTGACCGTGGGGTTCCCAGTCCACCGAAATCCATTGGAAGGGGGTGTTGGTCTTGTCGCCAAAGAACAGGATGCGGTTGTGACCGCCCGAGCATTCATCGTGCAGGTCCACCTCGTTGTCGCCGTTGATGTCCCAGCAGTTCAGGCCGTCGTTCGCCTCGTGGGGCAGATTCGTCAGCGTCGAGCGGGGAAACTCCACACCGATCGCATAGGGGCGCCCGTTGCCGTAGCGAAGGCTGTAGGTGCGCACGTACCCGTTGCCGAGCGAGATGCGGTCGCCGTAGGTGGGCCGGACGAACCGGCCGTAAAGTTCGAGCGCCTCGGCGCCGGCGACGTCCGTTGAGGCGTCCGGAGGTTCTGCCGCGAAGGCGGGTACGGAGAAAATCGCCAGCAGCAGGGCGCGGAAAATGGAATTCATGGTCTGACCTTTATCAATGGGGCACGTGGAATGGCGTGGACAACTGATTGCGCCGGACAACCAAGGGCTCGATTGCCTGCGCTGGTCAAACTTTGAATCCTGCAGGGGGCTGCGTACATAGCCGGGGTGGGCTATGTCCTCGGGGAAATGAATGATGGAATGCGCCCCCTTTGACGGGGTGACATGAATGGGCCGCACGGCGCCTCATCCATCGGGATGAAGCATTTGAATCACCGGCAACCTGTGTCCTTGCAGAGGCGCAAGGGGCGGGGCGAAGAGACTGCGCGCACGTTGCCGCTGCGCGCGCTGCGCCATCGCGGCGCGTCGACGACGAGGCCAGCGCGCCCCCGCGTCGCAAGCACTGGCCTCACGAGCCGATCACTTCTTGGCGCTCATGGCCTTCTTCAGTTCCCGGGCCTGATCGAGGTGCTGTTGAAGGGTCGGCAGTGTTTTGCCTGCCCACGCCTTCACTTCGGCATCCTTGGCACGGGCGGCCGCTTTCTGAAACAGCTTGATGGTGTCCTGATGCGCTTTCACGCCCAGCTCGTCGGTGTACTTCTCGTCGAACTTGGCGCCATCGGCGGCGTCGAGTTGCTTGAGTTTGGCTTGCTGTGCCGAGGAGGGGGTCGACGGGATGTCGACGCCTTTGGAGGTTGCCAGCGCATTCAGCTCCGTTCCGGCTTTGGTGTGATCGTCGATCATCATCTTGGCAAAGGCCTTGACCTTCTCGTTCGCTGACTTGCGTTCGGCCAGCTTGCTGCCTTCGACTTCGGCATGCCCGTTCTGCGCGGCTTGCTTGAGGAACGCCACATCGTCGCGTGCCAGGGAGGATGGGGCCGATGCTGTCATGGCGGGCGCCGACGCGGCGGGCGACTTTTGCGCCCAGCCGCTTCCCACGAGCGAGAGCATGGTGAACACGGCCACAGCGAACTGGGTCAACGTCGAACGATTCATGTGGGTCTCCTTGAACCTGGGTGGAAAGTACGTGCAGGGCAAACCTTGTTCCTGGGCTGGAAAACGTTCTCGGGCACCATTCACAGCCTGCAGGCGGGCGACCTCCTGCGCCGGGCGGCCGATGGAATGCGCAACTCCTGCCGGTACTTGGTCACCGTGCGCCTGCACAGCACCAGGCCCTGGCGGCCGAGTTGACGCGTGATGTCGGCGTCGGTCAACGGCGCGTCGGCGCACTCTGCGCGAATCATGTCGGCGACAAGTTCACGCACGGCCTTGCCGGAATACGCGCCACCGTTGGCCGAGGTCATGGCGCGCGAGAAGAAGTGCTTCAACTCGAACACGCCATGCCGTGTGGCCATGTACTTGTTGTTCGTCACACGGGATACGGTGGATTCGTGGATGCCGACCTCGTCGGCGATGTCCCGCAGGGTCATCGGCTTGAGGGCCATTTCGCCGTACTCCAGGAAGGCGACCTGCCGGTCGACGATCGATCGCGCCACCTGCAGGATGGTGGCGAAGCGTTGCTGCACGCTGCGCATCGCCCAGCGCGCATCGCGCAGGTGGTCGGCGAGCGCGTTGTCCTGGCGCCTCCTGTGGCGTTCAAAGAGGTCGGCGTAGACCTGATTGAAGCGCACGCGCGGCACGACGGCAGGATTGAGTGCGGTGGTCCAACCGCCTCGCACCTTGCGGACCAGGACGTCGGGCGTGATGTAGCGCACTGGGTCCGTTCCGAGGCGCCAACCAGGATGAGGATCCATGCGGCGAATGCGGTCGAAGGCGCGCTGCACGTCGGCGGGCGACTGGCCGAGCGTCAGGGCGAGCGGTGCGCCATCGCGCGACGTTGCCAAGGCAAGGAGGTGCGCGTCGATGATCTGTCGAGCCAACTGCCGCGTCTTGTCGCAGTCGATGTCACGCGTTTGCAGCATCAAACACTCCTGCAGCGATCGCGCACCCACGCCCGTGGGGTCGAGCGATTGCACGCGGCGAAGGGCGATGCGCATCTCGGCCCAGCAGGCCTGCGGCTGCAGGCCGGTGCATGCGGCGATTTCATCCAACCCGGTTCGCAGGTGTCCGTCATCGTCCAGCGATTCGACGACGGCGCGAGCCAAGGCCAGATCACGTTCATCGAGCGGCAGCACGCTGAGTTGCACGTGCAGGTGATCGGCGAGCGACGGTTGATCGGCGATGCGGTTCAGCACGTCCGCATCGCCGGTGTCACCGGCGACCCGGCTGCCTCCGGCAGGGCGGCCGTCGCTCGACCACGGCTCGCGTTCCGTGTCGTCGGCGCCCCATGGCTCGGGGTCCGGCATTTCCAGGAACGGGTTCACGTCGAGCATGGCGTGCATCTCCTGCATGAACTCGAGTGAGGACAGTTGGAGCATGCGAACCGCCTGCTGGAGGCGGGGCGCCATCACTTGGCCCTGGTGTTGGCCGAGCAGGGTATGGAGTCCGGACATATTGAACCGCATGTCGGAGAGGTGACAGGCGATTCGGCAATCGGCGTTCCGTCTCCGCTGCTGTCGCCCACGCGCCCGTTCACTGAACGGGGACGGGGGCGCGAAGGGCACGCACGCATTCGCTGACGAAGGCCCCTGCCAGTGTCAGGCCGACGCCTGCGATGAGCACCCAGGCGGTCGGCGGCAAAGGGTCGGGCCGCAGCGCAAAGCGCCACTCGGGGGCGACGGTGCTGCCCAGCCCGACCATGGCCAGCGCCTGTTCCCGGTGGATGACGGCCAGCACGGCCCACGCGGCCCATGGCATCGCATGCTGAAC
>Ga0070664_100004100_pt1 | contig 11701 bp, 15 predicted proteins | sample KBSC73metaG_FD_65863 | JGI IMG/M metagenome (GOLD analysis project Ga0070664, IMG submission 65863) | Corn rhizosphere microbial communities from Kellogg Biological Station, Michigan, USA - KBS C7-3 metaG | ecosystem: Host-associated > Plants > Roots > Rhizosphere > Soil ... | reverse complement strand
AATATCAGTCCCCAGGCGATAATGGCATCGAATGTTCGATTGAAGAATAAAGAATCCTCCACAGCTTCACACGCTATGGACATGTCCGGGAAATTCTGGTGAAACATTTTAACCATGGTGGGAGACGCATCAATTCCATAAACTGTCATGCCTTCATCGATGAATATTTTGGAAATGGGAAGACCGGTTCCGCAACCAAGATCGAGTACAACGGAATTAGGTGGTATCGTCTTAACCCAACTGCTAACAGTTGAGGAACCTATTCCATGTTGAGCTCGTCCACGACCATTAATGTAGAGTTGCGCGATGCCTTCATAACCGTTTGACCTATCCATTGATCCTGTGTGTATCGTTCATGATTTGATAAATGTCGAAATTGCCCGGGTAAATTCGGCAGGGGCCTCCTGGGGAAGATTGTGTCCTATTCCCTTAGCAATTCTTCTCTCATAACCGCCTTTGAAATAATGTGCATCCTTACCTGTCCCGGAAAATGGTTCGACACCATCGGCGTCGGCATCTAAGATTATGGCAGGAACTTTTATAACGGGCTGTTTTTGCAACGACTCTTCTATAGATTCCAAATTGGGATCGCCCTTTGCTAATCCATACCGATGGCGGTATGAATGCACTACTACATCTACGAAATCAGGATTGTTAAATGAAACGGCTGTTGCTTCGAAAGTATTGTCATCAAATTTCCAGGTTGGCGACCAGTTGCTCCATAGTAGCCTGCACAATTCCTTGCGGTATTTTGTTAATCCCAGGCGGCCTCGTTCGCTATGGAAGTAAAATTGATACCAATTTAGCATTTCAATTTCTGGTGCAGCAGGCTCTGAATAGTTTGGAATGTTTTGAATGTTATATCCCGCCATCGATACAAGACCGATGATACGTTCTGGAAAAAGTGCAGACACGATGCAACAGGCACGTCCGCCCCAGTCATACCCTCCAACGATCGCTCTTTGTATAGAAAGCGCATCCATTAATGCAATCAAGTCATTGCCTAATGCGGCTTGTTGACCGGAACGGATTGTTTCAGAAGATAGAAATTTAGTCGGTCCAAACCCGCGCAAGTATGGAGTGATAATGCGACAGTTTTCATGTAATAGAAGTTGGGTTACTTCATCATAAGCTCTTATGTCGTATGGAAACCCGTGCATAAGTATGACGGCCGTTCCGTCAGCACTACCACTTTCTTCATAAGCAATGCAAAGGTCTCCTGCATTAATTTGTTTTTGTATACCCATATCAATTCGTTTATTCGAGAATGCCCGGTCTAAATGGTCTCTCAACCTTAGCCCTGAAGTATCCCTTTTTGAAATGTTCAATTGGGTTCATGTTTTGGTTAGTCTCAATTACCTTAAAATCAATTTGTCCATATAAGCTATCTCCAACCCTATAAGCGGCCTTATTTAATGTCAGATTTTGATATACGATCCTATAGATTGGTTTAGGCGCATAGGGATCCATTGCATCTGTCCAGTGGTAGGGTTCTGTGTAAAAATTCCTGTTATAATAACTAATGCAAAACCATCGGCAATTCCAATACTAATTAGTAGCGTGTCCCGAACCAAACTGGCGCGACAGTTATTGTACTTCGAAGAGCTGCTATCTGCAAGATTAATTTTTTCGCCCTTCAGGTAGGCGGCATCACTGGTTCTTTTTGCCAGGCTGTCCTGTTTTTCGCCGAATGAAAAGATTTCAGGTTGTCGGTCCAATTGCAAATAGATCATATTTTCTGAGAGTTTAGCATCAATCAGTGCTTCATTCCACCTATCCTGTTGCGTTCTATTATTGCAACTAGTGTCATAAAGGATGACTGAAGCGAAAGCAACAACGTATCCGAACGTGAAAGTAAGGCTATGCTAGAATAGATATACCGCATGATTTTTTATTAATGGGCTACCACAAATGTATTTTATTTATCAGCCCACGAGGTCCCGGGCCAGAAATCGGGGAACAACATGCAGAATATTCTTTTCTTTGTCTTGAAAGGTAACTATATACAAGTTAGACCATGAGAGTAAAGTGGCTTATTTTTTTTCTATATCTTAATAGGGTGGCAATACCCTCAATGTATATGGCTTATGCCGATGAATCAGGCGATGACGGCAGGAATGGTTCTCCATTGTTTATCCTGACTACAATATATTTTCACCATACATTTTGGAAAAGCAACTATGAAATAATAAGAATGTTTAGAAAACGTATTAGAGATCAATACGGCTTTTTACAATCTTACGAATTTCATGCAGAGAGATTTATTAATGACAAAAAACCATTTCACGGACTTTTTACAAATCAGCAAAGAAAGGAGATATTATACGAGTTTTTTAGACTAATACCGACCCTAAAGGTTAGAATAATTAATAGTGCAATTAATAAGGCTAAGATATCTTACGGAAACTATCCGATTTTAGAAAATGCGCTTAAATACAACATACAAAGAATAGAGAATGATCTAAACACCTTTATCAGTAAGCCAAAATTCATAATGATTACTGACGAAGGACGATTGCCCAGCATGAGAAAGACGGCAAGAAAGATTCAAAGAGTAAATTATCTAAAGTCTCATTTTGGCGGTTCATATAGAAAAGAAATAGAAAATTTAATTGAAGACATTTTGCCTAAAGAATCGTCACAATCACCATTTATTCAAATTGCTGATGCGGTTTCATATATTGTTAACCTATATATCAAAAGAAACATTTGTCACCCGCAATTAGGATGGGCGGGAAGAACGTTGAATGTTCTAGAGTACAGTGATGAAGTGGAACTCCTGAATACAATAAAAGGTAAATTAAACCTATCTGCAAACCCGAGTAATGAATTTGGTATCGTGTGTTATCCAAAATAAAGCCCCCAAATAAATGGGGGCAAGATTTTAAAATAACCACCGGCCAAACCCCAATGCAGGGGGTAACTGGTTCGGGTCAAAGTTACACAATAGTGAATGAATAAGTAATATTGTTATCCACTATTCACACTTTTTTTACTATTGATTTTCAAAACTATATGAAGTCTTCCACGTCAACTTTTAGAACGTCGGCAATTGCTTTTAAGGCAAGTGTATGGGCGGATTGATCCTTCTATTAATTAGTATAAATTACTAAAAATATATTTGGTATCTATTGTAATACATTGTATATTTGGTGTATTAAAAACGTAATACATGGCACAGGATACAAAAACAGATACAATAATTCTCAGGGTAGAGTCCGACCTGAAGAAAGAACTTCAAAAAATGGCAGAATTGGATAGCCGGACATTGGCCGATTTTATTCGTGTCCAACTTAGAAAACTTGTTGATCTTTCTAAAAAGAAAAAATAAAATGAGAACCTTCAAGAACATATTCGAGTTTCAAAATGAATTTAGCACAGAAGAAAAATGTCGTGAATATTTGGAACAGCAACGTTGGAATGGTACACCTGCTTGCCCGTTTTGTGGTTCTGTTAACGTTTGCCGTTTCCCGAATGGAAAGATTTTTAAGTGCAGGGAAAAACAATGCAGACAAAAATTTTCTGTTACTGTCGGCACTATCTATGAAAATACGAAACTTCCTTTGACCAAGTGGTTCTTGGCTACCTATATTTTGGGTGTGCATAGTAAAGGTATTAGCAGTTTGCAGTTAAGTAAAATGCTGGGAGTAACGCAAAAAACTGCTTGGTTCTTAAATCACCGTATTCGGGAAATGCTGACAGATAATGATCCAGAAGCATTAGAAGGTATTTGTGAGGTTGATGAAACCTATATCGGAGGAAAGGAAAGTAACAAGCATTTCAGCAAAAGAAAGGCAAGAGCTGGCGTAGGCCATAAAACTATGGTATTGGGTGCCGTTCAACGTCATGGAAAGGTTAGAACCAGGGTTATTCCACAAACGAATATTGAGAACGTTACTAAGACCATTCAGGAATTTATTTCTCCGAATAGTACTATGGTAACCGACGAACATCATGCTTACAATAAACTGCATGAACTATACGAACACAAAACAATTAACCACAGGCAAAAGCAGTATGTTCATTTCGAGGAAATTTTGATTCACACTAATAACATAGAAGGCTATTGGAACATTTTGAAAAAGCAGATCAACGGCATTCATCATTTTGTTAGTGCAAAACATTTACAGCGTTATTGCAATGAAAATGCTTTCAGGTTTAACCGTCGTGAAAACTTCCAAGATGAACGGATTGCCGATGCTTTGGCAAATTGTAATGGAAGATTAAAGTATAATCAGTTAATCGGGAAAGAATGACAAACGATATTTTTCTAAAAGAGATCGGCAAGAAAATAAAGGCAGCCAGAAAAGCAAAAAAAATATCATTAGAGCGAATGGCTGCCTTATCCAGAACGGATATGTCCAACTTGTGGTTTTTGGAAAATGGACTTAGAAACGCCCATGTGCTGACGCTAAAAAGTATTGCCGACGTGCTTGAAATGGACGTGAAGAAATTTCTATAACTTTGGTTAATGGCTAAAGGAAAAAAATCGGCGAAGCAAGCCTCAGAAATATTTCATCGCATTATGAAAGCCTCTGTTAAGGGCAACCCTAAACCAAAAGACAAGAAAAAGAAAACCAAATAATTATAAAGGCGGGGTGAGTCTTTTAAGCTCGGCTACGGCTGACTAATGAGATCAGTTTTCACCCCCGCCCTTACGGTCTCCTTGAATTTTATTTGCCATCTAACATTTTGTGATTTATCTTTGATTCAGTTCTAAAAATAACAGGGCGCACCGCTTTTGGAAGGCGGCGCATTATAAGTTAGTCTGACGCTGATGTAATATTTGGAGTATTACTCACTGAAACCGTCAGATGCCCTTACCCCTGTTAAACCGTTCTGTTATCGTAAATTTCTATACCGCCTGCCTCAAACAGGCGGTTTTTTTATGTTGATAACTTTTGAGATTTATCGATAACTTTTTTATCAAACTCTTTCCTGAACTTGTCGCCCTCTATCCAATTTGTCAATCCCCACCAATATCTGTATGCAATCGGATAATCATCATACTTCACGTTTGCAAGTTTCTTATTACGCGCCGCTATTGAAAGTTTACTCGCAAAATTCTTAGTGTCATATTTTTCTCCTGTCATCCTCTCATGTTCTTCTTGTAGTTCTCTGGACAATCTAGGCACACCATCCTCTAAAATTTTCAAAATTGCATTCTCAAATGTAAGCCTGCCGCGAGTTTTGGTTTTTTTTATTTTTTTTACATGCCCATTAATTTTGCTTTTACTTATCGCTGTCTGATCTACGTTTCTATTTTCATCGCAAACACCAGCCGCATCTAAAAGCTTCTTAAATCTTTCGGATTCTTCTTTATGAAAAATATACTTCTTGGCCTCTGCGGCATGGAAGTCGAAGTTTTGTTTTATTTCCTTAATTATTTCATCAAAGTCTTTAGCCATATAAGCCCTTTAAAGACTAAAGGTAAAGCCTTTTAGAGTGATTTACAGGGGTTGTGGAAAATTTTTCAGGCATTAATGGTTTAAGTTCAGGGATTCCGACAATTCCCTTACCTTTGTCTTCTATTGTTCATTGAAAGGACTGTGAGCCTGATTCAGGGCTGCTCTCTGAATCCTCTGAGGATACTGTAAGTCTAGACTAGCGTAATATGCAAGGCGCAAAAATCTGGACGGCTGACAAAACAGCCCTGTTTATCCTTATGGAAAACAATAGAAAAAAACCGTCAAGGTTTATAGTTATCCTTGACGGTCTTATCAAATTGGTAAGTTTAAGCTGCAAAACTCAAGTCCTTTATAGACATGTTCTTGTAGGACTTCGGCCCTCTGGTTACAGCCGGAGGGCTTTTATTTTACAAATATAATCAAAATTTGGGTAACTATATACTAGTTAGGACAAGGGGTAGTGACTCATTTTGAAATTTAGTAAAAAAATAAAGGGCCGTAAAAACAGCCCTACCGTTGATACATAAATTTTTAAACTGAAAAGATACTCATCTACAATTACCAAAAATCGAATATAATTAAGGGCGTTTAACGTCCCAAGATTTTACCGTAAAACGGGGCTTGATCAACGGTTGAAAGATTACCCTCTCTTTTCTAAGCCATCAAGAACCTTTAATAGTTCGGTTTTTAACTCCTCCAATTCGGCAATACTGTCTTTATCAAATTCTCCAGCAATAGTCTTTTCGAGTTCAGCAATAGTTGCTTTCAGGTTTTCGACGCCTTGATGTTTCGATGGATAGCCGTCCATCGGTATTCATATTAGAAAGGTACAATATTTCTTAATTTTCAATATGAATCTTGGTCATGGTCTAACTTGTATATAGTTACCTCTTGAAACAAAGAAAAGAACCAAAACCTGCCTGCCGGTAGGCAGGGAAAATTCAAGGAAAAAAGTAATGCTCCGCACTTTTTTCCATTGCTCACGCACAAGTTCCAGAACTACTGATTACGGCCTTTTCAGATATAGCTATTTTCTTTTTAGATGTAATCTCACCTCACCTAATTAACTTTCTCCGACTGACGCTGCTTCGAATTGTATGGACTTCAGGCGCTGTCCCGACGCCTTGCTTTTCCTCTAGGGAACAGGTTTTTAATTAGGGCGTCGGGAAGGCGCTGGAAAACTCTAATCTTCCGTCCAGTAGTCTGGCTAATCATTTTGGTCACCCACTCGGCATAGAGTGTCCAACATGAACAATTCATACCGTCTTGGATGATAATTCCACTGAAAGTGTTCGGCCAAGGAAATATTCAGCCAAGGGCAGCTACCGCATCGAAATCGGCTGTGCTTTCTTTGTTTCTTTCTTTGCACAAAGCAAAGAAAGAAGAGGCGCTATCGGTTATTTTCTGTCCGTGTGAAAGTTGCCCGGTAAGTATAAGCAGGGATACTAAGACTGATTTCATATTTCTTAATAAAATGCAAAGGTTGCGCATCTTACACACAAAAATCGCTACCACTGCTGCAGGTTGCGACGAGTTGCATTAGCCGCAAACAATGGATAACTAGTTTGTCCTTCGACAGATTTTTTTAATCAATCGGTATTGCGTCCGGGTTGTAGGCAATTTCCCAGAGATGACCATCAGGGTCTTTAAAATACCCTCCATACCCTCCCCAAAAAGTTTTCTGAGCAGGCTTAGCGATCGTAGCGCCAGCCGTTTTAGCCAGTGACAATATGCTGTCTACCTCCGCTTCATTTTTTGTATTATAGCCGATTGAAAATTCTGTAGATGAGGGATCACCCTTTTTCAATTTTGAATCCCATGCTAAATTATCTCTTGAATATAATGCCAATGTCATTCCGTTCTTGAGATCAAAGAAAGCAACCTCACCATGTTCAAACTCTTTACCGACGATGCCTTTCGACGGAAAGCCCAGTCCTTCGTGATAAAACTTGAATGATTTCTCCAGGTTGTCTACTCCTAGTGTTAAGGTTGTGAATCTTGATTTCATTTTTATTTGTCTTTTTGATCGGTCGAAGGCAGTAAGAAATGTAAGTGCAATTACTGCCACCATTATTAGGTGCTTCATTTTTTTACTGTAAAAATATTTGAGAGTAGAGCAATGGGCTTTGGAAAAATGCGACAAAATCAGGTAAGTGTTGGGGTAACTCCGTTGTATCGCTTGAACTCATTAGTAAGATGAGCATGGTCATAATATCCATGATCAAGAGCAATTGACAATATTGACTCCCCTGGTTGTCGATTTTGAAAAGCCGTCATGGTGTTTTGGTAACGAGTAAGATTGATCAATTGTTTGGGTGAAATTCCGATGTGCTGTTTAAAGCTTCGTTCTAATTGGCGGACAGTAGTAAAGTTTTTTGATGCCAATGCTTCAACATTTATTTGCCCTTTGTGTAACCGGATCGTTTCGATTACCTGTAACAAAAAGTAATTTGGCTTTTTGAGTTTATCAGAGAAGAACTGGTTAAAGTAAGCGACGTGATCAACCGATATTTTTTTAAGGTCAAATAAAGATCTGTTTTCACACTCAATAGTTTTGTCTGTTATTTCGTGAAGAGATGCGAACTTATGAAATGCAGAAAAACCACCAGGCTTGAAGCGAACTCCTACCAGGTTAGTTTCATTGTGCATGAGTGTTTCTTTAAACCGGGTCATGGTTCCTACTAAATAAGCGTTCTCACTCTGCATATTTGATGCTCCGTTGTCTGTTATGCAGTCGCTTCCAAGATTAAAAATGAAATCAATACAACCATCGGGCAATATTTTTTCTGTAACAGTATTTACCCGGTCGCCCTTCGCGGTCCAATAAGCATCAATATAACTTGCTAGTGATTTGTCGGGATCTACCTGCGAATATTTCATACCTGGCTCCTTTGAATTATTACTACCAATGGCCAATATGCGTTATCTACATGTGTGCGACTAATTAAAGGTAAAGCTTCATTGTTTAAGTCTATAGATGATTTGATTTCTCATCTGATAGTTGTCGGATTTATTCTCCAACAGTACCTATTTTGACTTTTCCTGCCCGCTTATAACAGGCAATAATAACTCCTTTCGATGTAAGTATACTTTCGGTTAAAGTAAAGGCTGCCGGAATGGTTCCATTATCAAAGATCTTTTTTCCCTTGCCTAAGGTCAATGGGTAAATTTTGAGTCTTAGTTCGTCTACAAGATCATTCTTAAGCAGCAACTGGACGAGCTTACTGCTACCCCAAACTTGAATGTCAGGGCCTTTCGATCCCGAACGTTTTCGGGATTTAATCTTCTTGATATCCGCCACAGTTTTTATTACGACTGAGTTTTTCCAACCGGTAATCAGCGGATCCGACTTTTTCATGTTCTTAGAAAAAACATATTTCATGCCTTCATTAATACCCGGCCAAAAGTCTCCATGTTCAGGCCAATAGTGGGACCAGATCTCAAATGTTTTTCTGCCCAGAAGATAATCTGCGGGTTTCAACTCTTGTTGCACAACCTTGCCAGACACTTCATCACCATACGGAGCCGTCCAACCGCCATATTTAAAACCGCCTGATGTGTCTTCCTTAGGTCCACCCGGTGCTTGCATTACTCCATCTAATGAGATCATTGATAACACGATTATTTTTCTCATACTACTTCCCTCCATTGAAAATTTATTTTTGAAAGCCTGCTCGCAAGCAGGCTGGTTTCTTCAGTTCTTATACACTTTAACTTGTCAGGACCGTTGTGATAAAGTTGTCAACAGATCTTCCAGGTAATTCAATGTCATCGTAAATCCTTCGCGGAAGCCCATTTCAATCATCTTCTCGAGATCGGCAAGGGCTTTATGTTTAATACTAATGCTGACTTTTGTTGTGCCATTTTGTTCACTGAAGTTCAAATCCCAATCTGAAGTTGGTAATTCGGTATTGATGTTTTCATCCTTGTCGGCAAATGAAGACAAGATTTTGAAATTGGTTGTTGGACTAATAGACGTGAATTCCTGAATTGACCAAAACTCTTGCCCTTCGGGACTTACCATAGCATAAAATCTTCGCCCACCCACTTTGAAATTCATAAATTTTGTTTTAGATGTCCAGGGTTTAGGTGCCCACCATTGGTCAAGGATTTCCTGTTTGGTGAACGCATCCCATACGAGCGAAAGATCAGCATCAAATTCTCTGTCGACGAATACTGCCTTTGCGGTTTTGTCAACCGTGAAATCAAATAGCAAAGTGCTTTTCATCTTTTCTGTTTTTTAATTGTTGATAATACTTTGTCGAGTTGATCGAACCGGGCTTCCCAAATTTTTCTGAATTGGTTAAGCCACTTGTCGATCTCTTTCATTTTCTCAATTTCGAGTGAGTAGAAAATTTCACGGCCTTGTTGTTCCTGTTTTACCAGTTTGCACTCCGTGAGTATCCGAAGGTGTTTAGAAACAGATTGCCGGGTAGTGTTGAAGTTTTCCGCAATGGCGTTCGGTGTCATTGCCTGCAATGCGATCAAGGTAATGATTGCCCGCCTCGTCGGGTCAGCTATTGCCTGGAAGATGTCTCGTCTCATAGTGCTAACATGATTATGAAACTATTCGGTTGCAAATATATGTGCAACTATTTGGTTTCGCAAATTTTTTTTTCAGGTTGAAAGATTCGTACGATTCGCCCACCTGTAAAGTCGGGTGAGGATGATCTTATCAACCCAATTCATTTAAACATTAATTTTCCAGCCCCGTAATTTTTCGAACTCGATTTTCGCTGAATTCTGAAATGTAGAGACTGCCGTCAGGTGAGATTGCGATACTATTAGGGTCTTTAAACTGTGCATCCTTTAATGGTCCATCCTTGTCGCCTGCAACTCCATTTCCAGCCAGGACTTTTTCGCTACCGCGGCTATCGATTGCATAGATGTTATGACAAGTAAAACACGTTGCATATAATGTTCCTGTTCTTTTACTGAATGCCAGGTAACTGAGTGTGCCCTTAATCCTTGCAAAAACATTAACACTGCATTTTGCATCTATTTGGTATATCACCCCTGCATTGTTACTTGCTACATACAAATTGCCTTTATTATCGAAGGCGAGTCCGAAAGGTAATTTGAGGCCGCTGGTTATTTGGGTGATCTTGCCTTCTTTGCTTATTTTTTTAATGTTTCCTGCTTCATACTCAGAAACAAATAGATTTCCTTTGTCATCGCATTTGATATCACTTGGTTTATTCAATGCCCGGGCGATCGTATCAACAGAACCAGCGCTCATTTTCAAAATTATTCCGGAATAAAAGTTGCTGACGTATAAATTACCTGCATCATCAAATGTAAGGCCGTCCGGCGAATCGCTTGTAAGTACTACTTCTGTTGTACTATCGTTTATGATTTTTACGACCTGTTTACCACTTTCATTAGCGATGAATAACTGGCCATCTTTGTTTATCGCAAACCCGTTGGGTCCATTGAGTCCTTTAATCGCTAAAGTCTTAACTGTTTGGGAAATAACGGGCAGAACCGAAAATATTGTGAGCACTGTCAATAGACCTTTCATAAGTCAAAAGTAATTTGTCTATACAGTAATTAAATGAAATCATAACAGTGAAAGAAACTACCTGGTATTTGCGCAAGCCATGCCGCGTGGCCGTTATTGATCTTTTGAACGTCCGAAATTTAATATTTCTTTCATTCCATCTCCTGTGCGCCAAACAACATGATTTTTTAATTCATCAATACGCCAATGATCATAAACTTTCTTTGCCCGGGCTGAGAGTATTCCGTCCGCAAGAAAGTGTTTATTATTTAGAGACGGATTATTTTCGTCGTCAGCCCACATATGGTTGGCAATTATATTGCTTCGCAAAGTCGCTGTATCATTTTTTATGTCAACAATGAAGTTTGTTATTACGTGATGAGTTGCCCTAAACCTGGCGAAACTTCTTAAATGCGTGTCAAGTATATTCTCTTGTCCAACTATTCCTGTACCGTCCGGTTTTATAAGTCGTGCACTGTCTGTGAAAGTTGCTTTAACGATCTCCATATCGATACGCTTGTCATCTACGGCTGCAAAGTATCGAATTAACAAGTCGCTTATTTGCATTCTTTCAATAATTTCTTTTAGTTGATCGTCCATTGTCATCGGTTTGTTTCACCTAAGATTTTCAGGGCCCAACAAAATATTTAACCCCAAGGCCAATGCGTCACGTTTAGTGCCGTGTCTGCTCAACCCCATCTTGTATTGCCGCTTCCAGTGTATCAATGTTTACATCGTTCAGTGTTTTGAACTTAATGCAATAACCGGTCACGCTAGCTTTGCCCATTTTTTT
>Ga0070664_100004097_pt1 | contig 11708 bp, 11 predicted proteins | sample KBSC73metaG_FD_65863 | JGI IMG/M metagenome (GOLD analysis project Ga0070664, IMG submission 65863) | Corn rhizosphere microbial communities from Kellogg Biological Station, Michigan, USA - KBS C7-3 metaG | ecosystem: Host-associated > Plants > Roots > Rhizosphere > Soil ... | reverse complement strand
TACGAGTGGAATTTGTCCCAAAAAAGGAAGATCATATTCATCTGCCAAACGCCTGCCACCTTCCTTTCCAAAAATGTAATATTTGTGATCGGGCAACTCAGCAGGGGTGAAATAACTCATATTTTCAACAAGACCAATCACAGGAACATTCATTTGAGCCTGCCCAAACATGGCAATTCCTTTCCTTGCATCAGCTAGAGCCACGTCCTGTGGCGTGGTTACCACCACTACCCCGGTAACCGGAGCGGTTTGCATCAGTGTTAAATGAATATCACCGGTGCCTGGTGGCATGTCAATCACTAAATAATCCAGGTCTCCCCAATTGACATCGGTAATAAATTGGCGGATAGCACTACTGGCCATAGGTCCGCGCCATACAACCGCATTTTTTTCATCTACCAATAACCCTATGCTTAATAATTTGATTCCGTAACGTTCCAAAGGAATAATCATTCCTTTTCCGTTTACATCCGCCATCATTGGTCTTTCGCCCCTCACCCCAAACATAATTGGAACACTGGGTCCATATATATCTGCGTCCATTAAACCAACAGCAGCCCCACCCTGCGCTAATGCCAAAGCAAGATTTGCAGAAACAGTACTCTTTCCAACACCGCCTTTGCCGCTTACCACCGCAATTATATTTTTTACACCAGGCAAAACACTTGACTTATCAGCCCGGATGGTAGTTGTGCTTGATTCAAAATTCACTGTTACGTTTGTACTTTCATTAAAGTTTTTTATGGCTTTCACACAGTCGGAAGCAATCAACTCCTTTAACGGACAGGCTGGTGTCGTAAGCACTACGGTAAAGCTCACATTATCATCCTGAATTTGAATATCACGAACCATATTTAATGTAACAAGGTCTTTCTTAAGATCAGGCTCCTGCACAGTGCTCAATGCTTTCAATACTTCATTCTCGTTCATATCATTTTGTTAATGAAGTCGCAAAGTTAAGCGCAAAGTTTTACGCGCCATTCCCACTATTGAATTTGTACCTTTATTTTTGGAATTCGATGAAAAAAACTCTACTGCTCATATTTGTGTTTAGTTGCTTCTTTGCAGGCAAATCAAATGCACAATTCGAAACTGTAAAAGATTCTGTGGTACAACTGTTTGGTATTGTGATGACGGCTGATAGCCTAAGGGGAATTGAGGCGGTGAGTGTAACCATCAGGGGGTCAAATCGCGGAACAATTACAAATAACCAGGGAGTGTTTTCAATCGTGGTTTTAAAAGGTGATATCATTGATTTTACCCACGTTCAATACAAACCAAAGACCGTTACCATTCCTAAAAACCTGGAAGGCAACCAACACAGCATCGTTCAGTTGATGATTGAGGACACAGTTTACCTGCCTGCCACGATCATCAGACCACGGCCCACTGCGGAACAGTTTGCAAGGGATTTTGTCAATACAAAAGTTCCAGATGACGATATCGAAGTGGCACGTCAAAACAACACCGCCGCTAAACGGCGTGCATTAATGCAGTCGACACCGGGTGATGGCGGTGAGGCTACTAGTATCCAAATGAGAAATGTTGCAACACAGGCTACTTACCAGGGCCAGGTGCCTCCAATGAATATTTTTAGTCCTGCCGCATGGAGCGAATTTATCCAGGCATGGAAAAGGGGTGATTATAAAAAGAAACAATAAGTCTCTCCTTCTTTAACAATCGTTGGATCATAAAGAATTCTAAGCATTCATGGTCTTCTCGCTTTTTATTATGGACCGATCAGCGTTGTTACTATGAAGCTTATCGTTGTTATTACTTGTTATCAAAGACAGAAACACTCATTTTAATTCATTATTCATTACAACACAACGCACAGATGGTTCGTTCCTCACCATGACAAGGAGAAGTCATTTTTGAATAGAACTTTACAATTATTGGGGTGTTAGATAAAACCAGCACTCTCATTTGTCATCCAGTACGAGGGATCTGTATAATGTGTTTCAGGAAATGTCCGAAGGCAGTTGGGTTGATTTTAATATGATCGTTAGAATTATCGAACCTTGCAGTGGGTGACACAACTAAAGCTTAATAGTAGCAGTGAATAATGGGTACCTCACCCATAAACCTTGCTTAGCAAGACCTCACCTAACCAAACAAGAATTCAACCGGTGGCCTTTTGCAGGGACACAGGAATATTATCTTTGCGCCTCAAATAGCTGTATGAAAAATGTTTGTGTTATTGGAGCAGGTACAATGGGAAATGGAATTGCACATGTATTTGCTCAAAATGGATTTCCTGTTTCACTTGTTGATGTATCACAGGACCAACTGAACAACGCTATGGCCACCATTACCAAAAACCTGGACAGGCAGGTTAGTAAAAATGCAATCACTGCAGAAACAAAAGAATCAGCACTTAAAAATATTGTCACGCATACCTCGTTAGCCACGGCTGTTAAAAACTCAGACCTGGTTGTTGAAGCCGCAACAGAAAACCTTAATCTAAAGCTCGATATTTTTAGGCAGGTAGATGAAAATGCTCCGGCCAATTGCATTCTCGCTTCAAACACTTCGTCGATATCAATCACAAAAATTGCCTCAATAACATCAGCACCTGAAAGAGTCATCGGAATGCACTTCATGAATCCTGTACCAGTAATGAAACTGGTAGAGATCATCAACGGTTACGCAACAAAAAAAGAAGTCACTGACAATATCATTAATCTGAGCAGGCAACTGGGCAAAATTCCATGTGTTGTAAATGATTATCCGGGTTTTATTGCCAATCGCATTTTAATGCCCATGATCAACGAAGCAATTTTCAGTTTGTATGAAGGAGTTGCTGGTGTAGAAGAAATTGATACAGTGATGAAATTAGGAATGGCACATCCTATGGGACCTTTACAGTTAGCTGATTTTATTGGATTGGATGTTTGCCTGAGCATTCTTAACGTATTACATGAAGGATTCGGCAATCCAAAATATGCTCCCTGCCCTTTATTGGTAAATATGGTAACTGCAAAAAGACTTGGCATAAAAACAGGAGAAGGATTTTATAACTATGCTCAAGGTAGTAAAGACTTTATTGTGAGCGAAGCATTCAAAAAATAAATGCCCCTGTTTTCAGAAGCATTCAAGTAGTTGCACCAGCTATTTGTAAACTTATTTTCCGATTACTCCGGAGATGCCAAAACTATACATAAAGTGGTAGTTGGCAGTTTCGTAGCTCACCGGAACACGATATTGACTAGCGATAAAAACCGAAGCTTCATCAAATAAATTCAATTTAAATCCAACACCAAGTGGCATAAACGCTGCCCAATAACTTTTGTATTTGCTGATTCCAACACCCGCAGAAACATAAGGCGTTAACCAATAACTTTCATCAAACATTTTAAAATTTCCAGAGGCATCTGCTTCCAGCAAAAGCGCATCGCTACTTTCTGCAGGCTTGTTGTTTCGTAGAGGATAGGCAACATATGAAGCAGCCAGTGTGCCTGCAAAATCAACACGAGGTTTTAAGCCCTGAAAATAAGTGATGGCAAGACCGGGTGACATTTCTTTGAATTTCGCCCACTGTTTATTTGAAAAAACCGTAGCCAAGGAACTATTACGAATTCGTTCCGCTGTAGCAAAATCATTCATTATAAAACTAACACCCAGCGCCTTTGGACGAAGCGGTGCATCCTGGGCACTTATTTTAGAAGTAATGAAGGACAAAACCAGTACAGCAGCAATTATATTCTTCATAATGGTAGTTTGGTTAAACGAAACAAAAATAAAGTCTTGGTATTGAAAATCTCAAAATATTTATAATACAACCAGGCAATAAATAACTATTTTTTATCAGGTATCTCAACCTTTTCGAGCACTTCTACTTTTACCCTTGTTAATCCCTTTCCGATGTAGCCGAGCTTTTCTGCTGCTACCCTGCTTAAATCTACAATCCGTGTCATGCGTGCATGAAGCCTGTCGTTGGTTTTTACAATCACCCACCTGTTGTTACTAAGGTTGGTTACTCTTATCCAGGTTCCCATCGGCAAAACATTACAGGCAGCAGTCATTTTTTTACTGTTATAAACTTCGCCATTTGCTGTTTCCCTTCCATTAAATTTATCGGCATAGTAGCTGGCCGTTCCATACAAAGTTTTACGGCCGCTGGTTTCCTGTAGTTCTGCTATGTCTTTTTTTTCTGCGCCACCGGCGCCAACCTGTGCAGTCGCAAAAATCAATGAATAGTTCATGATTGTACAAAGGAGGTATTTCATGGGATCGATATTTAAAGGGTTTTATTGGCAAAAATTGTCTCCCTTAGCTTCATGTCCTCCTCATAAATGTCTTCATAAAAAACCAGCTTTCCTTCAGCATTTACATCGCAGGTAAAATAGCGAATAAATAAAGGAATTGGTTTTCTCACAGGGATGTATTTTTTCTGTTTAGTGGCCAGCCACGTTTGTAACGAGTCAACCGGCACAGCATTTTTCCCCCTCAGGCTATCATTACGTAAAATAAAAATCGCCAGTGAATCCCATGCCTGCACTCTTACGCAACCATGGCTCAATGCTCTCTTTTTATTACTGAATAAATAACGCTGGTTGGTATCATGTAAATAAACAGAATATTTATTTGGAAAATTGAATTTTAAAACGCCCAGTGCATTATCGTCACCACTGCCTTGTACCACTTTATAAGGAATACCTTCTTTATATTTTGCCCATTTAATTGAGAACGGATCAATTTCATTATCGTCATCATCAACGATACTATAACCTTTCCGGAGCGTATAGGACGGATCACGTTGCAAACCAGGTAATATTTCCTTTTTAATGATACTTTCCGGGATTGTCCATTGCGGATAAGTAACCATATTATTAATTACACTGGTAATAATTGGCGTCCTTGTCAGAGGTTTACCTACTACGACCCGCGATTTCAAAACAACAGTGTCGTCCTGAATTAATTTCAAATTATAACTTGGAATGTTCACGAAAATATATTGCTCGGGCAAACCTGGTAATAACTTGTACCTGTCCAGGTTAATTGCTATTCTCAGGAATTTTTGTTCGTCCGTGTTATTGAGTCTATCAATTAAAGCAGAATTGATTTTGCCATCTATTTTGCTCTTCTTCTTCTTTTGATATTTTTTTATTGCTGCGGATACTTGCATTGAATCCGGATGTTGATCAGGAATAAGTGTGGAATCTTCTTCGCTCAATCTCTGATACAGCAGCGAAGGAATTCGGGTGCTATCACGAGTAGCAACAAATGTGTACTTTTCAAAATTGGCTTTAGGGAGTAAGTCGTTTAGAACCAGTTTTAGTTTTATGTAACCAGAATCCTTTGGCTCTAAACTTTCGAAAATGCTGTCCTCACGTTGCTGAAACGAGCGCAATTTTGCCGCGAAAAAAGCTGGTTGCAATGTGGTGTCTTTATCGATAATACTGTCAGGCACCAGCCTGCCCACTTTTAAGTCCTTAATAATTTGTACAAATGCCGAAGAGAAAAGAAGATCGCTGTAAGCCCAAAGAGAAGCATTTAATTTGGTCTCCTTTGAGGTGTCTGACAATTTTGTCCTTACCGAAGCAAGCTTTGAATAGTAGTAGTCTTCTGGAAAAAGACCATATTCTTTTAAATGGCTAATCAGGGAAAATAATGAATCACCGTTCCTGTTAAACACTCCTTGTGAAGACCATAAAGGCTCGTAAATGTTTTCATCATACAGGTGTTGAAGCACCAAAGCATTTTTCACTTTTACAGAATCAGGAAGGTCATTGTCAGTTCTAAGAATTTCCTTTAAAGTACTTTTAATTAAATCTTCGGCTTTCGCATTAATATCTTCTGGCTGCTTTACGATTTGAACTTCCGTAACATCTTTGGATTTTCCTTTACAGGAATGAAGGATCCCAATCGCAAGGATTGGTAAAAAGAATAACCTAAAAGAAATTAAATTGTAGTTTTTCAAGGCTTTTATGTACATCTAAACGTATGCAAATTTGGTACAAAATAAAAATTATTTACTTAGTTTTCACTGTTGGCACCATTCAGCTAGGTACAATCGCTCATGCGCAAGTGAAAACTGTAAAAAATGCCAGAATTAACCGGCAACAAGTAAATACAGATAGTTTACAAAAAATGATTGAGATCAAATCATTGATCCCAAAGGTTATTTATGATCTGCGCTATGCCACCACGAACAACTTTACTCATACCAAATTATATAAAAGCGGCAATTCTACTTTTTTAAGGCTTCCGGTTGCACAAGCCTTACAAAAAGTGCAAAATGAATTAAATGAGAAAGGTTATGGCCTTAAAATATTCGATGCATACCGACCCTATGCAGTTACAAAAAAAATGTGGGATTTGATTCACGATGATCGCTATGTTGCCGACCCATCGAAAGGATCCGGACACAACAGGGGATTAGCCATTGATCTTACAATCATTGGTTTAATCGATAGCAGTGAGCTGGATATGGGAACTGGGTTTGATAACTTTACAGATACAGCGCATCATAATTTCAAAAACCTGGATTCAACCGTTTTACAAAATCGAAACTTATTAAAGCAAATAATGGAAAAATATGGGTTTAAAGCTTTCGAAACTGAATGGTGGCATTATAGCTGGCCCAATGATAGAAATTATGATGTGCTCGATATTGCTTTTAAGAAATTGGCAAAATCGTCTCATTGATATTTTATGGTCTTTTCCTCGGAGGTAATATCTCCATTACTCCTGATCTGAATTTGAACATTAGCGATCCACTCCGAACAATTCTTTTTCAGCAAATGATCATTGATATTGTTAACTACACTCATCACATCCTCATAAGTTCCTTCTACAACCGTTGCAAAAGGGCCAACTTCATATTTTATTCCCGACGATTTAATGATTTCAATTGCTTCATCTACCCATTCATAAGGATGACGATCCTGTACAATAGGAACAATTTGAATGGACGCATTGATAAGATGCTGATGCATTAATTGACTCTTTTGATTTTTTGTTCCATTAACATGAAGTCTGCCAACACGATAGCCGTAATAGCTTCTAAAACCGGAGGAACTCTTAGCGTGATACAAAGATCATGTCGCCCTTTTATGGAAAACTTTTCAACCTGTTCTGTTTCCCAGTTCCATGATTCCTGTTCTTTGGGTGTAGACGAAGTGGGCTTAACTACTACACGAAACACTAAATCGTTTCCATTGGTAATGCCGCCAACTATTCCGCCTGCATGGTTTGTTCCCGTTTGCCCAGAGGCATCAATAATAGAATCATTGTGTTCACTTCCAAACATCTTTGCTGCCCGGAACCCTGCACCAAATTCAATTCCTTTGATAGCTGGAATTGAAAAAACCGCGTGACTAATTGCAGATTCAACGGAATCAAAGAAAGGTTCGCCTAACCCTACGGGCAAACCACGTACAGCACATTCAACAATACCTCCAACCGAGTCTTTTGCATCAATTGCTTTTTGCAAACCGGCTTCTATGTCTCTCTCTCCTCCTATTTCGGTAATTGTCGCGCCGATAAAAATAGTCTGCAAAATTTTTTTTGCGACAACACCGGCAGCAACCAAACAAACCGTTAGTCTCCCACTAAAATGCCCTCCACCCCTATAATCTTCGTTCTCACCAAATTTTTTATGTGCTACAAAATCGGCATGACCAGGACGAGGAATAGATTTTATCTTATCATAATCCTCTGAACGGGTGTTTTTATTTTCAAACAAAATTGTTAGTGGTGCCCCTGTTGTTTTACCATTGAAGTGTCCAGTAATAAAAATGGGCTTATCATCTTCCTTTCTTGGAGTAGTGCCTTTTTGCACGCCGCCTTTCCTTCTTTCAAGATCGGGAGTAAAATCTTCTTCATTCAATTCCAATCCTGCAGGACAGCCATCTATTGAAATTCCAACCATTGGGCCATGAGATTCGCCAAAAATCGTTACTCTGAAAATTCGTCCAAAAGAATTCATGTAGTTAATTATGATTTAAAGATACTCCAGCATTTAATTTTTGAAGGTGTTGCCAGAACTGTGGATAGGACTTGTTCACTGCCTGGGCTTCATCAATAATGACTTCACCGTCTGCTTTCAATGCAGCTACTGCGCATGCCATGGCAATGCGGTGATCATGTCTTGAGCTTACTCTTGCACTTTTTACTCCCGTCCCGCCTTTCACCAACATCAAATCATCCTGGAGCGAAATTTCAACCCCTAACTTTCCGAATTCTTCCTGTAAGGTCAACGCCCTGTTGCTTTCTTTATGTGTCAAACGATGAATGCCTTCAATTACAGATGTGCCTTCGCAGTAAGAAGCTAATGCAACCAGGGGTGGAAACAAATCAGGACAATCGGTAGCATTAAAATGAAAGGCCTTCAAACTGCTTTCACCTATTTCAATTTGATTTTCTGTAATACTAAGCTTGCTTTTGCTTTGCATAAGTGCCTCCAAAATGGCCTTGTCGGCCTGTGTTGAGAAGATGTCCAATCCTTTAACGACGATATTTCCTGAAATGGCACCAGCAACTAATAAAAATGCGCCTCCGCTCCAATCACCTTCTACATGGTAGTTCAGAATTGCATGATTAAATTCAGTGATTGATGTTTTTGGGAAATAAAATTCCTGGTAGTTTTTATTTTGGGGAGTCTTCAAGCCAAAATCAGCCATTAGTTTTAGTGTGAGGTCGACGTATGGCTTGCTATTTAAATTATTGACGCTGATGGTGACATCACTTGCATGGGAACCAGAAAATGCAAATAATAATCCTGTCAGAAATTGTGATGATAAACTTCCATCAATTTCAATATCTGTTGGTTTCAGTGGTCCCTTAATTTTCAGCGGTAACAACCCATGATTAGTTTCACATTCGACGCCCAGTTGAGGCAGAACTTCGTTAAAAAAAGCAAGTGGCCTTTTAACCAAACTTCCGATTCCTGTAACTGTTATGGGTTGATCGCTCAATGAAGCAATGGAAGTAAACATTCTTACAGACAAACCGCTTTCTCCGCAATTAATTTCGCTTGCTACTGCACTTACTCCTCCATTACCCTTGATCACAATCGTTTCATTTTGCTGCTCAATAACAGCACCTAATTGCCGAATGATATCTAAAGCTGCTTTATCATCATCTGATTCCCCCGGATTATGCAAAACTGTAGTTCCGCCTTTCAACAAGGCCGCCGCGCAGGCTCTCTGCATCGCACTTTTTGAAGCAGCTGCCGTGATCATTCCAGAAAGTCTGGACGGTTGTACAATTGCCTTCATTATAGATTTTCGTAGAGTTGTTGAATTGAAATTGGTTTAATAACCGCCTTGCCTATTTTTTCAAGCAGAATAAAATTGATGCTGTCTTTCGTTTTCTTTTTGTCCATTTTCAAAACATTGATCACTTTATCTTTATCAAATTGAGTAAACGTTGGCAACCCGTATTTTTCAAGTAAGCTCACAACACGGTTTGCATCTTTAAATCCATTCATCTTTTGTGACAAAGAAGATGCATAAGCCATTCCAATGGAAATTGCATGCCCGTGTGAAAACTGGTATTGATTCTCCAATGCGTGTCCCAGTGTATGTCCAAAATTGAGAAGTTTTCGATCTCCTTTTTCAAATTCATCCTGTTGAACAACTTTTGTTTTCAATAAGGCATTTTTTTGAATTAATGCACCCAATTCTTTTTGTTTTCTTTGGTATGATATAAAATTATTTTGCTCCAGCTGTTTGAACATGGTTACATCTTTGATACACGCATGTTTAATGATTTCTGCAAAACCATTTTTCCATTCAGCTTCGGGTAGTGTTTGTAAGAGTGATGAATCAAAAAGAAGGAAAGAGGGCTGCCGGATAACACCAACCATATTTTTATAGACGCCTACATCAATACCGTTTTTTCCTCCGATTGATGCATCCACCATTGCCAGTAAACTTGTTGGAACGAATCCAAAATCAATTCCCCTCATATAAACAGACGCAACATAGCCAGTAAGATCGGTTACAACGCCACCGCCAACACCAATCAGAAAGGTTTTGCGGTCGACTTCCATACTGATCAACTGCTCAATAATTGAATCAACTGTTGCCTGTGTTTTAAATTCTTCGCCTGCCTTTAAAACAATAGCATCCCTGTTTTTAAATTGTTTTTCATGCGCTGCAAAAACATTTTCATCTGTTACAAACACTGTTTTAAAGGAGCCAACAATTTCTTTGATTTTGGAAATCTTTCCTTCGAAATAATAATCAACCGAACTATTGCTGAATTGAAACTTCCTTTTGATCATCTTTGATTAGTTTAAACCCATCCAAAACTTCTGATTTTCATACAAGCTTTTTTGGATCCCACGGCTTCCTTATCATATCCACATCGATTAATTTTCCATCAATGAATTAGGCGTTGAATACTTTGGTTTGATGGCTGATGCTTTCCATATGAACAGCATCAAAATACTTTGTGATAAATTCTTTACTCAATCCTAACTTTTCGGCACGCAAACAAGCCCTGTTAAGGATTTCGTTCCAGCGATTTGTTTGCAGGATGGTTATATTATTTTCTTTCTTGTACTCGGCAATCTTTTCAGATACTTTCATTCGCTGGCTAAGGATCTGCATCATTTCATCATCCAGGTGATTGATCTGCTGACGTAATCTTTCCAGCGCCTGGTGAAATTCCTCTGACGCTGTATCCTCCCTCCTCCACACAATGGTATCCAGCATCTCTGCAAGAATTTCGGGAGTCACCTGTTGCTTTGCATCACTCCAGGCTTTTTCAGGATCAATGTGCGATTCAATCATCAATCCATCATAGTCAAGATCAATTGCCTTTTGTGCTACTTCCAGCAAAATATCACGACGACCACAAATATGAGATGGGTCATTGATCATTAACAATTCAGGATTACGTCGTTTCATTTCGATAGCCAGGTGCCACATCGGGGCATTACGGTACTCGGTATTTCCGTAAGAAGAAAATCCACGATGAATCAAACCAATATCTTTTATTCCAACCTTTGCCACTCTTTCGACGGCACCTGTCCATAATTCAAGATCAGGATTGATAGGATTTTTTATCAACACAGGAACATTTACACCACGCAAGGCATCTGCCACTTCCTGGACACTAAATGGATTTACGGTTGTTCTTGCTCCAATCCATAAAACATCAATATCAAAATGCAATGCATCCTCTACCTGTTTGCCTGTTGCTACTTCAACAGTCAATGGCAATCCTGTTAATTTCTTTGCCTGTTGCAGCCATGCCAACCCTTTTGTGCCTACGCCTTCAAATGTTCCGGGACGTGTGCGGGGCTTCCAGATCCCAGCACGTAACATGTCCACCTTGCCTGTTGCAGCCAAACGTTGGGCAGTTTCTAAAACCTGTTCTTCTGTTTCGGCGCTGCATGGTCCCGAGATGATTAATGGCCTTTTTTGCCATGCCCGTTGTGCGGCGTTTTTCACAGTTTCTGTTGCTTGCATAATTTTCGAGTTTGAGAGGTTATAATTTGGTTTTTAAGTTTTGCTTTTTGTTTTGACTAATTCTTTTATTTCTACGGTTGTCTTTTTTAAGTCGGTTGTTTAAAAAGCCATTAAAAAGAGTCTTGTCATTTTATTTTTCAATCATCTTGCATTAAGCTTTAGTTTTTATAAGCCCAACGTCCACCACTACTATTTATCTTCTGTTGCGTCGCACTCTTGCTTTCACCTTTCACCTTTCACCTTTCACCTTTCACCTTTCACCTTTCACCTTTCACCTTTCAC
>Ga0070664_100004096_pt1 | contig 11708 bp, 12 predicted proteins | sample KBSC73metaG_FD_65863 | JGI IMG/M metagenome (GOLD analysis project Ga0070664, IMG submission 65863) | Corn rhizosphere microbial communities from Kellogg Biological Station, Michigan, USA - KBS C7-3 metaG | ecosystem: Host-associated > Plants > Roots > Rhizosphere > Soil ... | reverse complement strand
TCATGAAGTCAAAGCAGCCGTTGAGACTGCTCGAGTCTCGGATGCTATTAAGCGCCAGCTTCCTACTGGGCTATAATTCTCGAACCATGAATTCCGCCAAGAAGAAAACCAAAAAGGCTTCGAAGACCAGTGACGCTGCCAGGGGTGCGGACGATGTTCCTGAGGAATGTGAAGATGATCCCCGTCAGTTGAAACCGGTCAGACCAAAGATCGGCGAGAGTAAAGACAATCTCTCTCAGCGATCCGACTGGTTCCAAAAACGATCCGGTAAGTAGCTCAAGGGACCAGCGCGAACCCGCTTCACTCCCCGGACTGGAGCTTAGAAGCGCAGCTTCCAGATACTTCTGCCGTAGGTTGCGGCAAACAACGCTTTGTCATGATCGTGATAGACCAGATCTATCACCATCGCGTTGGGAAGATTCATGGTCACGTTCATCCACAACCCAGAGTTGACATCCAACACGAAGACACCTGCATCATTTCCCACGTAGAGCGAATTCGGGTCCTCACTTCGAATAAGAAGCGCGTGATGCGGCACATCCGGCAACTGGCCGCGATCGACATCTTCCCAGCTGACACATCCATCCGTAGATCTAAAAACATGTCCGTGACCAAAGTTGGCAACCGTGACGTACACGAGTTGAGCATCCTCGGGATGAGTTTCAATTCGAGTGATCGTGTGACCGGGCAGGATTGAACTCGACAGGTTAGGACTCCACGTATGTCCACCATCCTGGCTGCGAAACAAGCCGCCATTCTCAGTTCCAACATAAATCTTTTTTGAATCTGCCGGAGCTACCTCAATCGCCGAAATTGAGCTTCCGTCGAGCTCGGGCGAGACTGGCGTCCAGTTGTTCCCATCATTTATGGTGCGCCAGACCCTGGATGAACCAGTGAACACGATTGTCCTGTCGTTTGGATCGAGCGTGATGTAGGCCATCCAAACTGAACTTCGCTCATCGGCCGTCGCTGGCGGTGAAACGTTCTTACAAGTCTCACCGCGAAATCGAAAAATATGAAGATTGTAGTACGACGCGTAGACACGGCCTGCATTCTTCGGGTCAAAGACAATCCATCCGCCATCGCCTCCAAGTAATTCGAAAAAACTACTGCTCGATCCGGTTGTTGTAATTACCGTCCCGTTGTCCTGTGCGCCGCCACCAAAAACCAGGCTGCTGCTTTGGGCTACGTCCATGTCGTAGAACATCGTTACCGATAAACCGTTGCTCCGATTGGTCCAGGTTCTCCCGCCATTTTCGCTGACATCAAGGCCGCCATCGTTACAGTCATAAACTCGACCGGGAACCGCCTTTGGCATGAGCAGCGCGTGATGATCAGCGTGAGCATATTTTGGTTCCGTGCGTTCCAGATCCCATTCAGTAATCTGCTGCCAGGTTTTTCCTCCGTTTCGAGTCCGGTGGAGGTCAACACCTCCACAAATCACGTGATCAGAATCTGTTGGATGAATCACTATGGTGTTGCCATAGGAAATTTGACCTTCATTCTTAAAATGATTAGTGCTGATGTCGGTCCATTTATCGCCTCCATTACTAGTGCGGAAGACTCCTAACAGAAGATCGCTGTTTCCACTCGCCTCATCGCTCGCAAACGCAAACAAGACTGAGGGATTCGACGGGCTGATTGCCAGAGTGGTCCTGCCGAATCGCGCTGGATCGGGAAGTCCGTTGGTCAGATGAGACCAATTCTTACCACCATCGGTTGATCGCCAAATTCCACTCCGGGCCCCCTGTTCGGTAAAAGTGGCGTAGATTGTATTTCTTTTAGTCGGGTGAAAGACTATCGAGTGACACCAGTAGTTTTTAGTTGAGACGAAGGTCTGCCTCTTCCAGGTAACTCCTGCATCTCTTGATACAAACATGCCACCAAGATCATGGCCCGTCTGGCTAACTTCAGCGTAGCCGACCCCACCAATAACCAGGTGTCGCGAGTCGAACGGGTCTATAGCTATAACTCCAATATGTCTTGGGATCCCAGTGCGCTCAGTAGAAGCGAGTAAGTGCCAACTTCGTCCACCGTCGGTTGTGCGATAGATACCAACTCCTGGATATGAATCGAGAGATAGGTTTGCTTCGCCAGTTCCGCAATAGAGCAAATCCGGATCTTTCTCGTCGATCGCCAATGAGCCAATATTGAGGATTTCCTGCTCACTCCAGAACGACTGCCAGGTTTGCCCCGCGTCACTACTCTGCCAGACCCCGCCGCCAGCAGCTCCTACCCAAATCCGCTCGGGACTGGTGGGATGACAAGCAATACAGGTTAGCCGGCCGCCAATATTTGTTGGTCCAACACACTCCCACTCGTTAGTGATGCCGGTCGGAGAACCAAGTGCCTTTTGTACTCGCGCTCGTTCGGCAACGAGTGTTCTGACCGGCGCTTCGCGAACCGGCCACGTGGTACGAGCCTGAAACCACACGCTTCGAGCCTTGTGATTTGAGAGCCGAATAGATGGTCCATGTCGCTTCTTGCGTGGTCCTAACGCCAGGCCTTCTGGAGAATCGGACCTGCGACTTGACTTTGCTTTAGTTGCACCCTTCCGATTTGCAGCGGATTTAGCTTTACCAGTTGCCATCTTTATCTCCGGTGTGGTGTAAGGTTCAGGAGCGGTGGGATTATAGGTCAATAGCGGCCATAGATCATGATCGCACAGGGGCCACTTGCTATTCATTCCAAGCTTAAGAGAGAATCCACCCTCTTAAACTGTTCCCGTTCCAGAGACATACTCGATGCAAAAGTTTCTACGAATTTCGTGTTTTATCCTGATGCTTTTCTTCGTTTCCGGTTTTGCGGAATGCTACAAGCCGGTTACCAAGAATCAGCTTCCAGCGAGAATTAAAACTGTCGCCGTTCCTGCGTTCCAAACCGAGAGTAATGCTCTGCGTTACAAGATCGAATCCCGGTTTACCGACGCAGTTATGAGAGAGCTTGTGCATCGTGGCCGTGGACTCCGAGTGCAAGGGCAGCGTGAAGGAGCTGACGCAGTTATCGAAGGTGTTATCAAGAGTTTTAATTTCGGTGGCGTTTTGCTGGACGATAAGGGACGCGCAAGAATCTTTGAGATCACGATAGCTGCAGCAGTCACGGTCCGAGATCAGACCGAAAATAAAGTGCTCTACGACAATCAGAACTTCGTTTTTCGTGGAGAATATGAATTTGCCAGTGACCCTCGCAGTTTTTTCAATGAAGAGGATCCTGCAATTCTCCGGATGTCTCGTGCTTTTGCCGAGAGTATAGTCTCGACCTTAATCAATGCGGTTGAAATCGAAAAGAAATGAAGACGTTGCGACGTACAGAGCTTGACAAGTCTTTGCGAGAAAACATCCAGCCACTTTACTTGTTACTGGGCTCGGAATCGTTTCTTAGAGGACGCGCGGCTCAACAGATTGCCGATGCGGCACTTAAGCAAACCCCACTCCGCGAGTTCAACGAATCTGGTTTTAGTTTGCTGAGTGATTCGGTTCAGGCCGCTATCGCTGCCGCAGAACAACTTCCCATGATGTCGGAATATCGCGTAGTCCGAATTCGGGACTTTGCAAAGTTGCGCGAAGCCGACGAAGAAAGTCTCATTCGCTATATCAATAATCCTTCGCCATCAACGGTGATGATCCTGATTGCCGGTGAGTTGGATAAGCGCAAGAAGGCCACAAAGGTTTTACTGGACAATTGTTGTGTGGTCGATTTTTCACCACTAACGGATGTTGAGGCGAAATCGTGGATCCGGGTCTATTTGAAGGAGCTAAACGTTACTGCTCCAGATCCCGTGATTTCAGAGATTCTTAGCCTCGTTGGTACTGATGTTCAAACGCTGTCTTCGGAACTGGAGAAGCTCGCGGCGGCTGGCTCTGAAAAGGGCCAAATAACGATGCAACATGTCGATGATCTGATCGGTCATTCGCGAGAACTCTCAAACTTCGCCTTAGGTGACCAGCTGATGGCAAAGGATAGGAAGCGAGCCCTGCAAACTCTTCATCGGCTGTTAGAAGACGGAGCTGAGCCGGTGATGCTACTGGGTCTGATTGCCAGCAATTATCACCGTCTGGCGTTGGGAAAATTTCTCCTGGAGCGCGGCGGACCAACTGAAGTCTTTCGCAAGATTTCGATGCCACAGTTCAAGAAGGATTCGTATCTGAAAACGCTTCAACGAACCGATCCCGTCCGCGTCTCCAAGGGCATTCAGTTGATAGCGGCGGCCGATCTGGCGATAAAGACTTCGCAAGGAACTCCAAGACTCCAACTAGAGATGCTGGTCTGTAGTCTTGTCCAATAGCGATTCTTCTTGGTTTCTTGTTGCGACGGCAGACGTCAGGACCTCCATTGCTTCTTATCGGGAATTACAAAAGAATCCCGCGCCGCGTCGGACCACAAAAGTTCAGGTGAATAGAATTCAAGGACCAGATCTTTGTTGCCGAGTCTTCGAAGAACCTCATTACATTTTTCAGACAAAGAAGTTCCAGCTGGCAACGCTGCTAAACAGTCAGACACTTTCTCCACCCAGAACACAGTGAGAGTTTCGTGATATTTCCTCCGATCAATCTGATGGTGGTCTAGAAACCGCAGGAGTGACGTTCGTATCTGCCCCGTCGCAGCGCGTACGCTCATTGTTTGGAGGTACCAAACCGCCAGGACAAGGTGTTCCCGATGGGCAAAGCCATCCTTCGCTGTTTCGCAAGCCTCAAAGAGTCTTACAATTCTTTCGATATCTTCGTCAGTGTCGATTGGTTTATTCATCCCTCCTCCAATTTTAGACATAAAAAACGAGGCGAACCGAATACTCGGTTCGCCTCGTAAGAAACTATCTTAAAAGAGCCGCTATTTGCCGGCTTGGTTGGCGCGCACTGTCAAACGCGATTTGTACCTGGCTGCCGCGTTTGCGTGCAAGACGCCTTTCTGAACTGATTTATCAATCACCGAAATCGCCTCGGGCAAAATCTGATCGATATCCTGCTTTTGGCCCGAATCGAGAACACTTCTCAGTTTTTTGATATAAGTTCTAACCTTGGTACGGTGGCTGCGATTGTTAACGCGCCTTTTCTCGTTCTGGCGCATTCGTTTTTCGGCTGATTTATGATTCGGCATTCCTAAGAACTCTCAATTTCCTTTGATTTCTCGAAGTTTCCACCCGATCCGGCTTAGAAACAAGTCAGGCAGTATACGTAGCAGGCAAACCTGAGTCAAGGCAGCCCCGGGTTGGGAGAGTGGTTAACCCGGGTCATTTTCCATTGCTCCTTTTTCATTTTTCAGGATTCGCTGAACTTTCGAATAAAATCGGGGCTTCGTCATCCGCAAAAAATGAAAAATGAGCAATGGAAAATGACCAATGAAAAATGATTCGTCTTTTGAATACAATCGTGTAGGGGGTCAACCCCTAAAATTTGACAGCGGGGAGCCTCTATAGTAGCGTCGCTGGTGTCACCTATGACAAGAATCCTTCTCCACAAAACCTCGTCCAGCAACCCTCATTTTGCCGTACTGACTAACAAGGAGACAGTAAACAGCTTTTGAAGAAGATCGAACTTCCGCCACGTGGTTTGGAAACTTTGTTTGGTGTTCACGACCAGAACATCAAGTACCTTGAGTCCCTCCTGGATGTCCGCATCGATGCTCGAGGTCAAGACGTCTCGATCGACGGCGATCCCAAGGATGTCGAAACAGTCCAACGAGTGCTCGAGGACTTTTCTGATCTATTCAAGGAGGGAAAACATTTCACCGACAAAGAACTACGTGAGGCGTTTGCCCAAATTGCCGAAGACCGGGCCTTCAGTCTACGCGACTACTTTACAAAAGCCCGCTTCAACCCTGCCGGCAAAAAACAGGTAGCTCCCAAATCCGCCAACCAACGAAAATACATTCAGGCCATCCAGGAGAAGGATGTCGTGTTTGGTATCGGCGTCGCCGGAACCGGTAAGACCTATCTTGCAGTCGCGATGGCCGTTCAAGCCCTGATGCAGAAGCAGGTAAACCGAATCGTTCTTGCTCGACCAGCGGTTGAAGCCGGCGAGAAACTCGGCTTTCTACCTGGTGATCTTCAGGATAAGGTCGATCCGTACCTGCGACCGCTTTACGACGCGCTATTCGATTTAATCGATTATGAACGGGTCACTCGCCTGCTCGAGAAACGGGTGATCGAGGTGGCGCCACTCGCTTTCATGCGTGGTCGCACGCTTTCGGATGCATTTATCATCCTCGACGAAGCTCAGAACACAACCAGTGAGCAGATGAAAATGTTTCTTACTCGCATCGGCTTTGGTTCAAAGGCAGTGATCACAGGCGACGTAACGCAAGTGGACCTACCTACTGGTAAGCGCAGCGGGTTGATTGAGGCGGAACGAATACTTTCAAATCTCGAAGGCATCGAGTTTGTGTACTTCACAGACAAGGACGTCGTGCGTCACAAACTGGTCCAAATGATTATTCGTGCGTACGAAGAGCAAACTAAGCGCAGCCAGATTTAGTTACCGATGATCGAGGTCGTCAATCGCCAACGCAAGCAAAAAATAGTTCTTCAACCATGGAAAGAACTGGCCGCTAGAATGCTGGAGGCGATTGGTAATAATGAGGCCTCGGCAACAATTGCGTTTGTCTCTGACAAGACCATTCGTAATCTCAACCATCAGTTTCGAGGGGTTGACCGATCGACTGACGTGCTCTCGTTTCCTGCTGAAGAAGACGACAACCTTGGCGATATTGCTATTTCAGTAGACACCGCGGCAGCTCAATGCGTCGAGAACGGTTTGACTTTGGATGACGAGATAGCCCAGTTAATGCTCCATGGCCTGTTGCATCTTTCCGGATACGATCATGAGACTGATAATGGCGAAATGAACCGACTGGAACTGAAGCTCAGAAAGAAGTTAGGTATTTAAGTCAGTGGTCAGTGGTCACTAGATCTCAAGTGCAGGCACTCAGTTCGTCAATTTTGTTAACAAAGAGCCATTGACAACGGACAACGGACGACGGACCACTGACAAGAGACCCAGTTTCCTTTAATATTTCAGCCAACCGATGGAACTTCAAGTAGGACTTACGTTAGTACTACTCATCTGGCTTTCGCTGTTGGCAACGGTCGACATGGCGTTTGGTCAATTGAGCGACGTAGGCTTGCGCCGTCTGATCGGCGAAAACGGAGACAAACCCGAACGGCGCTCACGAGTATTCTTAAAACAGATCCTCGATAATCGACCTCGCTTTGGATTCGCACTCTCCGCCACCATCCAGATATTGCTGGTCGTTGTTGCAGTTCTCATCACGTCGATAGCCCTGACCCTTTTTCCAGATCCGCGTCTTGTGCTCGTGGGACTCGCCGCAGGTTTAATCCTGACGGGTATTTTTCGCCAGCTGATTCCGCTCTTCATCTCCACTCGAAATCCTGAAGGCACTCTACTATTTCTGTTGCCTATCGTTCGGCCATTCTTTCCGGTCATGGTCGTCATCTCAGATCCCTTTCAGCGGTTATTTGATCGCTCGCGCAAGAGGGAACTTGTCTCTGACGAAAATACTACCGAAGAAGAGGACGACGACAGTGACGACCTTCAGGCTCTGATCGACGTAGGCGAAGCGGAAGGAATTCTCGAAGAGGAAGAGGGTGAGCTAATTCACTCCATTATTGAATTCGGTGACAAACGCGTCAGCGAGGTTATGACGCCGAGGCCTGACATGGTCGCAGTGCCAACGACTTCAACAGTTCGGGAAGCTCGAGATGTGATGATCGAATCGAAATACTCGCGGCTACCTGTGTATCGTGAACACATCGATAACGTTGAAGGAATAATCTACGTTCGGGACCTTCTGCAGCTCTGGGCCGAGCGCCGAGAAGATGAAAATATTCGTCAGCTTATTCGCAATGTTTATTTCATTCCCGAAACGAAACCTGTTGGTGAACTGCTCGAAGAAATGCAGAAAGCTCACGTCCAGCTCACGATGGTGATCGACGAGTATGGCGGCATCTGCGGTCTTGTTACTGTCGAAGACATCCTTGAAGAGATCGTAGGTGAAATCGAAGACGAGGACATCGCGGGCGAAGAACTTGTCGATATTGTCGACGCAGGTCATGGTAGTTACGACGTCCTCGCCTCAACAGAGATTGGTAAGATCGAGCGTCTCTTTGATTTGGAGATCGAGGCTGACGATTTCACTACAATCGCAGGATTGGTGATCAACGAGTCCGGCAAAGTTCCTCGAGTGGGAGAACGGCTGACGATACGCAGTCTCGAAGTTGAAATACTGGAAGCCGACGATCGCAGAATTAACAGGTTAAGAGTCAAAAAAGCACAGCCCGAGAACGCGTCAGAGGTAAGCGCAGGCTAACATGAGTAAAGTATTTGGAGTCCTCAAATCGGTTGTAAAAGGTGAGCGACCAGTCACGTGCGAATCATGTGGCGAAGAGTTCAACTGCGGCGTCTCGCTAAAAGGTTGTTGGTGCTCGAAGATTGAACTGAGCGATGCTGATCGTGCCGAATTGAAGTCCCGCTACAACGACTGCCTTTGTACAGGATGTTTGGAAAAGATAGCGAACAAGGGATCCAATCAAAGCGTTTGACGGTCGGTCAGCAACGGCGATTTTTTAAGATCAAGCAGCCATCCACGACAAGGGTTAGTACAAAGCTACAAATCACATGGCAAAACACAAGAGCAAATTTCTGAAAGGCCGACGAATTGATCCGGCGCCAATTACAAAACAAATTGATGCCGCCGATCTCATCGACGAGTCTTTTCTGGCTTACAACGCCGCCCGATTGCGCGAAGCGTGTCACCTCTTTACCAGAAAGATGCTGGACCCCGATGTGACCATCGGCCTTTCGTTAACCGGTGCTTTGACTCCTGCTGGACTCGGTATTTCCGCACTCATTCCTTTGATCAAGGCTGGCTTCGTAGACTGGATCATTTCCACCGGGGCCAATCTCTATCACGACACCCATTTTGGCATCGGACTCGCGATGCACCAGGGTAACGCTCAAACTTCCGACATCGTATTGCGAGAAGAAGAAGTCGTCAGGATTTACGATATCTTCTTCGATTATTCTGTATTGCTTGATACTGACGCCTTCTTCCGGAAAATTATCGAAGCTCCTGAATTTCAACGTGCTATGTCGACAGCCGAGTTTCACTATCTGTGCGGGCGATACGTTCACGAGCGTGAACAGAAACTCGGTATCAGTGAAAAGTCTCTACTTGGAGTTGCGTACGAATATGCAGTACCGATCTACACGTCCTCTCCCGGCGACTCGTCGATCGGAATGAACGTGGCCGCAAAGGCGCTCCAGGGGAATAAACTCGCCTTTGATCCGTCGGTCGACGTAAACGAGACCGCGTCGATCGTCCTGGCAGCCAAACGAGGACTATCGAGCAAAAAGAAGAACGGTAAAAAGAAGCCTGGTAAATCCGCAGTCTTTATCCTCGGAGGAGGATCGCCAAAGAACTTCTTATTGCAGACTGAACCTCAAATTCAGGAAGTACTGGGTATCGATGAGCGAGGTCATGATTATTTTCTGCAGGTAACCGATGCAAGGCCAGACACCGGCGGACTTTCAGGAGCGACTCCCGGAGAAGCCGTGTCGTGGGGCAAAGTCGATCCGGATCGTTTACCGGACGCCGTGGTTTGTTACCTGGATTCGACAGTGGCATTGCCGCTAATAACGGCATATGCTTTGACGCGTCACGAGCCGCGCGAGCCGAAACGTTTGTACGATCGTCGCGAAGAGTTTATGAACTTACTCGAAAGCGAATACAAGAAATCGAAACGTCGTTAGCATCGAGGAGACCAATTCGATAATGGGTACCGTTCCCCAAACCGCAAAGCCGAAGAGCTATTACGATTGCGTTGATTGTCCCGCTTATTGTTGTTCCGTCTACGAGCGAGTTCAGGTCACGCCTCGTGATATACGGCGCCTGGCAAAATATTTTAATGTGTCTGAAGATGTTGCAACCACCCGTTATACAAAGGTCTATGAAAATGAACGAGTGTTGCGACGTAAGAAAGACAAGCTTTTTGGTGAAGCATGCCAGTTCATAAATCCGGAAACACGAGGTTGCACTATCTACCACGCTCGGCCGGCAGTGTGTCGAGAGTTTCCGACAACAAAACGCTGTGCCTATTATGACTTATTAACTTTTGAGCGCGAGCAACAGGACGATCAGGATGTTGTGCCGCTTGTGAAAATAACCTTCCGAAACGGGAAGAAATGAGCCCGGGGAATTAGCATTATGGAAGACTTTCTCGCAAAGATGATTGGGAAGACTTTGGACGTTTATTGCGGTGGTGGTTCGAGTCTACGGGGCAACGTGTTGGGACTTGAAAAAGGAGTTCTGCACTTGCGGGATACAGACGGCAAGAGTTGTTACATAGCCGTAAACAAGATCGTCGTAGTTTGGGAAGCACGAGACGATGAGCACCGGGCCGGTTTCGTACCAAACAGCTTTCCGAACAAGGACTAACTACAACCTTCAAAACAAAACGCCGGCGGCTCTTTTCGAGCGCCGGCGTTTGTCATCTCGACAAGCACACGAAACCTAATCTGCAACTTGACTGAGGGGTAAAGGTACTCGACGGAAGCCATCGATGTGTTTGCCCCAGTAACCTTCAAATGGCGCATAGACTACGCCGTTGTGTCGCGAAGCGTGGTAGAAGCCATTCTCATCGGCTACGACGCCGACATGACTCAAGCCATTAAAGAAAACAAGAGTTCCAAACTTGTACTGCTCTTCAGGAGCAGGAGCTGAGAACCGACCAAAGAGCGTGCGGGCGCTGGACCGTTCAAAAGTAATACCGACCGACTGGTAGATACTCCAGACAAAGCCTGAACAATCAAAGTTGTATGGACCAGTTGCGCCCCAACGGTAGCGAGAACCTAATCGCTGTGTAATTGCGGCCATCAACAAAGGTTGGAGGTTTAAAAGGCCACCTTCCTTTGGACCACCTGTTGTCGGCGATAAATCGATTGTTGGTTTAGTTTTTGCTTCCCAAACTGGCTTCGTCTCCGCAGATACCGCTACGGTCGCAAAGTCGTCGGTGTTACAGGAAACATCGTTCACGTCGGGTTCTTGGGATGAGAGCCTTGAGCGAGTTTGCGCCAGCGCACAAGTGGCGCTGATAAAAATTACAAACGAAACAATCAGGGCTTTGGAAATGTTACGAAATACCATAGACGGGGAACGACCTTCTCCTTCATTTATTTCTACTTATCTTTATTGCGTGGTGAGGGGACTACCGCCGAAAGGCAAAGGCATCTTAGCCGCTGAGATTGGACCATTCAACATCCAATGTGACTGTTTCGTGACGAAACGCAGCACCCGATAGCTTTGCGAACTGAAACTATTCACGAAGTCTTGTCGAATTATTGCGATGAGCCGACCTGTCGGGCTCTGTGTGCGATCGGGAAACAGCGGGCAGGTCAATATGAAGGAATCGACGTACCTGAGTTGCTAGACGTCAACTGCGGTTTACAACTCTTGGCGCAAACAGGATTTTTAGAATCCTCTCACCAGGCTGCTCCAGCACACCGAGGCAAACCTCAATTCGTCCGCCTTGAATATGTCGCATTGGGCCAAAAGCTCAAAAAGCTGAGCCAACGACCGGAATTTTCGTAGCCTTGAACCTTGTGGTCCCGGCTTATGCTCGCTGCATTAATCGATAAAGATTCAGCGTAAAAAGCACAGTAAGAGCTAGAGTCATGGGGCAACGCTCCAGACACAGA
>Ga0070664_100004093_pt1 | contig 11710 bp, 11 predicted proteins | sample KBSC73metaG_FD_65863 | JGI IMG/M metagenome (GOLD analysis project Ga0070664, IMG submission 65863) | Corn rhizosphere microbial communities from Kellogg Biological Station, Michigan, USA - KBS C7-3 metaG | ecosystem: Host-associated > Plants > Roots > Rhizosphere > Soil ... | reverse complement strand
GTGACGCCGTAGCGCGCCGGGTCGGTCACCATCGCGAAGCCGAGGCCGAAGCCCATCCCCTGGTACGCCGCCTCCGAGAACATGCCGGCCGAAGCGAGGTCGGCGATGTCCTTGCCGCCGGGCAGGTGGTTGGTGCGCATGAGGGCGAGCGTCTTCGGGCCGACGAGCCGCACGCCGCCGAGCTCGCCGCCGCGGCGCAGCATCTCGCAGAAGCGAAGGTAGTCGGCGGCCGTGCCGACCAGCCCGCCGCCGCCCGACGGCGCGCGCGGCGGCGCCAGGAACTCGCCGACCTGCCCGGGAGCAAGCGTGCCGGCGGCGGATCGCACGTAGCAGTCGGCGAAGCGCGCGACCTTCGATTCGGGGACGTGGAAGTCGGTGTCGTGCATGCCGAGCGGCACGAGGATGCGCGTGCGCACGAACTCGTCGAACGGCAGCCCCGACGCGAGGCTCACGAGGTGGCCGACGACGTCGGTCGAGACGCCGTAGTTCCACGCGGTGCCGGGCGAGAACTCGAGCGGCACGCGCGCGAGTCCCTCGACCAGCGCCTCGAGGCTCTCGGCCTCGAAGGCGTCGAGGCGAAGGCTGCGGTAGGCGGCGTCGACGTTGGTGCGGTTCTGGAAACCGTACGTCAGGCCCGAGGTGTGGCGCATCAGGTCGACGACGCGCATCGGCGCATCGACCGGCCGGGCATCGAAGGCGCCCGGCTGGCCGGCACGATAGACGGTCTGCTCCCGCCACAACGGAATCCAGCGCGAGACCGGGTCGTCGAGCGAGATCCGTCCTTCCTCGGCGAGCATCATCAGGGCGATGCTCGTGACCGGCTTGGTCATCGAGTAGATGCGAAAGATCGTGTCCTCGTCGAGGCGCTTCTTCTTCGCGAGCGAGGCGTGGCCGAGCACCGACTTGTGGACGAGCTCACCCTTCCTCGCGATGAGCAGCAGCGCGCACGGCAGGAGCCCGGGCTCGACATAGCGCTCGGCGAGGAAGCGGTCGATTCGCGCCAGGCGCTCGGCGTCGAAGCCGAGCGCGGCGGGGCGGGAGAGGGGGAGCGTCGCGGTCATGGGGCGCCTACAGGATCCCCAGCCTGCGGAACACGTCGGCGAGCTTCTCGCCGCGCCGCAGCGCGTCGCGCGACTGGTTCTCGCCCGAGACCTTTTCGAGGGCGCGGCGCACGACTTCCTGCTCCGCCTCGCGGGGAATGACGACGACGCCGTCGACGTCGCCGAAGACGAGGTCGCCCGGACGCACGCTCACGCCGCCGCACATCACCGGCACGTCGCGCTCGACCATGCGTGCGCGGCCCTTGGTGTCGAGCGGGCCGATGCCGCCGCAGAACACCGGAAAGCGCATCTCGCGGATCTGCCTGACGTCGCGCACCAGGCCGTCGGTGACGCATCCGGCCGCGCCGCGCGCTCTGCTCGCGGTCGAGAGCAACTCGCCCCACGGCGCGATGCGCTCGGTCGGGCCGTCGCACGCCAGCACGACGACCTCGCCGGGCGTGAGGTCGTCGACGAGCGCGATCTCGACCTCGTAGGGGTTCTCGCCTTTGGCCGGCGGCGCGTACACCGGCATGTACACGCCGGTGCGGGCGCGGCCGACGAGCTGCAGCGTGTCGTCGAGCGGGCGCATGAACGGCTTCATCGCCTGCTGCATCAAGGCCAGGCTGTCGAGGGTGTCGGAAAGGACGGCCGCATTGAGCGACTGCAGCGCGTCGGGAATCGTCGGCATGGTGTCAGCTCCCGGCAACCGGCGTGGGGTGTGCTTGCCTCCAACGTGACGCGGGCGCTCCCACCAGTGGTGTGGAGCGCCCGCGGGTCTGGCGACAGAACCGACTACAGCACGTAGGGATCCGTCCCGGACCGTGAGATATAAAACATATCACCTCCTTTCGAGCTGCTGCGAGGCCTGTAGCGTACTCGATGACCGAGGTGAGCGGTCGCCTGTTCCTTGATAACCAGGAGAACACCATGCACTTGGAAGGCTCATGTCATTGCCGCAAGGTGACGTTCACGGTGGAGTCCGCCGAGCCGGTACCTTTCATGCGGTGCTACTGCTCGATCTGCCGCAAGACCGCAGGGGCGGGCGGTTACGCGATCAACCTCGGTGCTGCCGCGCGAAGCATGAAGGTCACCGGCAAGCGCCACCTGCGCATCTATCGCGCTCGCCTGTCGGACGAAGGCGGCGCCGGCACGCGCCTCAGCTCGGCGCGGCGCTACTTCTGCGGCGAGTGCGGGAGCGCGCTGTGGGCGTGGGACCCCACCTGGCCCGAGCTTGTCCATCCGCACGCCAGCGCCATCGACACCGCGCTGCCCGTTCCACCGGACAACGTGCACTGCATGGTCGGCTCGAAGGCGCCCTGGGTGAAGGTCGAGGGCGGCGCCGACGACCCGTGCTTCGAGAACTATCCGGACGTGTCGCTGGCCGAGTGGCACCAAGCGAAGGGCCTGAGCTCTCCGCAGCGGCCTGCCCAGCCGCGTCGGGCAGGCGGCTGACTCAAAGCTTGGAGACGCGCTCCAGCTCGCTCTTGAACAGGGTCACCACGGCCGGCTCGTAGGAGGCGGCGAACTTGTCGTGGACGGGCTTGACCTCGGCACGCATGCGCGCCAGCTCGGCGGGCGCGATGTCGTTGTAGAGCATGCCCTTGGCCTTGAGCTCGGCGACGGCCTTGCCGGAGGCCTCGCGGCTGACCACGCGCTGGTAGTTCTGCGCTTCGATCGCCGCGTCCTGCAGCAGCTTGTGCTCCGCCGGCGACAGCTTGTCCCAGAAGCGCTTGCTGATCTGGATCGGGTTGGTCGCGTACACGTGGTTGGTGGCGCTGACGTACTTGTTCACCTCGTAGAACTTGCTCGACAGGATCACCGCGAACGGGTTCTCCTGCCCGTCCACCGCCTTGCTCTCGAGCGCGCCGTACAGCTCGGCGAAGGGCATCGGGATCGGGTTGGCCTTGAAGGTCTTGAACGTTTCCAGGAAGACCGGATTCGGAATCACGCGCAGCTTCAGGCCCTCCAGGTCCTCCGCCTTCGTGATCGGCCGCTTGCCGTTGGTGACGTTGCGGAACCCCAGGTCGAAGAACCCGAGGACGACGACGCCCTTCTCGGCGAGCTTGCCGGCGAGCATCTTGCCGAGCGGGCCGTCGACCATGGCATCGGCCTGCTGGGCGTTGCTGAACAGGAACGGAAAGTCGAACAGGCCGAATTCCTTGACGATGCCGGCCAGCGACGTCGTCGACGCCACGAGCATCTCCTGCACGCCGCCCTGCAGCGCAGACTGCTGCTGCAGCTCGTTGCCCAGCTGGCTGCTGGGATATTCCGTCACCTTGATCTTGCCGCCGCTCTTGGCGGCGACGATCTCGGCAAACTTCTTGACCCCGAAGCTGGTCGGGTGGTCGGGGTTGTTCAGGTGGCCGAAACGGATCGTCCGTTCCTGGATGTCCTGGGCCCCGGCGACGCCGCCCGTGACGAGGAGCGCGAGCGTCGCGATCAGCCGGATCGACTTCGATTTCATTCGTTTCTCCCTGTATTGCGAAGGTGGTTCGCGTTCTGTCAGTCAGAATGAGGTTCGGATTCTAGGTCGCCAGGGAGCCCGCTCTTCGATGATCACCGGAACGACGGCGCTGCTCGCGCATATCGGCTGGCCGACGCACGCGTTCAAGGCGCCGATGATCTACAACCCGTACTTCGAGCGCGCAGGCATCGATGCGGTGGTCGTTCCCACGGGCTGCCGGGAGGAAAACTACCCGGCCTTCCTGCGCGCGCTGTTCACGCTCGAGAACATCCGCGGCGCGCTGATCACGATGCCGCACAAGGCGAGCACGGTGAGCCTGCTCGACGTGCGATCGCCCGCGGTCGAGATCGCGGGCGCGTGCAACGCGGTGCGCCGCGACGGCGACGGCCGGCTCGTCGGCGACCTGTTCGACGGCGAAGGGTTCGTTCGCGGCCTGCGCCGCAAGGGCTGCGTCGTCGACGGTGCGCGCGCGCTGGTCGTCGGCGCCGGCGGCGTCGGCTCGGCGATCGCCGCGTCGCTCGCGGCGGCCGGCGCGGCATCGATCGCGCTGTTCGACGCGCGCGGCGAGCGCGGCGAGGCGCTCGCCGCGCGGCTGCGCTCGCACTACCCGGCGCTCGAGGCCCGAACCGGGTCGCGCGATCCGGCGGGATTCGACATCGTCGTCAACGCGACGCCGCTGGGGATGCGCGACGGCGATGCGATGCCGATGGACGTGGCGCGGATCGCGTCGACCACCTTCGTCGGCGAGGTCGTGATGCAGAGCGAGATGACGCCGTTCCTGAAGGCGGCCGCCGAGCGCGGCTGCCGCTTCCAGGTCGGCACCGACATGCTGTTCGAGCAGATCCCGGCCTACCTCGAGTTCTTCGGCTTTGCGAGCACCACGCCCGAGGTGCTGCGCTCGGTGGCGCGGCTCGGCCCGTGAGCGGCGTGGGCCTGCGCGCGTGCGCGGGCTTCCTTCAGCCGAGCCGCCGGCTCGCCGAGAGCCGGTATTCCACCCGTCGCAGCAGCCAGGCGGTCGAGCCCGTCAAGACCAGATAGACGCCGGCGACGGCCAGGTACACCTCGAGCGAGCGGTACGAGACGGCGATGATCTTCTGGCCCTCGTGCATCAGATCGGGGATCGTCAGCAGCGAGACGAGGGCCGAGTTCTTGATCAGCGCGATGAACTCGTTGCCGAGCGGCGGAATCATGCGCAGCAGCGCCTGCGGCAGCACGACATGGCGCATGACCTGGCGCGGCGTCATGCCGAGCGACTGGGCGGCGAGGGTCTGGTCGCGATCGATCGACTGGATCGCGCCGCGCACGATCTCGGCGACGTAGGCCCCGGAGTAGAGGCCGAGCCCGAGGACGGCGCACACGAACGCCGGCAGCAGGATGCCGAACTGCGGCAGGCCGAAGAAGAGCAGGAACAGCTGGACGAGCAACGGCGTGCCGCGGATCAGCAGCACGTAGCCGCTGCAGATCGCGTAGAGCGGCTGGCGGCGCGGGTCGAGCCGGCCGAGGCCCGCCGCCAGGCCGAGGACGCAGCCGAGCCCGAGCGACGTCGCGGTGACCTCGATCGTCGCGCGCGCGCCGCGCAGCAGATCGGGCCAGCCGGCGCCGACGGGCGAGAAGTCGAGCTCCATCGACGAAGGCGCGGATCGCCGCTGCGCCTAGCCGCGCCCGGCGCGCATCAGCGCGGCGCCGATTCGAACCACTTCTGGACGAGCTTGTCGTACGTGCCGTCGGCCTTGATCTTCTTCAGCGCGGCGTTGACGGCGGCGCGCAGCTCGGGCGCGTCCTTGCGGACGGCGATGCCGTAGTCCTCGGTCGTCAGCTGCTCGTCGAGCACGTGCAGCGCCGGCTTGGCCTGGGCGAAGACCTTCGCCGCGGGCTTGCCGGTCACCGCGGCATCGGCACGGCCGATCTCGACGAGGTTGAACATCTCCTGGTTCTTCTCGACCTCGATCCGCTCGACCTTCGGGTAGTTGTCCTTCAGCCAGCCGACCGACTTGGTGCCGACCTGCACCGTCACCTTCTTGCCGTCGAGGTCCTTCAGCGACTTGATCGGGCCGGCACGCGTGGTCAGCACGACGAGGCCGCCGGCGAAGTACGGGTCGCTGAAGTCGACCACCTTGCGGCGCTCGTCGGTGATGTAGATCGCCGACATGGCGAGATCGGCGCGCTTGGAGACGAGCGCCGGAATCAGGCCCTTGAAGTCGATGTCGATCCATTCGATCTTCCTGCCCATCGCGGCGCCGAGCGCTTCGGTCAGCTCGATGTCGAAGCCGGTGCGCTTGCCGTCCTTGCTGAACTCCATCGGCGGGAAGGTGGCGTCGGTGACGACGCGCAGGGCGTCCTGGGCGAAGGCGGCCGGCGCCGCGAGGAGGGTCGCAGCGGCGAGGAGGAGCAGTCGGCGCAGGTTCATCTTGAAGGCCTCTCGGCAGTGCGTGAAGCTGCGCATTCTGCGCGACGCTGCAAGCCGGCTCGCCAGCCGGGCAGGCCGGCCGCTCGCTGTCGACGCCCAATGCCGGCTAGGCGGGCTCGCGCGTGAGCTCGGCGAAGAACCGCTCCATGAGCGGGCCGATGCGACGCAGCTCGCCGCGGTGCATCGCGGCCAGCTCGGCCAGCACGCGGCGGCCTTGCGGCGACAGGCGCAGCTCCACCTTGCGGCGGTCGACCGTCGACGGGTGGCGCACGACCAGCCCCCTGCCGACCAGGCGGTCGACCAGGCCGACGGCGCTGTTGTGCTTGATGAGGAGTTGCTGGGCCAGGTCGCTGATCGAGACCGGCTCGTCGTTCGGCCAGCCGCGCAGGATCAACATCGCCTGGTAGTGCTGCGAAGTCAATCCTTCGGCAGCAGCCGCCGCTTCGCTGAAGTGCAGGAAGCCGCGCAGGGCATGGCGGAAAGCCGCCAGCTGCGCGTAGTCGTGCGTGCCCAGCGCGAAGCGCGCCTCAGCCCTCTTCAGCCGCAAGTCGTCGTCCCGTTGACAAAGCTCTACCCGTGAGCAGGGGATAGGGTAATTCCGATGCGCGCGCGACCGCCCGGCTTTATAGACTTGAGAATATCGTGTCGCGATATATTTCGCGGAAGTCTACTGCTCAAGAGGATCGCCATGCAAGATCGCAAGTCAGGTTCGTTCATCGACGGCCGCCGTCGATTCATCCGCACCGGGATCGGTGTCGCGGGCGGGCTCGCGCTGCCCGCCGGCTTCGTGTCGGAAGCCGTCGCCGCCGATCAGCCGCCGATCGGCACCTGGCCGGCCGGCGTGTCGGGCAACTCGGTGTTCATCGGCATCAGCGTGCCGCGCACCGGCACCTACGCGGTGCAGGGCGAGGACGAGCTCAAGGGCTATCAGCTGGCGATCGAGCACATCAACGCCGGCCATCCGCTGATCAAGCAGATCTCGCCCAAGACGACCAAGGGCGTGCTCGGCAAGGAGCTGAAGTACGGCGTCGCCGACTCGGCCGCCAAGCCGAACGACGCGATCCAGGCGCAGCAGCGCTTCATCACCGAGAACAAGGCGATCATGATCACCGGCGGCACCTCGAGCGCGGTGGCCGTGGCGCTGAACAAGCTGGCGCAGCGCGAGAAGGTGCTGTTCGTGTGCGGCATCTCCGGCTCGAACGACACCACCGGCAAGGACTGCGTTCGCTACGGCGTGCGCCAGAACTTCTACGGCGAGACGGCGGCCAACGCGATCGGCCCGGCGCTGCTCAAGGCCTACGGCAAGAACAAGAAGGCGGCGTTCATGACGCCGGACTACACCTACGGCCACACCGTCACCAAGTCGGTCAACGACTTCCTGACCAAGAACGGCGGCTGGCAGATGGTGACCAACCAGGTGTCGCCGCTCGGCGCGCCCGACTTCAGCTCCTACCTCACCAACATCGCCAACTCGGGCGCCGAGTTCCTGATCAACGTCAACTGGGGCCACGACGCGGTGCTCTCGACCCAGCAGGCCAAGCAGTTCGGTCTGCTGCCCAAGATGAAGCTGGTGATCCCCTACCAGATCCCGTTCCTGGCCCGCGAGGTCGGCGCAGAAACCACCGAGGGGGTGTTCGCCGCGACCGACTTCTGGTGGACTCTGCAGGACAGGTACCCCTTGGCCAAGATGTTCGTCGAGGAGTTCGAGAAGAAGTACAGCTACAAGCCCGAGTGGGGCGCCGAGAACGCCTACATGGAGTTCGCGCTGTGGGCAGAAGCCGTCGAGCATGCCGGGACCTTCTATCCGCCCGACGTCATCAAGTCGTACGAATCGCCGCGCAAGCTCAACTCGGTGGTGGGCGAGGTGCAATGGCGCAGCGCCGACCACCAGCTGATCCGCCCGGTCGTCATCGTCAAGGGCAAGGCGCCCAAGGACATGAAGAACAAGGAAGACTACTGGGAAGTGGTGGAAGTCGTTCCGGGCGCAGGCCTCATGCAGAAGCCCGACGCCTTCGGCTGCAACCTCGGCTCGTACACCTGACGCCCGACCGCACCGCGTAGGCGCGGCAGCCGGCGACCTTGCCGCTGCCGCGCCGCTTTTTGCCCGCCATGCTCACCTGGTCGAACTTTCTTTCGCAGCTGTTCAACGGCCTCGCGCAGGGCGCCTTGCTGGCGCTCATCAGCTCGGGGCTGACGATCATCTACGGCACGCTCGGCGTCCTGAACCTGGCGCACGGCGCCATGTTCATGCTCGGCGGCTACGCGGGCTACCTCGCGTTCCAGGCGACAGGCTCGTTCGTGATCGCGGTGATCGCCGGCGCGCTCTTCATGCTCGTCGTCGGCGTGGTGATGGAGCGGGTCGTGATCCGCCACTTCTACGCCCGCCCGCACGAAGACCAGCTGCTCGTCACGTTCGGCCTGTCGATCGTCTTCGTCGAGCTGGTCCGCTTCTTCTTCTCGAGCGATTCCAAGACCGTTCCCGCCCCGGCCGCGCTGTCGGGCATCACCTCGCTGGGCGTGATGTTCTATCCGACCTACCGGCTCGCCGTCGTCGGCATCGTCGCGGTGGCGTTGCTGGTGCTGTTCATCGTGCTCTACAAGACCCGCCTCGGCATGATCGTGCGCGCCGGAATCGAGGACGCGGTCATGGTCGATTCGCTCGGCATCGACGTCTACCGCGTGTTCATGGTCGTGTTCGGGATCGGCGCGATGGCCGCGGGCTTCGCCGGCATCGTCAACGCGCCGGTGGTGTCGCTCTCGCCCGACATGGGCGAGGCGATCCTGGTCCAGACCTTCGTCGTCGTCGTGATCGGCGGCGTCGGCTCGTTCCCCGGGGCGGTGATCGGCGGCCTGATCGCCGGCGAGATCATCAGCCTCACGTCGATGGTCAACCCGGGCTACGCCTACGTCATGCTCTTCGCCGCCATGACGCTGGTGCTGCTGGTGCGCCCGCGCGGCCTGTTCGGCGCGCGCGGCCGCGAATGAGGGCGATGCGCTGATGTTCAGCAGGCGACCGGTTCTGGTCGAGATCGTCACGGCCGCGGTGCTGATCGCCGTGCCGTTCGTGCTGCCCGCCCTGGATGCGGCCCCCAACACCGTCAACCGCATCCTGGTCTGGGGGTTGTTCGGCATCGGCTTCGACATCCTGTTCGGCTACACCGGCCTGCTCTCGTTCGGCCAGTCGGCGTTCTACGGCACCGGCGGCTTCGTCGCCGCCTATCTGCTCACGCGCGCTGGGTTCCCCTACGTCGTGCTGGCGCTCGTGATCGGCATGGTCGCCGCCGCCGCGGTCGGCTACCTGATCGGCCTGCTCGCCCTGCGCCGCACCGGGATCTATTTCGCGATGATCACGGTGGCGATCGCCGAGATCTTCTTCTTCGTCGAGTTCAACCCGCTCTCCGAATGGACCGGCGGCGAGAACGGCCTGCCGGGCGTGCCGACGCCCCGCTTCGACCTCGGCTTCGCGACCCTGAACTTCAGCTCCGGCTGGTCGCTCTATCCGTTCCTCGCGTTCTGCTTCTTCGTCGGCATCGTGATCGCGCTGCGCATCGTGCGCTCGCCGGTCGGCGTCATCCTCACCGCGATCCGCGAGAACCCGTTGCGCGCGGCAGCGGTCGGCCACAACGTGCAGGCCTACAAGCTCACGGCCTTCGTCATTGCCGCTGCGTATGCCGGCTTCGCCGGGGGGCTGCTCGGCGTTCTGCAGGGGTTCATGCCGCCGGACGCCTTCATGTTCGAGACCTCGGGCCAGCTGATCATGCAGACGGCGATCGGCGGGCGCGGCACGCTGTTCGGTCCGCTCGTCGGCGCCGGCGTGTGGCTCTTCCTGCAGGATTTCCTGCAGGCGACGCTGAAGCTCGGCGCGGCCTGGAAGCTCGTGCTGGGCCTGGTGTTCGTGTTGCTGGTGTGCTTCCTGCGGCAGGGAATCATCGGCGGCATCCGCGACTTGATCGCACTCTCGCGCGGCAAGGTCCAAGCCCCCGCCGAGCCGGCGCAGGAAGCCGCGCCGGTGGCGGCGGCCCCGGTCGCGCCGATGGCATCGCGGCATGCGGCCGGCGAGGGCCGCCAGGGCCCGATCCTGCAGGCGACCGGGCTCACCAAGCGCTACGGCGGCGTGGTCGCCAACGAGGGCATCGACTTCACCGTGCAGCACGGCGAGCTGCGCGGGATCATCGGCCCGAACGGTGCCGGCAAGACCACGTTCTTCAAGATGCTCACTTGCGAGGTACCGCCGAGCTCGGGCTCGATCGTCTTCGAGGGCCGCGACATCACCGGCATGAGCATCATCGATGTCTGCCAGCTCGGCCTGACCAAGAGCTATCAGGTCAACCAGCTCTTCAACCGGCTGACGGTGCGCGAGAACCTGACGATCGCCGCGCTGGCCGAGCTGCGCGGCAAGTTCAAGCTCGACCTGTTCGGGCGGCTGGCGAACATCGCCGGCCTCGAGGAGCAGGTCGAGCACACGCTGCAGCTCGTCAACCTGGGCGCTCGCACCGACACCCCGGTGTCGCAACTGGCGTACGGCGAGAAGCGCCGGCTCGAGATCGGCCTGGCCCTGGCGTCCTCGCCCAGCCTGCTGCTGCTCGACGAGCCGCTGGCCGGCATGAGCCCGCGCGAGCGCGTCGAGACCGTGCGGCTGCTCAAGTCGATCGCGCAGGGCCGCACGATGATCGTGATCGACCACGACATGGACGCGCTGTTCGAGCTCGCCGAGCGCATCACCGTGCTGCAGGAGGGCCGCGTGCTGGTCGAGGGCACGCCCGACGAGATCAAGGGCAATGCCCTGGTCCAGGACGCCTACCTGGGCGGCGTGCACGAGGAGGAGCTGGCGTGAGCCTGCTCGCGGTCGAGGGGCTGAACAGCTACTACGGCGACTCGCACATCCTGTTCGACGTCGGCCTGCGGGTCGAGAAGAACGAGGTGGTGGCGCTGCTCGGCCGCAACGGCGCCGGCAAGAGCACGACGCTGAAGAGCCTGATGGGGGTGGTGACGCCGCGCACGGGCACGGTGAAGCTCGACGGCGTCGAGCTGGCGGGCAGGAAGAGCCACGTCATCGCCCGCGCCGGCATGCAGCTCGTGCACGAGGAGCGGCGCGTGTTCGGCAGCCTCGACGTCGAGGAGAACCTGATCCTCGCCGGCCTCACCGCGCGCGCCAAGTGGCCGCTCGACCGGATCTACGCGATGTTTCCGCGCCTCAAGGAGCGGCGCACCAGCCGCGGCACCGACCTGTCGGGCGGCGAGCAGCAGATGCTGGCGATCGCGCGCGCCCTCATCCGCGATCCCAAGATCATCCTGCTCGACGAGCCGTTCGAGGGGCTCGCGCCGCTGATCGTGCGCGAGCTGGTCAAGGTGTGCCGGGACCTCGCGGCGGCGGGCCTGACGATCGTGCTGGTCGAGCAGAACCTCGCGGCCACGCTGGCCCTGGCGCAACGCGTCTACATCATCAACAACGGCCACATCGTTCACGAGGGTCCGGCGCAGGAGATCAAGGCGCAGCCGCAGATCCTGCAGCGCTATCTCGGCTTGTAAGCGCGCGGGCAGGGCCCGTCGAGGGCGATCGGCCGCGACCCGCCGGTCTGCGCCGCGGGCGGCCCGGCGGTCACGCCGACCGGGACAGGCAGGCCATCCTCCTACAGCCGGGCCCCTGATCGCGGGATTGGTCCGCTCGGCACCTCGCCCTACTCTATCGATGCGTAACGAATCGCGTTACTTGTCAACGAGGTGTCATATGAAGAAAGTCTTTTCGGTCTTGGCCCTGGCCAGCTTCGCCGCTTTAGCCCAGGCCCAAGTCACATTTGT